>Ga0070698_100000263_pt1 | contig 53073 bp, 29 predicted proteins | sample KBSK1502metaG_FD_65477 | JGI IMG/M metagenome (GOLD analysis project Ga0070698, IMG submission 65477) | Corn, switchgrass and miscanthus rhizosphere microbial communities from Kellogg Biological Station, Michigan, USA - KBS K1-50-2 metaG | ecosystem: Host-associated > Plants > Roots >...
CTGCCTCGAGTTTGAACTCCCGACTGAAGGATCGACGGATCTCTTTCCCTTTCGCCATGAATCACCTCCGCCCGGAATATCCGAGCTTTTGAGGTGTCCATCAAATCGGGTCAGCTCCACGGTTGTCCCTGTGTTCTCTGTGTTCTCTGTGTTCCCTGTGGTTAATGCTTTTACGGAACCAGGCCCTCGCGCGGGATTGTTCGAAACGCGCACTCCGGAGAGTCCGATGCAAGACGAGACGATGACGCGGCGCGAATTCGGCCGCCTGATGGGTGCGGCGGCTGTGGGCGGCGCACTGCCTTCGTTGGCACCCACCGCACCCTCCGTACCCTTGGCTCAGGGCGCGGAGCTCGTGTTCATGTCGGCAACGGAGCTCGCCGCGCGAATCCGCCGCAAGGACGTGTCGGCGCGCGAGGTGCTGAGCGCGCACCTGGCGCAGATCGAACGGTGGAATCCGCGCGTGAGCGCCATCGTCACGCTGGTGGCGGACCGCGCAATGGCCGACGCGGCCAAGGCCGACGAAGCCACGGCGCGCGGCGAAAAGCTTGGCCCGCTGCACGGCCTGCCGATCGCGCACAAGGACCTGGTCGAGACGGCGGGCATTCGGACGACGCGTGGGTCCCCCTTCTATAGAGACAACATCCCGACGACCGACGCGGCCATCATCAAGACTTTGCGCGCTGCGGGAGTGGTGACGATTGGTAAGACGAACACGCCGGAGTTCGGCGCCGGGTCGCACACATTCAACACCATCTTCGGAGCCACGAAGAATCCGTACGACGTCGGCCGGACCTGCGGCGGAAGCAGTGGCGGTGCCGCCGTGGCGCTTGCAACCGGGATGATCCCCATCGCCGACGGCAGCGATACGGGCGGCAGTCTCAGGAATCCAGCGGCATTCTGTAATGTCGTGGGCTTCCGGCCATCGCCCGGTCGCGTGCAGACCGGCTCGACGTCGTGGAGTCCGCTATCCGTTTCCGGCCCAATGGGCCGCAGCGTCGCAGACGTCGCGCTCCTGCTGAGCGTGATGGCGGGCGGAGAATTTCGCACTCCACTCGCACTGACCGAAGACGGCGTGCGATTCGCTGCTCCACTGGGACGCGACTTTCGCGGCGTGCGTGTCGCGTGGTGGCGCGGACTCGGTGGCATTCCGTTCGAGCGCGACGTCGTGAGCGCGGTGAACGCCACGCGGTCGGTGTTCGAGCAACTCGGCTGCGTGGTCGAAGAGGCGGAGCCGAACTTCGAAGGCGTGGACGAGGCGTTCCCAACGCTGCGACACCTGAGCTACCACTCGGAGTACGCCGCGATGGCGAAGCAGCGTCCCGAATGGATCAAGGACACCATCCACTGGGAGATCAGGGAAGCGGAGCGTCAAACCAGCGCCGACGTCGGTCGGGCATCCGCTCGTCAGGCAAGGGCGTACGCCGATTCGCGGCAGTTCTTCGAACGGTACGAATACTTCGTGTTGCCGGTGACGCAGGTGATGCCGTTCGACGTGAACATCGCGTATCCCACGAGCGTCGCCGGTACACCGATGTCGACGTACATCGACTGGATGCGGTCCTGCTGGTATGTGACGTTCCTGGCGAATCCCGCCATTTCCGTTCCCGCCGGCTTCTCGTCAGGCGGACTTCCTGTAGGGCTTCAGATCGTCGGCCGTCACCGTGCGGATTGGAGCGTGCTACAGCTCGCCCACGCATTCGAACAGACAACCGGGCACGGCAAAAAGCGCCCGGTCTAGCGACCAGCGTTCAGGCCGCCGCGCCCAAAATGGCAGGCGAACTCGAGATCGCGATTATCCTGCTGATCGTGTTCGAGATCGTGCTGTCGCTCGCGCGTTAGGCAGTGCCGCGGCCTTCGCCGCACGCATTTTGACGGTGCAGATGGGGCACGGTCCCATCTTCGGCTCACGTCCGAGCGTCACCGTGACGGGACCGAGCACCACGAGCTTCTTTTCGACCGTGTCATTGACGGCGACCGTAAACGTCAATTGTCGTCCAGTGAGCACGCCCGCGAGCTGGGCCGGCAGCGACGGCCCGACCTGAACCGGATACGCCCGCAGCACATAGCTGCCGGCAACGTTGATGCGACCGTCGCCATCCACCGCCAACGGGGCGGGGAAGTCGCCATTGGTGCAGCCGATGTGGACGTGGACGAGTTCCTGGTCGATCTGCATTGAGACGTTCTCGCCTCCCCACGTGCCGGCGCTCAGGTAGTCACCGGTCACGCCCAGCTCGTCCGCTGGACAGCCTACGGACGTCAGGAGCATCACAGCGAATGCGAGACGTATCGTGGCTCTCATTGCACTAAAGACACTCCGACGGTGCGTCGTCCCCGACTGGCGGCGCGGTCCCAGGCCACGCGACTTTTTGGGACGCGGATCAACGCGGATTTCTCGCGAACCTCCGCGGACAAACTACTTGACCTCCAACACCGGCTACGCGGCGTCGGAGGTCAAGACAGAATGGAGTCAATCCGCCCCAATTCGCGAGAATCCGCGTCTCAAAATGTCACGAGCTCGAACTCCAGCACCAGCGATTGAATTACGCGCTTACGACCAGGGCGGCTTCACCCCGTTCGTCCGCGCGTACGCAATCAATTGGCCCAGGTGTTCATGCAGGTGAGTCACCGTCAGGATCCAACCCGACTGTCCCGTAAACGGCTGTCCGAACATCGTCACCGGCGCGGACATACTGGCTGCGGTCACGCTCTGAAGTGATTGCTTCACGAACGCAAACGACCTCCGGAGCTCCGCGACCACGGAATCCTTCGGCAGGTTGCGCGCTTCGAAGGCCGAAGAGGTTGCGTAGTCGGTCGTGATGCCGGTCGCCGGAGGGGGTGTGAATCCCAGCATCGCGGGCATGAGGTAATTGTCCGCGGCGACGTGCAGGAACACCTGGCGCACGGAGCGGGCGCTGTCCGGCTGCCATTTGTACTTGTTTTCCGGAATCGCGCCGGCCAGGTCGACCATCTTGGTTTCCACCGTCGTGAGATCGGCAAGCAGGTCGCTGGCGACTGTCTCGGAGGCGCCTGATGGAACCGAGTCCGGGGGCGGTGAAGCGTCCTGCGCTTTGCAGGCCGCGACGAGGAGCACGAGCGACAAGCTGAGTCGAGAGAATCTTCGCATATGATTTGGGTGCAAGGGTGTGGAGGGTGGTGGGTACGGTAGGGCTCTGATGACAGTGCGCCTACCCGCGGCGCGCCAACTCGGCGCGGATACGAGCCAATCGGTCCCGTGCGTCGCGCACCTTGGGTTGCAACTCAGGATCAGCGTCCTTCCAGAGCGCGACAAACTTCTCCAGGTTCGCCGCCGCTTTCGGAAGATCACGAGCGGCTTCATACAATTCCCCGAGCCGCTTGTAGGATCCCGCGAGCCAGTCCTGGTCCTCGAAGAGGAACGGGTGAGGCGTGTCGACGAATCGCTGCAGGTAAACGATGGCCGAGTCACGTTCGCCGGCGAGGTCGAACGCGCGCCCCAGTCTGATCATCGCGCATCGGTCACAAATGGCATAGGTGCGGTCCGCTTCGCGAAACATCGGAATAGCGTCGGCCGGACGGCCCGCAGCCATGGCTGCGATGCCGCGAGCTTCCGCCAACACCCCAGCAGCCTGCAGCATTCCCATCTGCGGGAGGTCGCGCTCGAAGGCCTGCAGCGCTGCTCGCGCCGCCACGGCGTCGCCTGATGCCTCTGCGATCAGTAAGAGGTACTGCCATTGGCGCTCAGACGGAGGGAGCGAGTCCATTGGTGTTCGTGCCAGTGCCCGCCGGACTTGTTCGCGACCACCTTGGACGTCACCGAAAAAAAACGTCCGCATCCAGGCCGAGTCGAGCGATGCACGCAGCACGGGCATCTTCGTTTTCGACCGCTGAACCTGGATGGCTTCCGACTCACCGAACCAGCGGGTCGCTTCACGAATCTTGCCACGCACTGAGTTCGTTTGAGCAAGCATCAGTGTCGAGTAGTCCCTCTGGCTCGCTGCCTTGGGATCGGCATACGTTGCCGACGCGATCTCCTCGAGCGAGTCGAAATCCAACCGGGCCGTGGCCATTCGGGCCTCCGATTGCCAGTGCGCGGCGCTCGACGGCAGCGCTACGTGAAACGCGGCCGCCGTTGATTCGGCTGCCGCGAACTTGCCCTGCGGCAACTGCGCGTCCATCAGGTTCCCGAACGAACCGCCAAACGGTTCGGGTACCGCGATGGCGCGGCGGAGTAGTTCCTCCGCGCGCACATAGTTGCGCTTGGACATGTACCGGAGGCCGCCGTTGTTCAACGCCGGCGCACTCACCGAGTCCTGCAGCAGGAGCGCTTCATACGCGGCGATCGCCCGGTCGAGGTCGGGATTCGGACCGAACGTGTGGTATGTCGCCTCAGTCGTCAGGCGCTCGTTGTCGCTCAGGCGATCCCGATGCTGGTACGCCTTCTCGATCGCCGCCATCTGGGCCGCGCGCCCACTTCCTTCCGCGGTGTAACTCGCGGCAATGCGGCGCCACGCCATCGCGAATGTCGAGTCGAGCGCCACCGCCTCGTACAGCATGATTCGACCACGTTCACGATCGTCCATTGCGTCGATGAGGTACATCCCCTCGACGTACTTCTTGAGCGCGAGAAGTGATGCGGTGGTGACTCGCTCGAGCGGCTTCGTGTCGCGGATGCTCTTCAGTGACTCACCGACGCGTTCGCGCACGTCCTTTGCAAGTTGACCCAGAGTGGAGATGAGCTCCCCATCGTTGGCGGCAGTGGCGCGGAATGTCGCCAACTCCCCGCCGTCGAGTGCCGAGACGAGCCGCGCCGACACGACGTACCCCGTACCCACCCGGTCAACCGCACCGTCGAGGAGTGCCTTCGCGCCCTCGCGTGTCGCCACCTCGCGCGCCGTCTCGTACATCATCGATGCCGTGGGATCCTTCCGCATGAGCTGCATCACGTCCCGAACTGCAGCACGCGTCATGACACTCAGGTTGGCCGACTGTGTCAGGTCCGTGCGTATCGCCTCGGCCACAGTCGCACCTAACGTTGAATCGCTGGCCGGGCTGCGGAAGTCGGCGACGACCAGTTTTTCCTTCGCCCCGAACGCGCCCCGGCCCATCAACGATCCGGCCGGTCCTATCCCCATCGCCCGCATCACCATGAAACCGACGACGAGCACGACGAAGGCGCCCACGGCGATCGCGCCTCCCATCCATGTCCGCTGCCACGACACGTGGGGACTGGCCTTCATGGCCAGCGTCAGCAGCGTGCCCTGGCCGGTGGGTGTACCGCCAGGCGTGAACGTCGGTGTTGCGGTGTACGCCTTCTGCGTCGCGCGTTGCACCCAGGCCGTAAACGCGATCGCGGGAAGCCCGGCCATCATCACACCTAACGAGCCGGGAAACACCCACGACGGTAAACCGATGACGGCCGTCGCCGCCCACGCCGTCAGTCCAACCAGCGCCGTGGCGCCTGCCCACACCACCAATGCCCGAGCCGCGCGGATACGTGGCGCTAGTATGGCCGGCGCCGCCGTCGCCGAGCCGCTCGACGTCACCGAGTCCAGTACACGAACCAGGTCGATCGCCTGAGACGGACGGTGGTCGGGGTCCTTCGCCAGGCACCGCATCACGAGATCCGCGAGTGCCGTCGGCGCGTCGGCGCGGAACTCGCGGACGTCACGCGGCGCCTCGCCGAGGTGGGCGCCGAGCAACTTGGCCGGCGACGAGCCCGTAAACGGAGGCCGACCCGCCAGCAGCTCGTACGCCATGCAGCCAAAGGCGTAGATGTCCGAGCGATGATCGATATTCGGATCACCGGCTGCCTGCTCGGGAGCCATGTACGCCGGAGAGCCGATTGACGTGCCGGCCATCGTCAGCGTCGATCCCTCGGGCCCGGTGCGCGCTGCCGAGATAGCCTTGGCGATACCGAAGTCGGTGACGGTCGCGCTGCTTCCGGCCAACAGAACGTTGTCAGGCTTGATGTCGCGATGCACGACGCCATGCGAGTGGGCGAATTCCAGCGCTCGCGCGACGTCGCGCAGAATGCCGGTGATCTCGCCAATGCCGAGCGGGCCGCGCGACAACCTGGCGCGCAATGACTCGCCCTCGACGAACGGCATGGTGAACCACGGCAATCCGTCAGCGTCACCCGACGAGAGCACCGGCACCACGTGCGGATGCTGGAGCTTTGCCGCCAGCATGATCTCGCGACGGAAACGGTCCACCGACACGCCCGCCGCCAGCTCGGGCGAAAGCACCTTCACCACCACTCGGCGCGAGAGAGCCTGCTCCATCGCCACGTAGGTGCGGGACATCCCACCCCCACCAAGCTCCCGCTCAATGGTGTAGGCGTTCCCCAGCGACAATTGGACCTGATCGCGAAGCTCGATGCTCACTCCTCCGGGACTCTCCGCACGGAAGCCACGAATTTACGCCCCGCGACCCTCGCCGTCGACGGCAACTCCTCCTCGCCTCCGCTTTAGCTTACGCCCCAACCTCTCCGCTTCTCCGCGCCTCCGCGTGCGCTTACGCCAGTCGCCCGCCGCGATTATCTCTAGCGCCGCGCCGCCGCTAACTCGCACGCCATTCGGAGCCTGGAATGCCATCGTCACGACGCTTCGCCCTGCTCGCCGCGTTGTTGCTCCCGACCCCTGCGATCGCCCAGCGAGCGCAAACCACCCCGGTGCCCGCGCCGGCAATTCCCGAGTCGACCTTCGCCGGCCTTTCCTTCCGGAACATCGGGCCCGCCAACATGTCGGGCCGCATTGCCGACGTCGAAGGGGTCCCCGGCGATCCGTCGATCCTCTACGTCGGCAGCGCATCCGGTGGCGTCTGGAAGAGCACCAACGCCGGTACCACCTGGACGCCGCTCTTCGACAAGCAGCCCGTCCAATCCATCGGCGACCTTGCGCTCGAACCCGGGAATCCCGACGTGATCTACGTCGGCTCCGGCGAGGCCAACGTCCGCAACTCGGTCTCCTTCGGCAACGGCGTCTACAAGTCGACCGACGGCGGCAAGACCTGGAAACACCTCGGCCTTTCCGACACGCGCCACATCTCGCGCATCGTCATCAACCCGCGGGACCCGAAGAAGATCTACGTCGCCGCGATCGGGCATTCATATGGGCCTAACGAAGAACGTGGGGTCTTCATGACCGCCGACGGTGGCGACACCTGGAAAAAGGTGCTCTACACCGACGACCGGCACGGCGCGGCCGACCTCGACATCGATCCGCAGAACCCGAATATCCTGTACGCCGGGATGTGGTACTTCGACCGCAAGCAGTGGACGTTTCGTTCCGGCGACGAAAACGGTGGCGTGCATCGTAGCACGGACGGAGGCCTGACCTGGAAGAAGATGACGACGGGGCTGCCGAAGCTGATGGGTCGCCTCGGTATCAAGGTGGCGCCGAGTTCACCGAATGTGGTTTACGTCGTGGCGGAAACGCGCGAGGGCTACGTCTTCCGCAGCGACGACCACGGCGAGACATGGCGCAAAGTGAGCGACAATGCCCACACGCTGGGCCGCGGGTTCTATTACGCCGACCTGCGCGTCGATCCCCAGAACCCCGACCGCGTCTACACGTTAGGCATGGCCTACATGCTCTCGATCGATGGCGGGAAGAACTTCTCGGCCATGACGGGCAACTTCCATGGCGACTTCCAGACCATGTGGATCGACCCGCTGAATCCCAGGCGTCTGCTCATGGGAGACGACGGCGGGTTGAACATCTCCTACGACCAGGGGAAGGGATGGGAATGGTTCCAGAACATTCCCGTCGGCCAGTTCTACCAGCTCAGCGCCGACATGCGCGAACCGTTTTATCACGTTGCCGGTGGGCTCCAGGACAACGGTGTGTGGACCGGCCCTTCGCGCGTTCGTGGCGGCACGATTCTCTCACGCGACTGGCGGTTCATCCAGAACGGCGACGGCTATTACGCCGTGTCGCATCCCGACGACCCCGAGCAGTTCCTGAGCGATTACCAGGCAGGCGGCATCCAGGCGACAAACATGCGGACGTACGAACAGCGTGAAGCGTCGCCGCAGGTGAAACGCATGGACGGCTATCCGGCCGATTCGAACAAGGTGCGCTTCAACTGGAATGCGCCGATTGTTCCGTCTCCGCACGACAAGGGCGCTGTGTATTTCGCCGGCAACATCGTCTACCGGTCCGCCGACTGGGGGAAGACCTGGGCCGCGATCTCACCCGACCTCTCGAAGAACGACAGGTCGCGGCAGGGCGATGCCGGCGGTCCGATCCTGAAGGAGAATACGGTCGCCGAATATTACGGCACCGTGTATTCCTTCGCCGAGTCGCCCGTGCAGCGTGGTGTGTTATGGGCCGGCACTGACGACGGCAACCTCCAGGTCTCCCAGAACGGTGGCCAGACCTGGACAAACGTCGCACCTAACGTCGCCGGCGTCGGTCCCGATGCCGTGGTATCCGGCGTCGAGGCGTCGCGCACGGCCGCCGGGACGGCATACGCGACGTTTGAGCGGCGAATGAGCGACGACTTCAAGCCGTATGTCTACAAGACGACCGACTTTGGTCGCACGTGGACGAACGTCACCGGCAACCTGCCGGCCGCGAACTGGGTGCAGGTAGTCCGTGAAGATCCGAAGAATCCGAACCTCATCTATGTGGGCACGGAACTCGGCCTTTATGCGTCATGGTCCGGCGGGACCAACTGGACGCGCCTCCATATGAAGAACTTCCCGTCGGTTGCGGTGCACGAAATCATCGTGCATCCACGGGAGAACGACCTGATTGTCGCGACGCACGGACGAGCGATATGGATCTTCGACGACCTCGCAGCGATTCAGCAGATGACGCCGGCCATCGTGCCGCACGCGGCGCACCTGTTCGCGCCACGCGTGGCGACGCGATACAACACGGGGGATCAGTCCTGGGACTGGGGGCACAAACAGTTTCGTGGCGCCAACACACCGTACGGCGCGGCGATCACGTATTGGTTAGGCACGAAACCGGCTGCCGACTCACTGGTAAAGGTCGAAATCCTCAAGGGCGGAACGGTGATTCGCACCGTGAAACGCGCGGGTGCGGCGCAGGGATTCAATCGCGTCACGTGGGACCTGCGCATGGATCCACCGAAGTTCCTCACCGACATGAACCCGGATTCGGCGGAAGCGGGTGACTGGCGTGCCCGTCCCGTTGGTCCGCAGGTGCTTCCAGGTCAGTATTCCGTGCGCTTGACCGTAAACGGTCAGTCGCAGGAAGAGCCGTTGACCGTGCGTATCGATCCCAGCTCGCAGGTGACCGTCGCTGAACTGCAGGCCCAGTTCGAGCAGGCCACGCGGCTCTTTAACGTGGTGTCCACGATGATCGAGGTTGAACGCAACCTCGGCTCCTTCAAGAACCAGGTCGACGAACGGTCGTCCACGGCGAAGGAATTGCGCGGCGACGCCGCGCGCGACCTGGCGAAGGCGTCAGGCGAAGAGCTCGTGAAACTGGACAGCGTGCGGCTGCAGCTCACGCGTCCCAAGTCGGACAAGGTGCCGTTCTACTCGGAAGGTCCACGTCCCGTGGAACGCGCACTCAACCTCATGGGCGCGATCGATGCTGGCCTCGCGCCTATTATAGAAGCGCAGCGGGAATACATGGGCGACGTGCGCCGTGACGCGCAGACGGTGATCGACATGGTCGAGCGGCAGATCGAGTCGACGGCCGGTAGGATCAACCCATTGCTCCAGGCGCTAGGCCTCCCTCCGCTGGTGTCTCCTCCCAAACGTCCCGTTTCGATGTAGGACAAAACGGAAAGGCACCAGGTGAGAGGTTGCGGGTGGTAGAATAGAACGCTCAGTCTCTTCCTTGTTTCCAATCATGGACATCGCCACCCGTCGAACCCTTTCCCGACTTGGCTCCGCCTATGCCCTCGCCTGGGCGACCACGTCAATGGGCGCCGGACCTGGTTCAGCGGCACTCGTCACGCTCTCGGGCAAGTTGTCGTGGGCCGGCATGTACGTGGCGATTTTCAATATCGGCGCCGCGACCGGTGCAGCGTTAGGCGGCCGCAGCATGGACCGATACGGACGGAAGCCGCCGCTCGTCATTTGCTACCTGCTTGGCGCGGTGGGGTACCTCGTCGCCGGCATCGGCGTTCAGACGTCGAGCCTGCCCACGTTCGTGTTGGGCGGCCTGATGCTCGCCGCGGCCTTCGGGATGGCAAATCTGAGCCGGCTCGCCGTGGCCGAAATGTTTCCTCCCGCGGAACGGGGCCGTGGCGTCGCGTGGATCCAGATCGCGGCGATCTTTGGCGCCATCGCCGGGCCGCTGATTCTTATCCTGTCCGAACCGATCGGGCGCGCGTTGGGGCGCGAGCCGCTGACCCTCATCTGGTTCCTCGCGCCGCCGCTGCTGCTTGCCTCGGCGTTTCTGGCATCGCGCGCGGAGGAGCCGCAGAAGTTGGCGTTCAAGTCGCCGCCTCCTGATCCGGCGTCGGTGGCCGTGGGAACAAGCGTCGCCGTGACCAGCGGTGTCATTGTCGCCGGCACCGTTTCCATCGCGGCGAGCCAGTCTGCCATGGCAGCGGTCATGGGGATTGGCGGAGCGGCCGTCGCCCATGCCGGACATGGTGTGCCGGTGTTAGGCAGCATCATGCTGCTCCACTTCATTGGTATGTTCGGGCTTTCACGCGTCGTCGGTCACGTTGCGGATCGAGTCGGCCGGGTCCAGACGATATTCACCGGACTCGCGCTGCTGGCGGCCGGCGGTGCCGTCATCGGGTTCATTCCGGGCATGGTGGCCTTCGGCATCGGGCTCCTGCTGGTGGGTTTCGGCTGGAGTTTTTCCTTCATCGGTTCGACGGTCATGTTGACCGACGCGGCCGCCCCTGAACGACGGGCCCGGACGCTGGGTCGGGCGGACCTCTCGGGGCAACTCTGTGCCGCGTTCATCGCCACCGCCGGCGGTTGGTGGTTTGCGTCGCGCGGCGCCGCTGGACTTGGCATCCTGGCGATCGTGGTTGCCGCGACGCCTGTCCTGTTCCTCACCGGCCTGTCCAAGAAGCGTCCGATCGCCTAACGCATCGAAACGGGATACTGACTGATCTGAGCGGGGTCTCGCTGGAAATGAGCCTTTTTCCGTAGGTCGATGTTTCGCACCGAGAACGCGCAGCCCGTGTAACGGGTCTGTGACCTCACACGGTCGAAGCACTTTCGTTACCGAGTGTGCGGGGACCGTCGACGCGGTCGTTACGAGACAGGTGGATACTGCCGACCGACTGGGAGCGTGCCCGTGCGCGCCCGCGCGCGGTCGGCGCCGTTGCTCGATCCACTCCTCGACCTCCGATCCATGCCTCGATTCCGTTCACTCGCGCTTCTATCGGCGTCGTTCCTCGTGTCCGGCGCCAGCCTCCTCACCGCACAGGTGGAATCACGGCCAGGTAGTCTGCCTGGCGACTCCACCGTCACTCTCCGTACGGTCGAAATCCGCGGTTCCGCGACGGGCCTTGGAAAGACCCTGGCCGCTAACGCGCTGACGCGCGCCGACCTTCAACTCCGGTCTCCGGGTACCACGCCACTGAAAGCGGCTGAACGCCTGCCCGGCGTAAACTTCCAGTCATCTGATCCATTCGGGTCATACGAATGGTCGACCACGCTCAACATCCGCGGTTTCCAGGCCGGCCAAATCGGCCAGACACTCGACGGACTCACGCTGGGCAACATGCAGTACGGAAACTTCAACGGGCTCGGCGTCGGACGCGCCGTCGACAGCGAGAACCTCGAAGACGCCACAGTCACCCAGGGTTCAAGCGCGTTAGGCACGGCCTCCAGCAACAACCTCGGCGGCGTCGTGCAATACACCTCGTCCGATCCGAGAAACGAAAGCGGCTTTACGCTCCGGCAGATGCTCGGCGCCGCCAATGCCCGCCGCACGTTTGGTCGCTGGGACACCGGCTTGAAGGGTGACCTCGCTACCGGCCGCGCCTTGAAGGCCTTTTTGAGCTACTCCCGTCTGGACACCGATAAGTGGAAGGGCTCGTATGAGCGCTTCTCGCCCGAAGCGCGCAGCCTGTTCGGCGCCGACGGCATCCTCGGCGGCGGCGAGCAATGGCAGGACCAGATCAACGCCAAGATCGAGACGTTTGTCGGATCGAATCGCTTCACGTTCTTTTACGACTTCTCCGATCGCACCGAAGGCGACTACGCCGATCTCTCCCTGGCGCGCTACAACCAGAGCAGCCGCGACTGGGACCAGTTCTCCAACTGGAACGAAGCCAAAGCCGCGGCGCTCAGCAATTCACCCGACCAGGCGTATTTCCACTCCGCCCATGGCGCACGGCGGGACAACCTCGGCTACCTCGCCGGTGAATTCACGCTGAGCGACCGCGCCACGCTCATGGTCACGCCGTATTTCCACAAGAACCGCGGCGATGGCGACTGGCACGCGCCTAACTACGGGTCCACCGCCTTCAGCCCTGACCCGATCTACTTCCGCCAGACGCAATACGACAACGAGCGCATGGGTCTCAACACAAAGTTTACGCTCACCATGGGTTCAAACCGTCTCGAGGCAGGCGCCTGGTACGAAAGCAACGAAACGCATATTCGCCGAGTGGCGTGGCGGCTGAAGAACTACGACGCCGGCCCCGAGGTGAACTTCGCAAACGTGTTGCGCCTCTTCTTCGATCGCACCGGCGACCTGACGACGACCACCGCATATGTGCAGAACACCAGCAGCCTGGTCGACGACCGCCTGAAGGTCACCTACGGCGCCAAGTACCTCCACATCGGCGCTGATTTCAAGAGCAACGGCAACACGATTCCCAACGCTGCGTCCGCGCCTGACGCCAATCGCCCGTCGCTGTCGCTGCCAACGGACGGTGGTTTCCTCCCTCAGGTCGGCGTCGTGTTCGCGACCACCGAAACCGAGCAGCTCTTCGCCAATTACTCGGTGAACGTGAACGCCTATCCGTATTCGCCCCAGAGCGGCATCTACAATTCCAACCCTGCCGGCTTTGCCAACCTCAAGGACAACACCGATCCGGAAAAGGCAAGCACGTACGAAGCCGGCGTCCGCACGCGCCGCTCGGGCTTCGAGGCATCGCTGGCCGCTTACTTCATTGACTATCGCAATCGACTCATCGGCGTCGCGGTTTGCCCGCTGACCGCGACTTGCGTGAGTTCGTTCGCTAACGTCGGCAACGTGACGTCGAAAGGTGTTGAAGGGCTGATCTCTTTGCGACTGACCGATGGTGTAACCTGGCAGACCAGCGCCGCGATGAACCGCTCGACGATCGACGACGACTACCAGGACGGCACGAACACGATTGCGTCCGCCGGCAAGGACGTCGTTGATTCGCCACGCTTCCTCGGCAACAGCACGCTCAGCTTCAATCGAGGGGCCACCTCGGCATCAATCACCGGACGCCATGTGGCGAAGCGGTACTTCACGATCCTGAACACCGAGTCCGTGCCCGCCTACACCACGGTGGATGCCTCAATCGGCTACAGCTTCGGCAAGTTAGGCGCGTTCGACGAGTTCACGGTCCGGCTCAACGCGCTCAACCTGACGGACGAGTCGTACATCTCCACGATGGGCACGAACGGCTACTCGCTCTCCGCCGACCAGGAGACGTTGCAGGCGGGCTCCAAGCGGTTGTTCTTCATTACATTCGGCACGCGGTTTTAGCCATGCGCGGATCAAGGGCAGGAGCGACCGGTGCAACTATTACGGCGCTGGTCGCGCTTGCCGCGCTGGTGCTGCTTCCCGTTATCCGCGTTCCCTTCAATCAGCAGGTGCCGGAACGACCCGTCGTCCTGATTTCGATCGATGGGCTGCGCCCCGACTACGTGACGGAAGCCGATCGTCATGGTCTGGCGATTCCAAACCTGCGACGCTTCATGAAAGAGGGAGCTTACGCCACTGGTGTTCGTGGCGTGATTCCCACCGTGACATATCCAAGCCACGCAACGATGGTCACCGGAGTTGCGCCGGCTCGGCACGGGATTCACTCGAATACGACGTTCGATCCGCTCGCCAGGAATCAGGGCGGCTGGTATTGGTACGCGTCCGACCTGACGACGCCGGCGCTCTGGGATGTGGCGGCGGAGAATAAGTTGACGGTGGCGAGCGTTCACTGGCCCGTCACGGTCGGCGCGCGTATCGACTGGAATCTTCCGCAGTACTGGCGAACGGGGACGCCTGACGATCGCAAGCTCGTGAGGGCGCTTTCGACGCCAAAGTTGCTCGACGACCTGGAAAACGATCTCGGGCCGTATGCTGATGGCATCGACGAGTCGACTGAAGGTGATGAACGTCGGGCGCGTTTCGTGGTGCGCCTCATCGAGACCAGGAAGCCGGGCCTGACGCTGGCGTATTTCACTGCGCTCGATCACGCGCAACACGAACACGGGCCGTTCAGCAAGGAAGCGAAAGAGGCGCTCGAGCGCATCGACCGCATCGTAGGTCAGGTGCGGCAAGCCGCGGAAGAGGCGTCGGGTCGTCGCGCCGTTGTGGCCATCGTCTCCGACCATGGGTTCGTGGCCACGGAAAAGGCGGTGAACCTCACGACCGCATTCGTGCAGGCCGGGCTGGTGACACTCGGCACTGACGGGAAGCCCGCGAAGTGGCTCGCGATGCCCTGGGGTGCCGGTGCGTCAGCCGCAGTGGTACTCTCGGATTCCACTGATCGCGGTACTCACACACGTGTGCGCGCGTTGCTGGATCGCCTGGCCGGCGAGCCCTCGAACGGGATCGAAAAGGTGCTGGACGCCGCCGAGCTGAAGGCTGGTGGCGGGTTCCCGGGCGCTGCGTTTTACGTCGCGTTCAAGCCGGGATTCACGGCCGGTGGGGCACTGACCGGCGCCTTGGTGACGCCGTCTACGGTGAAAGGCATGCACGGCCACCTGAACACGTTGCCGGAGATGCGTGCATCGTTCTTCATCGCCGGGCCCGGAATCCCGGTCGGCAAATCGTTAGGTGAAGTCGATATGCGCGATGTCGCGCCGACGCTGGCGGCAATCATGGGCCTCAGCCTGTCTAACGCCGAGGGCCGCAATCTGTTCCGCGGTGGCCCCTAGAGAGGACGATCTTAGAGGCGCTCCTAGAGGACGCTCTTAGAGGACGCTCTTAGAGGACGCTCTTAGAGGATGCTCTTAGAGGACGCTCTCAGAGCAGTCGTCGATCTCCGCCTATCGCTCGGCTCGTTGGAGCGTCGCCAGTCGGTCCCGGGCAGCCCGCACCACTGGCTGCAGTTCCACGTCTGCGTTCTTCCACAGTTCGACGAAGCGCGAATAGTGCGAGATCGCCTCGGCGCGATTGCCTCGGGCGTCATACAGCTCCCCAAGGCGCTTGTGCGCACCGGCCAGGAAGTATCCATCGGTCGCCGGGTCGCGTGCTGGATGTTCCACGTATCGAGCCAGCACAGCGACAGTGCTATCGGTGTTGCCGGCAAGGTCGTAGGCACGCGCAATCCCCGGCACGAAGCAGAGCGAGCAGAAGCCCCAGTCGGCGGCGCGCGCTTCCGTGACCGCGTCCGCATAGCGACCCTCCGCTACTGCAACACTGGCCCGGATATCATGCTGATGGGACGCAAACTCCAGGACCTCGCGATCACCGCGAGTGCTGTCGTATCCCGCGGCCATGACCCGGGCCCGGTCGGCGCGGCCGGTGAGGGAATACAGGTAGGCCAGGGCGCGGTACGGGCGGACATCGGGGCGAAGGGAATCCAGCGGATGGTCACGCAGCGCCCGCTCGATCGTTTGCAGTGCCCTCGCGGTGTCGGCACGGAACCAGACGTCGATGCGTGCTTCGTCCAGGAGGCTGTTGAGCGGTGCCTGACGAGTATTGAGCTGGACGGCGGCGTCGCGAGCCGCGCGCCGGTGGCGCACGGCCTCCGCCAGACGGCCTTGCGAGGCAGCCAGAGCGGAAAGCTGGAACAGCGCGTCTCGCTGCACGTCTGCTTCGTTAGGCCTTGCGACGCGGACGCTGTCGGTGACGCGAATAGCCTCGTCGACCTGGCCGCGCGCCAACGAAAGAATGGCTCCCAGGGCCAACGGCACCGCGGGACTGCGGGGGAGGCTCCGCGCGGCCTCACGGTACGAGGCCTCGGCTTCCGCGACTTTCCCCTGCTCCAGTCGGGACGCGAATTGGTTGATGAAAAACACGCTCGCCGTGGGTTCCAGCTCCGCCGCGCGCGTTGCCAGCGAGTCGGCTCGAGCGTATTCCCTGAATTCCTGGAGTTCGACCGAGGCGTTGTTGAGGGCGGTGGTATTGTCCGGGTCACGCGCCAGGAGATCTTCATACGCGGCAAGGACGCGCTGCTTGTCCCTGGTCGGTCCGTATGAGAAGTAGCCCGCCACCGTGAGCTGACGCTCAGACTCGCTGAGCCGGTCGCGGTTGTCGTACGCCTTCTGGATCGCGGAACGCTGCCGGTCGGGATCGAGCCCGCGATTCGACAGCTCCACCGCCAGTTTCCGGTATGCCATCGCGAATCCGGAGTCGATGGCCAGCGCCTCTTCGAGCAGCTCGAGGCCCTTGCCGAAGCCGCCCTCGCCGGTCTCGAACGCCCTGACCGCCGTCATGTATTTTTCCAGTGCCTGGAGCGACGGTGTGGTGACGCGATCGAGCGTGCGGGCGTTCTGGATCGTGCGCAGCGACTCCCCAGTCTTGGCGCGAATCTTCTTCGTCAGCCGGCTGATCGCCGGAATGATGTCGTCCAGACCATCGGCGCTCTCACTGAACGTGGCGAGCTGCTCGCCGTTCTGCGCCGCCACCAGGCGCGCCGAGAGCAGGAACTGACTGCCGGCCGAGAGGATTTCGCCCTCGATCACGGCTTTGATGCCCTCGCGCGTCGCGATCTCGCGCGCGACGGCATAATCGACGGGCGCGGACGACGGACGCTCCATCCGGCGCAGCGTTTCCCGCACAGCGTTGGCCGGCATGACGTTGAGGTTCTTCGACTGCGACAGATCGGCGCGGAACGCCTCCGTCACCGTGAACCGCAGCGTGGAATCCACTTCCCCGCGAAAATCGGCCAGAATCACCTGATCGCGTTCGCCGAGTTTACCGGCGGCCATCAGTGTGCCTGCGGGACCGATGCCGAGTGCCCGCATCACCATCCACACCCCGATGAGCACGATGAACGCGGCCAGGGCCCACACGCCGCCGAGCGTCGTCCGCCGCCAGCTGAGGAGTGGAGCGGCCTTGATCGCCATGGTCGCCATCGTGCCTTGATGTGCTCTGCCGCCGCGTGGAGTGAGCGTCGGGGTTGTCGTCAGGGCCCGCCGCGTGGTGCGGTGTACGTAGCCGGTGAGGAGGATGACGGGCAGCCCGACAGCCATCACGGCGATCGCTCCCGGCAACACCCAGTCCGGGAGCCCGATGCCGACGATCGCCGCTTTGGCGAGCATCACCACAACGACAAACGCTGCCGCCCAGATGAGCAGCGCTTTCTGCAACATCCCACGCCGGGCAAGCAGAACACCCGGCAGCGCTTCGGTCATCCCGCTACTGGTGATCGATTCCAGCACGCGCGCCACATCCGAGGCAAGCTGCGGGCGGTGATCGGGTTCCTTCTCCAGGCACTGCATCACCAGTTGGGCCAGTACCGGTGGCGTGTCGGGGCGTCGCGACTCGATCGGTTGCGGTCGTTCGCCCATATGCGCGGCCATCAACTTGTGCGGCGTGCGCCCGTGAAACGGCTGCTCGCCGCACAGCATCTCGAACGCCATGCAGCCGAACGCATAGATGTCGGCGCGATGGTTGGTGCTCGGGTCGCCAGCGGCCTGTTCGGGCGCCATGTAGGCCGGCGTGCCTAACGATGTTCCCATCGCGGTCAGGGTCGCCGAACCAGAACCTTCCAGGCGCGACGCACTGAGCGCCTTGGCAATCCCGAAGTCCGTCACCACGGCGCTGCCGCCCGAGAGCAGGACGTTGTCGGGCTTGATGTCCCGGTGCACGACGCCGTGTTCATGGGCGTAGGCCAGCGCCCGCGCCACCTCCTTCAGGACGCCGATGGTCTCGGAAACGGGAAGCGCCCCCTGGGACAGTCGGACCCGCAGGCTCGCTCCCTCGACGAAGGGCATCGTGTAGAACGGCAGGCCATCCGTCTCACCGGCCGACAGCACCGGGACGATGTGCGGGTGCTGCAGCCGCGCCGCCACCTGGATCTCGCGCTTGAAGCGATCCACGCTCACGCCGGCGGCCATCTCGGGCGGCAGGACCTTCACCACGACCTTGCGGCCTAACGCGGTTTCATCGGCCACAAAGACGCGCGACATGCCGCCGCCGCCCAGTTCACGCTCGAGCGTATAGGCGTCGCCCAGTGTGGCCTGCAGTCGTTCGCGAAGTTCGCTCATGTCGTGTCGCTATCCCCTCCGCCGCTGCAGTCGTTCGATTCGGCCGCGCACGTCGCGAACCCGCGGTTGCAGCTCTGGATCCGCGTCTTTCCACAGCTCGACGAACGCCGTGTAGTGCTCCAGCGCCTTCTCGACGTTGCCTTTGGCTTCGTACATCTCGCCTAACCGCTGTCGCATACCGGCGAGGTACAAGGCATCCTGCTGCGGGCGCTGGGAAATCGTGTTCGTCAGGTAACGTTCTCCAGCAGCAATCGCCGAGTCGACTTGCTGCAGCCGGTCGAGGATGAGGAAGCGTTGTGCAGCGGGAATGTCCTTCCGGTCAAGCGGAAGTCTCGTCGCCTTTTCCACGCTCGTGAGGGCCTCGGGCCAGCGACCGAATGCCATGGCCAGACTCGCGTCGTCGAGCGCCTCGAACGCCGGCCGGTCAATGAGCTTTGCCGCGCTCTCCCACCCGCGGCGTGACGCTGCATGCCATTCCCGGGCCCGCGCGGTGTCCCTGGCCATGGCCGCGACAAACAGGAAATTCCCATAGTCGCGGTCGAGCTCCGGAATGGAGTCGATCGGGGCGCGTTTCACCGCGCGATCGAGCATCGCGCGCGCGGTCGCCTGGTCCTCGAGGATGACCGCGGTCACCAGAGCCGAATCCAGTCCGGCCATTAGGCGCGCCGGTCCTTTGGGGATGGCCTGGGCCTGTAGTTCGCGTTGATCCGCCCGGTGCTTGAACGACTCGCGCAGTCGACCGCGAATCAGGGTCAGGTTGCTCATAAAGGCGCCCTGCTGGATCATCCCGCCTCGCGAGTTCCTGATTCGAGGCTCAATCTCCTTTGCGACCTGCTCCCCCTTGTCGAATTCGCCGCGGGCGACGGCGATAATCGCGGGTGAACGCAGCGCCACGGGATTCGTCGGAAACCTCCGAACGAACTCTCTGGTCAGGCTGTCGGCCGTTTCCCACCGTGCCAGCCTGACCGCTGCTGGTATCGCGTTCGAGAACTGAATGGCGCTTCCGCCCGGCTGGCCGGCGGCCCGGATGAGGTATTCCAGCGCCTTCTCATGTTCACCGCGCTTCACCAGAGTGACTGAGGCGTTGTTGAGCGCGATCGAGTTGAGCGAATCGCGTGCAAGGACGGATTCATAAGCGGCGAACGACTTCTCCTCGTCCAGTTCGGGACCGTACGAGTAATACCCCGCATACGTAAGCTGACGCTCGGTTTCGCTGAGCCGGTCGGCATACTTGAACGCCTGAATGGACGCCTCTCGCGCGTCGGCAAATCGCGACGTGTTGTTGTAGTAGCTCGCCAGGCGGCGCCATGCCATCGCAAATGTGGAATCGATGGCAACGGCTTCCTTGTAGAGCGCGATGGCCTGTGTGTAATCGAATGTCTGGTCGAAGACGACCGCCGCCGCGGTGTACTTGCGCAGGGCCTCGAGTGAACCGGTCGTCACGCGCTCGAACGCCCCCGCTTCACGAATCTGTTTCAGTGATTCGCCGGCTTTCGTCCGCACTTGTTTGCCAAGGCGTCCGATCGCCGGAATGAGGTCGTTGTCGCTCGATGCTTCCTCGTTGAACGTGGCCAGCTGTTCGCCACTGGACGACATCAGGCGCGTCGTCAGCACGTAGCGCCCGCCGAGCGTGACAATGTCGCCGTCGAGGACCGCCTTGAGCCCTTCGCGCGTCGCGATCGTGCGAGCGAGGTCGAAATCGACGCGCGCATCGATCGGCCGCTGCATCAAACGCATGGCGTTGATCGTCGCCAGGCGCGGGAACACCCGGAAGAACGTCGATTGTGACAGGTCGGCGCGAAGGGCTTCCGTCACGGTGAGTCCGAGCGTCGAATCGCTGGCCGGACTGGCGAAGTCGACGAGAATGATCTGGTCACCGGCGCCAAGCTTGCCCGCGCCGACCAGGGACCCTGACGGCCCGATGCCTAACGCGCGCATCACCATCCAGCCCACCACCAGGACGACGAATGCACCGACGGCGAAGGCGCCCCCCATCCAGGTGCGTCTCCATGAGACGTGGGGACTCGCCTTGATCGCGATCGTGTGGAGCGTACCGGAGGGCGCCGCGGACGTACCGCCAGGCGTGAACGTCGGCGTCGCCGTGTACGACTTGTGTGCAACTCGCTGCACCCACGCCGTGAAGCCAATGATCGGCAGGCCGGCGAGCATCACGCCGATGGAGCCGGGGAGTACCCAATCCGGAAGCCCGATCACTACGGTGGCGGCCCACGCGGTCAACCCGACCATTGCGGCGCCGAGCGCCCAGAAACCAACCGCTTTACCAATCGGAATCCGGCCGGCAAGAATGCTGGGCGCGGCCGCGGTGGCGCTGCTCGATGTCACCGTGTCGAGCACACGAACCAGGTCACCCGCCATTTGCGGACGCGCTGCCGGATCCTTTTCCAGGCTCTGCATAACGAGCGCGGCCAATGACTCCGGCGCGTCGGCGCGCAATTCCCGCACGTCACGCGGCTTCTCGCCGAGGTGCGCTCCGAGGAGCTTCGCGGGAGATTGGCCGGTAAACGGCGGACGGCCGGTCAGCACCTCGTACGCCAGGCAGCCGAACGCGTAGATATCCGACCGGTGGTCGATGTTCGGGTCACCCGCAGCCTGTTCGGGCGCCATGTACGCCGGCGTCCCGATCGACGTACCGGCCATGGTCAGCGTCTCACCGCCGCCGCCGGTCCGCGCGGCGCTGATGGCCTTGGCGATCCCGAAGTCCGTAACCGTCGCGCTTCCCTCAGACAACAGCACGTTGTCAGGCTTGATATCGCGGTGCACGACGCCGCGGCCGTGCGCGAACGCCAGCGCTCGAGCGACGTCGCGCAACACGCTCACGGCTTCGCCGGTCGGCAGCGGACCTCGGCCCAATCGTGCGCGGAGAGACTCGCCCTCCACGTAGGGCATGGTGAACCAGGGCAGCCCGCTGGCGTCTCCGGACGACAGCACCGGCACCACGTGCGGGTGCTGCATCTGCGCGGCGAGCAGGATCTCGCGCTTGAACCGGTCGACGGAAACACCGGCCGCCAACTCGGGCGACAGGACTTTCACGACGACCCGTCGCGACAGCGACCTTTCCATCGCGACATACGTCCGCGACATCCCACCGCCACCGAGTTCTCGCTCGATGGTGTACGCGTCGCCTAACGACGCCTGGACCTGCGGCCTGATATCGTCAGCCAGAATTGGGCTCCGGAGCCGGACTCATGAATCTGCGCGTTACGCGGGAAAGGGGGCAGAGGGCGGCGCCAGCCGAGCACCGGCTCCGACTGCTCCCGACTCCCCCTTGCCGTCCCGCTGGAGACGGTTCAGAATCGCGTCTACACTGCCGAGGACTTGCTTGAAGATCACGCTCGTCCGGCCAAGCATGTTCGGCCGGCGCACCAGCGACGCCATGCAGCCGCTGGCCTTCGCGATCCTGCGGGCGCTCACCCCGCCCGACATCGAGGTCGTGGCCTACGACGAGCGAGTCGAAACGATCCCGCTCGACGAACCCACCGACCTCGTGGCAATGACCGTCGAGACGTACACCGCTCGGCGCGCGTTCCAGCTTGCGACCGCGTTTCGCCGGCGTGGGATTCCGGTAGTCATGGGCGGCTATCATCCGACGTTCCTGCCCGACGAGTGCAGCGCGTTTGCCGATGCCGTTGTCCTTGGCGATGCAGAGGGCATATGGCCTGCGGTCGTCGCCGACGCACGCCGGGGACGCCTGCGACCGGTCTACCAACAGGGTGACTACCCTGCGCTCACCAACCAGCCGCTACCCGATCGCAGCGTATTTGCCGGCAAGAGCTACGCGCCGGTCACGCTCGTCCAGTACGGTCGCGGATGCCGCTTCAACTGCGACTTCTGCTCGATCCACGCCTTTTATGGGAACAGTCTCCGACAACGCCCGGTCCGTGCGGTCTGTGACGAGATCGAGCGCGCCGGCCGCAAGTACGTCTTCTTCGTCGACGACAACCTGTTCGTGGACGTGCCAAAGGCGAAGGAACTCTTCGCTGCCATCAAGCCGCTCGGCGTCAGCTGGTTCTGCCAGACGTCGATCGACATCGCGCGCGACCGGGCGCTCGTCGCACTGATGGCAAAGAGCGGCTGCTCGAGCGCGTTGTTCGGCTTCGAGTCCCTGCGCGCCGAAAACCTGCGGCAGATGCGAAAAGGCTGGAACGTGAAGTGGCAGGACTTCGAGACGTCGATCGGAGTCGTCCGCGATGCCGGCATCATGATCTACGGTACGTTCGTGCACGGGTATGACTCCGATACCGCGCAGTCCTTCGACGACACCGTCGAGTTTGCGATCAAGCACCGGTTCTACCTGGCGAACTTCAATCCCTTGACGCCCACACCTGGCGCGCCGCTGTACGACCGACTCGCGAAGGAAGGACGACTCATCCACGAGCGCTGGTGGCTGGACCCGCGATATCGCTATGGCGATGCCGCGTTCCACCCACGCGGCATGACTGCCGAGGAGCTCACCGCCGGATGTTTTCGCGCGAGGGCCGCGTTCAACACGACGGGCTCAATCCTCAAGCGCTTCCTTGATCCGCAGGGCGCACTGCGTACGCCACGCAACGCCGCGCAGTACCTGCTGTCCAACGCAATTTCCCGGCGCGCAATCTTCGAGAAGCAAGGATTGGCGCTAGGTGGTCCCGAGGGCCTGGAGCTGCCGCTGTCACTTGGGACAGTTCCTGCGGCCGCCGGCACGCGCGGCGCCGGCGCAATGCAACCGCACGATTCGGCCTTCGCGACCGCGGCCTCGTGAAGATCACCTTCATCATGCCGAACCTCGGCCGACTCGAGAACGGCGCCTACATCGACGAAGGCAGCATGGAGCCGCTTCCCCTGGCCGTGCTCGCCGGACTCACGCCACCCGATGTCGAGTGCGTGCTCTACGACGACCGCATCGAGTCGATTCCGTACGACGAGGCGACCGATCTCGTCGCCATCAGCGTGGAGATCTACACTGCCCGACGCTCCTACGAGATCGCCGCGGAGTATCGTGCCCGTGGCGTTCCCGTCGTCATGGGCGGCATGCACCCCACACTGGCGCCTGACGAGTGCCTTCAGCACGCCGATACGGTTTTCCTCGGCGACGCCGAATCTCTCTGGGGGCGCCTGGTGGAAGACGCGAAGCGTGGCCGCATGCGCCGCATGTATCGCGCACACGCCGGCCCGGCGCAGGTCGGTGGAGTGCTCCCGAGGCGCGAACTCTTCATCGGAAAGAAGTACCTACCGATCACGCTCATGCAGTTCACGCGCGGGTGCCGGTTTGCCTGCAGCTTCTGCGCGATCAGTTCGTATTTCGACAAGCGGCACTTTGTGCGGCAGACGCACGAAGTATTGCGCGAGATCGAGTCGCAACGCCGGCGTGTCGTCTTCTTCGTGGACGACAACTTCCTCTCGAACCACGAGGCGGCCAAGGCATTTCTGCGCGAGCTCATTCCCCTGACGATTCGGTGGGTCTCGCAGGCATCGATCGATATGACCGCCGACCCGGAGTTGATGGAACTGCTGGAGGCGAGCGGCTGCCTCGGAAACGTCATTGGCTTCGAGTCCCTGAGCGCGACGAACCTTCGCGCGATGCACAAGGGACCAGCGATGCGTATTCCCGGTCGCGTCGGCGGCGCTGCCGGGTGGGATCGATACGCAAAGTCCGTCGAGATCCTGCGCCAGCACCACCTGCAGACGTGGGCGGCATTCACGTTAGGCCACGATGACGACACGAGCGCGTCGATCCGGGACACCTGCGACTTTGCCATCGACAACCGTTTCTGTTTCGCGGCGTTCAACATCCTGATGCCGTATCCCGCGACGCCACTGTACGATCGACTCGCCGGCGAAGGACGGCTGCTGTTCGACGGCAAGTGGTGGCTGCATCCGGATTGGCGATTCAACCACGCGGCGTTTCGGCCGACCCGCATGTCACCCGACGAATTGACCGAAGCAACCTGGCAGGCGCGCTATCGATGGAATCGGCCATCGTCGGTCATCAACCGCTTCTTTGACACACAAACACACCTCAGTTCACCGGCGCATGCCGTCACGTACCTCAAATACAACCCCCTGTACTCGAAGGAGACGTTCAAGAAGCAGGGGATGCGACTCGGGTACCTCGAGAACTCGATACACCCACGGCGTCCGGGTCCTCTGGCCGTGGCCGAGGCGCGCGCGATCCCGCGGCGCCACAACGCCGAGGACGCAAAGGCCGCAGAGCGCCGCAGAGTGGATGTTGCGGAGCAGTGACTACCTTCGGATGGTCGATCACGCCATGCCGCGGACGAGTCCGCGACGACAGAAGACGTTTTGCCCTTAGCAGGCGGGACCGCCGACCTTATGCGTGGGTATCGCATGTTGCTTAGCACATTCGCAGTCGATTGCCGCAAAACCGCTCACCATCGAACCGTGACCAATAACGCGGGGCGCATCCTGGCCGCGGCAGCGCTTCTGCTTGTCGCGCCGGGTTCGCTTCAAGCCCAACAGGGCCTTTCGCGCGCCGACGCCGTGTCGGCAGCGCTGAACCGTGGACCAAGGCTCGCCATTGCTCGAGCCGACACGATGACAGCCGCGGCGCGCGTCATTGAGGCGCGTGGCTACCCGGATCCAGAACTGATCGCGAACTACAGCAAGGATGCACCTCAGTACCACGTGCTCGTGGCCTGGCCGATGGACCTGGGCGGCGTTCGATCCACCCGCATCCGTGCCGCCACGTCGCAGCGTGAGGCAGCGTTGCTGCGCTTCCAGTTCGACCGCGCGTCGATCGCGTTCGACGCCGACACCGCCTACACCCAGGCGCTTGCCGCACAGGCCAGAGCGCGCGTGTCGAGGCGGAATGCGATTGACGCCGACAGCCTGCGACGTATCGCCGAGATCCGGCGCGATGCCGGCGACGCCAGCGACCTCGAAGTGCAACTGGCCCTGGTCTTCGCGGGACAGCAGGCAAACGCTTCGACCAACGATTCTCTCGCCCTCATGGTGTCGCTCCTCGATCTGCAGGCGATCACTGGAATGCCCACGGACGATGTGAGGATCGCACTCTCCGACACGCTTGGACCTCCTCCCGGCGCGGTGCTGTCGACGTCAGGCCAGCCGCTCACCGTAGCCGCCGCGGCAGCATCGGCGGTGGCGGCGGACAACCAGTTGCGGTTTCAGCGGCGCCTGGTGTGGGCACTTCCCGCTCTCGAGGCGGGCTTCGAGACTGGAGATCCCTCCGGTGACGCGCGTGGAATCCTGCCGACATTCGGGTTTTCGCTGCCGTTGCCGTTCTGGAATCGCAATCGCGGCGGGATCCTCGGCGCAGCAGCCGACCGCGATCGCGCCAGGGCCGAGCTGGCCTTGGCTCGCATGGAGGGCGTGGCGCGCATAACGAGGGCGCGACGTGAGTTCGACGTAGCGGCGGACCGTCTCCAGCGCGACGCGCGACTCCTGGAAAGCGCGAACCGGGTTGTCGCGATGTCCATCCGTGCATACCAGGAAGGCGCCTCGCCGCTGGCCAGTGTGCTCGAGGGACAACGCACGAGTCGCGAAGTTCTTCTGCAGTACATCGACGATCTGGCGGCGGCATGGAACGCCGCTGCCGCGCTCCGCCTGCACACCCTGACGCCGAGTGGCCCACAATGAGAATCGAATGGCGGGTCTGCGTTGGCGCGATTGCGTCGATGTTCGCAGTGGTCGCATGCACGGCGCACGAGGAAGCGGAGGAAGAGCTGCACCCGTCGGTGAACGTGGGAAGCATCGTTGTTGAACCACGCGCCTTCACCGAAACCATAGAAGCCACCGGCACGGTGGAGGTTCGCGCTGGACATTTCGCGGCCCTGAGTGCCCCAGCTGCAACACGGGTGACCGCTGTGACGACCGCCATCGGGCAGCACGTGCGCAGAGGCGCAGCGCTTGTCACGCTGGAGCGTGCCGTGTTCGAGGCCGCCGCCTCGAGCGCTGAAGCCGCTCTAACGAGTGCACAGCAGGCGTACGACCGTGCCGAGCGGCTTGTGACCGCGGGGATCGCGCCGAAACGTGATCTCGACCAGGCGGCGGCCGAACTCGCGGTGGCGCGGTCCAATCTCGTTTCGGCACGGCGCGCGGTCGATCTGGCGGTACTCCGATCTCCGATAGACGGCGTCGTCACGCGACTCGATGCGCCGCTTGGGGCCGCGGTGGACGAGAGTCAGGTGCTCGTCGAGATCGCCGACCCGCAGGCGATCGACGTAGTCCTCCAGGTGACGCCGGCAGACGCTGGGCGATTGCGCGTGGGCGCGAGTGTTGCCCTCGGCACACAGGGAGAGGGCGATGAGGACGCCGCCATGAATGGTCGCGTGGCGGACATCGCCGGTGTGGTTGACTCGACCACGCGCAGTGTGGCCGTGCGCGTTCGACCGGTCGGTGCAACGCACGGCATGCGGATTGGAGAGTCGGTGCCGGCTGTGATTACCAAAGCCGTGCATCCAAAAGCGATCGTCGTCCCCATCGAGGCACTCGTCCCGGAAGGCGATGCGTTCCGCGTGTTTGTCGTCGACTCGGAAAGTGTGGCGCACGCGCGTGCCGTGACCGTGGGAGCGCGACGCGGCAACGAGGCAATGATCACCGAGGGACTCAAGCCGGGTGAACGGGTCGTGACCTCAGGCGCGTACGGGATCGACGAGGGCACGAAGGTCCTGCCGCCGAAGCCGTGACCGGACCACGCAAGCTGTTCGACATCCTCGCGACGCAGCGAAGGTTCGTCTTCCTCGCCGTCGCGTTGCTCAGCGCGGCGGGCGTCTGGACGGCTCTGCGCTTGCCGTCGGCCATCTACCCGGAGCTCACCTTTCCGCGAATCACGATCGTGGTTCAGGGGTCATCGCTCGGCGCGCGCCAGGTCGTGTTCAGCATCACGCGGCCCATCGAGGAGGCGGTGAGCATCGTACCGGGTGTGACGCGCGTGCGCTCTCGTTCGATCCGTGGCGCGGCCGAAGTCAACGTGACGATGGCCGGCGGGATCGACATGGCCTATGCGCTGCAGCTCGTCCAGGCGCGGATGAACGAAGTGCGCGCTGATCTGCCACCCGACCTCGACATCATCGTCGAACGACAGACGCCGTCCCTCTTCCCGATTTTGTCGTACAACCTGCAGGGTGGCGATCCGGCGACGCTGTACGATCTGGCGCGCTACCAGATCAAACCCGTGCTGTCTCGCGTTCCCGGCGTCGGTCGGGTGGATGTCGAAGGCAGCGACGTTCGCGAAGTCGAAGTGGTGGCGGAGCCGGCACGTCTTGCACAGCAGAACCTGACGTTCGAGGATCTCGCCGCGATCATCAAGCGCTCCACGACGGTGAGTGCCGCCGGCAGGTTGCCGCGCGACTACCGGCAGTACCTGATCGTGACGGCCCATGAGGCGCACTCGGTGGACGACATCGCGAACATTGTCGTCGCCAATGGGCTGCGAGTGCGTGACCTCGCATCGGTCACGCTGGGCAGTGAGGATCGCGTCCGCTTGATCAGCGGCGATGCGAAACCCGTCGCGCAGATCAGCGTCACGCGACAGATCGGTGGAAACTCGGTCGCGATTGCGGACAGCATCGCGGGTGTCGTCCGTGCGCTCGGCCTGTCGCTCCCGCCGGGGGTCAGCTTCAAGCTCGTCTACGACCAGTCGGCCCTGGTGCGCGATGCGACGAGCTCGGTCCGCGACGCCATGCTCATCGGCGCGGCCCTGGCAGTGCTGGTGCTGCTCGTCTTCCTCCGGCACGTGCGCATCACGATCATCAGCGCCTCGGCGATCCCGCTCACGCTGGTCATCTCGGTGCTCGTTATGGGGGCGGTCGGGCAGACGTTCAACCTGATGACGCTGGGCGCGATGGCGATTGCCATCGGACTCGTCATCGACGACGCGGTCGTCATCACGGAGAACATCGTCAGGCATCTCCAGCTCACGCCGGACCGCACGCTGGCGGTTCGTGAGGCGGTGCAGGAGATCATCTGGCCGGTGACGACGTCGACGCTGACCACGGTGGTGGTCTTCCTGCCCTTGCGATTGCTGCAGGGCGTGGCTGGTCAATTCTTTGCCGCCTTGTCGATCACCCTGACGATTGCGGTGCTCGTGTCGCTGGTGCTGGCATTGACGATCATCCCGTTGCTCGCCGCGCAGTTCCTCCGCACTGGGGATGCCGGCGAAGGTGACCGTCAACCGGGCAAGGCCGGCACGCTTGGTCGTGTAGCCCGATCAATAGATGCACTGTCTTCCGCATACGGACGTTGGCTGGCCCTGGCCTTGCGTCGCGTGCGGTGGGTTGTCGCCGGCGCCGTCGTGCTTTTGTTAGGCGGCGTGCTGCTGCAGCGCGTCACCGAGACAGGATTCCTTCCGGACATGGACGAGGGCGCATTTGTCCTCGACTACTTCACGCCCGGCGGCACCGCGCTCAACGAGACCGACCGACAGTTGAGGGAGGTCGAGCGCATCCTCGCCGAAACGCCGGAAGTCGAAGGCACTTCGCGCCGCACCGGTGCGGAACTCGGGTTGTTCGCGACCGCCCAGAATACCGGCGACATCGTGGCGCGATTGACGCCGCCCAGCCAGCGCGATCGCTCCCTGTTCGAGGTGATCGACGACATCCGCGTCAGGATCGAGGAATCGCACCCGCGTCTTCGCATCGAGTTCGTGCAGATCCTCACCGACGTGATCAACGATCTCGCCGGCGTTGAAAGCCCGGTGGAGATCAAGCTGTTCGGGCAGGACATGGCGGCACTCGAGAAGTACGGCACCGAACTCGCCGAAAAGCTCGAGGAGGTTGATGGTCTCGAGGACGTTTACAACGGCGTGAGTGAGCCGGGCGCTGAACTGCTGATGCACGTCAAGCTCGCCGAGGCCAACCGGCTTGGCCTCGCGCCCGAGGATGTGGCGAGCGCGGTTGGCGGTGCGTTACTGGGCGTTGAAGCGGGTGAGGTTCGCCTGGACGATCGCGCCCTCAACGTGCGCGTGCGCGCTCCCGATTCGGTGCGGTTCAATGCGCAGTTGCTTGGCGCGCTCCCCATTCTTGCGCCGGCCACGCGGAGCGCGGCGCCGCTGGCTTCCCTCGCGACGTTCGAGCCGACGGAAACGCGGGCCGAGCTGTTCCGGGAGAACCAGCAGCAGATGATCTCCGTCACTGCGGACGTGAGCGATCGTGGACTAGGGGCGGTGATGGCCGACGTGCGCGCGACGCTGGCGGAATTCCCGCCGCCGCCGTCTATCCGCTTTGAACTCGGCGGGTTGTATGCTCCGCAGCAGGAAGCGTTCAGGGCGCTTTTGCTCGTGCTCGCGCTCGCGGCAGCGAGCGTGGTTGCGGTGATGGTGGTGCAGTTCGAGTCGTTCGTCGAGCCGCTCGTGATCCTGGTGGCGGCGCCGCTCTCGTTCGTCGGTTCGCTGGCACTGCTCCGGTTGACGGGAACCGCGCTCAACGTGTCGTCGTTCATGGGGCTCATCCTGCTCGTGGGCCTGATCGTGAAGAACGGGATCATCCTGCTCGACTTCACCCGGCGCCGCATGCGGGAGTCGGGGCTGTCCCTGGAGGCTGCGCTCGAGGAGGCGGCCCAGGTCCGCCTGCGACCCATCCTGATGACCACGTTGTGCACGCTCTTCGGGCTGCTGCCATTGGCGTTAGGCCTGGGGACGGGAAGCGAGTTGCAGCGACCGTTGGCGTTGGCCGTCATCGGTGGGCTCGCGCTGTCCACACCGGTCACGCTGTTTGTCGTCCCGACGCTGCTGGTGGCCATCCGTGGTCGAGACTACCGGTTGGCGAGTTGAACTCGCAGGACTTCTGAGGACTGGGTTTTAACAACAGTCCTACTCTGTTAAAGTCTTTCGGCTGATCGAGCCAGGAGCCTATCGTTACTCGAGATTGCAGAAACGATAGACTTGGAAGCGCCGGGTGGCGCGCTCCGGTGATGACGTTTCACGGATCTCACCGTACTACACTCACGCGGAGGCGCGGAGAACTACAGGAGGCGCGGAGACGAAATGGACTTGGAAACGGCGATGCCCTCGCCTCGGACGTTTACGCTCGACCAAATAACGGGTGAGATCATTGATGAGTCGGTGAAGATTCACCGAGATCTCGGGCCCGGGCTGCTTGAATCCGTTTACGAGGCTCTCCTCGCCAGGGAGTTGGAGCGACGAGGACTGTTCGTCGAGCGGCAAAAGCTCGTTCGGTTCGAATACGACGGAATGGTCTTCGAACAGGGATTGCGCGTGGATCTGCTGGTTGAATCCCGAGTGGTGGTGGAACTGAAGTCCGTCGAGGAACTCCACCGCAAATACAGCATGAAGGTTCGCACCTACATTCGCCTTCTCAAACTTCCGGTTGGTCTCCTGATCAACTTCGGAGGCGAAACTCTGAAGGAGGGACTCCGCCGCATCGTCAACAACCTCACTCCCGCAGAGTCACCGAGCCTCCGAGTGAACCGCCGAGTTGTACCTGCTGGTTCTGTTCCAAACTTGTAGTCTCCGCGCCTCCGCGTGAGACAGGGTTACCGCGTTCAATGAGGTTACAGAACCGCTCCACTTCGAAGCGCTGTCGCATCCGCGTCGGCATCTTGAGTCGACCCACAGTAAGCGTCCCGATAAAATCCTGGTCATACGGAAGCCCAAGCGGCTGATCCCGGTGCTCGGCCCGCAGCGGATCGAGATACGTCCCGAAGACTCGATCCCAGAGTACGGTAAAGTTGCCGTAGTTGCCCTGCAGCGTGGTCGTATGGTGGAGCAGGTGTTCCTGCGGCGTCGTGAGCGCCAACCACTTCATCCCGTGATGAATCCACCACCATCGGCGCATGAAGCACGAGTGACTGGCGCAGAGCAGAATCGCCTGCACCAGCACCAGAATCTTGAGCGGTGCCAGATCCCAGAGCGGCAATCCGAATGCGAGCAGGATCGCGTACGCCGAAAACACCGTGGCCACCGTAGCCGGGAACGATGTGACCACCACGAATGGTCGCATCGCGAGCCCCGGCATAATGACGTTCACCTGGCTCGGCAGATGATGGTACTCGTGCACGAAGAAGAACCGGCGCGAGTGACCGAAAAAACGGTGAAGCAGGTAATCCCAAAGCCCCGAGACGTAAAAGAGCAACGCCGACAACATAACGAGCCAGACGCCGCGAATCGGTTCCGCGTCCACCGGGCGGCCGAGCCAGCCAGACAGCGTTGAGCGGACCGCCGTCATCATCCGGTCGGTCGAGGGCACCAGCGAGAGGCCGCCCGTCTGAATCAGCCCGTAGAGCACGAGCATGATCACGAGAAACCCGAACGCCTCGCCGCTCGGACGTTCGGGTTTGCTCCATGGGCCGCGCCGAAGCTCGATGGCGTCGAGCACGACAAACGTCGCAAAGATCGCCAGCAGCGCGATCAGGAACGCTCGATCGCTCACGCCGTGTTCAGAGCCTGCCGAGTATCACCAGCGGATGCTTCGCGCAGCAGGAGTACCAGGCCAAGCGCGAGCGTCAACATCACCACCATCTGGATCAGGCTGCGGCTCGACGGGATCGCGAACACGCGCTCGATCTCCTGCATGTACAACAGGCGCTGCAGACCGCGCATGGTGAACAGGATCGCGAATCCGATGATTATGGCGCGATTGCCCAGTGGATTACGGGCTGCCATCGCCGCCATGACACCTAACGCAATCATGAACGCACCCAGCGGCTTCATGATGTAGGCGAACTGCCCGTCACTCCAGTCCACCTGCGCGTTGTAGAGCGAACTGCCCACCCACTCCCGGAGCCCCAGGTCAACGTTCAACGACAATCCGACCAGGACGTGAAACGCGCACACGACCCACAGGAACCAGCTCAACCTCGCGACGTTCGGGCTCATCTTGACGACCTCCTTTGGTTCGATAGGCCTTGAGACCACTCTCGCCCTGCGTCGCAAGCGACCAGAGGACGTAGGCGAGCACGGGAAATACGACGGCTGCCAGGTTACCGGCCAGGCCGAGCGCGACATACACACCGCGATTCCTTCCGGCCGACAGCGCGTCGACGAGCTGCAGGCAAACACCATAACACGCGCCGAAGACACCGAAGTAGACCGGCGCATGGCTGGTCGCGACCACCTCGGCCGGCTGGCCTTCTGCGGCGAGCCGTGTGTAGATGCTGATGAATCCCGACTTGATGGCGTAGGTGTCGTAGAGCCAGTTCCAGAACCCGATCACCGAACCGGTAACGAGCCCGGCGCGCAGGCAAGCGCCGAGACTGAAACCCGCCGCCGCTTCAGGCACGCACACCAGGCCGAAGAGGCTGGTCGCAGTGCCGAACACGAAACCGTGATGCGGGCGGAAGCGCCCGATGCGAAACCGGGTGTTGATCTCCCAGAGTCCGAGCCAGTTGGTGCCAAGTCCGGGGACGACGTAGGCAAAGACCACTGGCAGTGAGAGCGCCAGCAGGACCAGCGAATGATCACCGTCGTAGCGCCGCAACCAGAGCAGATAGCTCAGCGGAAACAGTGTCAACGGCACCACGAACTGGTACCAGCGCAGGAACCTTCTCACGCCGTTCATCGAGCAGGGGCCGGTGTCATGCGCTGCTTGAGCGCGGAAGCCCAGTTCGTGATGACGACCAGCTTGCGTACGGCGCGGACCGATGCTGAATCCCGCGGGCCACCCTGATCCAGAAACAGGAGCCGGCGGCTGTCAGGATGGATATCAGCAAGGATGCCGACGACGCTGTCCCTCACCACTCGGCGACTCGTTATGCGGATGCTGTCACGAGCGTCAATGAGGGATGCCGCCACGATCTGATTGCTCTGGTGGTAGAATATTGTACGACTGTCCTTCGACCAGAGGGCAAAGCTGTTGTTCGCCATCGGCGCATCGCCGATCGAGACCTTTACCTTGTTCTCGAGTCCCGGCCAGCGCCGCACGTACAGCGACGCGCGTCCGCTCTCGCCACTGATATATGTGAGCCACCGCCCGTCCGGCGACACACGAGGGTCTCGTTCAACCCAGTCGGCCTGGAGCAGCGCGGTGCCAACACTATCGCCGCGTCGAAAGAGCAGAATGTCGTTGCGGGATCCCTGCGTCTGGACCAGGACAGAACTATCTGGAAGCCACTGAGTCGCGTAATCGTCGACGTCGGAACCGCCCAACCGCACGGCGGGCGTCTTACCGGCAACATCGACGACGAACAGGTCCACATTGCTGCCGGCGGCTGCGCTGAAAACGATTCGACTTCCATCAGGCGACCATGCCGGGTTGTGACGCCGCGACCCCTCCTTCGTGAGCTGCGTGTGCGTGCCCAGGTCGAGGTCGTACACCCAGAGATGGTCGTTGCGGATGTACGCCAGCCGGCGACCATCTGGTGAGAACTTCGCGTCCCAGTGGTCGGAAGGTGGCAGGGGTATCCGTTCCGAGCCACCTGCGATGCTGTCGAGCCGGAGCGTAAACGAGGACGAGGATGCACTGTTGCCGCTCGTTCGGCCTGCGACGTAGACGAGTGTTCCTGCCGGCGAAACCGCATAACGAGCCTCCGGGAGCACTTCCCCCAGGCTGTCGAGCACCGGGACAGGTGACCCTGTAAGCCGGAGACGATCAGGATCAAAGGGAGCTGCAAAGAGGGCACCTTCGTTTCGAGCGTAGAGAACGTGACCGGTTGCAGACCAGGCAGGCGAATATCCGCCGGGCACGAGCGTTGTCGTGTCCCGGCTTTCGATATCGATGGCCAGAAGGTTCGGGTCGGTGGCATTGCTGCTGAAGTGTCCGAACAGAAGCACCGGGCGTCCGGGAATCTTCGCGAAGTGATAGGGAATCCGCGGTCCCGGGTGCAGCAGCGTATCGAGTGCGCCACCGTTTTCGGTCATTCGAGCCAGCGCCCAGGCGCCCGGCCCTACCGTGAGGTAGATGAAGCCATCATCGCCCCAGTGCGGACCGATCGCGATTCCTCTTATGGTGGCCAGCGTAACCGGTGTACCACCACGGGTTGGTAATTTGCGCACCACCATTGCGTCGCCAACCTGCTGAGAATACACGATCCACTCGCCATCCGGCGAAAAGGCGACTTTGCCAGCCCCTCCAGTGTTGGCGAGCTCGGTCGACTGCAGGCCACCGGACGGCCGCAGGTAGATCGCACGGTCGGTGGCGTAGGCCAGCCATCCCTTCGGCCCCGCCGTCGGAATCAGGTTCTGCGCGACCGAATCGGCGACCTGAAACGAGATGACGCCTTCGGTCTCCGCAACACTCATCGGTTTCGGCAGCGCGAACCACAGCGTCGAAGCGGCCAATGCGACCGCGGCTCCCGCGAGAACCTTGCTTCGCGTATCCCAGCCGCGCGAGGCCGGCGAAGGAATCTGGATGCCGACGGTAGTCGCTGTGGAGACGGGCGCCCTCGTAAATCGAAACGACGGATCCTCCAGTGCATCGTGGAATCCCTTCGCCGTTTCGAAGCGGTCAGCCGGCAGCTTCTCCACCGCCTTGGCCACCGCGCCCGCCACATGCAACGGCACGGTTGGCCTGATGTCGGAGAGCGCGCGCGGGTTCTCGGTGAGGATCCGCATCAGGATCGACGCCGGGTTGGGTCCGGTATGGGGCGGCTCGCCGGCGAGCATCTCGTACAGCACGCAGCCCAGCGAGTACACATCGCTCCGCGCGCTCAAATCACGGTCGGCGCTGGCCTGCTCGGGGCTCATGTAGTGAGGCGTGCCTAACGAAAGACCTGTCTCCGTCATCCGGCCGCCGCCAGCGGCGCTGACAGCGAGCGCGATCCCGAAGTCCGCCACGAGCGGCCGCCCATCGTGCAGCAGGATGTTGGCGGGCTTGATGTCCCTATGGATGACACCATGGCGATGCGCGTAATCGAGCGCGTCCGCCACGTCCCGCGCGATCCGGACCGCCTCATCTACGCCGAGCTGTTTGTCGCGATCGAGCCGGTCGCGCAATGACTCGCCTTCGATGAACGGCATGACGTAGAACAGGTACGAATCCGCCTCACCCGAGTCGAACAGCGGCAGGATGTGCGGGTGCTGCAGGTTGGCGGTGGTCTTGATCTCGCTGAGGAACCGGTCGCCGCCGATGACCGCGGCCAATTCCGGCTTCAGGACCTTGATCGCGACCCGGCGCGAGTGCTTGACGTCCTCGGCGAGGTACACCGTCGCCATGCCACCCGCGCCGAGCTCGCGGTCGAGGCGGTACTTGCCGGCGAGAGCGGCGGCGAGACGTTCGGGAACTGTAGACGTCGGGGAATCCATAGCCGCTATAGTATGCGACTTCGGGATAAACGACGGAAGACGGGTAAACGGGCAAACGGGCAAGCGGGGAACCGGGCAAGCGAATAACTCGTTAGGCCGGCCCCCGTCTGCCCGCTCAGTCTCCGAGCTGCTTCGTGAACTTCACCACCAGGCTGCGTGACTGCGGCTGGATCCAGTCGAAGAATCCGCCCGCCTGCTGCCCCTCGTTGTAGACCACGAACAGGCCCGTGCTGGCCGTGCTGAGCCAGGCAAATCGCACGTTGGCGTTCCACACGCCGGCCTGGTTGCTGTATTGGACCAGCGACTGCAGGAAGATCTTCGGGGTGAAGAAGTAGCCGAGCTTCACGCCGACCAGCCGGCGGATAAAGTCGCCCTGGTCGAGGCTCACGTCCTGGTAGTCGACCTGCAAGGACGTCGTGATCGACGCGCCACGGCGATAGGTCATCGTGACCGTCTCACCGATCCGGTTGCCGTTGTAGAACGGTCCGAACTCCCCACGGGACGTGAAGGAGAGCGTTGCGCTCGGGTCCGAGTCCCAATCCAGCCCTAACGAACCCCAGGTGTAATCGTCCGCCGGCAGGACAACGCCCGGCGCGATCGTGAACGGCTTCCGGAGTCCCTCGTGATAGATGTTGTATTCAGGACCGAAGCGGCCGCCGCGGGCGAACTCGAACTCGGTCATGTCGATGTGCACCTGACCGCTCTGCCAGTACCCGTCGTGGCTGTAGTAGCCACGATAGTTCGTGTGCGGGTTCCACTGCTTCAGCCACCCCCACTCGCGCTTACGAATGGTGCGCATGAACGAGATGTCGTAGAAGCGATACCCGCCGAGGCGGTTGAGGAATCCAACCTCGGGGTTGAAGTCCTCGCCGACTTGCACGTAGCGGAAGCCGTTGTTCCACTGCGACGTCTGGTAGCCTGCCCGCGCGCTGAAACCAAGCTGGTCGCCGGACCGATCCGGGGTATCGGTGGCCGCGCCCCACCAATCCACCGTCCAGGCTTCGCCAATGCCGATCCGGCCATCCACGCCGTATGTGCGATTCCAGCTGTCGCTGTTGTCGAGCGATTGCCGCTGCACCGCGATCGCGCCGATGCGCGACCGGCCGCTGAACTCCCGGCTGATGCGCCCCACGCTGAACGACTGCGCTTCCGCCGCGGGCGAGTCGTCGGTGAAGATCTGCAACAGCCCGACCGTGGCGGCCCCGGCGCGCCCACTGACGCGCCCGCCACCGATGATCGGCACGGGATTGCCTAACGTGTCGATCCCGATGCGGCGGGTGAAGAAGAGATCCACCGCTTGCGGCGTCCCCGCCGAGAAGACGCCGGCGTTTTCGAGGAAAAACGGGCGCTTCTCGGGAAAGAAGAGCGGGAAGCGCGTCAGGTTGGTCCGCTGCTCGTCGACCTCCACCTGCGCGAAGTCGGTGTTGTACGTCAGGTCGAGCGTCAGGCTCGGCGTTAGGCCGTATTTGAGATCAGCGCCGAACTCGCCGGTGCTCTTCATGTCCGAGTCAACGCTGAAGTTCCGCGACGACTGGCTCAACGCGTACGGCGTCAGCGTCGCGATCCGGCGGCTCGGGACGCTGATGCCCTGCAACGTGCCGGCGCGCGACAACCGGTACAGGTTGAACTGACGAGGCACGAACGACCAGAGCGCTTCCTCGTTATGCCGGCGGATGCTGCGCGCGAAGTTGAGCCCCCAGTCCTGCGTCGTGCCCGCGCCGTACCGCAGCGTCGAAAACGGGATCCTGAACTCGGCGTACCATCCGTTGGCGTCGATCGACGTCGCCACCTGCCAGGTCGCGTCCCAGTTGAGGTTGAAACCGCCCATGGACCCGGCCTGTGCACGCGTCTGTCCCGACTGGAAGACGCCTCCACCTTCACCTTCTTTCACCACCTGCCCGTCGTATTCGACGCCGGCGGGTGTCGTCGCGAAGACGAAGCCGTTCTGCCGGTCGAGATACGTGTCGAGGATGAGCGCGAAGTAGTCGCTGTTGGACAGCGTGACGTCGCGGATCTTTTCCCCCGCGACGATGCCCGTCGGATCCCGGTCGAACATCCACGCGCCCACGTACAACGCCTCACCATCGGTGAGCAGCCGGACTTCCGTGCGCTCGGTGACCGGTTCCCCTTCGCGCAGTTCGCGCTGCACGAAGTCGGTGTAGGCCTGTCCCGATTTCCACGCGTCATCGTTGAGCTTTCCGTCGATGACTGGCGACGTGGTGACAACGGCCGCGGTGCCAATGCGCGGGCCCGATCCACCGGTGGTGGAGGCTATTTGCGCCTGCGTAACGCTCGTGAACAACACAACGGCCAACCCGGCCGCGATGAGACGGGATGTGTGCACAGAAGGGATATGAGGGGATAGAGGGGCGACGGCCAGTGAAGTTATCACGTGGATAGGCAACCCTCCACGCTACGCGACCGTTGTTGCCTTTCAAAAGTTTGTGTGTACCCGCGATCATTCGCCAAATTCGCCTGATCCGCGGCCGTTCCGGCAGTATCGCGCTTATCCCCCTTCTGGTGACAGGTCAGCCGATCGACCGCAAACACTTCCTGGACGAGCAGCGCCGCAATCGGCGCCGCAGCCACCGCTTTACGGTCTTTGCCGTGGTGGCCGTTGGCTTGTCGGGCATCCCTCTCTGTGTGATCGCGGCGCCGCTCCTGTTCGGGGTCATCATCGCGGTAATGCACCTCGCCGACCTGGTTGCGCCCTTCCCGCAGGCCGTCTGGGGGCGCGTCCATGACGTCGTGTTCGCGCTGCCGCAGGCGTGGTCGTTCGTTCGGGGACGGCCAGTGGATGTCGACTGGGCCGGCATCGCGCTGATCTATGTCGTGCCTGGCGCGTTCATCATGGTCATGGTGTGGCCGTTCATACTGGCGCTCTCGCGGCGCGCCGGCGCCGGAACGATGCTCGAGCTGCTGTCCTCCAGGGCTGCGGACGTGTCGGTGCCGGCCGAACGCCAGCTCTCCAATGTCATTGAGGAAATGGCCATCTCGGCGGGGGTGAAGCGGCCCCACGTTCGCATCATCGAGTCCAGGGCCGTGAACGCCGTCGCGGTGGGATTGTCGGTCGACGACGCGACCATCCTGGTCACGACAGGATTCCTGAAGCAACTCGACCGCGACGAACGCCAGGCCATCGTCGCACACCTCATGGGTTCGGTCGGGAATGGCGACCTCGGGATCGCGGCGACGATCATTTCGGTCTTCGCCACGTGGGGACTGATCTCGTTGTTGCTCGAGGCGCCGATCAGCGTTCGCCGACGCAAAGACCTCGGGCGCCTCATTCGGGTCTCGCTCGCCGCCATGCGCGGGCGATTGGAGCAGGACGATGCTCGCGAAGCGCTGACGCTTCTGCTGGCGGGGTCCTCGTGGGACATGGGGATGATCGACGATATCGAGGCCATCCAGCCAGAGTCCCCGCTGCACGGTTGTCTCGTCATCCTGCTGCAGGTGCCGTTGATGGCGGTGCTCGGGCTCTCCTCGATCGCGGCGCGAACGACCGTCGCGTTGTGCACCGCCCTCGGTCTCGGCCCATGGCTGGCGGCGATGTGGCGCAACCGCCGCCGACTGGCGGATGCATCGGCGGTGCAGCTCACGCGCAACCCGACGGCGCTGGCGCGGGCCGTGCGCACCCTCGCGTCGTGCGACGTGGAAGTGCCCGGCGGATGGGTGGCCTACTTCCTGTTTCCGGTCTGGGTGCCGATCACGAGCGAGGCGGACGCCAACCGCACCGAAGCGGCGGCCAACGTCATCGGCATGCGGCTCGACCCGGATCCGCGCGTCGAGGACATCGTAGCGTTAGGCGCCATGCTCGACACGGACGTGCGGCGGCCGGGCTGGCGCACGCGCCTCTCGCGATACGGCACCGCGAAGGACGTTGGCCTGTTCGCCACCTGGACCGTGGCCGCCATCGCCATCACCGTCGTGCTGATCGCGGTCACCCTCGCGGCGGCATCCCTCGTGCTGATGGCGCTCTGGCACCTCGGTCGCTGGCTCAATCCGCGCCGTTAGGCATCACGGCCGGTCGCTGGCGAGGGCGACGACCAGCCGGATCAACGCGTCGACGTCACGGAGGTCGAGGACCTCGGCCGGACCATGCGAGTACCGGCCCGGCCACGACAGCCCGATGTTCACCGGCCCCCAGGGCTGGATGGCGGATCCGTCGGTGCTGCCGAACGTCGTCCCGACCTGCAGCGGAATGCCGCGGGCCCGGGCGATGCGGATGACGCGGTCCCGTTCGGCGCGTGGCACCAGGCTGCCGTTGTCGAGGCCCCGGAGCACGGCGCCGTTGCCTAACGGTACGTAGGCGAAGTGGGGTGATTCCTTCGGCGTGTCGCTCGAGACGAACGTGTCGATGCTGTACACGCGGCGCAGGTTGATGCCGTGTTGATCGCCGAAGAAGCGGGCGCCGTTCAACCCGCCTTCCTCCTGGACGGACCAGACGAAAATGACTTTGTGCGACAGTGAATCCGGATTGATGCGCCGGATCGCGAACAGGAGTGCCGTTGTGCCGGTGCGGTCATCGCTGCCGCGACCCGTGATTCGCGAGCCGAGCAGGCGGTCGGCCCTCTTGTAGGAGGTGAGGCTCAGTCCGTCGCGCACGCCGCGAGCGACGAGTTGCGCCGAGTCGAGCCCGAACCAGGCCGTCAGTGCGCCCGGCGAACGGGTGCGACCACTGTCGCGCGGAACGAATACACCTCTCAGTGGCGGTGAAGCCGGCGCCGAGCCGACTGCGTCGAAATGCAGCATCGCCGGCGTCGATTCCCACGATGGCAGCACCGCACCACCGCGCGTCCGGAGCGTCACGCGCCCGTCGGGGAGTATCGACGCAACCTCGAATCCAACTTCATCCATGTGAGCGATGAACGCGACGGAATCGCGGTCTGGTCCCATGGCGACGACGATGTTCCCCATCGAATCGACGACGGCGCGCGACTTTGCCCAGGCAGGAAGGGCCGCGAGCACCGCGGCGCGCACGGGACCTTCGTGGCCGGCTACGCCAGGCAAGTCCGCGATCGACATCCACTGGCGCTCGATCTCTCCCTCAACGCCGGCTCGGCGACTGAGCGTTCGCGCGGTGTCCATTCCCGGTGGAAGCCACGCAGCGGTGGGCGAAGACGGTACGGCCGCCGCGTCGCTCACCTGCGCGCGCAGCTGGCGAAGGTCGTTGGCGCTGATCGACTCGACCGTGGAACGTGCATAACGAACGCGTGGCGTGATCATGCGCGCGCTGTCCGCTCGCGCGGCGCCGGGGACGCCACCACCCCTTCCACCTCCACGACCTCCGCGGCCGCCCGCTGTCGCCATGCGTTCATCAACGCCGTCGCCCACCACGGCGAGCATCTGCACTCGACCGACGCTGGCAAGCAGTTGGTTCAGGCCCAGCCAGTTGTAGCTGCGTTGCGCGCTGATCACGAAGAAAGTTTCGCCATGGCTCACCTGGTCCGGGGCAGCCGCGCTCACGACGGCGGCGCAGCCGGCTCTCGCACCGGCGGCCGGACCAGCGGCGAACGTTTCGTACGTCCAGGCCGGCCGTTCAATCGTTAGGGGATCGAGGATCGACACGCCGGCGCTTGCCGCTTGGGCGGCGGACGACGCACCGACGTCGATCCAGAGGTCGTCCATCGTTGCTGCCAACGTGTCGGCGCGGTGTTGCGCCGCGAAATGGCCATTGGCGACTGCGACAACACCTGGAACTCGGCCGCCCCGCGTTAAGACGGCGACACGCTGCGCTTCGTGAAACTGATCCCACAGTGGGTGTGTCGCGGTTCCCGTGCGGCGCACTCGCAGGTAGCCGTCGCTGGTGATCTGGCTGACGACGTAGGACGGGAAGTCGAGCCCACAGGCGACCACACGACGAGGTGATCCACGACCGATCCGCTTGACGAGGTTCCCAAATCGGTCCACGGTCCACGTTGGACCCAACGCACGGGCAAGGGAGGCCGCTGTTTGATCTTCCGCCCCCGGCGGCGCCAGGAGTCGAATCCAACCTGCGGTTGCCGCGGTCAGGGTCGAATCGGCGTCAGGCGATTGCGCGACGAGCCGCGTGGCCATCAGCGAAGCGGCAAGGAATCGAGCGATCATCGGCGGCGGGTTGAGGGCGTTAGGCGATTTTGCCGGTGTGTCCTACGGCTTGTTCACGTCCAGCACCGCCTTCCGCTCGAGCCAGGTTTGACCGTTCGTGATCCACGCCGCCGCCGGCTCGCCCTTGAGGTAGTACCCGAACCACTGCAGGATGCGGTTCCGATAATCGATGGCGTTCTCCCGCTTGCCGAGGCCGTGACCCTCTCCGGGGTAGAGCAGCATCACCGCCTGCTTGCCGGCGCGGCGGGCGTAGTTCCAGAACTCTACGCCCTGGCGCATGTCGACCGTGCCGTCCTCACCACCGATCTCCATCAGGATGCTCTGCGCCTTCATCTCATGCACTTTCTCGATCGGGTTATTCCGCGACATCGCGGCCCAGTCTTCCCAGGGTGCAACCTCCATCCGGAACTGACCGGTCTCCCAGTGATCGAATTCCGGCGCCGAGCTCCAGTGCATCTGCCCCGCGAAGCTGACCATGTTGGTGATGCCGGCGCCGGCCACGGCGGTCTTGATCATCGAACTGTGCGTGGCAAGGAAATACGCCTCGTATCCACCCTGCGAGTGTCCGCAGTGGCCGATGTTGGCGGGGTCCACGAGCCCACGTGCGATGACGGCGCGGATGGCCGCGTCCACCGAGACCTGCGCGTCCACACCGGGCTGGCGCGGCCGGAAAACGATGTCCGGCATCAGGACGAAGTAGCCGTTTTGCGTGAAGACGTTGGCGTTGTAGTAGTCGTTCTCGCGGGGGACGATGTATCGGTGCAGTCCCTGGGAGAGCATCTCGTACGTGTACACAATCATCGGGTACTTCTTTCCTGACTCCCAGTTGGCCGGATAATAGAGGATCCCCTGCAGCGGCCGGCCGATGGTGCTGGTGAAGTCGATCAGCTCCGCCTTCCCCCACGCGTAGTCCTTCTGGAACTCATTCGTGGCGGTCCACTGCTTCGCGTCGGTCAGCGCGCCGCTCCCGACGAAGACATCGGGTGAGTCCTCGAAGGTCTGCCTCACGAAAGTGTACCGGTCCGTGCTGTCAGCTTTCTGCAGGCCGCTCACCTGCGCCTTCTCCAACATCACCCGCTGCACGGTCCCGTTAGGCAGGAGCTGCGCATAGCCGCTCTGCTTGGTCTTTTTCCCGTAGAGTGCAATCCAGACCGGCTTCGAGCGATCCACGGCGCGGTCGGCGGCCGATGCCGTGAAACCGGCCAGGTTCACCAGGCGATGCTGGACGCCGTCGCGGGCGCCGTTGGTGAGGCGTGTGCCACCGGAGCCGTCCGCCGCCAAGGCCCAGACATCGTACTCCGTATTCACGAACATCGTCTTGCCGTCCTTCGACCAGGCCGGCGAACCCCAGGGACCCAGCACGTCGCTGGGATGATCGTCGTCGCGATCGATGAAGTCGGCTTTCTGCGTGGCGCGGACCTTCGCCGTCAGGTTCGTTTTGGCGCTGCTGGCCACGTCCACGACCCACCAGTCGATTCCGTCGAACCACGTCTGGCGCTGACCCGTGGGATCGGCGCCGAACCCGTAGCGGATCTTTTCGAGGAGCTTCTTCCGGGCGCCGGTAGCGATATCCACCGTGAGCAGGTCTTCGTCGCGTCGTCCAAACTTCTGCCCCCAGGCATAGGGCGAGCGGTCGGTCTCGGTAAAGATCCGGTCACCCTCGAGCACGGTGGCTGTTTCCTGGATGCTGGTGCCTAACTGTACGACGCGGCCATCCGAGTGCCACGCGGCAAGGAGCGTGGCGCGCGTGTCGCGCTGCTCCGATGAGCGTTGCTGCGGGATCGCGCGCACGTCGTTCACGTGCCAGATCTCCACGTCGCTCACCTTCGTATCGCTCTTCTTGATCGCGTCAGCAACAGCCTGCCGTGGCTGCAGGCCGATGTAAATGATGCGGCCGTCCGCGGACCACGACGGACGGCGGTGCTCCGCGATGCGCATGGCGGCCGGGAATCCAGGTGCCTTGGCCGGGTCCAGCGTTCTCGCCTCGTTCTCCGGGTCGGAGGCGGTCCACGTGAGAAGCGTGTGTGCGGTGTCGGCGTACTCTTTCGACACGTTCGTCCGCAGGATCGCGAGCGCGTCGGACTTCGGTTTCCAGCTTACCGCGCGATAAATGGCCGCCGACGATTCCAGGATACGGACGCTGCCCGTCGAGCCGTCGAAGACCTGTACGCCGTTGCCGCCGTCCACCGTGATCGCCATCGCCAGCAGCGGTTTGATGTCGCTCCACGCCTGCTCGGCGACGTTGGCCAAGGAGAGCCGCGTGCCGCCCGCGAGGTCGAGCACGAGCACGTCGTTCACGCGCTTCTTCTCGTCGGATTGAAATCGAGTGACGGAAACGAAGCCTCCCGAGGGCGCGAAGCTGAAGGCACTCACGTCCGCGATGGCGGTCGTGTCACCCGTCACCAGGTTGCGAACGACAAAAGACGTCCGGATGGGTTTCTTCTCTTTCGTCAAGCGCTCGCGTTCCGCCGTCGATACGCCCACCAGGTAGGCGAACCAACGAGAGTCGCTCGCAAACGCGGGGGACTGCCCGAACGGGATCGTGAGGTGCGTGTCTCGCGGTCCGCCGCGGACGTGCAGCGCCCCGTCCTGGTCGCCGCGGGTGATCGACCAAGTGAGCCAGGCCCCGTCTGGCGACAGTCGGCTCTGGCCGAGCGATTCCCATTTGGCCAGATCCTTGTTGGTGACGATGGGCTTGCCCTGCGCCAGGGCGGCGCCGCCGAAAGCGGCGAGGAGAAGGGCGGGGAGTCGAAGAGAGCGGAGCATCGTTGCAGCGATTAGTGGATGAATCGGGGACTTGACCGTTCCGGCAACTTATCGCCCTCGGCGTCCGCTTCCAGACCAGCGACGGTACTGGCGGAGACTTGCCGCGTATTTCGACTCGTCAGGCGGCCATAGTGAAGGGGACTTGGATCCCTCCGCCTCGTTCACTTGGACCCGGAAGCGGCGCAGATAATGTCCGTGCGGATGGGCGTCTCTATGGAAGTAGGAGCCGCTCGGGCCCGCTGCTGACTTGACGTTGATCCAAGGGTCCGACTATGATACAGCTATGAATCAATCGGACGGCGCCGGCACCAGCACGGACTTGACGATGAGCTTGCTTGGGGCGGCTGAGGCTGTGCAAACCCGCATCGAAGCTTCGCTTAGCCCGCTTGGGCTGTCACTGGCGAAGCTGAACGTTCTGGGTGTCCTGGTAAGCTCGAGTGCTCCGCTCACCTTGGGCGAGCTGGCTCAGAAGCTGGCCTGCGTCCGTTCGAACGTCACTCAGCTGATCGATAGGCTCGAAGTCGACGGTTTAGTGCGAAGGGAAGCTGATCCTGCAGACCGGAGAAGCATCAGGGCTGTAATAACTGATACCGGAAGAGATCGACAAGTATCTGGCTCACAAGCATTATCCAGTGTGCAAGAAGAAGTTTCCCAAACGCTTACGGGGTTTGATTCGGCGCATATTGAGCGGGCTCTTAGCGCGCTGCGGTAGGTCGATGCCTTTTCTGGATCAATAGTTCATTACAGTAGCATCTAGTGATAGACAATAGCTGGCTGCAGTTAATGCAGTAAATGGGGTCAGACTCCAATTATCAAATAGGGTCAGACTCCAATTCGCAAAAAGGGTCAGAGTGGGTCAGACGACAATCTGCCCCACTCTGACCCCATTTGATAATTGGAGTCTGACCCATTTGATAATTGGAGTCTGACCCCCATCAGCGCAATCAACGCGCTGCTTCGGCGTGCTCGGGGGATATCACGAACCGCAGCCGAGCGGCGATTCCTCCCGCCGCATCTAGCCGCTCGGCTGCTTCGCCCGAGACGTGTTCCACCGATGCGCTCTCGTCGAACGCTCGCCTGACAGCACTGACGGCCTCTTCGCGGCGCTCGTTCACAAACGCCGACGTGATGTAGAGCGCATGCACCTGGCCGTTCAGGAGCGAGCGATCGATTTCGGTCAGCCCGACTGCCCCCGTGCCGCCGGCGGCGTGGGCCGACAACACTTCCTCCACGAGCCGAAAATCCTCCGCACGCCGCAGTCGGGATGCGTGTTCGCGCGCGGTCGCGGCAAGACGCGCGTCGTTGTCATGAATGTCAAGCGAGATGACCGCCGCCCTCGACAACAGGCGCTTATCGAGACGCTCATGGAGTGCGGCCGCGACGAAGTCGATTCCGCCGATCAGCAGCCATGCGTCGGGACCAGCGAGTTTCTCGATCCTCGTCACGGCCTCGGCAAGCATCGAATCGGTCGCCTTCCGCAGTTCGCGCTGAGCGGCCTCGGCGCCGGGGCGCCCCCGCGTCCCCGAACTGAATCCCTGCGGAGCCGGACGACTCATGAAGTAGGGCTGATCGACCTTCGCCTCGCGGTCCAGTGAATCCACCAGCGAAATCGAATGGTCCACATAACGATGAATGTGGACGTGTGTGCTGTCCGCCACGACGACGAGGACCGGACGGGCTTCTTTCAGGGCACGAATGGCTGGCGCGACATCGGCGCCCTGCAACCACGTGGCAATCGTCGGAACCGGAACGGGCAGCACGGACGCGTGATGAATTTCCTTTGCCGTGAACAGACCCATCCAGCCAGGAGCGTCTTCGCCGTTCTTGTACTCCTCGACCTTGTTCAGTACGAGCCGGCGCGCGTCGGCGAACGCCTCGCGTTCGGCATGGGTGGCAGCGCGGAGTGATGCCTCGATCGCGTCGAGAGCGTTACGCAGCTCGGTACGCCACTGACCGCGAACGGCTACGTCGGAATAATTGCCGTTGATATAAATGCTGAGGACCATCTCGTCCCGCAGCCGACGTTCCAGGTTCATCAGTTCCGCGTGACTCAACATGCGCGCACACCTCCACTGAGTGACTTTCGTCGATACTCAGTGATACCGCGCTTGCACCAGGATGATCAGTGACCAGTGACCTGTGATCGGCGACCAATCACCAAACCACTAATCACCAATCGCTGATTACTGATGTTAGCGGACTGCTCCTTTCGGGCCACGGTACAGCCACGACGCCTGGTAGTCCCTCGTCAGCGGTGCATTGACGAGCATCGCACGCACCATTTCCACCGGCATCGCACCGCCGCGCATCACACCGTCATGGAACGCCTTGTTCGTCATGCGTCCCGAACCGACGAGTTCCTGGTGCAGCGAGCGGAACTGCAGGCCGCCCATCATGTACGCCAGCTGGTAGAGCGGCGGATATGTCCCCAGGAAGCTGCGCCGCACCTCGGCCTCAGCGTTGGCACGCTCGTGACCAACCCGATCGACCAGGTAATCGATCGCCTGCTGCGGCGTCATGGTGCCGAGGTGGAAGCCTAACGAGAAGATGATGCGGGCGCTGCGGTGCATGCGCCAGAAGAGCGCCCCGACCTTGTCCTCGGGAGTAGCGTTGAACCCCTGGTCCCACAGCAGCATTTCCCAGTACAACGCCCAGCCTTCGGTCCAGAACGGAGTGCCGAACGCGCCACGCCGGTGCGCCTGGTAGCGCGAGTTCATGAATCCCTGGAGGTGGTGACCGGGAATGAGCTCGTGGTACACCGTGGCGTGTGAGAGATGCGGGCTGTTGCCGCGCATGCTCATCAACTTTTCCTCGTGCGTCATGCCGTCGGTGGGATACGAGACCTGGATGATCTCGCCCCCGAGGAAAAACGGGCTGACGCGCTGACGCTCGGGCGACATCATTTCGATGCGCCAGATATCGCGGGCGAGCGGTGGCACGGTGATCAGGTCACGCTTTTCGATGAAGTCAATCGCCTCGAACGCCAGCCGGCGGATGAGTTCGGGCTGTTCACCGGGCGGAACATATTTCTCCTTCACCTTTTCGAGCGCCGCCTTCCAATTATCGCCGAAGCCGAGCTCCTTCGCGGCCTTCTTCATCTCGGCTTCGCTCCAAGCGAACTCGATCTCGGCGATCTTCACGAGATCTTCTGGATCGTAAGCGATCAATTCGTCCCGGAGGTCGGCGATGATCGCTTCGCGCCCGATCGGATCTCCGATGATCGGATCAGGTTGTCCCTGCCTGAAGCCAACGATCCGCTCACGCAGCGTCTTGTAGTACGCGGTCATGAGCGAGTCGGCCTTGCGGTACGGATCGCGTGCCCACCAGGTGAAGAGCGGGTCGTAGCCGGAATAGAAGTCGTACCAGCTCTTCAAGTCGCCCTTGAGCGAATTGAGGAGTTCGGCCGAGCGATGGGCGACGACCTTGTTGACCTTGAGCGGCGCGAAGTCGCCGTTGGCTTGAGGCTTGGGGCCTGCGGCTTGGGACCTGGAAGTGTCTGATGCCTGAAGTCCAGCAATAACGGCCTTCGAAACGTCTTCCACTTTCTTACTTAGACCGACGAGCGTCATGGCGGCTTTCTGCGGATCGACCTTCTCCATGCGCCTGCGGGCGTCGACCAGCGCGAAGATATCGCTCCCGAACGGAATCACTGGCGCCGACTCCGCCCACATTTTCTCCTCCCGATCCAGCAGGCCCAGCGAGTGCCGAACTGACTGATTCATCAGCACGTAGTCGATTCGGCCTTGCTGGCTCAGGCTGTTGAAGTCGAGCTCGCGCAACCGGGCTTGCCAGCCGCGATAGTATTCACGGAAGCGCTCACGACGCCTCGGCGCATAGTCCACCGTCCAGCGGCGACCCAGCGCACTCTCGTCGGCCGTGAAACGCATGACGATGTCGCGCATCTCGCTTTCCGTACCGCGCGCGGCCAGAAGGGGAGCCAGGGCCGGCACGTATTGAGCTCCGTCGACACCGGTTTGTAGCGTGGTGTTCTGCGCGCTAACTGGGGCCGCGACGAGGAGGACGGACAGTGCGTAACGCGGGAGCATCGAATACCTCAGTGTGGGAACCGAATCACCAAAGTTTGTGCTTGTGTAATGATCGAGGCCAGTGCCGGGCTGTGGGAATTGGATCGGAACGTCGGCACGATTCACTATTCACGATTCACTTGTAGAGGATTTGCACCTTGGAGAAGGCAACACTTGGAGGCGGCTGCTTCTGGTGTCTCGAAGCAGTCTATCAGGAAGTAGATGGTGTGACGTCGATCGTTTCCGGCTACGCCGGTGGTCACGTTCCCAATCCATCATATGAAGCAGTGTGCACGGGGACGACGGGGCACGCCGAAGTCGTACAGCTCGAGTTCGATCCGGCGAAGGTCACCTATCGAGAAATCCTCGAGACCTTCTTTGCCATTCACGATCCGACGACGATGAACCGTCAGGGGAGTGATCGTGGCCCGCAATATCGGTCGGCGATCTTCTGGCACGACGATGCGCAACGCGAAACGGCGAATCAGGTCATCGCCAGTCTCACCACTGAACGGGCGTTTGATGATCCGATCGTCACCGAGGTGACGAGGCTCGACCGGTTCTATCCAGCCGAGTCGTATCATCAGGACTACTACCGGCGGAATTCAACGCAGCCCTACTGCGCGTTCGTCATCTCGCCCAAGCTGGTAAAGTTTCGCAAGCGACTCGGCTCAAAGAAAGCCTGACCTTTCGAGCTCAGTTATGTGCGGATCGCTGATGCTCGCGCCAGCGCACAGTAGAAGCACCTACGGCGATGCCAAAGAGAGTGCCGGCGACCACATCGCTCGCCCAATGCCTTTCATGGTAGATACGCTGCAGCCCCACCATTGAGGCCATGCCGTAGGTGACTGACGTGACCCATGGCCTGTTGGCCTTCATCGAGATGCCCGTTGCGAGGGCCATGACGCCCACGACGTGTCCAGAAGGAAACGAGTGCCACTCATGCAGCCGGCGTAACGGAGAGAACTTCAGCGACTGACCGGCGGTGTCGGGGCGATGACGCCCGATGGCCCTCCTGAGCAGCGACCCGGCGGTCGTGGCGACCGCGTACCCGACGCCGATGTCTAGGGCAGCATTTGAAGTCGCAGCGTCACCGACCATTCGGGGTACGAGCGCACCCGCAGCGAGGACCGGGAGGATGTCCCGCGGCCGCCCGGCCAGATCGAGAGGCTGGGCGATCCGGTCAACCGCCGCTGACTGATGGTGCGCCGCAAACTCACGGATGCGCTCGTCCAGAGGCAAGGTAATCGCCATCGTTAGGCTGCCGGCCACCCAGAACTCCCGTTTTCGTGGCGACAGTCGCTGGGCGCGGGCCGCGACCGGCGAGCTCATGCACACCAGGCATGCGGCGTGGAGTAGGAGAGTCCGTGTCATTGGAGCTGTTACCCCTATGAGCATTGCACGGTACGACTACTCGAGCCATCTCTACCTCTCTGGCGCGCTTTGCTGCGCCCCGGTTCGGCAGCAGGCGCCTGCACCCCAGTGGCGGACCGATCCAGGCCCGTAGGAATCCGGCGCCGCCGTACTGCGTTCGTTATTCCGCCCAAGCTCGCGAAGTACCGGCAGGAATTCGCGAAGAAAGACGGAGGCGCCGGCGTACGTCAGTTGCGCCGAATGCTGGTTGCGGTACCCTGCAACCAGCAACCTCTCAGCGTCGGGGCTCAGACCGGCTTACCTTGGCGCAGGCTTATTTGCGGCAACCTGCGCGCGGACGTTCACTATGCGAGCCGAGATCCACGTCTTCAGGCTCGTGAACTCGCCCGATCCCGCGTAGGGATCTGCGTCGAGCGCAGGCTCAACCGCTGCCTGTGCCGCATCGAGAAACGCGTGAAGCTTCGCTTCAGCGAGCGGGCCCGCCGGATCGAAGAGGGCCAGCATTGTCGCGTTGTACTGCACCCGGAACGTCGGATGATTGAGGATGGCCAGCTCGTACGGGTGCTGGACAATCTTATTCTTGCCGGAAATGCTGCCGTAGATGCCCGCCGTCGTGCTGCGGAAGACCGCGTCGAGATCCCAGGGGAAGTAGCGCCGCTTTGACCCGTCAGCGAAGTCGACAAAGCTGTAATTCTTGCTGTGGCTGAACAACGCGTCATTGTTGTCCATGAACGCGTCTATCGCTCCCTGCGTCAGCATCGCCTGCATGTCGATGTACTGGTTGAGAACATCGTCGAAGCTTGCGTCGTTAGGCGCCGAACAACCACCCGATGCTCTCCGACCCGAGTATATCGATTGGTTGAACGGAGCGAAGCACAAGGCGTTCCAGGTCGGACTATGCGGATCGCCGGCTTCGAGCTCCCAGAGATTCGCTTCGTCCACCTCATAGAGCCACTTTCCCGAGGTCGTGACGAAGCGGTTTCGCAGGAACTGCTTGTTGCGTTGCTCAGCGTGCACGTAGACGCCGATGTAGTCTCCGTTGAGATAGACCTTGACCCAGTTGGCCAGGGCGGGGTGATACCCCGCGCCGTAGAAACCATCGACCGACGCAAGCTCGTGAAGATTCCAGGCCATGCCCTCCGCGACTGGACTAATGTCGCCGCCATTCTCGAGGCTGAGGGTGCTTACACCATGCCAAGTCCCGGAAACGGCCTTCACCTTCATGCCGATCTTGATCGGATTCGACTCCGAAGGCAGGGCACGGCTCGACTTGCGCCTGACCGTGACAGCGATAGGCGCTTCGCCCTCGGCGTGGAATTGGGCCGGGACCTCAATGGTGTTCGTAAGGTCGTGACGGATCGTATCCCAGTCACTGTCGTTCATCTCGATATAGAGCGAGAGAACGGTGAACGGGTCGAATACCCCCGGCCATGTGTCAATCGATGTGGCAACGATGTCGTGACCCATGGGTGCGGCAAACGACGATGAGGGCGCGACCGCGTCCTCACAACCGGCCATCAAGACTACTCCCACAAAGGTCAACGTTGACCTGCGAGTCGCTGAGCGCACGCTTTGCTCCAGAAGGATCTGTTTCTGATTTATCACTCTGGATTGTGTTGGCAAGACCGGCCAGCAGACGGGGTATCCGGGTCATCGCGGTCGAAGAAAACTGATGCGGCGGGTCAACACTTTGACTGGTTGCTGGTTGCTGGTGGTGGGTTGTGGGTACTACTACTGCCGCTGATGCTTCCAGTCCTCAACCTCACCCAACCAGTAACTCGTACTGGCAACAAGAAGTACGCAACCAGTTAGCTCTTCATGGCGGGCCCTCTTCACGAATTCCATCCTCTCGTAAGTGCATGGTTCACCGAAACACTCGGCGAGCCATCCGCGCCGCAGCGCGCGGGATGGCCGGCGATCGCCAGCGGCGACGACACACTCATCCTCGCGCCGACCGGCACCGGGAAAACGTTATCGGCGTTTCTCTGGGAGCTCGATGCGCTGATCTCTGAGGGGCAGTCGCGGCCGCTCGCCAACGCGGTGCACATCCTGTACGTGTCGCCGCTCAAGGCGCTCAGCAACGACATCCAGCGGAACCTCGAGCTTCCGCTTCGGCAATTAAAGGAACGCTTTGTTGCAGCGGGCGAGGCGTTTCCGGAGATCCGCGTCGCCGTGCGAACCGGCGACACGAAGGCGTCCGCGCGGGCGCGCATGTTGCGACACACGCCGCACATCCTCATCACAACGCCCGAGTCGCTGCACATTCTCCTGACGAACGTGCGCAGCCGGACGATGTTCAGCAGCCTCCGCGCCGTGATCGTGGACGAAATTCACGCGGTGGCCGGCACTAAGCGTGGCGTGCACCTCGCCCTCACCCTCGAGCGCCTGAGCCAGGTCGCCCCCCAGGCGCCGCAGCGCATCGGGTTGTCGGCAACCCAGCGCCCGCTGGCGGAAATCGCCCGGTTCCTTGGCGGTTGTGAGCCACCCACGCCTAACGATCCGGCCCAGTTCCGTCCCGTAACCATTGTCGATTGCGGCCTGGTCAAGCCGATGGACGTGTCGGTCGTTTCGCCGGTCGCGGATCTCGCGCACGTCGATGGGACCATCTGGACGTCGGTCGTTCCGCTGGTGCTGGAACGAATCCGCGGCGCCCGCACGACCCTCATTTTCGTGAACAACCGCGGCCAGGCAGAAAAGATGGCCGCGCGCGTCAATACGCTGGCTGGCGCTGAAGTGGCGTTGCCATACCACGGGTCGCTGTCGAGGGAGCGACGGCAGCTGCTCGAAGGGCAGCTCAAGGCCGGGGAATTGCGCGCACTGGTGTCGACCAGCTCCCTGGAACTCGGGATCGACATCGGGTCGGTTGACCTGGTGGTGCAGCTCCAGAGTCCCAAGCGCGTTTCATCGGCGCTGCAACGAGTCGGGCGAGCGGGTCACTCGCTGGACGCGGTGAGCCGCGGCCTCTTCATCCCCACCTTCCGCGACGACGCGCTCGAGCAGCTCGCGATCCTCGAGGCGATGCGGTCGGGTGACGTCGAGCCAACCCGCGTGGTCCAGAATGCCCTGGACGTGCTGGCCCAGTTGATCGTGGCGATGGTGGCCTCGGATGAGCCGGAATGGACCGCGGCCGCGCTCTACGATTTTGTTCGACGGGCATACCCGTGGCACGAGCTGGCACGCTCCGCATTCGATGAAACGGTCGCGATGCTCTCCGGCAAATACCCCGCCGACGTGGCCGCGGAACTCGAACCGCGGATATTCTGGGATCGCGTGTCCGACACGCTGTCGCCCGCGCGTGGTGCGCGGCTCATCGCGACCATCTCCGGCGGGACGATCCCCGATCGTGGACTCTACACTGT
>Ga0070698_100000265_pt1 | contig 52853 bp, 56 predicted proteins | sample KBSK1502metaG_FD_65477 | JGI IMG/M metagenome (GOLD analysis project Ga0070698, IMG submission 65477) | Corn, switchgrass and miscanthus rhizosphere microbial communities from Kellogg Biological Station, Michigan, USA - KBS K1-50-2 metaG | ecosystem: Host-associated > Plants > Roots >...
TGCAGCGGCACCCTGCCATGCAGCGACGCCCACCACAGCGCCGGGTAGTGCAGCAAGGTCTGCGCGGCGAGCAGGCGGAATCGCCCCGCGAGCAGCGTGTTGGCGGCGCGGGCGCGCGGTCCCGGCCGGTAACGCGCCGTGACGTGCAGCACGGAGCCGGCCGGTTCCACAAGGAGGTCGAAGCCAGAGGAGCAGGCGTCGGCGAGCAGCACCCGCGGCGGTGCCGCCCAGACGCCCCGGGAGATGAGCGCCCACCGAGCCCGGCCGAAAGGCCGCCGGCTGGCCTGGATGTCCAGGTGTACGGATCGGTCCACGGTTCCGTCCGGGCTCGCGGCCTGCGACAGCTCGCCCGCGGTGGCGGCGGCAAGCAATGCCTCAAGCCGGGGAACGGCACAGTCCACAACGACCCGCTCGCCGGCCGTGGTCACGGCGCGCATCAGAAATCATCCGGGTACGGTGCACTGGCGCTGATGGGCGTCTCCGCGCGCTCCGCCGGCTGGTACTCCGGGACCAGCCGCTGGAGCAGGTCTTTCGCGAGACCGCTGTCGCCGTCGTCGGCGGCCGCGTACAACTGGCCGAGCAGGGAGTCGAACTCCGGTGTCGGCGCGGCGCAGCGCGTGGCCCATATCTTGGGGTGGGCCGTGGGCACGCGCTGCTCGCTGTCGGAGAAGACCTTCTCCGACAGCTTCTCGCCCGGCCGCAGCCCCGTGTACCGGATCTCGACGTTCGGCAGCTTGAGCTGGGTCGCGTAATTGTGGACGAGGCTGACGATCGGTACCGGCTCGCCCATGTCGAGGACGAACGTCTCCGCGTACTCGGCCATCGCCGCGGTCTCGAGCACGAGCCCCACGGCCTCCTCGACGGTCATGAAGAAGCGGGTGACCTCGGGATGGGTCACCGTGACCGGCACGTCGCGGGAGATCTGGTCGGCCAGGATGGACAGGAATGAGCCGCGGCTGCCGAGGACGTTGCCGAAGCGGACCGAGGCCAGCGTGACCGGGCCGTGAGCGGCGCGCTGGACGACGAGTTCGGCCAGCCTCTTGCTGGCCCCGAGCACCGAGCTGGGATCCGCTGCCTTGTCGGTGGAGATGAGGACGAAGCGGCTCGTGCCGTACCGGGCCGCCGCCTCGATCAGGTTCTGGGTGCCCGCGACGTTCGACTTCACCGCCTCGCACGGGTGACGTTCCAACAGCGGCAGATGCTTGTGTGCGGCGGCGTGGAAGACCAGCTGAGGCCGGGTTTCCTGGAAGACCTGGTCGATCCGGCGCCGGTCGCGGATGTCGGCGATGATGATGTCGTCGCCGTCGAGCAGGCTGCTACCGGTGATCTCGAGCTGCAGCCGTTGCAGGTTGGACTCGTCGTGGTCGAGCAGGTACAGCTTGGCCGGCCCGAAGACGCGGACCTGCCGGCACAGTTCGCTGCCGATCGACCCGCCCGCCCCGGTGACCAGCACACGCTGGCCGGAGATGAGCCGGGCGGCCTTCTCGCTGACCAGATGCACCTCGCGCCGGCCCAGCAGGCTTTCCAGCTGGACCCGCCGGAGGTCAGACAGGCGGGCGTCGCGTTCCACCGCGCCAAGGAAGGACGGAAGGTATCTGACGTGCAGCCCGGCGCCGCGGCCCGCCTCGATGATCGCCGCCACCTTTGACGCGGCGAGTGAGGGGATCGCCACCACGCACGCCTCTGCCCGCTGCGCCCTGGCCACCTCGGCGAGCGCGCTGATGACCCCGAAGACCGGCAGCCCGGCCACCCGGGTCAGCGCAGGAGAGTCGTCGAGGAATCCGATGGGCTGCAGCCCATAGCTCGGGCTGTGCCGCAGCGCGCGGGTCAGGGTCCGTCCCGCTTCGCCGGCGCCCACGACAAGGGTCCGAAGACCGGCCGCTCCGCCGGAACGCCGGCTGCCGGGGAAACTCAGCAACGCGTCCCTCCCCTCAAGTCTCGGCGCGGCTCACGCGGCGGCGGTGCCGTCGGCGTGGGCCAGCAGGGCATCGGCGACCCGGTCGACGTCGCTGTCGGCGAGTGCCGGGTACATCGGCAGCGAGAGAACCTCCTCGGCAACCTGGTCAGTGACCGGCACCGACCGGCACTCCTCGGGTCCGAGAGCCGCGCGGAAGCCGGACAGATGGTGGACGGGGATGAAATGCACGGAGGTATCGACGCCGCGGGCGCGTAGCGCCTCGATCAGCAGGTCGCGGGAAAGCCCGTAGCCCCGCCCCACCCGGACCTGGTACAGGTGCCAGGCGTGCCGCCCGTAAGGCGGTCGCCGCGGTAGCGCGAGCCCGGGCACCCCGGCGAGCGCCGTGTCGTAGCGCGCGGCCAGGTGTTCCCGGCGGGCCTGCCACGCGGAGAGCCGGTTCAGCTGCGCCCGGCCGATGGCCGCCTGGATGTCGGTGATATTGGCCTTGATGCCTGGTTCCGCGACGTCATAGCGCCAGCTGCCGCCGGGCAGGTATCTTCGCCAGGCATCCTTGGACAGGCCGTGGAGCCGGGCGGAGCGCAGGTAGTCGGCGAGCCCGTCGTCGCAGGTGGCGACCGCGCCGCCCTCGCCGATGGGCAGGTTCTTCGTCGCGTAAAAGCTGAAGCAGGCCGCCTGCGAGGCGGCCCCCACCCGGACCCCGCGGTCCTCGGCGCCGAGCCCGTGTGCCGCGTCCTCGATCACCGCTGAACGTGCCAGGCCCGCCGCTTCGGCCAGCTCAGCCACGTCCGCGGGATAGCCGGCCATGTGCTGGACGATCATGGCTGCGGGCCGGCCCGCCCGCCGCGCCGCGACGGCGACACAGTCCGTCGTGGGCAGCAGCATCCCCGGGTCGACGTCGACGAGCACCGGCCGCAGGCCCGCGTGCAGGATCGGCGCCACGGCGCCGCAGAACGTGAGGCTCGGGGTCAGTACCGGGGCTCCCGCAGGCAGGCGCAGGGCGCGCAAGGCCAGTTCCAGGGCCGCTGTGGCGGACGACACGGCGATGACGTGCCGCGCCCCAAGGTAGCTCGCCAGCTCGCGCTCGAACGCGTGGGTCTCCGGGCCCATGGTGATCCATCCCGAGCGCAGCGCCCGCAGCGCCGCCTCCTGGGCCTCGGGCACGACCTCGGCATTGGCGAACGGGACCCGGCAATCCGGGGCGGTCACCGGCGGGGCCCTTTGGCGCGCGCCGTCCCGCGCTTGCGCCACCGCCTGCGGGCACGGGGAACGGCAGCGACGCCGAGTACGGGCCAGCCCGATGACTCGGCGAGGTCGGCGAGTGACGCGACCTCCGGCACGCGGGCGACCGGCCCGCAGACGATGAGCAGCCCGACCCGTTCCCATTCGCTGGTCACGGCCGGGTTCATCCGGCCGATCGGGCAGATGCGCAGGGCGGAACCGGCGAACGTGGACTGCTGGGTCAGCACCGCCATGCCCGGCGAGCCGGGCGGGGCGTCGGCCGGCTCGGCCTTCTCCGCGCCGTGGCTGTTCCCCGCCACCGGGTAGTCCGGCATCCCCGGCCGGAGGAAGGTGCCCTCGGAGAGGGCATCGGTCAAGGACGCGGCCAGCGCGTCAAGATCCACACCGGTGCCCGCGTCCGCGAGCGCAACGGTGGACCGGGCCGCGTGCAGGGCGGCCAGCCGCGTCCGGAACGCCAGCTGGGCAACGCCCGAGGTCACCGTCCCGTCGAGATCGGCGGCCTCCAGGCGGCCCAGCGTAGGGGCGGACAGCCGCCTGCCGACCCGCTGCGCGCCGGGCACGGTGGGCCGGGCGACCTCGAAGAGCGCGGCGATCAGCAGCCCAGCCACCAGGCCCAGCAGCCCCGCGAGCCCGAGCTTCTGCGGAAGCGCCCGGGACTGCGGCTTGACCGGCAGGGCGGGCCGGTCGATGATTCCGGCGAGTCCCTGCGCCGTCGACTCGATGAGGAGCCGGCCGCGGTCACCGGTGAAGTTCGCGATGACCTGATCGAGGCCGGCCAGCTTCGCCTGGCCCTGCTGGTTATGTGGGCGATTGGTGATCTGCTGGGCCAGGACGGCGCGCTGCTGCGCGAGCTTGACGAGTTCGCCGTCGATCGCGTGCAGCGCGTTGATGATCCCGCCCTGCCCGGCGTGGTTGAGAGCGTCCACGACGGCGGTCGCCAGCGAGCTGGCGATCTTCTGGGCCGCTTGCGGGCTTTTGTCGGTGACCGCGAGGTCGACCACCTGGGAACCACCAAGCCCGGTGACCGTTACGTCGTTGCTGATGAAGGTGATGAGGTTCCGCTTCACCCCCGCGGTCCGCAGCGCGGCTGAGGCCGTGCCGGGCCCGGTCGCGATGGCTTGGACCTGGCTGACGATGGCATCCGACTGGGTGCTACTTGCGGGGACCACGCTCCCGGTGATGATCCGGGCGTCAGCCTGGTAGACGCGGGGTTCCTTCGTCGTGATCAGCCCGATGGCCGCAAGGGGCACGAGGACGCACACCAAAACCACGGCCCAGTACTGCCGGAGCAGCCGCGCCGCGATCTCGTCTATCTCCAAGGTCCCTCCTCGGGGCATGCAGCAGCCATCGGCTTGCGGGGTGACTCATTAGGCTACGGACAGTCATCACCGCGCGGATCGGGCTTTGAGATGACTTCGGTCTACGTACCGAGATGAGTTTCTAATACGTCAAATGCCGGATAGCTCAGTCAAAAACTCACCAAGCGCAGCTAAAGGCCGGGTATGCCCATACGGGGCATACCCGGCGATCAGCTCAGGGACGTCAGGAGCTACGCCTGCCGGGTACCGCAGGGGTGTCGTGGCGGGGGCGGCGGCCGATCTTGTCGCCGAGCCAGACCAGCGGGTCGTACTTGCGTCCGACCACGCGTTCCTTCATCGGGATCAGCGCGTTGTCGGTGATCTTGATGTGCTCCGGGCAGACCTCGGTGCAGCACTTGGTGATGTTGCAGTAGCCGAGGCCGAAGTCGTCCTGGGCGATCTCACGGCGGTCGGCGGTGTCGGCGGGGTGCATCTCCAGCTCCGCGATCCGCATCAGGAACCTGGGCCCGGCGAAGGGGCGCTCGTTCTCCGGGTGGTCGCGGATGACGTGGCACACGTCTTGGCACAAGAAGCACTCGATGCACTTGCGGAACTCCTGGGACCGCTCCACGTCGGTCTGCTGCATCCGGAACTCGCCGGGCTTCACCGCGGGATCGGGGGTGAACGACGGGATCTCCATCGCCTTGGCGTAGTTGAACGACACGTCGGTGACCAGGTCCCTGATCACCGGGAACGTGCGCACCGGGGTCAGCGTGATCGGCTCGCCGGGCTCGAAGATCGACATCCGGGTCATGCACGCCAGCCTGGGCTGCCCGTTGATCTCCATCGAGCAGGACCCGCACTTGCCGGCCTTGCAGTTCCAGCGGACCGCCAGGTCGCCCGCCTGAGTGGCCTGGAGGCGGTGCAGGATGTCCAGCACGACCTCGCCCTCGTTGGCCTCGACCTGGTAGTCGGCGAGCTGCCCCTGCCCGGCGTCGCCCCGCCAGACCCGCAGCGTAACCGTCGTGCTTGCCATCAGTGGCTCTCCTCGGCCCGCGGCGCCTGCGCCGGGGGCAGTTCCTCGTCGGTGTAGTACTTCGCCAGCTCGTCCCGATCGAACAGCGCCTGAAGGTCCTCGCGCATCGGGGCCATCGGCTGCCGTCTGAGTGCGACCCGGTCGCCATCCAGCGAGCAGATCAGGTTGACCTTGCGCCACTCGGGCGACATCTGCGGGAAGTCGTCGCGGGTGTGGCCGCCCCGGCTCTCCTGCCGCTCCAGCGCCGCCTGGGCCACGCACTCGGCGATCAGCAGGATGTTGCGCAGGTCCAGGGCCAGGTGCCAGCCGGGGTTGTAGCCGCGGCCGCCCTCGGCCTTGACCCGGGCCGCCCGCTCGCGCAGCTGCTCGAGCTCGGTGAGCGCGGTCTTGATCTCGTCCTCGCGGCGGATGATGCCGACCAGGTCGCTCATGGTCTGCTGGACCTCGGCGTGCACCGTGTACGGGTTCTCGCCCTCGGCCCGCTCCAGCGGCGCGAGCGCCTCCGCCCCCGCCTGCGCCAGCTCCGCGTCGCCCGCGGCCGGCCGGCCGCCGCCCAGGGAGTCGAGGTAGGCAGCCGCGCCCAGCCCGGCCCGGTGCCCGAACACCAGCAGGTCGGATAGGGAGTTGCCGCCCAGCCGGTTGGATCCGTGCATGCCGCCGGACACCTCGCCGGCCGCGAACAGGCCGGGGACCAGGGACTCGGTGGTGTCCGGGTCCACTTCGACGCCGCCCATCACGTAGTGCTGCGCGGGCCCGACCTCCATCGGCTCCTTGGTGATGTCCACGTCGGCCAGCTCCTTGAACTGGTGGTACATGGACGGGAGCCGGCGCAGGATCTCCTCGGCCGGCCGCCGGGAGGCGATGTCGAGGAAAACCCCGCCGTGCGGCGACCCGCGCCCGGCCTTGACCTCGGCGTTGTTGGCCCGGGCGACCTCGTCGCGGGGCAGCAGCTCAGGCGGGCGCCGGTTGTGGTCGGGGTCGGTGTACCAGCGGTCGGCCTCCTCCTCGGTCTCGGCGTACTGCGCGCGGAACACGTCGGGCACGTAGTCGAACATGAACCGGCGTCCCTCGGAGTTACGCAGCACCCCGCCGTCGCCGCGGACCGACTCGGTGACCAGCAGCCCGCGCACGGACAGCGGCCAGACCATGTGCGTGGGGTGGAACTGGACGAACTCCATGTTCAGCAGGGTGGCCCCGGCCAGCAGCGCCAGCGCGTGCCCGTCCCCGGTGTACTCCCAGGAGTTCGAGGAGTACTTGAAGGTCTTGCCGATCCCGCCGGTCGCCAGGATGATGGCCGGCGCCTCGAAGAGCACGAACGCGCCGTCATCTCTTGTGTAGCCAAACGCTCCAGCGATCCGCCCGTTGTCCCTGACCAGCCGCGTGATCGTGGTCTCCGCGAAAATCTTGATCATCGCCTCGGGGTCGCCGTGCTCCCGGGCATCGTCCTGCTGCAGCGCCACCACCTTCTGCTGCAGGGTGCGGATCATCTCCAGGCCGGTCCGGTCGCCGACGTGGGCGAGCCGGGGGTAGGCGTGGCCGCCGAAGTTGCGCTGGCTGATCCTCCCGTCCGGGGTGCGGTCGAACAGCGCGCCCCACGCCTCAAGCTCCCAGACCCGGTCCGGCGCCTCCTTGGCGTGCAACTCGGCCATGCGCCAGTTGTTGAGGAACTTGCCGCCGCGCATGGTGTCCCGGAAGTGGACCATCCAGTTGTCGTTCGGGTTCACGTTGCCCATGGCCGCGGCGCAGCCGCCCTCGGCCATGACCGTGTGCGCCTTGCCGAACAGCGACTTGGAGATGACGGCCGTCCGGCAGCCGGCCAGCCGCGCCTCGATCGCCGCGCGCAGGCCCGAGCCCCCCGCGCCGATCACGACCACGTCGTAGGGAAGCCGTTGGATGTCGCTGTCCGTCATTTGGTGCTCCGCCTTGCTGATGCTCAGTTGAAGAACCGGAAGTCGCTGATGGCCCCGCTGGACACGAGCCATATGTACAGGTCGGTCAGCATCAGCGTGCCCAGGGTGATCCAGGCAAACTGCATGTGCCGCGCGTTCAGCTTCGACACCTGCGTCCAGATCCAGTACCGGACCGGGTGACGCGAGAAATTCTTGAGCCGGCCGCCCGTGATGTGCCGGCAGGAGTGACAGCCCAGCGTGTACGCCCACAGCAGGGTCACGTTCACGCCCATGATCAAGGTGCCGAGGCCGAATCCGATCCCGCCGGTCTTGCCGTGGAAGGCCTGAATCAGGTCGTAGGTGTTCAGGACCGAGACGAGCACCGTGAAGGCGAAGAAGTACCGGTGCAGGTTCTGCATGATCAGCGGGAACCGCGTCTCGCCGGTGTACCGGGCGTGCGGCTCGCGCACGGCGCAGGCGGCCGGTGCGCGCCAGAACGCCCGGTAGTAAGCCCGCCGGTAGTAGTAGCAGCTCAGCCGGAAGCCCAGGATGAACGGAAGCGACACGAGCGCGTACGGAATGATCGGCGGCAGCGCTGGGAGCCACCGGCCGAGCGTGCTGGATCCCGGGACGCACTCGCCGTTGATGCACGGCGAGTAGAACGGCGTGAGGTAGTGGTAGGCCGGCACGTAGTACCAGTGGCCGATGAAGACGTGCACGGTCGCGTAGGTGACCCAGATCGTCAGCAGGACCGCGGTGATGTCGGGCGTCCGCCACCACCGGTCCTTGCGCAACGTGCGCTCGGCGATCTGTGCCCTTTCCCGGGGCGGTGCCGTGGTGACCTGCGTCATTGAAGGAGTCTCCACTCGGTGAACGCGCCGTATGCTGCGCTGAACCCTATTCCACTGCATACCACCGCGTGGCCCCGGATCGGCCCTAGGTGGGTGTGACCTTTTCTACATAGCTAGCCCGAGCGCTTTGCGCAGGAAGTCCACCTGGAACAGGAGCAGGTTCTCGGCGACCTCCTCCTGCGGCGTCATGTGCGTGACGCCGGACAGGGGGAGCACGGAGTGCGGGCGGCCGGCCGCCAGCAGCGCGGAGGACAGCCGCAGCGTGTGCGCGGCCACGACGTTGTCATCGGCCAGCCCGTGGATGAGCAGCAGCGGCCGGCGCAGCGCGTGCGCCTCGCCCAGCAGCGAGCAGCCGTCGTAGGCGGCCGCGTTCTCGTCCGGGTGGCCCAGGTAGCGCTCGGTGTAGAAGGTGTCGTACAGGCGCCAGTCGGTGACCGGGGCGCCGGCCGCGGCGGCGTGGAACACGTCGGGCCGGCGGAGCACCGCCAGCGCGGCCAGGTACCCGCCGAACGACCAGCCCCGGATGGCCACCCGCCCGGTGTCGAGGTCGGCGCAGCGGGCCGCGGCCGCCGCCAGCGCCGCCACCTGATCGTCGAGGGCCGGCCCGGCCAGGTCCCCGGCGACCGCGCGGTCCCAGTCGCTGCCCCGGCCCGGTGTGCCGCGGCCGTCCGCGATCACGACGGCGAACCCCTGTTCGGCGAACCATTGGGCGGTCAGGAAGGCTCCCTGAGCGGCCAGCACCCGCTGGGCGCCGGGCCCGCCGTAGGGGTCGAGCAGCACCGGCAGCTTCGCCGCGCCCGGCTCGTGCCAGGAGGGGAGCAGGATCGCGGTGCGGACCGCCCGCGGGCCCGCCGCGAACATGTCCGGGCGCGGGGCGGGCAGGCTGGGACGCTCGGCCAGCGAGGTGATCCGCGGCGCCTCCGCGGCGGGGACGTCGCCGGTGAGCAGCCGCACCGTGACGCCGGTCTCGCCCAGCGACCGGGCCGCGACCACGGTGGTGCCGCCGGCCCGCCACCCGGTGTGGACCCCCGCCGCCGGGGTCACCGGGGACAGGTCCCCCGGCCGGTACAGCCAGAGGCCGATCTGGGCCGCGTCGTCCCCGGACGCGGAGAACAGCACGCCGTCCCCGTCCGCGCCCAGCACCTCGCGGACGATGAGCCCGGGCGGGGTGACCGGCGCCGCGGTTCCGCCGGCGAGCTGCGACGGCGGGGCGACGAGCAGCCGCCGGGCACCGTCGGCGTTGGTGGCCCAGACGATCCGCCCGTCGCCGGTCCGGGCCGGAACGCCCGGCACGACGTCGACCCAGTGCGAGTCGGACTCCTCCCGTAGGGTCGTCACCGCCCAGCGGCCCGTATCGACGGACAGCAGCCGCATCCGGCGCTGGTCCCGGCTGGACACCACCAGCAGCGGCTCGGCCTCATCCCAGTCGACGGCCACCAGGTACGGGAACTGGGCGCGGTCCCAGTCCACCGGTGACGCGGTGCCGTCCAGGCCGACGTGCAGCAGCGAGACGCCGGCGTTCGCCGTTCCGGCGGCCGGGTAGGCCACCTCGGCGGGCGGCCGCCCGGGGTTGGCCGGGTCGGCGATGTACCAGCGGGTGACCGGCGTTTCGTCCACCCTGGCCACCAGCAGGGCGGTCCCATCCGGTGCCCACCAGTACCCGCGCGTCCGGCCCATCTCCTCCGCCGCCACGAACTCCGCGAGGCCGAACGCCAGCCCCGGGGTTCCGTTCGGCCCAATCAACTCGCAGTCCTCGCCGGTGCCCAGCACTGCGACGCGGACGGCACCGTCGCAGACATAGGCAACCCGGCGCCCAGCCGGGTCCGGGCGGGCGTCGAACGCGGGCGGGCGGGTGGGGAGCGCGCGCGGCCCCGCGGCCGCGCCGCCGGCGAGCTCCGCCACGTAGACCTGGCCGGCCAGCACAAAGGCGGCCATGGTCAGCGCGGCGTCGGTGGCGAAGCTCACGATCCCGCCGGCCTGCTCGCGGACCCGTTCCCGGCGCGCCTGCTCCCGCTCGGTCAGCCCGGCCGCGGCGTCACCGAGCGCCGCGGGGTCGGCGGCCAGGTGCTCGCGGCCGGTGCCGGCGTCGAGCACCCACAGGCAGTTCACCGGGTCGCGGCCGCCCCGGCTGCGCAGGAAGGCCACGCGGCCGCCGTCCGGCGAGATCTGGAAGGAGCGCGGCACGCCGAGGGTGAACTGGCGGGTTCTGGCCTGCTGCCGGGGGAACGTCTCGGTCATGCCGACGATCCTGCCACCGGGCGGGCTACTCCTGGTCCACGCCCACCCCGACGACGAGTCGATAGGCACCGGCGCGACGATGGCCAAGTACGCCGCCGAGGGCGTCCACGTCACCCTGGTCACCTGCACGCTCGGAGAACTGGGCGAGGTCATCCCGCCCGGGCTGGCCTACCTCGCCGACGGCACCGGCGACCGCCTCGGCGCGTACCGGCGGGGCGAACTGGCGGCCGCGTGCGCGGCCCTCGGCGTCAGCGACCACCGCTTCCTCGGCGGGGCCGGCCGGTGGCGGGACTCGGGGATGGCGGGCCTGGCCTCCAACGACTCCCCGGACTGCTTCTGGCAGGCCGACCTGGCCGAGGCGGCGGCCGACCTTGCCGCGGTCATCCGCGAGGTCAGGCCGCGGGTGCTGGTCACCTACGACGAGAACGGGTACTACGGCCACCCGGACCACATCCAGGCGCACCGGGTGGCCCGCCGCGCCGTTACCGTCTCCGCGGACCCGGCCGCCCGGGTGGCTGGCGAGCCGTGGCCGGTGGCGAAGTTCTACGCCACCGCGATGCCGCGGTCGGTGGCCGCGAAGGTGGGCGCGCGGTTCTGGGTGCCCGACGAGCAGGTGACGACGGAGATCGACGGGAGCGCTTACCTGGCCGCGAAGACCGCAGCCCTGCGGGCGCACGCCACCCAGATCACGGTGGACGGCCAGTTCTTCGCGCTGGCCGACGGCGTGCCGATGCGGCTCGGGGCGCGCGAGTTCTACACGCTCCTGGCCGGGCCCGCGCCCGGCGCCCTGGAGCACGACCTGTTCGCTGGCCTGTGACTAGGTGTACTTACCTGCGTATACCCTGCTCTGCGTGGAAGGCAGGCAGGGGGTGCCGCGGGAGACGCTCGGCGCCGCCGCGGCCTACGCGCTGCTCTTCCTGCTCGGCGCGATGGAGGGCCTGATCGGGTCCTTCGAGTTCAGCCGCAGCGTGGGCAGCGTCCCCGTCGCTGCGCTGGGGTTCTGCGCGGTGATCCTGGCGACGTGCCTGCTGGCGGGGGCGGGGATGAGCTCAGCGCTCGGCGGGCTGGTGCCGGCGATCGGCTGGCTCGCGGCCACGTTCGTGCTGACCATGCCGACCGCCGCCGGCAGCGTGATCGTCACCAACACCGGCGCGGGCAAGTGGTACCTGTACGGCGGTGCCGTCTGCGCCGGGGCCGGGGCCGCGCTGTCCTTCCGCTGGCGGCGGCCGCGCCCGCCTGGTGCCGGCCGACGGCGAGAACTGGGCGCGTGACCGGCGTGGACCCCACCGCCTTCCGGCGGTCAGCGGGCCGCTTCGCCAGCGGCATCGTCGTGGTGTCCACCAGCTTGGACGGGGTCAGCCACGCGATGACCGCGACCGCGTTCAACGCGGTCTCGCTGGACCCACCGCTCGTGCTGGTGTGCGTGGAGAAGATCGCGCGGTTCTACGACGCGGTGCTCGCCACGGGGACCTGGGCGGTGTCCGTGCTCGGCGATGAGTCCGAGAAGGAAGCCGCCTGGCTGGCGACCCGGGGCAGGCCGCTGGAGGGCCAGCTCGACGCGTTCCGGCATCACGAGGGCCCGGTCACCAGGGCGCCCATCCTGGACGACGCGCTCACCGCCATGGAGTGCCGGACCACGGCCGTGCACGATGGCGGCGACCACAGCATCGTGGTCGGCGAGGTGCTCGCGGTCACCGAGCCGCGCGCGGACGGGGCGCCGCTGCTCTACTACGCGGGCCGCTACCGCCGCCTCCGGGATTGAGGGCGCGGGGCTACTCGATCGCCTCATCGAGCCGGTCCAGCGCCCAGTCCAGGTCCTCCTCGCTGATCACCAGCGGCGGGGCGAGCCTGATCGTGGTCCCGTGCGTGTCCTTGGCGAGCACGCCGCGCGTGGCCAGCCGTTCGCAGGCCTCCCGGCCGCCGAGCGAGACGAACTCCACGCCCGCCCACAGCCCGCGCCCGCGCACCTCGCGGACCACCGCGCCCGGCAGCGCCGCCAGCCGGTGGTGCATGTGGGTGCCCAGCTTGGCGGACCGCTCCTGGTACTCGCCGGTGGCCAGCAGCGAGATCACCTCGCGGCCCACCGCGCAGGCGAGCGGGTTGCCGCCGAAGGTGGACCCATGCTGGCCCGGCTTGAACACGCCGAGGACCTCGCGGGAGGACACCACCGCCGACAGCGGGACGATGCCGCCGCCGAGCGCCTTCCCCAGCACGTACATGTCGGGCACCACGCCGTCGTGCTCGCAGGCGAAGGTCGTGCCGGTCCGGCCGAGCCCCGACTGGATCTCGTCGGCGATCATCAGCGCGCCCGCGCCGGTGCACAACTCCCTGACCTGGCCCAGGTAGCCGGCGGGCGGCACGATCACCCCGGCCTCGCCCTGGATGGGCTCGATCAGCACGCCCACCACCCGCTCGTCCATGGCGGCGGCGAGCGCGGCCGCGTCGCCGTAGGGGACAACGCGGAAGCCCGGCGTGTACGGGCCGTAGGAGCCCCGGGCGTCCGGGTCGGTAGAGAAGCTGATGATCGTCGTGGTGCGGCCGTGGAAGTTGCCCTCGAAGGCCACGATGACCGCCTGGCCGTCGGGCACGCCCTTGATCTCGTACCCCCACTTGCGGGCCGTCTTGATCGCCGTCTCCACTGCCTCGGCGCCGGTGTTCATCGGCAGGACCATGTCCATGCCCGCCAGCTCCGCCAGTTCCGTGCAGAACGGCCCGAACTGGTCATGGTCGAACGCCCGGCTGACGAGCGTGACCTGGTCAAGCTGCCGCTGTGCGGTGGCCACCAGCCGGGGGTGCCGGTGCCCGAAGTTGAGCGCGGAGTACGCGGCCAGCATGTCCACATACCGGCGGCCCTCCACGTCGGTGACCCACACGCCCTCGGCGTGGGAGATCACGACCGGGAGCGGGTGGTAGTTGTGCGCGCTGTGGGCATCCGAAAGGGCGCGCAGTTCGGCGTTGGTGTGCGCGGTCACGCTCCTCCTCCCTAGGCACTGGTTGGTGCCAAGCCTAGGGGAGTGCCGGATGGTCAGCGGGCTGCGAGGACCTCCGTCAGCTGGTCTTGAGCGTGACGATGCTGGCCATCCACTCGCCGCCGGTGGTGCCGGTGGCGGCGTAGGAGCCGGATACGGTGGCCATCTTGTAGGCGGTGTCGAGGTGGTCGTAGGAGACCGTCAGGAGAGGCAGCGCCGTCCATCCGCTGGCCCAGGTGGGCGCCTTCCCCGACTCGTTGCCGACCACGCCGATGAGGACGTCGGCGGCCTGGGTGGTGGCCGGAGCCGAGCCGGAGGAGAAGGCCGACGTGGTACCGGTGGCGCCCGCCGAGGTGTCGATCCCGGTGATGCCGGAGAACTCGTCGACGCTGACGTGCGTTTCCGAGGACTTGGGATAGGTGAGGGTGATGCTCCCCCCGGCCGCCAGCGCCTTCACGCCGACGCTGACGAAGACCACGGTGCGGTCCCCGGACGATCCGTCGTTGTTGTCGCGGGCCACGACGTAACTGTTGCCCGCGGAGTCGGTGACCGAGACCGCGCCGGTGGTCGACGAGGTCGTGGACAGCAGCAGGCTCACCACCAGCGTGTCACCGGCGGCGACCCCCGGGGTGCCGACCGGCACCGAGGTGGTCGTCCTGCTCGACGAGGCGGTCGCCGAGCCCACCCGCCGCACGAATGCCGCCGTCACGGGTGCGTGCGGGGTGGCCGACACCTCGCTGGACGGCGGCGACACGCCGACTCCGTTCACTGCCGCCACCGTGTAGTAGTACTTGGTGCCGTTGGTCACGCCGGTGTCGGTGTAGCTGGTCGTGGTCACGCCGGTGGCGATCGGCGTCGTGGACTCACCGCCCGGGCTCGTCCCCCGGTACACGTTGTACCCGGTGATCGGCGAACCGCCGTTAGAGGCGGGAACGCTCCAAGCCAGGCTGACGGAGCCGTTCCCGGCTCCCGCCGTCACCGACAGTGGGGCGGTCGGCGCCGTCGCCTGCGGCGTCGCGCTGGCCTCGCCGGACTGGGGCGACAGCCCCACCGAGTTCACCGCCGCCACCGTGTAGTAGTACGTGGTGCCGTTGGTCAGGCTGGTGTCGGTGAAACTCGTCGTCGTGACGTTGGTGGCGATGGGTGTCGCGGACTCACCGCCCGAGGTGGTGCCCCGGTACACGTCATACCCGGTCACCGCCGCGCCGCCGTTGGATGCCGGCGGGCTCCAGGACAGCGTCACGACCGCGTTCCCGCCCGAAGCGGTCAGCCCCTGCGGTGCGGACGGCACCGTCGCGGCAGGCTTCGGCGTCGCGCTCGCCTCGTTGGACTGCTGCGACGGCCCGACCCCGTTCACCGCCGCCACGGTGTAGTAGTAGGTGGTGCCGTTGGTCAGGCCGGTGTCGGTGAAGCTGATCGTCGTTACGCCGGTCGCGATCGGCGTCGCGGCCTCACCGCCCGGGCTCGTCCCCCGGTACACGTTGTACCCGGTGATCGGCGAGCCGCCGTCGGTGGACGGCACCGTCCACGACAACACCACCGATCCGTCACCCGCCGACGCCACCAGCCCGGTTGGCGCCGACGGGACGGTCGCCTGCGGGGTGGCGGATGCCTCATTGGATGGCGCCGACACTCCCACCGCGTTCACCGCCGCCACCGTGTAGTAGTACGTCGTGCCGTTGACGGCCGAGGTGTCGGTGTAGCTGGTGGTGGTCACGCCGGTCGCGATCGGCGTCGCGGACTCGCCGCCCGGGCTCGTGCCCCGGTACACGTTGTACCCGGTGATCGGCGAGCCACCGTTGGAGGAGGGGGTGGCCCAGGACAGGCTCGCCGAGCCGTTATGGCCGGTGGCGGTCAGCGACTGCGGGGCCGACGGCACGGTCGCCTGCACCGCTACCGGCGTGGCGCTGGCCTCGTTGGATTGCGGCGACACTCCGGCCGAGTTCACCGCCGCCACCGTGTAGTAGTAGGTGGTGCCGTTGGTCAGGCCGGTGTTGGTGTAGCTGGTCGTGGTCACGCCGGTCGCGACCGGCGTCGCGGACTCACCGCCCGGGCTCGTGCCCCGGTACACGTTGTACCCGGTAATGGCCGCGCCGCCGTTGCTGGCCGGCGCCACCCAGGACAAGCTCACCGACCCATCGCCCGCGGTGGCGGCGAGCGATTGCGGTGCCGACGGCGCGACGGGGGAGGAGGATGCGATCTGGGTCCACGGAAGCGACTCGTCCATGCGCCCGGAGACGAACGTCCCATTGAGGCAGTGACCACCGTCGACGCCGCCTGTGTTAAGTATCTGGCCCGCGTCCAGGAAGGTGGTGGTGGTCCCGCCGATGGTGATCTTGACGTTGGGGATCGCGCCGGAATCGACGCACGAGGCCGTGTTCCCGCCGTTGTACGAGTTCGGGGGGTAGTCCGATCCATCGAAATTGGTGGAGTTCGGCGAGGTCCCCGTCTCGGTGAGCACCAGCATCCCGTGCGCCTTCACGGTCAGGTTGGAGCCCCACAGGTCATAGGTCCTGCTCCCGATGACGACCACGGGATGGACGCCGGTGATGTCGGTGCTACCAGGATTGTCCAAGCGAAGAGCCGCGGAATCCCAGCACGTCGTGGAGTTTGGGTAGTTGGGACACGGGGTTCCGATGAAACTCGAGGAGTCGGTGTACGGCCACGGGTTTGGCTGATTCGAGCTGAACCCGACCGAGTGGGTGTCCATGTATCCGGCGAAGACATTCAGCGGGAACGCCGCCAGTGCGGGTGCGATCAGCCCCGGTCCGAACTGGAGAAACAAAGCCGCTAGCAGAGTGGCCAGGCCGGCGCTCGCGAACCGCCGCACCTTCCGGTGAGAGTTCACTGCCCGGCGGGCACGTGGCGTCTCCCGGTTCGCCGCAACGGATACGCGGCGCCTCGGGCGGATCTTGGAACGATGCATCATGACCCCCACTCGGCACAGCGGATTGGTGCCTGGGTATGTGGTACCACGCGGGGGTGTTCTGGTTCTACCACCAATTTCCGTCCGTGACCGCCACTTTCCGTTATGGCCCGTCGATGAGGACCTGGGCGCCGGCTGCCTTAACGCGCGCCATTGAGCCCAGGGAGTCACCGGCCGACGTCGCGCGCGAGGTCCAGGCCCACCAGCTGGTCCAGGTGGGCGAACGTCTCGAACCGGGAGCCCGGCGGGACTCCGCCGTCCGCCGCCAGCGCCTCCAGCGCGTGCAGCACGGCCGGGGTGTCCAGATCGTCATCGAGCGCGCCGAGAACGTCGCTCACGTACCGCGCGGACACGGGCTTGCTGGGCTCCGCCGCCCAGCCGGCGACCAGCCCGCGCCAGCGCCGCAGCGTCTCGTCCGCGGCGCCGAGCGCGTCCCGGGCGAGGACCGCGGGTTCCCGGTAGGGGTGCTCAAGCAGCGCCAGGCGCAGCGCGAGCGGGTCGAGCCCGTCGACGTCGGGCGCCTCGGGCCGGACCGGGCCCGGCTCCATCCGGCGCGGGGGCGTTCCGGACCCGGGCTCGTTCGCCTGGCCGATGACCAGGTCGAACGGGTCCGGCGGGCGGCCGGAGAACTCGGCCGGGTAGACGTTCAGCCCGTTCGTCGCCGCGGCGTCCTGCTGCCAGATTGTGACCCGCAGGTGCTGCCGCTGCGCGACCCGGCGGATCAGGTCGGCCAGCACGAGCGCCCGCAGGCCGCCGGCCACCCAGATCCGCAGCTCGCCCGGCCGGGCCGGCCGGACGGGCTCGGCGTGCCCACGGGCCGGGTCATACAGCTGGAACACGGGCTCCAGCCTAGGCCGGCGCCCGCAGCGATCTCGTTACAAATGCGGGGTCTTGACCACGGTCCAGGCCGTGCCGTTCCAGGACTCGGCCAGCGTGAAGTCCTGGAAGCCGTTGGTCCCCTTGATCTGGCCCAGGAACCAGCCAACGGCCATGCAGTTGCTGGCGCTGGTGCAGGACACATCGTTGAGGCTGGCGTTGATCACCGACTGACCCGCGGCGGAGGCGGTGGCCGTCCCCGCCGCCAGCAGCGCCATCAGGCACCCGCTCGCGGCGGCCACCACTGCCCCGGGGACGTACCGTCGCCCGCGAACCGGCCTGCGTTTCCTGTCACGGCAACCCTCCCGACTCATGAGCACCGGGGACACCCTCGGCCCCATAACCGATGGTTGCCCACATTGGTTCAGCCGGCCGGGGGGAAATCTCCCAGCCGCGCGACCGCGGCGGCGACGCGCTCGTCCGTGGCGGTCAGCGCCACCCTCACGTGGCCCTTGCCCGTGGGCCCGTAGAACTCACCGGGGGCGACGAGGATGCCCGCGCTGGCGAGCGCGCCGACCGAGTCCCAGCAGTTCAGGCCGGGCCGGGTGGCCCACAGGTACAGGCCCGCCTCGGAGTGGTCGATGACCCAGCCCGCGGCCTCCAGCGCGGCTCGCAGCGCCGCGCGCCGGGCGGCGTAACGGGCGCGCTGCTCGGCCGCGTGGGCGTCGTCCTCGAGCGCCGCCACCATCGCGGCCTGGACCGGGGCGGGCACCATCAGGCCGGCGTGGCGGCGCACCGCGAGCAGGTCCGCGACGAGCGCCGGATCCCCGGTGACGAAGCCAGCGCGGTAGCCCGCCATGTTCGACCGCTTGGAGAGCGAGTGGACCGCGAGCAGCCCCTGTGCGGAGCCGCCGCTCACCTCGGGGTGGAGCACCGACACCGGCTCGGCGTCCCAGCCCAGTTCGAGGTAGCACTCGTCGGACGCGAGCACGGCGCCCCGCTCCCTGGCCCAGGCCACCATCTTGCGCAGGTGCCCGGCGGGGAGCACGCGCCCGGTGGGGTTGGCCGGGGAGTTGACCCACACCAGGCGGACGCGCTCCGGGCCGAGCGAGGCGAGACCGTCGGCCGCGGCCGGCCGTGCCCCGGCCAGCCGCGCCCCGATCTCATAGGTCGGGTAGGCCAGTTCCGGGTGCGCCACCGTGTCGCCGGGACCGCAGCCGAGCAGGGTGGGCAGCGACGCGATGATCTCCTTGGTCCCGATGACCGGCAGCACCGCGCCCGGGTCCACGCTCACCCCATGCCGCCGCGCCAGCCAGCCCGCCGCCGCCGCCCGCAGCCGCTCGGTGCCGCGGGTCAGCGGGTAGCCGGGCGAGTCCGCGCCCGCCGCGAGCGCCGCCCGCACCACGGGCGGGACCGGATCGACGGGCGTGCCGACCGACAGATCGACGATCCTGCCGGGATGCGCCGCCGCCTTCTCGTGGTACGGCTTGAGGAGGTCCCACGGGAAGACGGGCAGCCGGGCGGCGGGCGTCAGCTTTCTTCCCCCTGGTAGGGCAGCGCCGCGACGATGGGGTGGTCCTTGCCGATCTTCCCAACCTTGGCCGCGCCGCCCGGTGAGCCCAGGTCCGCGAAGAACTCGACGTTGGCCTTGTAGAAGTCCTTCCACTGGTCGGGCAGGTCGTCCTCGTAGAAGATCGCTTCCACCGGGCAGACCGGCTCGCAGGCACCGCAGTCCACGCACTCGTCGGGATGGATATAGAGCATGCGCTCGCCCTCGTAAATGCAGTCGACGGGGCACTCCTCGATGCACCCCTTATCGAGGATGTCCACGCAGGGCTGAGCGATGATGTAGGTCACGTCGGAACTCCTTCTTCCGGCACTGTCGTGCTCAATGCTTAGTCTGCCAGCCTCGCTCAGGTTGCCAGCACCGCGTGTGCGGGTGCCGCCTTGTCCGGTGTCCACCCGGCTCCGCCCGAGGACGCGCGCCACTGGAACCCGGCGTAGGACACCTCGCGCAGCGAGTACTGGCCGGCGTGGGTCACCAGCCAGGCCGCTACGGCCCAGCCAACGGCCTCGTGCGGCGCCCGGACCAGCAGGGACGGAGCATCCCCGGGCGGGGCGGAGCGGTGCGCGGGCAGCTGCCCGAAGGTCTGCACGAGCGCCTGACGGGCCGCCGCGAACTGCCCCGCCCGCGCGGCGTTTCCCGGGGGCCAGCACCAGACCGCGCGCGGCGACGCCCCGGTGAAGGCCACGGTCAGCCTGGCCGCGATCGGCTGGTACTGGACGTAGGCGTAGCCGTCCGCGCTGTGCTGCACCGCCTGGGCCGCCTGGTACACCGGCAGCCGCTGGTAGCCACGCACCTGGGCCAGGGCCATGAAGAACTTGGTGCTGGCGTAGACGGGATCGATGAGCTTGCGGGCCGGCCCCCAGCCCTGCGAGGGGCGCTGCTGGAAGACCCCCACCGAGTCCCGGTCCCCGTAGTCCAGGTTGTGCAGGTGAGACTCCTGCATAGCGGCGGCGTAGGCCACGGTGACCGCGCGGGGCGGCATGCGCCGCCGAAGCGCCACTCCAGCGATGGTCGCCGCGATCTGCGCCTGCTGGGGATCGAGCGCGACCGCCGAGTGGCCGGTGCGTGCCGTGCAGCCGGTCTCGCCGAAGATGGCCGGCACGTGGGCCCTGGCCAGTACGTAGACGCCGGCCGCCAGGACTACGGCGCCGATCAGGAACAGCGAGGTGAGGCGGCGGCGTCTGCGGCGTTTCGGCGGCACATCACCTGACGGTACCCGCCGGGCGGCAATGTAGGCCGCAGCCCGGCTCGGTGGGCACGGCGCGCCTGTGGCCATGCCCTAGGCTCTGCGTCGTGGTTGCATCCCCCCTGGACGAGCGCCTTGACGAGCTGTGGGCGCGCCGGGCCGAGGTGAGCAGCGAGGACGCCGACGCGCGCGCGGTGGTGGTCGCTGCGGTGGATGCGCTCGACGCGGGTGCGGCCCGGGTGGCCTGGCCCGATCCGGAGACCGGCGAGATCGTGGTGGACGAACGGGCCAAGCGCGCGATCCTGCTGGCGTTCCGGCTGCTGCCGATGGAACGGACGCAGGCCGGGGGGTTTCAGTATCACGACCGGGTGCCGCTCAAGACCCAGCTCGACGGGGTGCGGGTGGTCCCTGGTGCGATCGCCCGCTGGGGCTGTTACCTCGCGCGCGGGGTGGTGCTCATGCCCTCGTTCGTCAACATCGGCGCCTACGTCGATTCCGGCACGCTGGTCGATACCTGGGCCACCGTCGGCTCCTGCGCCCAGATCGGCAAGAACGTGCACCTATCCGGCGGGGTCGGGATCGGCGGCGTGCTGGAGCCCCCCAACGCGGTTCCCGTGGTGGTGGAGGACGACGCGTTCGTCGGATCCCGCTCCATGGTGGTGGAAGGCGCCCGGGTGCGGCGTGGCGCCAAGCTGGGTGCGGGCACCGTCCTGACCGCGACCACCCACGTCATCGACGTCTCGACCGGGGAGGAGCTGCCCCGCGGCGAGGCGCCCGCCTGGTCGGTGTGTGTCAGCGGCACCCGCGTGCGGACGTTCGCCGGCGGCGACTTCGGCATGCCGTGCGTGCTGGTGCTCCGCCGGCTGGCCGAGGGGGCCGAGCACGACCGGCTCGCCCTCAACGAGATCCTCCGCGACCACGGGGTGAGCGGCTGACCCGGGCCGGCGGCCTCGCCGGTGCCGGCCACAGCTAACCTGGCAGGATCATGAACTCCGAGCCTGAGTCACGCCGTAGGGTCCGCCGGCAGGGGCCGGCCATGCTGCGTGGCCGGGCGATCCCGAAGACCACCACGGACGAGCGGCTGCTCGACCGGCGCGGCCCCAGCGACTGGGTGCATACCGACCCATGGCGGGTGCTGCGGATCCAGGCCGAGTTCGTGGAGGGTTTCGGGCTGCTCGCCGAGCTGGGCATGGCGGTGTCCGTGTTCGGCTCGTCGCGGGCGGAGGCCGGAACCCCGCAGTACGACCTTGCGACGCGGATTTCGGCGGCGCTGGCCAAGGCGGGATACGCGGTCATCACCGGCGGCGGGCCGGGCATCATGGAGGCCGCGAACAAGGGCGCCGCCAGCGCGAATGGGCTGTCGGTTGGCCTTGGCATCGAGCTACCTCAGGAACAGGGGCTGAACGAGTACGTCGACGTCGGCCTGGAGTTCCGGTATTTCTTCGTCCGCAAGACCATGTTCGTCAAGTACTCGCAGGCGTTCGTGGTGCTGCCCGGCGGTTTCGGCACGCTGGATGAGCTGTTCGAGGCGCTCACCCTGGTGCAGACCAGCAAGATCACCAAGTTCCCCATCGTGCTCGTGCAGAGCTCTTACTGGTCGGGCCTGTTGTCCTGGCTGCGGGAGACCGTGAGCGGGCAGGGCATGATCTCCGTCGCCGATCTCGACCTGCTGAGCATCGCGGACGACCCCGATGACGTGGTCCGGATCATCACGGCGGCGCACCGCAACGGCGCGGACGGCGGGCCGGCCGGGCCATCCCTCCCGCAAACCACACCGCTGCCCTTCGGCATGTCCGAGGTCGGCGCCTCAGGCCAGCCCGCGGGTGGTGAGCGCCGGTAGGCGGCGGCCAGCGATCGACTGCGTCATGTCGATGGCACGGCGGACCGGCGCGACATGACGGGTGCGGATGACCGGCGCGCCAAGCCAGGTGCTGATCGCGGCCGCGGCAACGATGGCGGCCAGTGAATCCGGGTCCCCGGCGACGCCGTCGGCGTCCACGGCCGCGGGGGAGCCCGTCCATAGCCGCGCGCGGGTGACACGCCCGCCGGCCGCCGCGGCGGCGTCCGCGGTCGTCCCGGTGACGTCGATCAGGTCCGCCCCCTCGGCGATCGCGCGGACCGCGTCGCTCGCCCGGCCGACGGCCGCAAGCAGGGCAGGTGGGCCGGGGGCGGCGCGGTCCGGCCGTGCGTTTACTCCCACACGGCTGAGCATGGCACGATTCATAGTGTGCCGGTGATTCTGTTGCTCGCCGCCGCGGCGATCCTGGGCTGTGCGGTGCTGGCCGCCTTGGGGCGGGCGGGGGAGATGGCCGCGTTTCCGAGCGACTCGGCGCCGCTGCGGCTGGACGACGTGACCGCGGCCGACGTCGCCCTGCTGCGCCCTCCTCTGACGCTATGGGGCTACAGCGTGCCAGCCACGGAGGAGGCGCTAGGCGTGATCGCCCGGGCGGTGACCGCCCGGGACACGGAGATCGCCACGTTGCGCAAGGAACTGGCCGAGATGCGGGCACACCCATGGCCCGCCCAGCGCGAACCTGTCGGCTCCTGGCCAGGAGGCCGGGTGGCCGGCGAGACCTGGCCGGCAGGCCAGCCAGCCGGCCCGGCCAGGCCGCACGACGAGGTCCCGGCCTGGCCCGCTCCGCCCGAGCCGGGGCCCGGTGAGTGAGGCCGCCCCGCCGCCGGCGCCGGGCGCCGTGCCCGGGCCGGACGGCCTGCCGCGCTGCCCGTGGGCGCTGAGCAGCCCCGACTATCTCGCCTACCACGACGAGGAGTGGGGGCGGCCGGTGCGGGACGACGCGGGCATCTTCGAACGGCTCTCGCTCGAAGCGTTCCAATCGGGCCTGTCCTGGCTCACGATCCTGCGGAAGCGCGAGAACTTCCGCGCCGCGTTCGCGGCGTTCGACCCGGCGGTGGTCGCCGCGTTCGGTCCCGACGACGAGGCGCGGCTGCTCGCCGACCCGGGGATCGTCCGGAACCGGGCCAAGATCAGCGCGGTGATCCGCAACGCGCGGGCGGCGGTGAAGGTTCCGGGCGGGCTCGCCGCCCTGGTGTGGCGGTACGCGGGCGGGCCGGCCGCGGCGCCGGCCACGCTCGCGGACGTGCCGGCGTGGACACCGGCCTCGAAAGCGTGCGCGCGGGAACTGCGCCGGCTGGGATTCGCATTCGTCGGCCCGGTCACCGTCTACGCGACCCTGCAGGCCTGCGGCGTGGTCGACGATCACCTGTCCGGATGTTTCCGTCACGGTGCGTACTCGCGGAATTGATGCTTGTGAATCACACTCACCGTGTCAGACTGAGAACCGACAGTGGAGACGGATAGGCCATGAGCAAGGCGCCGCACCTTCCCGGCGGGGCGGGGCCGGTCGATCCCAGCAAGCCGACCGTGGAGGACCTAGGGATCGACGTCGCCGCCCAGCGCTGGCACCGCTCAGGTACCGGAGCGGGCTCGATCGAGGTTGCCCTGATCCATGTGCAGGACCGCGCCGGGCCGGGCGGCGCGCCCGCCGGCCCAAGCGGGGACTGGGTGCTGTTGCGGGTGGCCGGCGACGCGTCGGGGCGGGTACTGGTCTACGACCGGCACGAGTGGGAGTGCTTTCTCGACGGTGTCAGAAACGGCGAATTCGACGATGCGCTGGCCGGCGATGCAGAAGAGTAGGAGGGAGGCAGGCGCGCGGCCACACCGCCGTGCCGGGCCGCTACCCGGGGCACGGATGCCACGTAACTGGGGGGGCAGATGTGAGCGGGGAGTGATATGTGGGGTTTGGTAACAGGACCAAAATCTGTGATTCACAAGTTAAGTAGCGGTATACTGTGGGCGACGTCCTGTCAAGGAGGCGGCCCGCATGAGTGACGACGCCTACGGCGCCACCGTAGCGAAGCGTCGTCTGTCCCGGCACCTGCTTCAGCTGCGGGTCAGGAGCGGGTACACCGCGAACCACGTCTGTGACATGCTCAATTGGGGACGTGGCAAGGTCGGCCGGTTTGAGGCCAATCAGTGGAAGCGTCCCGAAATGAGTGACATACGGGACCTGCTGCGCGTCTATAGCGTGGACGAAGCCCAGCGCGAGGAAATCGAGGATCTCGCGATCCGGGCCCGGGCCAGGCCGTGGTGGCGCGATCATTCGGATATCTTCGAGAACGAGTTTCCCGGATTCGAGAACGACTCGATCAGCATCCGGGTGTTCATACCGCTGGTCCTGCCCGGGCTCCTGCAGACCCAGGAGTACGCGGAGGCGTTCATGCGCATGGGGCCCCGGCCCCCGGCGTGGCGGCGGGAGGCCCTGCAAACCCGGCTGCGGCGCCAGGAGATCCTCGACCGCACCGACGGCAACGCCCCCGCGCTGACATCGATCATCACCGAGGCCTCGCTGCTCTACCAGTGGGGCACACGAGCCGACCGGCGCGATCAGATCGAGCACCTGATCGACGTCGGCCACCGCCCCAACGTCGACATCCGCATCCAGCGCTTCGCCGACGGGCCGCCACGCGGGCTGGTGTCGCCGATCAACATCTTCGACTTCCCCGACGATGAGCCAGCCATCGCCTACACCGAGACCGACATAGGCATTCAGGAGGTGACCGGCACGGACCACGTGAGCTCGTACGGCCAGTCCTTCGACAGAGCTGTCGACGGAGCGCTTGAGCCCAACGACACCACTACGTATCTAAGACAACTCGCACAACGACTGGAGTGAATCCATGACCGACCTGTCTCACGCGCTCTGGCGGAAGGCACGCCGGAGCCAATACAACGGCGGCTGCGTGGAAGTGGCCGTGAACCTCGATGGCGTGGTCGCGGTCCGCGACAGCAAGCGCCCGGAGGCCGGCGCTCACGTGGTTGGCCGGAGCGCCTTCGCCGCCTTCCTCGCTGACGCGAGGGCGGGCCGCTACAACCTGGGCGCGGCGCAGACACGCTGATCACCGCGCACCGCGAAGAATCCCCCGGGCCGCCACCCGGGGGATTCTTCTATCGCTGCGCCTGTCTCAACGCATAGCGGCCCGCCAACAGCCGCTTGCAGTGACTGTACACGCACAACCGGTTGCACGCACCGGCTGAGATAGCGGCGGGCAATCGCCGGATGTCATTGCGAAGTGGGTAGAAAAAATCGTAATCTGTGTTTCACAGATCTATGAGTCGCGAAGGCTGAGGATCATGTTATCGTCGCCAGTCGTAGCCGTACTGCCGCCAGCGAGCGCGTTGCCGGAAGATCCGGATGGTGCGGGCCGTTGGAGGGGACGGCCCGCGACGGACGGCGCCGCTCCGGCCGACCAGACGGTGACTGGGGCCGAACCTGTGCCGGGACCGCCCGCTCTGGCCAGCGGAGGCTGTTGCGCCTGGCCGCTCCCCCCCGACGCGACCTGCGCGGCCGTGGCGCGAGATATCTTCAGGGAAGCATCGGCCGTGCTCGGCCTGGGCGGCGAACTGGCATCCGACGGCGTGACCATGGCGAGTGAGCTTGCCGCCAATTCGATGCACGCGCACGCCAACGTGGAGTTCGACGGGGCCGGAAGGTGGCCCCTGGCCGGCGCTCCCGAGCTGTGGATCTACCTGCGGCGGGCGGCTGGGCGCTGGGAGCTGGTCTGCAAGGTCTTTGACTCGCTGAGCGGCTGGAAGAACGACCTGGCGCCGGTTCCCGGCGGTGCGGAGCTTGACTCGGTAAGCGGCCGCGGGCTCCAGGTCGTCGCCGGGCTGTCGGCCGGGCGCTGGGGCCACCACCTGACCCGGTCCCGGTTCGGCGGCTGGAAGGTGCCCGGCAAGGCGGTGTGGTTCGGCCAGCCGGTACCGGGCACGTGTGTGCCCGGCCCGCTGCGCCGCGACCGGCTCGCCCCCGGACGGGCGGCTCGCGCCTTGGAGGGGATGCTCGTTGAACGCGGGCTAGGCGGGGGCCTCCTCCGAGCGCAGGAGCCGTCCGCCGAGATGTCGGTGCTGTCCGTCCGCTGCGGGCTGACCGTCTGGTGCAAAGACACGGTGATCTGGTGGCGCACCCGGCACGGTCGCTACGAGCAGCGGGTGCCCAGCGACCTGGTGGACACCGCCGAGGAGATCGTCAGCATATGTGCCGAGATGGACGCGGGGGTCGACTCCCGGCACCGCGGCCTCGACCGGGTGCGCTGAATAGCCGGGTGGCCCGATCGGCGCCAGCCTTGTGCGCCACGCTAGCCGCGTATTGGTCCGACTTATCCAAAGGATAAGTTGGGGGTAGTACCGGGGTCCGTGTCGTTCGAGAAGCCAGCCCCGGTTGCCAGCCCGGGCTCGCCCGCCAGGCAACTGTCGACGAACCGGGACGCGGTCGGCAAGAGCCGGGCCGACTCGGCGTGGAACACCGTGGCCGCCTCGTGCCCGGGCCACTCCGCCGGGAGCAGCGCCGCGGGCAATCCCGGGTCGGAGAATAGAAACTTCCGCCACTCGTGGACCAGCGTGCTGCGCAGGGCGAAGACGGCCTCGTCGGTCGCGCCGGGCCCCGCCGCCGCGATGAGCTCGCGGGCCACGGCTAGCCAGCGCCGGTAGTCCCTGGCGAGCCGGTCCAGGTCCCAGGCCCGGGCCAGCAGGTCGCGCGGGTCACCGTCGTAGCCGGCCAGGAACCGTTCGCCGCGGAGCCGCTCGCCCTCCAGGAGGGCGTCCAGTTCGACGGACGCGCGCGGGCTGATCCAGGCGGTCTCGCCCAGCGGGGCGTATCCCAGGTAGCCCAGGCCCGCCCGGACCCGGTCCCGGCGGGCCCGGTTGGTGATGCCCTCGATCATCAGGATGTGCCAGCGCCCGTCCCACGCCGGGTCGCCGCTGCGGTAGATGCGCTCCGCCGCCTCATCCAGGCGCCGGACGGCCCGCGGGGTGAGCGCGTAACCGGCCACCCGCGGCGCGCACCGTACCGGGGCCAGCCAGCCCTGCCGGGCCATCCGGGACACCGCGGTCCGGGCCGCCGGCTCGGTGATGCCGAGCGGGGCGAGCAGCCGGACCAGCGACGCGACCGGCGCCTGGGCACCACGGCTCCGAAGGTGATCGCCGTACAGGTCGAAGAGAGCCGATCGTGCGTTCACGTTCATTACAGTGCCCAGTCCCGGCGGGGTCTCGACCGGTCTTGGCGTGAATGCAGCGCTGATCGTTTCCATCCGGAGCGGAAACTCTGATAATAGATGTACGGATCGACACGGCTGTGAATTCGGCCGAACCCGCCGCAGTCGCCGGTGATTCCCGGCGGCGGGCCTCCGGTGAGGCCTTCATGCGGCCCCACGCATGAAAGGGGATGCAGGATGGCGGCGATGAAGCCGCGGACGGGTGACGGCCCGCTCGAAGTCACGAAGGAAGGCCGCGGCATTGTCATGCGCGTGCCGCTGGAAGGCGGCGGCCGACTCGTGGTCGAGCTGTCCGCCGATGAGGCGGCCCAGCTCTCCGACGCGCTGAAGTCCGCCACCGGTTGAGCCTTTGCCTATCGACATCCAGCTGACCGCGATCCCCGCGCCCGCTGACGCCCCGCTGGCTTCCTACGTCGGCGCGGCCACCGACGAGGCCGGGCGGGGCGAGGACATCGCGGTCGCGGTCCAGGACGCCGAGACGGCCGGGCTCGATCCCTACCTCGGCGGCCCGGCCGCAGACATGCTCAAGGCCTGCGCGGCGACCGGTGACGCCGGCGACCTCGCCGCGGCGGTGGTATGGGTGGGCGGCAGGCCCCGGCGCCTGTTCCTCCTGGGTCTCGGCGACGAGTCGGCGGCGGATATGCGGACGGCGGGCGCCGCGCTCGGCCGCCGGGTTACTCCGGGCTGCCGCGTGCTCACCTCGGTCGCCCGGGACCGGCCCGCGGAGGCGGCGCGCGCCTTCGCGGAGGGACTGCTGCTCGGCGGCTACCGGTTCTCGCTTGCGACGGGCAGCGGGCCCGGCGGAGAGCCGGCTGGAGCGCCGGGCGAGATCCGCCTGCTGGTCGCCGTCGGGGAAGAGCACGCGGCCGCGGTGGACCAGGCCCGCATCGTCACCGACGCGGTGGCGCTCGCGCGCGACCTGGCGAATATGCCGTCCGCGCGCAAGACGCCGGCTTGGCTGGCGGGCGAGGCGGTACGGGTGGCCGCCGCCAGCGGGCTGAGCGCGCGGATCTGGGAACCGGATGAGCTCGCCGCCGAGGGCTTCGGCGGCCTGCTGGCGGTCGGGTCGGGTTCGGCGGCGGCCCCGCGGCTCATCGAGCTTGGCTACGAGCCGCCAGCGTGGACCGAGCACGTCGTTCTGGTCGGCAAGGGCATCACGTTCGACAGCGGCGGGCTGTCGCTCAAGCCGACCGAGGGCATGAAGACGATGAAGACCGACATGGCCGGCGGCGCGGCGGTGATCGCAGCGATGTCGGCTCTGGCCCGCCTCCGGGCCGCGGCGCGGGTCACCGGCCTTATCGCGGCCGCGGAGAACATGCCGTCCGGTTCCGCCCTGCGCCCCGGCGACGTCATCACCCACTACGGCGGCCGCACCACGGAGGTGCTGAACACCGACGCTGAGGGACGGCTGGTGCTCGCGGACGCGCTCGCCTACGCGGACGCCGTGCTGGAGCCGGACGTGCTGGTGGACCTCGCCACGCTGACCGGGGCCGCGCGGGTGGCGCTGGGCGGGGCGATCGGCGCCCTGTACGCCACCGAGGACGGCCTGGCCGAGGCGCTGCTCGCCGCGGCGGCAGAAAGCGGGGAACCGCTGTGGCGGATGCCGCTGGTGGAGGACTACAGCGACGGGCTGAAGTCGCCGGTCGCCGACCTGGCCAACGTTCCGCACGGCACCGGCCCGCGCGCCGGGTCCATTCTGGCGGCGCTGTTCCTGCGCGAGTTCACCGGCAAGCGCCCCTGGGCTCACCTGGACATCGCCGGGGCGGCCCGGTCGTCCGGCGAGGACGGCGACCGGGCGAAGGGAGCCACCGGGTTCGGGACCCGCCTGCTTATGCGCTGGCTGACCGCCCCTGACCTGGGGTTACGCGACCTTCACGGCCGCCAGTAGCCCGTCGCCCACCGGCAGCAGCATCGGGGCCAGCCGCTCGTCCGCGCGCACAAGGTCGCCCACCTCCCTGATCGCCGAGGTTTCCGGGTCCACACAGGATGGAACGGCGACCCTCCCGCCCCACAGCGCGTTGTCGAAGGCGACTGCGCCGCCCGGCCGGAGCAGGCGCAGCGCGGCGGTGAGGTAGGCGGGGTACTCATGCTTGTCCGCGTCGCAGAACACCAGGTCGTACGCGCCATCGGTGAGCCGGGGCAGGACGTCGGCGGCCTTGCCGCCGATGAGCCGGTACCGGTTGGTCGCGAACCCCGCCTCGGTAAAGGCCTTCCGCGCCAGCCGCTGGTGTTCGGGGTCGACGTCGACGCTGGTCAGGACCCCGTCCTTGCGCATGCCGCGCAGCAGCCAGATGCCGGAGGTGCCGCAGCCGGTGCCGATCTCGACGACGGTCCTGGCGGCGAGCGCAGCGGCGATGAAGCGCAGGGCCGCGCCCGACGCCGGGCTGACCGGCGACGCGCCGCCCACGTCGGCGGCATTGCGCCGGGCCATGAGCAGCGGCTCGTCCTCAGGGAGATACCCTTCCACATAGTCCGTGGTGGACTGAGCGCTCACGATCCCTGCCTCCCGGTGCACGCGGGGCCTTCCCCGGCGGAAGCCTATCGTTACGCGGCGTGAGCCGGGAACTAGCAGGGGCGCCTCGCGCGTTCTGGGAAGTAGCAACGGGCGGCCCGATACCGCTGGAGGGCAGAGGTGGGAGACGCCGGCGCGGCGGAGGCGGCTGCTTCCACGGCTGGCGCCGTCGTTGCCGACAAAGCCAGCGCGCCGGCGGCGAGCGTGGCGACGCCTGCCGCCACCGGCGGCGACTGGACGCCGCCGAGCTGGGACCAGGTGGTGCGGGACCACTCCGCGCGCGTGTACCGGCTTGCCTACCGGCTCACCGGCAACGTGCCGGACGCTGAGGACCTCACCCAGGAGGTGTTTGTGCGCGTGTTCCGGTCGCTGCCGACCTACACGCCGGGCACCTTCGAGGGCTGGCTGCACCGGATCACCACGAACCTGTTCCTCGACATGGCCAGGCGCAGGCAGCGGATCCGCTTCGAGGGGCTGGGGGAGGAGGCCGCAGGGCGGCTGAGCGGGGATGAGCCGACGCCGGCGCAGGCGTTCGATGCGCGTCATCTGGACGGCGATGTGCAGCAGGCCCTCGCGGCCCTCGCGCCCGAGTACCGTGCGGCGGTCGTCCTGTGCGACATCGAGGGCCTGTCGTACGAGGAGGTCGCGGACACCCTCGGGGTCAAGCTAGGCACCGTGCGCAGCCGCATCCACCGGGGCCGGGCGCAGCTACGCGTCGCCCTTGAGCACCGTCGGCCCCGCCAGCACCCTCACCCCGGCGCCGCACCGGGCAGGCTGGCATGAGCCATCTCGGCCAGCGCCTGTCGGCCTTCATCGACGGGGAGCTCAGCCACCAGCGGCGCGAGCGGGTGCTGGCGCACCTCGCCCACTGCGAGCCGTGTCGGCGCGAGGCGGCCGCCCTGCGGATGCTCAAGCAGCGGATGCACGCCCTGGGCGCGGCGACGGCCGACACGGCGCTCACCGACCGGTTGATCGCGGTCGCGGGCGTGGCCGGTCCCGGCCCCTGGAGGCGCCGGCTGCCGCTGGCCGGCCGCCGGTCCCTGCCGGGGTTCCCCCGGCGGCGATGGCTGGTGCATTCCGTCGTCGCGGCCGGCCTGACCCTGGCCGGGGCAGGGCTCGGCGTTCCGGCCGCCGCCTTCCTGGCCGGGGCCGGCCAGCAGGAACCGGGGCCCAGCGTCACGCCCGCGATCGACATGTTCGTGGTCCAGCACGAGATCAGCGCCGGCGGCGCGCCCGCAATGCCTGCCCCCCAGGCGCCCGGCGTGCCCGCCGGGCCGTCCACGGCCGCCGCGGCGGCGCCCACGGTGCCGTCCGAGCTCGGCGTTCTGACCGCCGCCGGAGCGGCCGCAGCCTCCGCCCGCGTGGCGGCCCTGACCCGGCTGACGGCGGCCTCGGCCCAGGCGGCCGCATCCCCGGGCTGGGCTGCCGCGGCAGCGGGCCGGGTCACCCGGGCGCACCCCGCGATCACCACCGGGGCTCGGTGAGCCGCAGGTGGAGTCCAGATCGAGCCAGGCCGTCGGTGCCGCCTGTCCCGGCGCCGACCCGGCCGCGCTGCGGCTGATCACCGCCGCCGTGGTGGCCGGGCTGGTCATCACCGGAGTGGTGATTTCGCGGTATGGCCCGGCTCCCGGCGGGACGGCCAGGTTCAGCCGCGGCGGCGAGCAAGCCCTGACGGGGCACCGGAGCCTGCCTACGCCCGCGCTGGCGCTGCTCAGCCAGGCCGCGGTCGCCTCCCGTACGGTCGCCTACGAGGGGGTGGAGGTGGTGACCGGGTGGGCCCAGCCAGGTCCGGTCACCTCGGTCCTGCACGTCTGGCACCGGCCCGGCGGGGTGACCCTGACCCAGACGGTCGCGCCGGTGCCCGGCGCGACCCTCTGGGTGCCGCGCATCCTGCTTCCTGCCCCGTCCATCGCCGGCCAGACCCTGGCCGGCGCGGCGATGCTGGGGATGAGCTCGCGGCTGGTCTCGCTGCTGTCCGCGAACTACCGGGTGACGGCCGGTGGCTGGGCCAAGGTGGCCGGGCGCCGGGCGCGCATCGTCACCGCGCTATGGCGCCACGGCGGGGTAGCCGCGCGGTTCTGGCTGGACCGGAAGACCAGGCTCCCGCTGCGGCGCCAGACGTTCAGCCCGGCCGGGCAGGTGGTGAGCGACGCCGTCTTCACCGAGGTGCGGCTGGGGCGTGCCGCGGACGGCCGCATGCCCGCCGCCGCGGCCAAGCCGTGGGTCGACGCCCTCGCCTTGCCGCAGCTGACCGCGCTGCGCGCGCAGGGCTGGCCGCTGCCAGGGCCGCTGCCCGGCAACCTGGCGCTGCTCGGCGCCAGGCAGCAGGAGACCGAGCTGGGCCGGATCGTTGATCTGGACTATTCCGATGGGCTGTCTCTCGTTTCGGTCTTCGTGCAGCGCGGCCACCTTCCAGCGCGGATGACCGGCTGGTCGGAGGTCAGGTTGCGGGGCTGCCAGGTCTACGCGGACACCTCCGCCGGCCAGGGCATCTCATGGTCGGCGCGGGGGTTCGTCTACACCGTGGTCGCGGCGGCTCCCGCGCAAACCGTCGGGCAGGTGGTCGCGGCCCTGCCCCACGACAGCAGCCCGGGCTTCCTGGGCCGGCTGGCCCGGGGCCTGCACCGGGTGTGGTCCTTCCTGACCCATTGGTGAGCCGCCCGAAGCGCGGCCAGGGATTACAGTGGAAAAGCGCACCCCGGCGCTGGCCTGCCCGCTTGGAGACTGACCGTGTTCGATCTCTCTCTCACCAAGATCGCCGTCCTCGCGGTGATCGCCCTGGTGATCTTCGGGCCGGAGCAGCTGCCCAAGATCGCCGCGCAGGCCGGGCGCGCGCTGCGGGACCTGCGGCGGCTGGCCAACAGCGCCACGCAGGATCTCAGGGAGGGGTTGGGGCCGGAGTTCAAGGACTTCGACGTGACCGACCTCCACCCGCGGAACTTCGTCCGCAAGCACCTGCTCGACGACGTCGACCTGACCGACCTCGACCCGCGGCACCTGCTGGATGAGCCGTCCGAGCGCGCAGCCTCCGCGGCGGCCGGGGAGACTGCCACCGTCGCCAGTCTGCAGCCTGGGGAAACCCCGCCCTACGACGCCGAAGCGACCTGACGGGCCCAGCCTCACGCCGGCGACAGGCCGAGGCGCCGCCCGGCCAGGCCGCGGCCCCGGCCAGCTAGAGTTTCCGCGATCGCCGTGAGCTGACGGGCGGCCGCTGACTCCGGATCCTTGAGCACCAGCGGGATACCCTCGTCGCCGCCCTGGCGCAGCCCTGGTTCGATCGGCACCTGCCCCAGCACGGGCACGTGTGTGCCGATCACCCGGGTCAGCGCGCCGGCGACCGCCTGGCCACCCCCGGAGCCGAACACGTCGACCATCTCGCCGCAGTGCGGGCACGCGAAGCCGGACATGTTCTCGATCACGCCCGCGATGCGCTGGTGGGTCTGGACGGCGATCGCCCCCGCGCGCTCCGCCACCTCCGAGGAGGCGAGCTGCGGCGTGGTGACGACGATCAGCTCCGCGGTGGGCACCAGCTGCGCCACAGAGATGGCCACGTCACCCGTGCCCGGCGGCAGGTCCATCAGCAGGACGTCGAGGTCGCCCCAGTACACGTCCGCGAGGAACTGCTGCACGGCCCGGTGGAGCATCGGCCCGCGCCACACCACCGGCGTGTTACCCGTGATGAACATGCCGATCGAGATGACGCTCACGCCGTGCGCCGACGGCGGCATCATCATCTGGTCGACCTGGGTGGGCCGGCCGGTCACGCCGAGCATGCGGGGGACCGAGTGGCCGTAAATGTCCGCGTCGAGCACGCCGACCTTCAGCCCCGTCGCCGCGAGCGCGGCGGCGAGGTTCACCGTCACCGATGACTTGCCAACGCCGCCTTTGCCGCTGGCCACCGCGAACACCCGGGTCAGCGACGACGGCTCGGCGAACGGCACTGCGCGCTCGGGACGGCCGCCGCGCAGGCGGCCCTGCAGCTCCCGGCGCTGCTCGTCGCTCATCACGTCCAGCCGCACTTCCACCCCGGACACCCCGGGGACGGCGGACACCGCGGCGGTGACGTCCCTGGTGATGGTGTCGCGGAGCGGGCAGCCGGACACAGTGAGGTACACGTCGACGCGGACCTTGCCGCGCGGTGCGACCTCGACGCCCTTCACCATGCCCAGATCCGTGATCGGGCGGTGGATCTCAGGGTCGTTCACCCTGGCCAGCGCCGCGGTCACCTGCTCGACGGTAGGCGGGGAAGCCATGGCCCCCATGGTATGCCGGCCGGCCGACCGCTCCAGCGGCCGGCCGGCCCGCCGCTGGTTAGCGGGCGACCACCTGACCCTTCGTGTTCAGGATCAGGCGCGTCGCGCTGGGGTGGCTGAACGTGAACATGTTGTCGATCGAGCCGGCGATGTTGTCGAACGAGGTGGTGCTTATCCGCAGTCCGCCGAGCCAGTTGTCCTCGATGAACTTCAGCACCGAGGACTGGTCGATGGTCGTGCCGCTCACGAAGTTCGGCCTCGCGAAGGGCGAGAGGACCAGGAAGGGCAGCCGCTGACCGTAACCGCACCGGTCCTGGAACCCGCCCAGCGGCGTCCCGTGCCCGCAGACGCCGGGGCCGTTCAGGGCGTCCGTTGCGGGGTCGGCGGAGGAGTTGACGATCGGCGGCATCTGGTGGTCGTACCAGCCGTCGGAGTCGTCGTAGGTGATGATGATCGCTGTGTTCGCCCAGAACGGCGACTTCATGATCGCGTTGACCGTCTTCACCAGGAAGTGCTGCTCGTCGGTCGGGTCGGAGTAGCCGGCGTGGCCGTCCTGGTAGTTGGCCGCCTTCAGGAAGCTCACCGCGGGCATCTTGCCGGCGGCCAGGGCCTGGAAGAACCAGCTCAGGTCGTACTCGTGGTTGGCCTGGCCGTTGTGCCCCACCTCGTTCACGCTGGCCGGGGGCGTGTGCAGGGGGTTGGCCGTCGAGGCGTAGTACTCGAACGGGTTGTGGTGCGGGTTGTAGTCGGTGATGGATATCCCGCCGACGTTCGTGTGGCTCCGGCCGCAGACCGGGTTCCCGTTGGGAAGCACCGACGACGGCTTGAAGCCGCCCTGGAACCAGCCCCACGTGACGCCCGCCGTGTTGAGCAGGTCACCGACGTTCGTCCCGGTCATCTTGATCATGGTGCTGGACTGGTTGGAGCAGGCGTCGTAGAACGGGTCACCGTCGCCGTACACGGTGCCGGTGAAGCCGGAGTTCTCCGAGCCGATCGCACCGGTGTCCGCCACCGCGACGCCGGCGGAGGTCACACTCACGCGCGCTGGGGGGCGAGGCAGAACACGGTGGCCGAGCGAGCCCAGCGCCGCGCGGGCGAGCTTTCGCCGGGGCCGAGCACGGCGTTGCGCCGGGCGGCCACGAGCGGGCCGATGACCGCGTCCCACTCCGCCGATCCCGGCTCCACCACGCGGACCCGGGCCGTCCACGAGACCAGCGCGCCGCCCGATTCCTTGCTCGGTACAGTGACCGTCACCCCGGCGGCCGCACCGAGCCCAGGCGCCGGCTGCTCCCCCGGCCCGGTCACCAGGTACAGGGCCCCCGGCGGCGGCGGATCCCCGGAACTCGGCCGGCCCTCGCCGACCGCCCGCCAGATGTGCCAGACCGGGAACGCGCTGCTGCTTCCGGGAACGGTGAGCCACACGACCCCCGCGCGCCTGGTGGCCTCCGCGACAAGAGCCGGCGGCGGCCGGGGGCCCACCACGCCCCATCCGTAAAGCGCCTCCTCAAGACCGGTGGTGAGCAGGAGACCGGCGATGTCGCCCGGGCCGGCCCACCGGGCGTCGGCGGCGTCGTCACCGGCGGCGAGTTCGCCGCCGGTGACGGCCGCGGCGTAGTCCCTGATGACCAGGACCCCCCCGCCGGGCCACGGCCGCTCGACCGACCCGACCAGCCGGCCGGGACTCACCTCCAGCCCGGTCTCCTCGCGCACCTCGCGCACCAGGGCCTGCTGATCGCTCTCCCCCGGCTCGATCCGGCCTCCCGGCAGGGACCAGCGCCCGGCTTCCGGCTCGTGCCCACGCTTGATGAGCAGCAGCCGTCCGCTGGCGTCGGTGATGATGGCGCCGACGGCCTCGATCCGCGGTCCCGGCATGAGCCAAGTATCCCGCCGCGCTGGTCCCGGGGTGCTTGACGTGGAGCCCGGCACGGATCAACGTCGTTGTCCATGAAGACGGCTCCCACCTGCCCGCGTTGCGGGGGCCCCCTGACCGAGCCCAGCCCGTGGGCCAGCGGGTGGCATTGCCCCAGCCACGGGGAGGTTCACCCGTTCCGGTCCCCGCACACCCCGTCCGCCGAGGGGCTGCGCGGCCTGCTCCGCGGCGCCATGGTGCCGGCCTGGCTGCCCTGGCCGCTGCCGGTGGGCTGGCTGGTAACCGGGTTCGCCGGCGCGGGCGATGACCGCACCGGCACCCGCGCGTGCGTGGTCGCGGTGTCCGGGCCCAACCCGGTCGGCGGCCTGGGCGAGATGCTGCTGATCTCGGAGGAGCCCGGGGTGGGCCTCGGCGCCCGCTTCGCCGGCCTGCCGGGCCCGGATCCGGGGGAGGGCTTCGCGGCGGGTCCGCCGCACGCCCTGGTCCAGTTCCGGCTGCACGAGTTCCCGCTATGGCACGTGGACGCCCCGGACCGCGCCGCCTTCGCCGGGGAGGTGCTGGGCAACTGGCTCTGGGTGGTGCTGTGGCCCGACACCGCGGGCGTGCTGCTCGTGGAGCCATTGCCCCTGCGCGACCTGCGCGATCCCGGTCAGGACATGGACCTGCCGTTCGGCGCCGCCTCGCCCCGGCTGCCGGGATGACGGCCTTACCTCTAGCATGAGCGCTCGTGCGCATCGACCTCCACACCCACAGCACGGCGTCGGATGGCACCGACCCGCCGGCCGAGGTGATGCGCCGGGCCCGGGACGCTGGCCTGGACGTCGTCGCGCTCACCGACCACGACACCCTGGCCGGGCACGACGAGGCGCGCCGCGCGCTGCCGCCGGGCCTCACGCTGCTGCCCGGCATGGAACTGTCCTGCCGGCTGGGCGGCCGGAGCGTGCACATGCTCGCCTACGGGGTCGACCCGGGGAACGCCGCGCTCGCCGCGGAGTGCGCGGCGATCGTCGAGGCCCGCGCCGGCCGCGCCCGGGGGATGGTCGGCCGGCTGCGTGAGCTCGGCGTCGGGATCACCTGGCCGCAGGTGCAGGCGCTGGCCGGCGGCGGCGTGGTCGGCCGGCCACACATCGCCAGGGCCATGGTGGCGGCCGGCGCCATCCGCCGCCCTGACGAGGCGTTCACTCCCGAGTGGATCGGTGCCGGGGGGAGGGCGTACGTGACCAGGTACGCGCCGGACCCGGTGGCGGCGATCGGCCTCCTCAGGGCCGCCGGCGGGGCAGCCGTGCTGGCACACCCCGGTGCGGGCTCCCGCGGCGAAAGGCTGTCCGATCAGGCCATCGCCGGGCTGGCCGCCGCCGGCATGGCCGGCCTGGAGGTCGCGCACCCCGATCATGATCATGCCGAACGGGAGCGGCTTGGTGCCCTGGCCGCGTCGCTCGGCCTGGTTCCGTGCGGCGGAAGTGACGACCACGGCAGCCTGACCGGTTACCGGATCGGCTGCGAGACCACGGCGCCGGAGGCGTACGAACGGCTGCTGTCCCGCACCTCCGGTGGCCTCGCATGAGCTCGGTCTTCGACGTCACGTTCTTCTGGCAGGTGTTCGTCACGTTGCTGGTGATCATGGATCCGCCCGGGGTGGTACCGCCGTTCATCGGGCTGACCCGGGGCCTCCCGGCGAAGGTGCGGAACCGGCTCGCCTGGCAGGCGGCGGTGGTCGGGCTCGGCGTGATCGTGGGGTTCGCGGTGTTCGGCCAGTCGATCCTGGCCTACCTGGGCGTCCAGGTTCCCTCGCTCCAGGCGGCCGGTGGGCTCCTGCTCCTGCTGGTCGCGCTGCAGCTGCTGACCGGGACCTACTCCGAGCCGACGGAGGCGGAGCGGAGCAAGGTCAACGTGGCGTTCGTCCCCTTGGGCACTCCGCTGCTGGCCGGCCCGGGGGCGATCGTCGCCACGATGGTGTTCGTGCAGCGGGCCGGCGGAGTGGCGCAGTTCGTGTCGTTCGCGGTCGCGCTTTTGATGGTCACCGTGCTGCTGTGGCTTACCATGCGGTTCTCCGGGGTGCTCCTCCGGGTGCTGCGGCCCAGCGGCGTGGAGCTGCTCACCCGGATCGCCGGCCTGCTGCTGTCGGCGATCGCCGTGCAGCTGGTCGTGGACGCGATCCGGGCCTTTGTTTCCGGTGCCTAGCTAGGGAGGGTTGGATGGACGCGCGAGTCGAGCGGGTGGAGCCGGCTGGCCGGGCGGACCGCAACGCCTGGGTGATCGGCGACCACGAGGAGGTGGTCGTCGTCGATCCCGGTACGGACGCCGGCGCGGTCCTCGCCGCCGTCGGGGACCGCGAGATCCTGGCGGTGATCTGCACGCACGGCCACGAGGCTCACGTGGCGGCGGCCCCGGAGGTGGCGGCCCGCGACGAGGCCCCGGTGGCGCTGCACGCCAAGGACCTGCTGGCGTGGCGGGACGTGCACGGGGACTCCGATCCTGACATCGAGATGGAGGAGGGTGGCCGCTTCGAGGTCGGCGGGATCACCCTGGAGGTGCTGTACACGCCGGGGCACACGCCGGGTTCTGTCAGTATCTACTGCGATGATCTGGGTGTGGTGTTCTCGGGAGATGCCCTGCTCGCCAGCGGGCCGTGTCGGCACGCGCGCGAGTTTCCCGACTTCCCGCAGCAGCTGTCTGCGATTGGTGCCGAGCTGTTGACGCTGCCGGGGGACACCAGGGTGCTGCCGGGTCACGGCGAGGAGACCACCATCGCGGTCGCGGAGAAGAGCTTCGACTCCTGGGTCACCGCGGGACCGCTGCTAGACGAGTGAATGCAGTGAGCCGAGCGCCGGAGCACCCCGTCCTCGACGGGATGCCGCGGCGCCTGTACCCGTGCACGCCGACGCGGCTGGCCACCTGGCTCGACTGCCCGCGCCGGTACCGGATGGCCTACCTAGACCGGCCGGCTCCGGCCAAGGGGCCGCCGTGGGCGCACAACAGCCTGGGCGCCAGCGTGCACAACGCCCTGGCCGGCTGGTGGCGGCTGCGCTCGGCCGAGCGCACCGTGGCGGCCGCGGGTGACCTGCTTGACCGCGGCTGGATCGACGAGGGCTACGCCGGTGCCGAGCAGTCCGGCCAGCACCGCGGCAAGGCGCGCGACATGGTCGAGCGGTACACCGCCAGGCTGGATCCCTACGCCGAGCCGCGCGGGGTGGAGCGGACCGTCGGGACGCATACGGAGCGGATCGTGGTGAGCGGCCGGATCGACCGGCTTGACGCCCGCCGGGGGCCCGCCGGGGACGAGCTCGTCGTGGTGGACTACAAGACGGGCAGGCGCCCGCTGTCCCCCGACGACACCCGCGCCTCGATGGCGCTCGCGCTCTATGCGCTGGCCGCGGCGCGGATCTTCCACGCGCCCTGCCACCGGGTCGAACTGCACCACCTGCCGACCGGAGAGGTGCACGCCTGGGAGCACTCGGACGCGACCGTGGCCAGGCACGTGCGGCGGGCGGAGGAGATCGCCGCCGAGTGCGAGCAGGCCGATGAGCGATTCCGGGCGCGCCTGCCGGGTCCGGAGCTGGACGCAGTGTTCCCGCCGCACCCGGGCCCTGCGTGCGGCTGGTGCGACTTCCGCGCCCACTGCCCGGAAGGGTCGGCGGCCGCTCCGGCGCACCGCCCCTGGGACGGCCTGGCCGGGAACGGCGATCCGGCCTAGCGCCTGTCCATGATCACGTGAATCTTTTCGCAAATGCGACGAACAAACTCACGTGATCATGGAATTGGGCCTCCGGGCGCGGGCCTCGGCCGCGTTCCAGAACTTGGTCAGGGTGCTGGCGGTGGTTTCGGGCGCCTCGACCGCGGGGGAGTGCACCGCGCCGGGGATGCAGACCCGCTCCGCGCTCAGCGTTTCCGCCATCGTTTCCTGCAGCTCAGGGGCCCACGCGTCGTCGTTTTCGCCGTAGACCACCAGCAGCGGCCCGGCCGTGGCCTGGCGCAGCCGCTGCGTGCGGTCCGGGCAGGTGAGCAGGATCTGCCCCATGGCCCGCAGCCCCAGCGGGCAGTTGGCCAGCATTCTGGTCCGGAGGAACTCGACTACGCCGGGTGCCGTGCCGTCGGCCACCGCCGCGGGCTCCAGCTCCGCGTCCCACAGGCTCTTCACCTGGCCGCCCAGCTCGGCCACCGGCAGGCCGTCGAGGACGGCGAGCACCGCGCGCAGTTCCACCGCGCGCGGTCCGGTGAGCGCGCCTGGCCCGGAACTCATGAGCGTGAGCGACCTGGTCCTGGCGGCGCCGGCCAGCACGACCTCCCTGGCCACCAGCCCGCCGAGGGAATGACCCATGAGGTGGACCTGGCCACCGTCGCCGGTCTGGCCGTCCCGCGCGGCGACCGCGTCGGCGATCACGGCGACGTCGGCGGCGAGCGCGGCCAGCGAGTAGGCATCGGCGTCCCCGGCGCCCGGCGTCTCGAACTGCCCCCGCATATCGATGGCGACCACCCGGCGGCCCGCGCCCGCCAGAAGCCCGATTACCGCGAGGAAGTCTTCCTTGCTGCCGGTGTACCCCGGGACCAGCAGGGCCGGCGAGCGCTCGCAGACGCCCGTCGCGGGCAGCGCTTCCAGCGCCGCGAACGCGCCGCGGCTGGTCTGGACCGTCACCCGGCGAGCGCCGTCAGGAAGCTGCACTGTCCTTGGCGTACTCAGCTATGTGCCCCCCTCGCGGGCGCTTCGCATGGTCGTGCCGGAGGCGCGCAAATCGGCAGAGTGGGAGACTGGTCCTCGCCGCCGGGGGTGCGGCGAAGCCGCGTTCGGCCCGGCACCTGCGGCCTAGCCGGGGAACCGCCGGAGGTCGACTGAGGGTGTATCACTTTTCATCCGGTGGCTAGGGGCTACGCCGATTCTGGGCGGGGATCCAGCGATGACCCCCGCGGCCCGTGTCCCCTCCCGCGGCGGCGGCGCCGCTGACCGGCCGGCTTTTCCTTGTGCGCGTCCTGGGCCGCGGGGCCGGTGCCCTCCACGGGAACCCCGCCCCTGGTCCGGAGCCGGGCCCGGGAGCGCCGCTGCCCCGTGCCCACCCCGCCCGACCTGCGGTCGGCGCCGCCCGGGCGGCGGCCCGACGATGAGCGGTGGCGGCCGGTCTCGGTGAAGTTCTCCAGTTCCTCGGCTTCGAGCCCCTGCCGGCCACGCTTTTCGGGGGCCAGCCTGCTGCCCGCGCCCGCCGGGATGCCCAGCGCGCCGAACAGGTGCTCGGAGGTGGAGTACGTCTCCGGCGGCTCGGGCATGCCCAGCCCAAGCGCGTCATTGATGACCTTCCAGCGCTGCAGGTCATTCCAGTCCACGAACGTGACGGCCACGCCGGACTTGCCCGCACGCCCGGTCCGGCCGATCCGGTGCAGGTAGGCCTTGTCATCCTCGGGGCACTCGTAGTTCACGACGTGGGTCACGTCAACCACGTCCAGGCCGCGCGCGGCTACCTCGGTGGCGACGAGCACGTCCACCTTGCCATGCCGGAACGCGCGCAACGCCCGCTCCCGCTGGGCCTGGCCGAGGTCGCCGTGCACCGCGGCCACGGCGAAGCCCCGGGTGGTCAGCGCCCCGGCGACCTGGTCAGCGGTCCGTTTGGTGCGGCAGAACACCATGGTCAGCCCGCGCCCGTCCGCCTGCAGCACCCGGACGAGCATCTCGACTTTGTCCATCTGGTGGGCGCGGAAGGCATGCTGTTCGGTCAGCGGCACGTGCTCAGGCTCGTCGTGGTGCTCGGCGCGCACGTGCGTCGGTTGGCTCAGGTACCGCCGCGCCAGCGTGACCACCTCGCCGGGCATCGTGGCCGAGAACAGCATCGTCTGCCGGCCGCGCGGGGTGAGCTCAAGGATGCGCTCCACGTCGGGGAGGAAGCCGAGGTCGAGCATCTTATCGGCCTCGTCGAGCACGAGCGTGCCCACGTCCGAAAGGTCCAGGTGACGCTGCCGGACCAGGTCGAGCAGGCGGCCGGGCGTCCCGACGACCACATCGACCCCGGCGGCCAGCGCGTCGATCTGCGGCTCGTAGGCGCGCCCGCCGTAGACCGTGATCACCCGCGCGCCGCTGCGCCGGCCAGCGTCCTGGAGGTCTTTCGAGACCTGGATCGCCAGCTCCCTGGTGGGCACCACGACCAGGGCGCGTGCCGCGCCGGGACGGGCCGGGGGCTGGCCCGCGAGCCGCTGCAGCAGCGGGATGCCGAACGCCAGCGTCTTGCCGGTGCCCGTCCTGGCCTGGCCAATGACGTCGTGCCCGCCCAGCGCGATGGGCAGGGCCAGCGTCTGGATCGGGAAGGCCGCGGTGATGCCCTTGTCGGCGAGTGCCGCGCAGAACGGTTCGGCGACGCCCAGATCGGCAAATGGCGGGCCGGCCGTGACGGGGCCGGCGGTTAGGTCTTCGGTGCCCAGCGTCCGGGCATGCGTTTGCGTTGTCAGAGTTTCAGCTTCTTTCGGTGACCAGGGGACTCTTAGCAGGGCCGCGCCTGTCCACGTGGTGAAACACGGCAACAGGCTTCCCGCATTCCCCTCGTAGCCGTGGGCCAGTGTAGCAACGGTTGTAGGCTGCGCTGGTGACCGGCGCGGACGCCGCCACTGACGGCACGGTGGACCTGTTCGGCCTGCTCGCCTACGCCGAGCTGGAGGCGTTCCTCCGGCTGTCCGGCGACGCGGCGCTCGCGCCCACGCTGGAGGACAAGGCCGCGCTCGGCCAGCTGGCCGTCGCCGAGTTTGCCCACTTCCGCGCGCTGCGCGGCGAGCTCGAGCGGATGGGCGCGGTGCCCGAGCAGGCGATGCTGCCCTTCGTGGAGCCGCTGGATCAGTTCCACGCCAGGACGGCGCCCTCGGACTGGCTGGAGAGCCTGGTGAAGGCGTCCGTGGGCGACGGGATCGCCGCCGACTTCTACCGGGCGGTCGCCGAATTGCTGGAGCCGCAGGCCCGCGCGCTGGTCATGGAGGTCCTGGCGGACACCGGCCACGCCGACTTCGCCAGCAAACGGGTGCGGGCCGCGGTCGAGGCCGACCCCGCGGTGGCTGGCCGCCTCGCCCTGTGGGCGCGGCGGCTGGTCGGCGAGGCGCTGGCCCAGGCGCACCGGGTGGTCGTGGACCGGCCCCCGCTGGCCCGGTTGCTCGTCGGCGCGGCCAGCGAGCGCGAGCAGGGCGACATCGGGCGGATGTTCGCCCGCCTCACCGACTCCCATGACCGGCGGATGGCCGCTCTCGGGCTGGCCGGTTAGGGCGCTGGGGACGGCTCAGCCGAAGCCGATCCTGCGGTTTTCGGCGCCGCTGAGCTCCACGTAGCCGATCTTCTCCACGGGCACCAGGACCCGCCCGCCCTTGTCGTCACGGAGGGTGAACATGCCGCCGTCTTTCGTCGCGGCAATCAGCGCGCGCTCCACCTCGTCTGGGGACGACGGCGTCTCCACCACGAGCTCCCGCGGGATGGACTGAATGCCAATCTTGACTTCCATCAGGACCCCCTCACTGCTCCGCGGCCGGCGCGGCCTCGCCCGCGTACGGCCAGCCGCTGATGCCCCGCCAGGCCAGCCTGGCCATGAGCTGCTCCGCCGCGTCCTTGGGGATGGCGCCCTCGGCGCTGAGCCAGTAGGTGGCGCTGACCTGGGCCATGCCGACCAGGCCCATGCCCAGCAGGTGGGCCTCCTCGTCGCCGAGGGCCGTGTCCTCCCGAATGACCTCGCTGATCATCTCGGCGCAGTCCCGGCTGGATTCGTCGATGCGGTTGCGCACCGCCGGCTCGTTGCGCAGGTCGGACTCGAAGACCAGGCGGAACGCCTGCCCCGTGCTCCCCACGAAGTCGAAGAACGCGGTGAACGTTGCGCTCACCCGCTGCTTGTTGTCGGTCGTGGACTCCAGCGCGGTCCGGACCGTCGAGACGAGGGCGTCGGCGCTCTCGTCGAGTAGCGCCAGGTAGAGCTCCAGCTTGCCGGGGAAGTGCTGGTAGAGAACCGGCTTGCTCACGCCTGCCCGCTCGGCGATCTCGTCCATCGCCGCGGCGTGATATCCCTGCGCGACGAAGACCTCCTGAGCGGCGGTGAGCAACTGCCGCCGCCGCGCGGGTTTCGGCAGCCGCGTCCCCATCTGGCGTGCCTGTGGAGTCGCCGTCACGACGGCCTCCGATCCAGTTGATTCTGTGTGACGTTGATCGTCAACGGTAGTCGTCCTCGTCAAGCTCTACTTCCCGATGCTGTTCCACGGCGTCGGCCTCGTTCACGTCATAGGGCAGGCTGGCAGGTCCCGTCAGCACGGGTGCCTCCGGATCCTCCGACACCTCGCGGCGCTGTTCCGCGAGATCGGGCACTGGCTGTTCCAGTTCGCTCTCGCTCATCCGTGATCCCCTTCAGCTGGACCGCTCCCGTCCCCCATTCTCCCCGCAGGCCGGCGCAGCGCCGCCGCACGGGTCCGTTCATCATGGCAGTCATCGGTACTGTGCAGGGAGATCGCTTACTTTGCCGCGCCGCGGCAGTCGTTATCCGAGAAGCGGACAACCAGCCTTGAGAGCAGGCAGAAAGGGTATTGGGACATCATGCGCGCCATGTGGAGAGGCGAGATCTCGTTCGGCCTCGTCATGATTCCCATCCGGCTGTACGCGGCGACCGAGCACAGGGACGTGACGTTCCGGCAGGTGCACCGCGTCGACGGCGGGCGGATCAGGTTCCGCCGGGTCTGCTCGGTCGACGGGGAGGAGGTGCCGTACGCCGACGTGGCCAAGGGATATGAGCTGCCCAACGGCGAGATGGTCGTGCTCACCGACGAGGACATGGCCGAACTGCCGCTGCCCACGGCACACGGCATCGAGGTGCTCCACTTTTCCCCCACCGAGCAGGTCGACCCGATCATGTGGGAACGCAGCTACTACACCGAGCCGGAGCCCAACGGGGTGCGCGCCTACGCCCTGCTGCGGGACGCGCTCGAACGGTCGGGCATGGTCGGCGTGGCCAAGGTGGCGCTGCGGCAGCGCGAGACGCTGGCCGTGCTGCGCGTTCGCGACGGCGTGCTCGTGCTGGTGACGCTGATGTGGCCGGACGAGATCCGGCTCGCCGATTTCGAGTTCCTCGAGGAAGACGTCGAAGTGCGCTCACAGGAGCTCAAGATGGCCTCGTCGCTCATCGACTCGATGACGGTGGACTTCGACCCGGCGCAGTACAGCGACCAGTACCGCGAGGCGCTGGAGGAACTGGTCGAGGCCAAGATCGAGGGCCACGAGGTGGCCGCGCCGTCGGCGCCCCGCGAGGAGAAGCCGGTGACCAGCCTGGCAGACGCGCTGCGGGCCAGCCTGGCCGCGGTCGAGAGCAGTGACGGCGGAGAAGGCCGCCCGGCATCCACGCCCGCGCGCCAGAGGCCGCGGCGCAGCGCTTGACCCTGATCGCCGCGGCCAGGGTCATTCTGGCCGTACCGGGGTCCAGCACACTCGAGCGCGGTTACGTAGCTATCTCCGGCGGCCAGATCACCGAGGTCGGCGCCGGACCGCCTCCCCGTGACCCTGATGTCCTGCTGGCCGATGGCGTCCTGATGCCCGGCCTGGTGGACCTGCAAGTCAACGGCTACTACGGAGTGGACCTCGCGGACGCTGACCCCGCTGGCTGGGCGCGTGTCGCAAGCCGGTTGCCGGAAACAGGCACGACGGCGTTCCTCCCGACCTACATCACGGCTCCGGTAAGGGAGTTGGCGGAAGCTTTGCGTTCTGCCCGAAAAATCGCGGCGGGGGCGCCGGCGGGGGCGCGAATCCTCGGCGTGCACGTGGAGGGGCCCTTTCTCTCGCCGGCCCGGGCCGGCGCGCACCGGCGGGACTGGATCGTGCCGCCGTCCCCCGGCGCGGTCGCGGAACTGCTGGCGGCCGGGCAAGGCGTGCTGCGCCTGGTCACGCTGGCGCCGGAGGCCGACGGGGCGATGGCGGCGGTCGCGGCACTGGTGGCGGCGGGGGTGGTGGTCAGCGTCGGGCATAGCGACGCCACCGCGCGGCAGGTAGCCGACGCGGCCGGTGCGGGCGCGCGGATGGTCACCCACCTGTTCAACGCGCAGCGGGGGCTGCACCACCGCGAGCCGGGAGTCGTCGGCCAGGCGCTCACCGATCAGCGGCTGACCAGCGGGCTCATCGTCGATCTGGCGCACGTGGCGGCGCCGGTGTGCGCGATCGCGTTCGCCGCTGCGCCCGGCCGGATCTGCCTGGTCACCGACGCGGTCGCGTGCGCAGGCATGCCGCCAGGGCGGTACCTGCTCGGCGGTCAGCCGGTCGACCTGCCGGCCGGCGGCGGCGCGCCGGTGCGGCAGGACGGGACGCTGGCCGGCTCGGCGCTGCGCATGGACGTGGCGCTGGCGAACGCGGTCGGTGTTGGCCTGGGCCTGGCCGAGGCGGTGGCGGCGGCGACGCGGATCCCGGCGGACCTGATCGGCCGGCCCGACCTGGGCCGGCTGGCCCCCGGCGCGGCCGCCGACCTGGTCTGGCTGGGTGATGACCTGCGCACCAGAGCTACCTGGGTGGCCGGCGAGCAGGTCTACGCGGGCTGACCGCGCGCAGCGCACCCGCGGCAGCAGAGCTGCTGGGCTCGCGGCGCCGCCGCTTACTACTCCAGCGCCCTACCCCCGGGCACTCTGGGGTTCCCGGAACACCTTGTGCTGCGCGGCCTGGGCACGCGGGCGGAGCACCAGCAGGTCCACGTTGACGTGTGCAGGGCGGGTGACCGCCCAGGTGATGGTGTCGGCGACGTCCTCGGCCGTCAGCGGTTCCCGGTGACGACCGCAACTGGCTGCATGTTCTGCCCTCTGCTGTTGGCCAACGATGTCGTGGCCACGCTATCTCTCAGTGAGCGTCTGACTAATCGGACGGATGCGTTCAGCGGTGGAGGCTGGTGAGCCATGTCGCGGCCTGGCGTGGGGAGGTGAACTGGAATCGCTGGGTGTGGGCAATCTCTGGCCGCGCCAGCGGGATCCCGGCCAGTTCCTTACTGCCGGCGAACCCGGACCGCGGCGCACCGGCTGCCCGCAGTGAATCCCCTGGGGCGACCGCCGAGCCGGGCCTGCCAACGGGGTTCGGCGCCCCCGGCGGGATGACGGCCCCGGGCCGCGTGCACCTGACCCTGCCGCTGGGCACCTGGCTTGGCCACTCCAACGCCCCCGGCCAGGTGGCCGGGTTCGGGCCGGTGGACGCCACCGACGCCCGCGGCCTCGCTACTGCCCTGGCCGCCCACCCCGGCACCAAGTGGTGCCTCACCCTCACCGATCGCGACAGCCACCCCGTGGCACACGGCTGCGCCCACGCCGGGCCATCCCCCGGCCACCGGCTGACGTGATGCCCCGGCCAGGCCCCGTAGTCCGGTTCCGGGCGCGGGGCCACCTGGTGTTCACCGGGCTCACCTACTCTCGAAGGCGTGCTTGATACAGGCCAGCCAATCCGTGGCGTCATTACCGACTGGGGCGGGGTGATGACCGGCCCTATCCGTGACATGGTCCGGACCTGGCTGCAGGCGGAGAACATCGATCCCCGTCACTACGCGGCGGTCATGCGGCCATGGGTGCTCGACGCCGATGACGCGCCCGGGAACGGCAACCCGATCCACGCGCTCGAACGCGGGGAATGCACGACCACGGAGTTCGAGCGGTTGCTCGCCGCGCGCATAGTGAACCGCGACGGCAGGCCGGTGTCGCCCGACGGGCTGCTTGGCCGGATGTTCGCCGGGACGACGTACTGCGATCCGATGCATGCGGCCGTCCAGGCGGCGCGCGACGCCGGGCTACGGACCGGCCTGCTGTCGAACTCGTGGGGGATAGACGACTACCCGCGCCACCTGTTCCCTGGCCTGTTCGACGTGGTCGTGATCTCGGCCGAGGTCGGCATGCGCAAGCCGGAGCAGCGAATCTTCCGGCACACCGCCGGCCTGCTGGGGCTCACCCCACAGGAGTGCGTGTTCATCGATGACCTTGAGGTCAACCTGGTGGCGGCCGGGGCGGTCGGCATGACCGCCGTGCTGCACACCGAGCCGGACGCGACGGTCGCCCGGCTCAGCGAAATCCTCGGCCTTCCGCTGACGGGCTGACCGCCCGGGGCCGGCCGCTCTACCCTGCGTCCGTGGGCGAGTACCCGGCCGCGTCCAGCCCCGGGCGCGCGGCGAACATGCGCGCGATCCGGCGCGCGAACACCAAGCCGGAACTCGCTCTGCGCAGCGCGCTGCACCGGAACGGCTTCCGGTTCCGCAAGGACTACCGGCTCGATCTGAACGCCGGTGCTCGCGTCCGCCCGGACATCGCGTTCACCGCCCGCCGGGTGGCGGTGTTCGTGGACGGGTGTTTCTGGCACGCCTGCCCCGAGCACGGGCGCAAGCCGGAGGTCAACGAGTGGTACTGGGCGCCCAAGCTGCGCCGGACCGTGGAGCGGGACCGGGCCGCCGACGCTGCCCTGGCGGCCGCGGGCTGGCGGGTCGTGCGGATCTGGGAGCACGTGCCACTTGCCGACGCGCTCGCCGCCGTGACGGCCGCGCTGCGCGGGGCTGACTCCGGGGATCCGCCATAGCAGGGCACCGGATGTCCGTGCCACCGGGCTCCGACGGTGGCAGACTCAGATCACCGAGAGCGGTAATGCCTGGACGGCGCCCGCGCCCGGCTGCCGGGAAATCCATGCGCGTCTACCTGCCCGCTACGCTGCCAGGACTGGCCGACCTGCTGCAGAAGGCGGAGATTGGCCCTGCGCCACTGCGCGCCTTCGCGGTGACCCCGACACTGCGGGAGTGGTACGCCAGCGGTGACCTGGAAGAACTTGAGTACGTGGCGATGACGCAAGCCGCGCGCGCATCCCTTCGGCTGCTCGCTGCCGACCCGGATGCGCCGAGGCGCCGGGTGGTACTCGCTGTTGAGGTGCCCGACGAGAGCCTTGAACATGACGGGGGCTTCTCCGAGCCCACGGTCGTCGAGGTCATGGAGCCGGTACCGCTGGCCCGGGTGGTCGCCGGTCACGTGGACGACCTGCTCGCGGTGCCCGACATCGCTAAGGCGGTGGCCGCGCTGCCCGCCGCGGACTCCGGCGACGACGACGCCCGTTTCGTGGTGGACGGCGCCGAGGGCCACGAACTCCTCTGGTACGCCACCCAGGAATTGCCGTACCTGGCTGGCTGAGGTCTGCCGGGTAAGGGCCGCCCTGGTCGATGACGTACGAGCTAAGCGGAAATCCCTGACCTCGCAGGTAATCGCCTGCGGTCGAGGCCCTTACTACGCTCGCTGGCGTGACCCTCGCCAGCACCCCCGCCCGGCCCAGCCGCTCCGTTGGTGACCTGCTACGCGAATGGCGGCATCGCGGGGTGGCCCTGGGGCTCACCATCCAGCCGCTGGTGATGGCCTTCCTCGCCGGTCTCGACCCCCGGCGGATGCCCGACGCCAACACGCTGTTCAACATGGCGGAGCGGCTGTCCGGTTCGTTCGGCATCGCCTTGCTGGCCACCCTCTACGCCAGCCGGGCCGGCGCGACCGGTTCCCCGGTCACCGCCTTCCGCGGCTGCGCACTTGTGCTCACGGCGGCCGCCGGAATAGGCGCGGTGGCGGCCCTCGTTCTCCGTGCCAAGATGGGGGTAACCGTCGACGATGCCGGGGAGGTCGGTCATGGACGCCGTCACCAACGTGCCGCTGCCAGCCAACGAGCCGGTCAGGCACTACGCGCCGGGAAGCCCTGAGCGGGCGGCCGTCGAGGGCAAGATCAAGGAGCTGGGCGGGGAGCGGGCCGAGCTGACCATGACCATCGGCGGCCGGGAGCGGGCCGGCGCCGGGGAGCCGGTCGACGTGGTCGCCCCGCACAACTACCGGCACGTGCTCGGCACCATGCACGACGCGACCGACGAGGACCTGGCGGACGCGATCGGGGCGGCGCGGGCCGCCGCCCCGGGCTGGCGCGCGCTGTCGTTCGACGACCGTGCCGCGATCCTGCTCAAGGCCGCCGACCTGCTGAGCGGCCCGTGGCGGGCGACCATGAACGCGGCTACGATCCTGGGCCAGTCCAAGTCGGTGTACCAGGCCGAGATCGACGGCGCCGCCGAACTGATCGACTTCTGGCGCTTCAACGTCCACTTCGCCCGGCGGCTGCTCGCGGAGCAGCCACTGTCTGCCCCGGGCACGTGGAACCGGATGGAATACCGGCCCCTCGAAGGCTTCGTTCTGGCCATTACCCCCTTCAACTTCACCTCGATCGCCGGGAACCTGCCGACCGCGCCGGCCCTGCTCGGCAACGTCGTGGTGTGGAAGCCGGCGCGGACACAGCAGCTTTCGGCACAGGTTATCCTCCGCGTGCTCGAGGCCGCCGGGCTGCCGCCGGGCGTGATCAACCTGGTCACCGGGGGCTCTCAGGCGGTGACCCGGGTCGCGCTGCCGCACCGCGACCTGGCAGGCATCCATTTCACCGGGTCCACGGCCACGTTCCAGCACCTGTGGCGGACGGTTGGCGAGAACATCGCCTCCTACCGGAGCTACCCGCGCGTGGTGGGCGAGACCGGCGGCAAGGACTTCGTCGTCGCGCACGCCTCGGCCGACCCTGCGGTCCTGACCACGGCGCTGATCCGCGGCGCGTACGAGTACCAGGGGCAGAAGTGTTCCGCCGCGTCGCGCGCGTACATACCGCGCTCGCTCTGGAACGGCATGCGCGACGACTTCCTCGCCCAGGTGGAGTCGCTGACCATGGGCGACGTCTCGGCCGACCTGTCGTTGTTCATGGGCGCGGTCATCGACGACCGCGCGTTCGCCAAGCTCACCGAGGCGCTGGAGAGGGCCAGGGGCCGGCCGGCCGTCCGGGTGCTCACCGGCGGCGGCACAGACGACGCTGAGGGCTACTTCGTCCAGCCCACGGTGCTCGACTGCACCGACCCGGCGGACGAGGTGTTCACCACCGAGTACTTCGGCCCGATCCTCGCCGTGTACGTCTACGACGAGGCGAGCTATCCCGAGGTGGTCGCCCAGGCCGCCGACGTGGCGCCGTACGCGCTGACCGGCTCGATCATCGCCCAGGACCGGGCGGCGATCGCGACAGCGACCGATGCGATGCGGTTCGCGGCGGGCAACTTCTACATCAACGACAAGCCGACCGGCGCGGTCGTCGGGCAGCAGCCATTCGGCGGGGCTCGCGCCAGCGGGACCAACGACAAGGCCGGGTCGCTGTTCAACCTGATCCGGTGGCTGAGCCCGCGCGCCATCAAGGAGACGTTCGTGCCGCCCGCCGACTACCGCTACCCGCACATGGGCTAAGCGGCACCGAATCTGGCTCTACTCCGGGTAATCCCTTCGGCGCGCCCGCGCGTCTCATGCCTGGGGAGGGGATTAGATGGCTGCTGCTCACGACATTCAGCACAAGATCAACGCCGAAGTCGACGCCGAACCTGATGCGGTGGTTGAGGCCTGCCGCCGTGCCACGGAAGCCCTCGGGAAACATGCCCGGATGCACTTCAACGCGGCAAAGGTCACGGTCGAGATCCTGCCGGGCCTGTCGCAGACTTTCTCTCACGTATCTCCGGTGGTTGCCGTCCACCTGCGGCCGGCCGGCATCGGCCGCATCCAGGTCGCTGCCCAGGTGGAGGGCTACATGACGAGGCAGTCGAAAGTCATGGGATTCATCCCGGCCGGGCCCAAGCGCTTGGTCGGGCGCAGCTACTTCTTCCGGTTCCTCAACGCACTCGAGACCGAACTCGGCGCCCTGGACCCGGCGGCGGTCCAGCGACCGCGGGTCTGACGAAACTAGAGAGCTACCGCACCACGTAGTACCCGGTCATGTGGAAGAACGAGGTGCCCTCCTTGCCGTTCGGGAAGCCAGGGCTGATCTCGATCGTGTGCCGTCCAGGGGCCGGCCAGCGCCACGCGAACAGCACCGACCCGGGGAGCGGCACCCCTGAGCTTGACTTGTTCTGCCAGATCCCGGTCTGGTCGAACGTCAGACGGCCGTCGATGAAGACCCGCGCGTGACCGGACTCGCAACAGACCTCGCCGATCGTGCCGGCGATGGCCACGGCGCGGCCGGTGAACGTGAACCGCACCGGGCCGCTGGTCATGGTCAGGTTGTCGGGCACGAACGGCGCGCGGGCCCAGAATCCCGGATCGGTCGGCCGGCCCCGCGGATCGAGAGCGCCCGCCACCAGGGCGAGCGCGAGGCCGCCGTTGGCCTGCCAGGCGGTCACCGGGGATCGCGGCGGCGGGCCGTCGAAGAACCGCCCGTAGGAGCTACCGGCCGTGACGTCGGCCGCGGCCGCGCTCGCCGCGGCGAGCAGCCAGCGCCGCGCGAACGCCTGGTGCCCGTACGCGGCGAGGTCGTACATGGCCTCGATGAGCGGCTCGGTGACATCGTTCTCCGCCTGCAGGTCGGCGTATACCCCGGTGGCGTCGCCGAGGTGTGCCGCCACGGCTTTCGCGGTCGCGATCGCCTCGCTCAGATAGGCCGCCCGGCCGGTGGCCTTGGCGAGGTAGTAGCCCGCCCAGATCATGTTGCCGTTGACCGAGCCGAAATACCGCGCGGGCAGCTGCCGGCAGGACGATCCGTTGTCGAAGACGTAGACCGTGTAGAGCGGGACGCCCGGGGACAAGAACTCCGTCCGGACCGCCTGGTACTGGTCTTCCGCCGCGGCCAGGTAGCTGGGCGACCTCGTGAGCTGGTACAGCAGCAGCGCGGCCTTGATGTAGTTGGAGCCGGTCTCCAGCGTCTTGAGCTTGTTGAACCCGCCGCCGGGCTGCTGGTAGAAGACGATGGGGCACGCGCCGCGGGCGAACAGCCGCCGCCCGGTGTCCGCCACGTACCGGAACGCCAGGATCGCCTTACCCAGCGCCGCGTCGTTGCCGGTGACCTGGTACTCGCGCGCGGCGGCGATGGAATCCCACATGGGCACGTCGCTCCACCCGCCGGCGTGTGAGGCGGGGGCGGTCGCGGTGAGCGCGTTCATGATGGGCGCCACCCGCCGGTCGTGGGTGAGCAGCCAGTGCAGGTACAGCGTGTAGGTGAGCGAGTCGGCGCCCCAGTCCTCGTTGGTCGTGTAGCACCGAACCGGGACGCACATGTGCCATTCGCCCGCGGCGTTGTAGTACTCGCGCTCCAGGGTGACCAGCGCGCGGCGGGCGAGCGCCGCGTACGTCGGGCCGTGCCCGCCGGCGCCAGGCCCGGCCGGGCCGGCGGGCGTGCAGCCGCCCAGCACCAGGGCCAGCGCACCGGCGGCAAGCGCGCCACCCCGCGCTCTGCTGGCCCTGACCCCGCCACCCCGC
>Ga0070698_100000266_pt1 | contig 52850 bp, 12 predicted proteins | sample KBSK1502metaG_FD_65477 | JGI IMG/M metagenome (GOLD analysis project Ga0070698, IMG submission 65477) | Corn, switchgrass and miscanthus rhizosphere microbial communities from Kellogg Biological Station, Michigan, USA - KBS K1-50-2 metaG | ecosystem: Host-associated > Plants > Roots >...
CCAGGCCGGGGCGATGGGAGAAGGGGGAGAGATCTTCATCCTCGACATGGGCGAGCCCGTCCGGATTCTGGACCTCGCCGTCGCGATGATCACGTTGACGGGCTTGAAGCCGTTCGAGGAGATGGACGTCGTGTTCACGGGGCTGCGCCCGGGAGAGAAACTGCACGAAGAGCTGGAGCTCTTGGGCGAGGAGATCGCGAAGACCCGGCATCCGAAAATTTTCATCGGAAAGCTCGCGGCGTACCCGCCCGAAGAGGTCGAGAGGGCACTCGTCCAGTTGGAAGAGCTGGCACTCGGAGGGAAGCGGGATTCGATCCGAGCGTTCCTGAACTCCTTTTTGCCCGAAGCAAAGCTCGCCGTGCGACGGGAATCGGAGGAGCGCCGGCTCCCCCCGGGCGATTACCAGGGCACCCAGAGGCAGACTCCGGTTTCGTAAAGAACTCTGCAGCGGCGGCGATCGGGGCCGCCTGTTTGAAATCATGATTCCGATCTGGAGCTTCTTGCTCCGCGTACGTTCGAATCCTCTCCATTTCCTCCCGAGTCTCGTCTCGCACGGTCTGTCGGGACGCCGATTCGGAGCCGCTCCCGACGCATGAGCCGAGATCCGATCACGAACGCGCCGGAACCATTACAAATGCAGCTCGAGTGGAACAACACGACGACGCCCTACCCGAGAGACGCCTCGGTGAGCCGCCTGTTCGAACTCCAGGCGGAACGGACTCCGAACGCGCCGGCGCTTCTCTTCGGCGGCAGCGTCCTGGTGTACCAGGAGTTGAACGCTCGAGCCAATCAACTGGCGCGGCGTCTTCGACGCCTGGGGATCGGACCGGAAACGCGTGTCGCGGTTTGCGTGGAACGGTCCTTCGAGATGATTACGGCGTTGCTCGCGATCTTGAAGGCGGGCGGTGCATACGTTCCGCTGGATCCGGACTATCCCCAGGAGCGTCTCTCCTTCATGCTCGAGGACTCTCGGGCTCCCGTGCTTCTGACGCAGCGGAGTCTGGCGGCCGCTCTGCCGGCGTACTCCGGCACGATTCTGCGTCTCGACGATGCGGATTCCTCGGCTCGAGAGAGCAAGGACAATCTGGAGAGCGGGACCTGCGGGGAAAGCCTGGCCTATGTGATGTACACGTCGGGCTCGACCGGCCGGCCCAAGGGAGTCGCCGTCGTGCATCGGGGAATCGTGCGGCTGGTCATCCAGCCTCGCTATGCCTCGTTCACGCCGCGGGACGTGTTTCTTCAGTTCGCGCCGATCTCCTTCGACGCCTCGACGCTCGAGATCTGGGGACCGCTCTTGAATGGAGCTCGGCTGGCATTGATGCCTCCAGGGCCGGCCTCGTTGGAGGAGCTCGGAGCGGCCGCGGAGCGATACGGGGTGACGACGCTCTGGCTGACCGCGGGTCTTTTCCAACAGATGGTCGACGGACCGTTGGACAGTCTGCGTGGCGTCCGGCAGCTCCTCGCCGGGGGAGACGTGCTCTCCGTTCCACACGTGGAAAAGGCGCTCGAGCGCCTGCCCGGCTGCCGGTTGATCAACGGCTATGGGCCCACGGAGAACACAACCTTTACTTGCTGCTACGAGATCCCGCGCGGGCAGCGTCTGGGCGCATCGGTTCCGATCGGGCGGCCGATCGCCAATACGCGCGTCTACATTCTTGACGAGCAACTTCGTCCCGTGCCGGTGGGGGAGCCCGGCGAGTTGTACGCCGCGGGCGACGGCCTCGCTCGCGGGTACTTCCACAATCCCGAGCTGACTGCCGAAAAGTTTCTCGAGAGTCCGTTTCCTGAGATCGAGTCCGGACGCCTGTATCGAAGCGGCGACTTGGCTCGCTACCTGCCCGAGGGCGACATCGAGTTCCTGGGACGCATCGATCAGCAGGTCAAGGTCCGCGGTTACCGCATCGAGCCGGGCGAGATCGAAGCGGTGCTGGTCGAGGACGACCGCATCCGCGAGAGCGTCGTCGTGGCCCGGGAGGATCCGAATGGCGAGAAGCGGCTGGTCGCCTACGTCGTTTGTGAGCAAAGATCCGAAGACTCGGAAGGCCATCTCCCTGCGGCCGAGGCGGGCTCCGAGCAGATCGACCAGTGGAAGCTGCTCTACGACGGGACCTATAGCCAGGCTCCGGCGACCGCCGAACCGACGTTCAACACGACGGGTTGGAACAGCAGCTACACCGGCAGCCCGATTCCGGAACCAGAGATGGCCGAATGGGTGGATCGGACCGTCGAGAGGATCCTTTCGCTCGCTCCGCATCGAGTCCTGGAGATTGGCTGTGGGACGGGCCTTCTTCTTTTCCGCCTCGCCCCGAGGTGCGAGGAGTACGTCGGGACCGATTTCTCATCCGTCGCCTTGCGCGGGCTCACACGAGCCCTTTCGAAAGCGGGGCTTGCGGGCGTTCGACTCCTGGAACGCGACGCTCGCACTTTCGAAGGCCTGCCTCCGGAGAGTTTCGATACGGTCGTCATCAACTCGGTCTCACAATACTTTCCCGACATCGGCTATCTCCTGGACGTCCTTCGCGGAGCCGTGGATGCCGTGGGGCGAGGGGGGAGCATCTTCGTCGGCGACGTCCGCAGTCTGCCGCTGCTCGAGGCGCTTCACGCGTCCGTCGAGCTGCATCGCTCACGCGGGACGACTCCAATCGAAGACTTTCGCCAACGGGTTTTCCGAGAAATGATCGAAGAGAGCGAGCTCGTCGTCGCGCCGGATTTCTTCCGGGCGCTCCCCTCTGTCCTTCCGAAGATCCAGCACGTTCAGATCCTGCCCAAGCGCGGCATCTTCCACAACGAGATGACCCGGTTCCGTTATGACGTCATCCTCCACACCGCCGCGCCGGCGTCTCGTGTCGAAAGTGTTTCGTGGCAGGAATGGGACCACCGGAGGCCGGGCGCCGGAGAGCTGCGTCGGCAACTCGAAGAAACGCGGCCCGAGGTCCTTGCCGTCTCCGGGATTCCGAACGCGCGCGTGGCCTCGGACGTTCGGATTCTGCAAATCGCGGCTCTTGCTGAGATTCAAACCGTACAGGGGCTGCGAGACGCGCTCGCGCGAACGGGTGACCAGGCGATTGATCCCGAAGAGCTGTGGTCGATGGAGCGCGAGCTGCCCTACGCGATCCAGATCAGTTGGGCCGAGACGGATGCGCAGGGGCGCTTGGACGTCGTCTTTCGGCGCCGCTCCCCGGCAGACGCGGACGTGGACGTCGCGCGTTGGGAGATCCCGACACGCTTGGGTGTCGCGCCGACCGCGCGACCGTGGAGCTCCTACGCGAATCAGCCGCTGGCGCGGAATTTTTTCCGTCGTCTCGTGCCGGAGCTGCGTGCGCGGCTGGAAACCCGACTTCCCGACTACATGATTCCCTCGGCGTTCGTCCCGATGGACCGGCTGCCGCTCACGCCTAACGGCAAAGTCGACCGCCGCGCCCTGCCCGCCCCCGACCGCTCGCGGCCCGAGCTCGGCGTCCCGTTTACGGCGCCGCGCAACGGACTCGAGCAGGAGCTCGCGAGGATCTTCCGGGAGGTTCTGGAGGTCGAGCCGGTCGGCGTCCAGGACGGTTTCTTCGAACTGGGCGGCCATTCATTGAAGGCAGCGAGGGTGATCTCGCGCATCCGGCAGAAGTTCGGCGTCGCCGTTCCGATCGGGCGGTTCTTCGAGGCCCCCTCCGTCGAGGGACTGGCGCTTCTCGTAGAGGAGGCCGGCACCCGCTCACGTCCTCTGCCACGGATCCCGGCGGCCCCGTGGGACGGGAAGGAACTCCCGCTCTCTTTCGCGCAGGAGAGGCTCTGGTTCTTCGACCAGCTCCAGCCGGGCGGCTACGGCTACAACATCGGCCGCGCGTTCCGCCTCCGGGGGCGCTTGGACCGGGAAGCGCTTTCCCGAGCCTTAAACGGCCTCGCGGAGAGGCACGCCTCTCTCCGCACGGCGTTTGTCAGCCGCGATGGAACGCCCGTCCAGCGGATCGCCCGCAAGTTGGCCGTTCCTCTCTCATCGGTGGATCTGACCGCGTTGCCGGCGGGCGATCGCGAGGCAAGGATGCCCGGACTGCTCTCGTCGGAAGCGCGCCGCTCCTTCGATCTTTCGCAGGCCCCGCTGTTGCGGGTCTCTCTGTACCGTCTCGGGGAAGAGGAGCACGTTCTGCTCCTGACCATGCACCACATCATCACCGACGGCTGGTCGATGGAAGTTCTCTATCGAGAGCTCGGACAGCTGTACGCGAGGTTCGCCGGTGGCGGAGGTCCACCGCTTTCCGACCTGCCCATCCAGTATGGCGACTTCGTTGCCTGGCAGAGAAGGGAACTCTCCGACGGCGTGCTCGAGCCGTCGCTCGAGTACTGGTCCGCGCGGCTGTCCGGAACGCCCCCATTCCTCGATCTGCCTTCCGATCGTCCGCGTCCGGAGGTCCAGACCTTCACGCCGGGAACGGTGTCGCGGCTGATCGACGTCGGATTGCTCGAGGAGCTCAACCGACTCGGCCGGCGCGAAGGAGCGACGCTGTTCATGACGCTCCTCGCCGCATGGAACGTCCTGCTCTCCCGCTTGAGCGGCGCCGAGGACCTCGTGATCGGCTCGCCGATCGTCGAAAGAAGCTCTCCGGAGACCGAAGGGCTCATCGGACTCTTCTTGAATTCACTCGCTCTTCGAACGGATCTGACGGGCAACCCGTCCTTCCGCGAGCTGGTGACACAAGTTCGGAAGACCGCTCTCGAGGCGTTCGCGCACCAGGATGTTCCCTTCGAGAAAGTCGTCGAGCGCCTGCAGCCTCCTCGCGACCTCTCCCGTCCGCCAATCTTCCAGATTCTCTTCAATGTGCTCAATTACGCGGCCGCCGGGCTGGCGTTGTCCGGCCTCTCCGTCGAACGGCTCGAGTTCCCCGAGGTCGGCCTCGGCCGGTTCGAGCTCGAAGCGGATTCGCGTTTCGACATGACCCTTTACGCTTTCGAGGAGCCAAAAGGGTTACGGTTGCGAGCCGTCTACAACGCCGACCTCTTCGAGGAAGCCCGGATCGCCGAGATGCTGGAGCAGCTCGCAAGCCTACTCGAGCAGATCGTCGCAGCGCCCGAGAAGAGGATCGGCTCCTACTCCCTCTTGACGGAATCCGCACGCTCTCGCCTGCCGGATCCGACTGCCTCGATTCGAGAGCCGGAAATGCGAATCGCTGCCGAGGACTTTGCGTCCTGGTCGGAGCGGGCCGGATCGGCCCCTGCGGTCGTGGAAGAGGGCCGCGTCTGGACCTACGCGGATCTGGCAGAGAGCTCCCGAGCGGTGGCCGATCGGCTCCTTTCGCAGGGGCTGATGCCGGGAGACGTGGTCGGGGTCGCGGGGCGACGCAGCTTCGGTCTGATCGCAAGCCTCCTCGGAGTGCTCCGAAGCGGCGGCGTCCTGTTGACTCTCGATCCGTCGCTGCCGGTCGAACGCCGAAATCTGATGCTGTCCGAGGCGCGTGCGCGGTATGTCGTGCGCGTTGGCGATTTAGCGGGCGTGGATGAGGGCATCTGGCGCGACCTTCCGGGCTCGCTGCCGATAGACGTCGATCAAGACGGCGGTCCTGGAAAAAGAGAATCCCCAAACGTCGACCAGGCGCTTCCGCGTGTCAGGTCTGACGACCCCGCTTACGTTTTCTTCACCTCCGGAACGAGCGGCGTGCCCAAGGCGGTCATCGGATCTCACAAAGGGTTAGCCCATTTTCTGAAATGGCAACGAGAGACGTTCGAGATCGGGCCCGGCGACCGGTGCGCGCAGCTGACCGGCCTTTCGTTTGACGTCGTCTTGAGAGACGTATTCCTTGCGCTGACCAGCGGAGCGAGCCTGCACCTGCCCGGCCGGGACCAGGACACCGCATCGGGCCGGATCCTTTCCTGGCTCGAGCGGGAAGGGATCACGGTGCTTCACACTGTTCCGTCTGTGGCGCAGTCCTGGCTGGCCGCGCCGCCTGCCGACGCACGCCTTGGCCGGCTGCGTTGGGCCTTCTTCGCCGGGGAGCCGCTGTCCGATGCGCTGGTGCGACGCTGGTTCGCGGCGCTCCCGGGCGCCGGCCGCATCGTCAATCTCTACGGGCCAACCGAGACGACGCTGGCCAAGTGCTCCTTTCTCGTGCCGGAGGATCCGCCCGCCGGTATCCAGCCGGTGGGCCGGCCGCTCCCCGAGACGCAAGCATGGATCCTCAACCAGGAGGAGCTGCTCTGCGGAATCGGAGAAGTCGGGGAGATCGTCCTGCGCACGCCGTTCCGGAGTCTTGGTTACGGCAACGCGCCAGAAGAGCAGCAGCAGCGCTTCGTTGCGAATCCATTTCGGACGGATAAAGAAGACGTGGTCTACAGGACCGGCGACCGCGGGCGTTATCGGCTCGACGGGTCGGTCGCGATCCTCGGCCGAGTGGATGATCAAGTCAAGATCCGCGGTGTGCGGGTCGAGCCGGCCGAAGTCGCCGCGGTCCTCTCGCGACACCCGTCCGTCGCCGGCTGCGCGGTGGTCCCTCGAGCGGACGGCGGTGAGACTCTGCTGGCGGCCTATGTTGTCCGTCCGCCCGATGGGTCCGTGACAGCCGCCGAGCTGCGCGCTCACCTCTCGGCACACCTCCCCGCCGCGATGATGCCCTCGGCCTTCGTCTTCTTGGGCGAGCTTCCTTTGACGCCCAACGGCAAGCTGAATCGTGCCGCGCTGCCGCCGCCCGAGTTGGCCGCAGTCAAGCGCGGCGAAGAGCTCGAGCCGCCCTGGACGCCGGTCGAGGAAGTCATCGCGTCTGTCTGGTCAACGATCCTCGGCGTCGAGCGGATCGGGCTCCACGACAATTTCTTCGAGCTCGGAGGTCACTCGCTGAAGGCCACACAGGTGGTTTCGCGACTGGGCCAGGCCTTCGGCCTCGACCTGCCGGTGCGAGCGCTCTTCGAGGCCCCGACGCTGGCCTCGCTGGCTACGAGCATTGAAACCTCGCTGCTCGAAGAGGTGGCGAGCGCGGGACCGAGGCAGGCGCCGCACGGCGAGGCAGGCGCGTCGACGTCTTCCGGCCGGAAGGGCTTCCATGACTGAGGAATCCGGCGGGCGCCGGTCGAAGCTTTCGGCCGCGCAGAAAGCTGTGCTGGAGAGGCGTATTCGCGACGCCGCGGAGCCGGTCTCGGCGTCCCGCGGGATCGCTCGGCGCCCGGATCCGGACGCGCCCGCCCCTCTCTCCTCTGCACAGCAGCGTCTCTGGGTGCTCGACCAGCTCGCTCCCGGCAACTGCTGGTACAACGTGACGCGCACCGCGCGGATCGAGGGGCCGTTGGATGAGAACCTTCTGGCCGCGGCCCTCGACCGGGTCGTCGCGCGACATGAGTCGCTTCGTACGACCTTTGTGAGTCTCGATGGACAACCTTTTCAGAAGGTGTGGCCTTCCTCGGGAGTCGCGCTCTCGATCCAGTCGCTCGAGACCCTTACTCCGCCCGAGCGCGAACCCGCGGCGCTCGCCCGCGCCCTGGCGGACGCGGAGACGCCGTTCCAGCTTGCGGCCGGGCCTCTGGTTCGAGGCCTGCTCCTTCGACTTTCACCCGAGCATCATGTTCTCCACCTGACAGCGCATCACATCGTGACGGACGGCTGGTCCATGGAGCTGCTGTTTCAGGAGCTCTCCGCTTTCTATGAAGCTGGCGCGACGGGGTCGGCTCCCTCGCTTGCCCCACTCTCGTTTCAATATGCCGACTTCTGCCTCTGGCAGCGGAACTGGCTCGAGTCCGATCGCGCGCGCAGCCAGATGTCGCACTGGGCCGAGCGCCTTCGCGGCGCCGCCCAGCTCGATCTGCCGCTCGATCGCCCGCGCCCGCCTCTTCCGACGTTCGGAGGCGCACACCGGACGAAGGTGCTTCCGGGTCCCCTTCTGGAGGGGCTCACGGCCGTGGCGCGGCGAGAGAACGCCACGCTCTTCATGGTCCTGCTTTCCGCCTTTGAAGTGTTTCTCTACCGTCATTCCGGGCAGGACGACGTCTCGGTCGCGACCCCGATCGCCGGCCGCACGCTGCCGGAGCTCGAGCCGCTCATCGGATTCTTCGTGAATACGCTCGTCTTGCGCGGGGATCTCTCGGGAAACCCGAGCTTTCGCGAAGTCGTGCGCCGCGTGCGCGAGACGGCCCTGGATTCCTACGCCCACCAGGACGTCCCGCTCGAGAAACTTGTCGAAACGCTCCGGCCGCAGCGCCATCTCGCCCAGAACCCGCTGGCTCAGACGCTCTTCGTTCTTCAGAACGCACCGTCGTCCGCCCTCCGGCTGTCGGGTGCTGATGTCACCCCGATCGACCTCGTGACGCGGACCGCCCGGTTCGATCTCGAGCTCCATGCCCGGGAGACGAGCGAAGGGCTCTCCTGCATGCTGATCGGCGCTTTGGATCTGTTTGAGGAGGACACTCTCGACCGACTGCTCGAGCGCTACGAGACCCTTCTTCACTCCTTAGCCGAGCGACCCGACGCGCCCATCGGGACTCTCGATATCTTGCCCGCCGCCGAGCGCCGCACGCTCCTGGATTGGAATCGATCGGAGCGGGATTACCGGACAGGCCGCCAACTCCAGGAGTTTCTGGAGCTCCAGGCGCGTCGGATGCCCGAAGCGCCCGCTCTGGAATTCGAGGGCTCTCGATTGACTTACGGCGAGCTCAACGGCCGCGCGAACCAATTTGCCCGGCACCTGCGGGGGCTCGGCGTGGGTCCGGATGTTCTCGTGGGAATCTGCCTCGAGCGTTCGTTGGAGATGGTGGTCGCGCTTCTGGGCGTGCTCAAGGCCGGGGGAGCGTATGTGCCGCTCGACCCCGCCTATCCCTCGGAACGGCTCGCGTTCATGCTCGAGGACGCGCAGATTCGAGTCCTCGTGACGGAGGCGCGCCTGGAAAAGAACCTGCCGGTTAGCCCGGAGGTTCACCTCTGCCTTCTGGATCGCGAAGCGGACATGATCGCGAAGGAGCCCGGGACGGACCTGGAGGTCGTCGGCTCCCCCGAGAATACGGCGTACGTCATCTATACGTCCGGTTCGACCGGAAAGCCCAAAGGGGTTCTCGTCACGCATGCGAACGTCGATCGCCTGTTGACCGCCACGGAGCACTGGTTTGGTTTCGACGAGCGCGACGTGTGGACGCTCTTCCATTCTTATGCGTTCGACTTCTCGGTCTGGGAGATGTGGGGCGCGCTTCGTTACGGCGGGCGGCTGGTGGTCGTACCGCAGTTGACCGCGCGCTCGCCGGAGGCGTTCCATGAGCTGCTGGCACGATCCGGGGTGACGGTCCTGAATCAGACGCCGTCCGCTTTTCGGCAGCTGATCGCCGCGGACGCCTCGTCTTCCACGGAGCTCTCTTTGCGGTTGGTGATCTTTGGAGGCGAGGCTCTGGAGCCGGGAATGCTCCGGCCCTGGTTCGAGCGCCACGGGGACACCCGGCCGCAGCTCGTCAATATGTACGGCATCACCGAGACGACCGTGCACGTCACCTACGACCCGGTTCGTCGGATCGACGCCGAGCAGCCCACCGTCAGCGTGATCGGCAGGGCGATTCCCGACTTACAAGTCTACGTGCTCGACCGGCACTTCGGACTTTGCCCGATCGGCGTGCCGGGAGAGATTCACGTCGCGGGCGCCGGCGTCGCCCGTGGATATCTCCGGCGTCCGCAGCTGACGGCCGAGAGGTTTGTCCCGAATCCGTTCGGCGCCGGGCGGCTCTACCGGTCCGGAGACCTTGGACGGTATCGCGGGGATGGGCGAATCGAGTACCTCGGCCGGATCGACCATCAGGTAAAGATCCGAGGCCATCGAATCGAGCCGGGCGAGATCGAGACGGTCCTCTCCCAGCATCCGGGAGTTTCCGAAGCCGTGATCGTCGCTCGAGAGGATGCCGATGAGAACCGTCGGCTGATCGCCTACATCGTCGGAGGGGAAACGGTCCCATCGATCTCCGAGCTGCGGTCATTCCTGAAACGCACGCTGCCCGAGTACATGATTCCGTCTCTCTTCATCCCGCTGGAACGATTGCCGCTGACACCGAGCGGCAAGGTGGACCGAAAGGCCCTGCCGGCTCCGGACCAGGCGCGTCCGGAGCTGGAAGGTGCGTTCACCGCACCCGAGACCCCGATCGAACACCGACTCGCCGAGATCTGGAGTCAGATCTTGCGGATCGAACGCGTCGGAAGAAACGACAACTTCTTCGACCTCGGCGGGCATTCTCTGCTCGCAACTCAGCTGATCTCGCGCATCCGTGATCAGTTCGCAGTCGAGCTGCCTCTTCGATTGCTCTTTCAGTTTCCGACCGTCGCCGAGCTTGCGGAGGCGGTTTCGCAGGCGCCCGCGGCCGCGGCGAGCATACCGATCGCAAGACTCGGCCGGCCATCCCGCTTCAGAGCATTCGAGACAAAGCAACCCTGATCACCCTCAAGGAATCCACGAATGACGGCACTCTCTAGCCACGCCCCGCTTCTCCTTGCCCGGGCCTTGCAGTTCGGAATCGTTCCGTTTTGGATCGCGGGACTCCTGGAGTCGGCACGGCCCACCGAGGGCGAAAAGATCGAAGACTCTTATCCGCTCTCTCCGCTGCAGCACGGGATGCTGTTTCACACGTTGCGAGACAGAGGCTCCGGCGTGGACATCGTTCAGGAGATCTCCGCTTTCTCGGAGGATCTGGATGTGGACGCCTTCGAGGAGGCCTGGAAGCGAGTCGCGCAACGACATCCGACGTTGAGAACGAGCTTCCAGTGGGAAGGACTCGACGAGCCGATTCAACAGGTGCACGCGCGAGTGCCCCCTCTGGAACGGCACGATTGGCAGGACCTTTCCGGGCGCGATCAGGAGGCGCGGCTCGAGGCCTTCCTGCGGTCGGACCGGCGCCGAGGCTTTGATCTCCATCGGGCGCCGCTCATGCGCCTGGCGCTCTTCCGGCTGGCGCCTTCCGCCTATCGATTCGTGTGGACGTTTCATCATGCGTTGCTGGACGGGTGGTGCATTCCGATCGTGCTCAAAGAGGTTTTCGCCTTCTACGATCTCCTCCGCTTCGGTCAGGAGCCCGCCTTCGTCCAGCCGCGCCCCTATCGGGACTACATCGACTGGCTTGGAAATCTCGATCTTTCGGGAGCGGAATCGTTCTGGCGGGAGGCCTTGAAGGGTTTTCGCGCGCCGACCCCCCTTGTGGTCGATCACGAGGAGACCGACGGCGTCAACGGCGACCCCCTCCACGGAGAGCAGGAGATCCGCCTCTCCGAGGCAGTCACTTCGGCTCTGAGGTCTTTGGCGCGGAAGCATTCCTTGACGTTGAACACGATCGTGCAGGCGGCCTGGGCGTGCCTGTTGGGCCGCTACAGCGGAGAAGAAGACGTCGTCTTCGGCGCCACGCGGCAAAGCCGGCCGGCGAGGATGGCCGGAGCCGAGTCGGTCGTGGGTCTCTTCATCAACACCCTTCCCATACGCGCGCGGGTGGGGTCCAACCGTACGGTGATCGATCTGCTCAAGGAGCTGCGCCGTCAGTGGCTCGCATTGAGAGAGCAGAAACATACGCCGCTCGTCGATATCCAGCGCTGGAGCGAGATTCCGCGTGGCGTCCCGCTGTTCGAGAGCATCGTGGTCTTCGAAAACTCGCTCTTGAATACCAGCCTGCGAGCGCAAGGGGGAGCGTGGAGGAATCGGACTTTCCGGTACGTCTCGCAGCCGAACACTCCCTTGAACGTCGTCGCGTACGGCGAGCGAGAGCTGCTCATTCGGATCTCCTATGACGGAAGGCGATTCGGCCCGGATTCGATCTCTCGGATGCTCGGCCACATGGCGACCTTGCTGGAAGCCATGTCCCAAGACGCCGACCAGCAGCTCGGCAGCCTTCCCCTCTTAACCGCCTCCGAACGGCGGGAGATCCTGGCGTGGCAGGCGGACGGCCGCGAGTCCCAAGTCCCGGAGCCTGTCCACCGCGCCTTCGAGCGGCAAGCGCGGCGCAGGCCCGACGCCGTCGCCGTGCAGTTGGAGGGGCTGCACCTCACTTATGGAGAACTAAATCGGCGGGCTAATCGGCTCGCCCGGCATCTGCGCGGGCTGGGGGTTGGCCCGGACGTTCTGGTCGGAGTCTGTTTGAACCGGTCGCTCGAGATGGTCGTCGCCCTGCTCGGCGTGTGGAAGGCCGGGGGCGCCTACCTTCCTCTGGATCCGACGTACCCCGCCGAGCGCCTCGGGTTCATGGTCGAGGACGCCCGGACGCCGGTCCTCGTCACGGACGAATCCCTCGTGAGCTCGGTTCCGGTCGGCCCCGACGTTTCGATCTGCCTTCTCGACCGCGACGCCGAAGCGATCGGCCGCGAGGAGGAGAACGATCCGGAGGTCCTCGGCTCTCCGGAGAATCTGGCCTATGTGATTTATACCTCCGGCTCGACAGGCAAACCCAAGGGCGTTCTGGTGACCCATCGCAACGTGGATCGGCTCTTCGCTGCCACCGAGGGCTTGTTCCATTTCGGTGAGCAGGACGTCTGGACCCTTTTTCACTCGTACGCATTCGACTTCTCGGTATGGGAGCTCTGGGGAGCGCTCCGGTACGGCGGCCGCGTGGTCATCGTCCCGCAGTGGGTTGCCCGTTCGCCGGAGTCCTTTCGGGAATTGCTATCGGAGACCGGCGTAACCGTGTTGAATCAGACTCCCTCCGCATTTCGCCAGCTGATCGAGGCAGACGCCGCCTCCGACTCGCCTCTCCGGCTGCGGCTGGTGATTTTCGGGGGTGAGGCGCTCGAGCCCCGGATGCTGGGACCCTGGTTCGAGCGGCACGGAGACGCGTCTCCCCGCCTCGTGAACATGTACGGAATCACCGAGACGACCGTACACGTGACGCATCATCCGCTCTCCCGCGCCGATCTGGCCCGTCGATTGAGCGTCATCGGCCGACCGATTCCCGATCTGCAGGTCTACATTCTGGACCAGCGGCTCCGACTCTGCCCGATCGGGGTTCCCGGCGAGCTCTGCGTCGCGGGCCCGGGGTTGGCGCGCGGGTATCTGCGCCGCCCGGAGATGACCGAAGAAAAATTCATACCGAACCCATTTTCCACTCGCATGGGAGAACGGCTCTACCGGTCCGGTGATCTCGGTCGGTTTCGCGCCGATGGCGAGATCGAATATCTGGGCCGAATCGATCAGCAGGTGAAAATCCGCGGCCATCGCGTCGAGCTCGGCGAGATCGAGGGAGTGCTCGCCCAACATCCCGCCGTTTCCGGGTGCGCGGTCGTGGCGAGGCAGGAGACGCCCGGAGACCTGCGCCTCATCGCATACCTGGTTCCTCGAGGTGAAACGGCGCCTCCCGACTTCGAGCTTCGCGACTTCCTGAAGCGATCTCTGCCCGCTCACATGCTGCCCTCTCGATTCGTTCCGATCGAGCGCCTCCCCTACACCCCGAGCGGCAAAGTCGATCGCCAGTCCCTTCCGTCGCCGGCGGGTCGAAGCCAGGAGCGCGAGGAGGGTTTCGTGCCTCCGCGTGGCCCGACCGAACAGGCGGTCGCGAAGATCTGGGGTCAGATCCTCGGCCTGGATGACCTCGGGGCGAAGGACGACTTTTTCGAGCTGGGGGGACACTCGCTGATGGCGGCACAGGTCGTTTCCCGCATTCGGGACTCGTTCGGTGTCGAATTGCCGATTCGGGCACTCTTCGATTCTTCGAGTGTGGCGGAATTTGCCGAGGTCGTTGCGAAGGCCCCGGAAGCGGCCCCCTCGACGTTGTCGATTCCGCGCGTGGACCGCGAATCCCGTCGGGCGAGCACCAAGGATTGACCGTGCTTCAGGAAACCGAAATGCGCGAGTCCGGTCTGAGCTCGGAGAGCTACATCTTTCCTGCGTCCTTTGCGCAGCAACGTTTGTGGTTCTTAGACCAGCTCGAGCCGGGAACGCCCGTTTACAACATCTCTCGTGTCGCCCGGATCCAAGCGAAGTTGGACATCGCCGTCTTCGATCGCGCCCTCCGAGAGATCGTCCAACGGCATGAAACATTGCGCACGACGTTCCGCGCGGACGCGGGTGAGCCCTTCCAGGTGATCGCGCCCGAGGAGCATCTGAATCTGCGCCTCGTGGACCTGAGCAAGCTCGGGCAGGAAGAGCAGGACCGAGAAGCCCGCCTCCTGGCCCAGGAGGACAGCCGCAAGCCTTTCGATCTGGCGATCGGACCGCTGTTGCGCGCCACTCTCGTGACGCTCTCTCCCGAGGAGTCCCTCTTTCTCCTGTCGATCCACCACATCATTTCGGACGGTTGGTCGCTCGGCATCTTTTTCGAGGAGTTGGCCGAGGTCTACGACGCGTTTTCGAGGGGCGAGCCGTCGCCGCTGCCGCCGTTGCCGATTCAGTACGCGGACTATGCCGTCTGGCAGCGCGAGTGGATGCAGGGGAAACGGCTGGAAGAGGAGATCGGATACTGGAGGGGCCAGTTGAGCGGTGCGCCGGCTTTGTTGGAGCTTCCCACGGACCGGCCGCGGCCGGCGGTGCAGACGTTTCGGGGAGCTCAAGTTTCCTCTTCGATCCCGGGCGAGCTGGCCGGAGCGCTTCGAAGGTTGAGTCGAAGCGAAGGGGCCACTCTCTTCATGACGCTCCTCGCCGCCTTCCAGACACTGCTCTCGCGCTTCTGCGGCCAGGAGGACGTCGTCGTCGGCTGCCCGGTTGCGGGCCGAAGCCGCACGGAGACCGAGGGACTCATCGGACTCTTCGTCAACACCCTCGCTCTGAGGACCGATCTCTCCGAAGATCCGACCTTTCGGGAGCTGCTGCACCGAGTCCGAGGGGTGACCATCGGAGCGTACAGCCACCAGGATGTCCCGTTCGAGAAAGTCGTCGAGGAGCTCCAGCCGCGGCGCAGCTTGAGCCATGCGCCGATCGTGCAGGTCTTTTTCGCCCTCGAGAACACGCCCCGACGCGCGTGGAAGCTTCCGGGCCTGACCCTTTCGCCGCTCGAGGTCGAGGCGGACGTGGCGCGGGCGGACCTGACGATCTTCATGAGAGAAGAAGGCGAGGCTCTGCCCTACGAGCTCGAGTTCAACGCGGACCTCTTCGATTCTTCGACCATGGGGGATTTCGCGGCCCGGCTCGAGACTCTCCTTCAGGGCATCGTCGCCGATCCGAACCGGCCAATCTCGCGGCTGCCGCTGCTGACCGCCGCAGAGCGCGAGAGGATCCTCGCGGGCTCGCGGGGCTCGGCCGAGCCGCCCGCTCCCCGAACCACGCTTCCGGAGCTCTTCGAGCAGAACGCCCGAAGATGGCCGGACAAGGTCGCGGTCGTCTGTGAAGGCAAGAGCCTGACGTATGGCGGGCTGAACGCGAGAGCAAACCAGCTCGCACGCGCGCTCCGCAGGCGCGGCGTCGGGCCGGGCGCTCTCGTCGGACTCTGCGTCGAGCGGTCTCTCGAAATGATCGTCGGGATCCTCGGCGTGCTGAAAGGCGGAGGAGCGTACGTCCCGATCGACCCCGCCTACCCGAAAGACCGGATCTCCTTTCTGCTCGCGGATTCCGCGGCGAAGCTTCTCCTGACAGACCAGGCGGTCCGCCCGATCCTCGCCGGGTCGCAAGCGGAGGCGATCCTTCTCGACTCCGGCTGGGGAGAGATCCAACGGGAGAGCACGGAGAATCCCGCGCCGCTCGCGGGTCCCGACGACATCGCTTATGCGATCTACACGTCTGGATCCACCGGACGGCCCAAAGGCGTTCTCGTGCGGCACGCCGGCGTCGCGAATCTCTTCGCCGGGACGCGAGGAGAGCTCGGATTCGACGAGACCGATGTGTGGACCGTTTTTCATTCTTACGCGTTCGACCTGTCGGTCTGGGAGCTGTGGGGGCCGCTTCTCCACGGCGGGAGGCTCGTCATCGTTCCGATCGAGGCCACACAGTCGCCGCTCGACTTCGCGCATCTTCTGAAGGACGAAGGCGTGACGGTCGTCAGCCAGACACCCGCGGCCGCTCGGCGGCTCGCCGCGATCCGGAATGATCCTGCGGCCGGCGCGGCGCAATGGCGGCTCCGGCTCTTGATCTGCGGAGGCGAGGCCCTTGCCGCCGATCTCGCGGTGGAGCTCTTGTCGTGGAACGTGCCGCTCTGGAACTTCTACGGACCGACCGAGGCAACCGTGTGGACGACGATCAAGCGGGTCGGCCCCGCGGATTGCGGCGGGGGCTTCGTGTCGATCGGGCGGCCCATCGCCAACACAGCGGCCTACGTGTTGGATGCCCACCGGGAGCCGGTCCCGGAAGGCGTCGCGGGAGACCTCTATCTGGGAGGATCCGGTCTCGCGCGCGGCTATCTTCGCAGGCCGGAGCTCGACCGCGAGCGGTTCGTGCCGGACCTTTTCGCCGGGTCCGATGCGGCACGGCTCTACCGGACCGGCGACCGCGCCCGACGCACGCGGGCGGGCGATCTCGAATTCCTCGGGCGCGACGATCACCAGGTCAAGCTTCGCGGTTATCGGGTGGAGCTCGGAGAAATCGAGACCGCTTTGACCGAGCATCCGAAGGTGCGGGAGGCCGCCGTTCTGGTCCGCGAGGACGAGCCGGGCGACCCGCGCCTCGTCGCGTACTTCACCCCGGAAGCGGGAGACATGCCTTCGCAGGCCGCGTTGCGCGGATTTCTTCTGGATCGCCTGCCGGAGTACATGGTGCCGCAGGCGTTCGTGACCCTCGAGGCAATCCCGCTGACGTCCAACGCCAAGGTGGATCGACGCGCCCTTCCAGCGCCTTCGGGCGCGCGGCCGGATATCGAGAGACCGTTCGTCGCTCCGCGCACGCGGACGGAAGAAAAGCTGGCCGAGATCTGGCGGCGATTGCTCGCTCTCGACCAAGTCGGAGTCGAGGACGATTTCTTCGAGCTGGGCGGCCATTCTCTGAAAGCGACTCAGGCGCTCGCCCGCGTGAAAGATGTCTTTGGGATCGAGCTTCCGTTGCGGAGCCTCTTCGAGGTTCCGACAGTGGCCGGCCTCGCCGGGAGGATCGAGAAGCGCAAGACCGAGGAACGGGGGGATTCCCGGCCGCCGCTCTGTCGAGTGGACCGGGATCGGCCACTGCCGGTTTCCTTCGGACAGCAGCGGCTCTGGTTTCTGGACCGGCTGGAGCCTGGGAGCTCCGCTTACAACGTCAGTCGCGCCGTCCGCCTCCGAGGCTCTCTCGATGTTCCGGCGCTCCGCCGCAGCGTGGAAGCGATCTCGCTCCGCCACGAGTCGCTCCGCACCGTCTTCGTCGAAATCGAGGGGGAGCCGAGCCAGGTCGTTTCCCCGGTCGCGACGGTCTCTTTTCTCGAGCAGGACTTGGGCCGCCTATCCCCGGCAGCACGCGAAGGACGAATCGCACAGATCGTGTCCGAAGAGGCCGCGAAGCCCTTCGACCTCTCCCGAGGGCCGCTGTGGCGCGTTCTGCTTTTGCGCGTCTCGCCTGAGGAGCACGTCCTGCTTTTCACGACGCATCACATCGTGAGCGACGGCTGGTCTCTCGGGATCTTCTTCGACGAGCTCGGCCAGCTCTATTCGGAATTCCACGCGGGGCGGCAGACGATGCTGCCCGATCTGCCGATCCAGTATCCCGACTACGCAGCCTGGCAGCGCGAATGGCTCCAGGACCGGGAGCTCGAGAAGCTGGTGAATTACTGGCGCGTACAGCTCGCGGGTGCTCCCGAAGTGCTGGCGCTCCCGAGCGCGCGGCCCCGGCCCGCGAATCCGAGCTCGCGCGGCTTCGTTCTCACTCGACTTCTGACTCCCGAATTGAGCCGGAGGGTCGAAGAGCTGAGCCATGGCGAAGGCACCACCCTTTTCACGACGCTCCTCGCCGCGTTTCAGGCGTTTCTCTCCCGCTACGCGAAGGGACGGGACGTCGTCGTCGGGACCGACGTGGCTAACCGCGATCGCGTCGAGACCGAGAAACTGATCGGCTTCTTCGTCAACCTCCTGCCCATCCGAACCGACCTCTCCGGAAACCCGACCTTCCGCGAGATCCTCTCCCGCGCGCGGGAATCGTCGCTCGGAGCGTACGCGCATCAGGAGCTTCCGTTCGAAAAGCTCGTCGAGGAGCTGCGTCCCGCGCGGATCTTCGGCGTCAACCCGCTCGTCCAGATTCTGATCGTGCAGAGTCCCGCGGCGCAGATCCCGCGGTTGCCCGAGCTCGTGCTCGAGAAATACCCGATGCCTGCGGAGAGCTCGCGGTTCGACCTCGTTCTTTTCGTCGGTGAGCGCGAGAAAAGGATCGGAATGAACTGGCTGTACGACGTCGATCTCTTCGACCGGCCGGCGGTCGAACGTCTGGCCGAGGATTTCGAGAAGCTGCTCGCCGATTTCGTCGCGAATCCCGACGCCCGGCTGGAGGCCGTGGAGGCCTCGATGGGCGGAGAAAAGGGGCAAAGGACCATGGATAAGAGTGACCGCCGAGAGGCTCAGGCGGGCCGATTGCGGGGTGCGCGCCGGCAGGGCATCGACATCGCCCGCGCCGGACAGGTCGTCGAAGAGTTGCTGACTACCGGACAGAGCACCCCCCTTGTCGTCCGCCCGGAAGACGGCGCCGACCTCGATCTGGTCGAGTGGAGCCGGACGCGCAAGGAATTCCTCGAGACGAAGCTGCTCCAACACGGCGCGATCCTCTTCCGCGGCTTCGGAGTGGACTCCGCCGTCGAGTTCGAGCGGTTCGCCTCCGGCCTCTGCCGGGGAGAGCTGTTCGGAGAGTACGGAGACCTTCCGCGGGAGGCGGTGGGCGGACGGGTGTATGGTTCGACCCCCTATCCGTCGGACCAGACGATCCTCTTCCACAACGAGAGCTCCCACATGCATCGCTGGCCCATGAAGATCTGGTTCTTCTGCGTCACGGCCGCGCAACAGGGGGGCGAGACCCCCATCGCGGATTGCCGCGAAGTGTACCGCCGGCTCGATCCCGCTCTCCGTCGGAAGTTCGAGGAGAAGGGATTGCTCTACTCCCGGAACTACGCCGAGGGCCTCGACGTGAGCTGGCAAAGTTTCTACGGAACCGAGGATCGCCGGCGCGTCGAAGAGCTCTGCCGAAAGGCAGGGACCGAATTCGAGTGGAGGGGCGAGCACGGACTCCGGACGCTCCAGCGCTGCCCGGCTGTAGTCCGACACCCACAGACCGGCGAGCTCGCCTTCTTCAACCAGCTGCAGCTCCATCACGTCTCCTGCCTCGATCCCGCCGTGCGCGAGTCGCTTTCGTCGCTCCTGAAGGAGGAGGACTTGCCGCGCAACGTCTCCTACGGGGACGGATCGCCGATCGAGGACTCGGTCATGAAGGAAGTGGGGGAGGTCTATCGATCGACCTCCGTCGCCTTCCCGTGGCAGCCGGGCGACGTGTTGATGGTGAACAACATGCTGGTCGCGCATTCGCGTAACCCGTACGTCGGCGCTCGGAAGATTCTCGTGGCGATGGGCGAGATGATCAACCAAAGCGAGTTGGCGCCTTGACAGAGACTCCCAAACTGGGGTTCCGCCTCTCGTCGCAGCAGAGGCGGGCCTGGTCGCTCTGGCAGGAGGGTCCGTCCGCGCGGACTTGGTGCGCTCTTCTCCTCGAAGGGGTGCTCGACGCGGAGCGCCTCCGGCGGGCGGCCGAAACTCTCGCCGCCTCCCACGAAATTTTGCGTACGACGTTTCATCGCCGGTCCGGCATGCGGACGCCTGTCCAGGTCGTCGGCGAGAGGGGAGTCGTCTCGTGGAGCGCAGGGGAAAACAGCCCCTCGGTTCCGGCCGCGGTGGAGAAGCTCGTTCGTCAGGAGTCCGCTTCGCCTCGGAATCTCGAAAAAGAGCCGGTCTTCCGCCTGCGCCTCACGGCAGTGTCCGATTCGAAGCACGTTCTGCTCTTCGCGCTTCCCGCCCTGTGCGCCGACCGCCGAACGTTACACAACATCGCAGGGCAGCTCGCAAGCCTCTATGGCGGCAGCGTCGCGCGGGGACCGGCGGCCGAGCCCATCCAGTATGCCGACTACGCTCAGTGGCAGAGCGATCTGCTCGAGAGTGCCGACGAGGCCGGCGAGGCGGGGCGGACGGAATCCGCACGACTCGCGCGCCGGCGAGCAGGGGCGGCGCTCGAGATCCCGGCGAAGCTGCCGTTCGAGACGCTCCGAGGAGATTCCGGGGACTCGCCCCGGGTCCATTTCGCGCTCGATCCGGAGACGGTCGCAAGGATCGAAGCGTTCGGCGCGGCGACCGGGTCGGCGGCGCCGGACTTCCTCCTGGCCGCGTGGCAAGTCTTGCTGTGGCGGACGACGGGCGAAGCGGAGCGCCTGGTCCGAGCGGTGCACGAAGGCAGACACCTCGACGATTTGACCGACGCGCTCGGGCGCTTCGCGGTCACGCTGCCGATGCCGCTTCGCTTCGAGCAGGATCGGCCTTTCTCGGAGGTGGTGCGACTGGTTGCTGAGGCGAGACGCGAGAGCGAGGAGAGGGGAGACTCTTTCGAACGGACAGAGGAGTCGCAGGCTCCCGCAGACCGAACGGAGTCGATCGGCTTCGAATTCGTCGAGCGGCCGCAGCTGCCGAGCGGCCACGGAGTCTCGTTTTCGATCCTGGAAGACTTCGCCCCAGCCGATGCCTTCGCTCTCTGGCTCGAGGTCGTCCGCGAAGGATCCGGAATCCGGATCGTCTGCGGCATCGATCCAGAACGACTCGCTTCCGCCGCCGCGCAGCGGCTGGCGGGCCATCTGAAAATCCTCATCGCGGCGGCCGCGGAGAATCCGCGACGTCCTGCCGGGGAGCTACCTGTTCTGACCGACGTCGAGCGGCGCCGGTTGATCGTCGATCTCAACCGCACGGACGCAGATTTCCCGAGATCCCGATGCATCCACGAGCTCTTCGAGGAGCAGGTCGAGCGCAGGCCGGATGCCCCGGCCCTCGCCTTCGAACAGGTCCGACTCACGTATCGTGAGCTCAACCGGCAATCGAACTTGCTTGCCTGGCAGCTGCGCCGACGCGGGGTGGGGCCCGATGTTCCGGTCGGGCTCTGCATCGAGCGGTCAGCCGAGATGATCATCGCGATCCTTGCCGTGCTGAAGGCGGGCGGCGCGTACGTCCCGCTCATCCCGGACCACCCGAGCCCCCGGTTGTCGCTGCAGCTCGAACGCAGCGGATGCCGGCTCGTCATCACACAATCGAAGTGGATCGAGAGGCTCGCTGATTTCCCGGCAGAGAAGATCTGCCTGGATCGCCAACCCGAGGGATCGAACGAAGGCGATGAGTCGAACCCTCCTCGGACCGCCGGCCCCTCGCACCTCGTCTACATCATGCACACGTCCGGTTCGACCGGTGAGCCCAAGGGCGTCGCCGTCCGCCACGAGAACCTCGTGAACTACTCCCACTTCGCCTCGCGGACCCTGTTCGGGATTGACCCCGTTTCGGGCTCCGAAATGACCTTCGCCAGCGTGTCCACGATCGGAGCGGACCTGGGTCATACGGCGATCTTTCCATCGCTCATCTCGGGAGGCTGTTTGCACGTCGTGCCGTTCGAGAGCGCGATGGAGGGCCCCCTCTTCGCTGACTATCTCGCTCGGAACCCGATCGACGTCTTGAAGATCGTTCCGTCTCATTTCGCGGCGCTGCTGGCTTCGGGAGGCCCCGGTGTGATCCCGCGCCGTTCTCTCGTCCTGGGAGGCGAGGCGCTCTCATGGGATCTCGTCGAGCGGCTCCAGTCCGCGGGCGCCCTCTGCGAGATCGTGAACCACTATGGTCCGACCGAGACGACCGTCGGATCGCTCACTTACCGGCTGTCGCCGGGAGAGAGGCGGGGTCCCTCCCGATTCGTCCCCATCGGGAGGCCGATCGCGAACACGCAGGCCTTTGTCCTCGATGCGGCCGGGCAGCCCGTTCCGCTCGGCGTTGCCGGAGAGCTCCACATCGGGGGAGCGGGGGTCGCCGCGGGATACGTTGGGCGGCCCGACGAGACTGCGGACCGATTCGTGACGCCCCTCTTCGCGGAAGGCGTCGGCGGACGCCTTTACCGAACGGGCGATCGGGTGCGCCACCTGGCCGACGGGAACCTCGAGTTTCTTGGGAGGGTGGACGACCAGGTGAAGATCCGGGGTTTCCGCATCGAACCGGGCGAGGTGCGAGGCGTGCTCGAAACGCATCCCGGTGTGCGCGAATGCATCGTGCTCGCTTCCGAGGATTCGTCGGGAGACCGCCGCCTCGTCGCGTACGTCGTCCCGGCGGCGCCTGTCTCGAACGAGGACCTGCGCCAGTGGCTCAAGGCCCGGCTTCCCGATTACATGGTGCCCTCCGCCTTTGTGGCACTCAAGTCTCTTCCGTTGACGGCAAACGGGAAGGTGGATCGCAATGCCCTCCCGGCGCCTGAGAAATCGGCGGCCGAGCGACCTTATTTGCCGCCGCGGACAGCCTCGGAGCAGACCGTCGCCGACACCTGGAAGGAAGTGCTACGCCTCGAAAGGATCGGCGCGGAGGACAACTTCTTCGACCTCGGAGGCCACTCCCTGCTCCTGACGCAGGTGGTCTCGAGGCTCCGAAAGGTGTTCAAGCGAGAGCTGCCGATTCGCTGGTTCTTCGAAGTGCCCACGGTGGCCGGGCTCGCGGGCCGGATCGATGCCGCGGAGCGGGAGGACCTCGCACGGATGTTGGATGAGCTCGAGCCCCTTCCGGCAGAGGTTCCCGAGGACAGGGAGTCCGCCCGATGAAAGGCGCTCGCGCCGAGGCTCGCCGGAAACCACATTCCAGAGAGGACCGGTCTCCAACCGCCCGATGAACCGAACCCCCGAGTCCGACCTGGCCGACCGTATCGCGGGGCTCTCGCCGGCCAAGCGAGAGCTGTTCGAGCGCAAGCTTCGCGCGCGCGAAGCGGACGCGACGCGGTCGACTTCGATCCCGCGCCGGACGGAGCGCGCGACGGCGCCTCTTTCCTTCGCGCAGCAACGGCTTTATTTCCTGGATCGCCTGGATCCGGACAGCGCGGCCTACAACGTGCCGCGGGCGATCGCGATTCGGGGAGCGCTCGACGTCGCCGCCCTCGAACGCGTGTTCCAGGAGCTGTTGCGCCGACACGAGGTGCTTCGCTCACGGTTCGTCGAGCGGGAAGGGAGCGTCGTGGCGGAGATCGGTCCCGCCGGCGATTTCCGTCTCGAGCCGGAGGATGTGCCGGGATCGACTGCCAGCGAGCGCGAGCGGGAGGCCATGCGGATCGCCCAGCTCGAAGCGAAGCGGCCGTTCGATCTCGCCACCGGCCCGATCCTGCGGGTGCGCCTCCTCCGGCTGGGGCCGGAGCGCCACATGCTTCTCTTCACGAATCACCACATCGTGAGCGACGCCTGGTCCGCTGGTGTCCTCTTTGGGGAGCTGACCGATCTCTACGCGGCGTTTTCCTCCGGCCGGCCTTCGCCGCTCCCGGAGCTTCTCATCCAGTACGGAGACTTCGCGGCGTGGCAGCGAGACTGGCTGCGGGGCGAAGTCCTCGAAGGACAGCTCGACTACTGGCGGCGGCAGCTGGAAGGCGCTCCCGCGGTCCTCGAGCTTCCCACCGACTCGCCGCGTCCGGTACTGCAAAGCTTCGAGGGCGAGCTCGAGTCCGTCCGGTTTTCACCCGAGCTCTCCGCCGCCCTGCGGGAGTTGTCCCGGCGCAGCGGGGTCACGCTCTTCATGACGCTCCTGGCCGCGTACCAGACGTTGCTCTTTCGCTACACGAGACAGTCCGACATCCTGGTCGGAACGCCGATCGCCAATCGCAACAGTCCGGACATCGAGAATCTCCTCGGCTTCTTCGTCAACACCCTCGTCCTGCGAACGGATCTGTCAGGGAACCCGACTTTCCGGGAGCTTCTCGGCCGGGTGCGGGACGTCGCCGTGGGTGCGTACGCCCACCAGGACCTTCCGTTCGAGAAGCTCGTGGAAGAGCTCCATCCCGGCCGGGATCTCGGCCGCAACGCGCTCTTTCAAACAATGCTCGCGCTCAAGAACACGCCTGTCCGCGAAATCCGCTGGCCGGGGCTGGAGCTCGAGCACCTCGACATCGGACACACGACCTCGAAGTTCGACGTCTCGGTTCACTTCGAAGACGCTCCGGATGGGCTCACATGCCTGGTCGAGTACGCCACAGATCTCTTCGAACGGGACACGATCCGGCGGATGACCGGCCATCTGCGCGTGCTGCTGGAGTCGGTCGTTGCCGATCCGGACCGCCGCATCGAGTCGCTCCCGATGATGAGCGAAGCCGAGCGGCGGCAGGTCGTCGTCGGCTGGAACGAGACGGCCGCGGATTATCCGGACGGCCTGTGTCTCCACGAGCTCTTCGAGGCGCAGGTCGAGCAGACACCGCGCGCTGTCGCGATCCGCGACGGCTCTCGGAAGCTCCGATACGAGGAGCTCAATCGCGAGGCCAATCGACTCGCCCGTTACCTGCGCGCGAGCGGAGTCGAGCGCGGATCGATCGTCGGGATCTGCCTCGAGCGCTCCGCCCGGACCGTGACGGCTCTCCTCGCGGTCCTGAAGGCCGGGGCGGCTTACGTGCCGCTCGACCCCTCGTACCCGGAGGGGCGCATTACGTTCATGATCCGGGACTCCGGCACGAGGGTCGTGCTCACCGAGGCCCGCTCCGCTTCTTTGCCGGCCGACGATTCGTTGCGAGAGATCCGTCTGGACGACATCGCCGCAGAGCTCGCCTCCGAGGAGGACGGAAACCTCGCATCGGGTGTCAGGTCGGACGATCTCGCCTACATCATCTATACGTCGGGATCGACCGGCACGCCCAAGGGCGTCGAAGCCATCCACCGGGCGTCTGTCAACCGCTTCGCATGGATGTGGCGCGCCTATCCCTTCGCGGAGGGCGAGGTCTGCTGTCAGAAGACCACGCTGTCGTTCGTCGATTCGATCTGGGAGACTTTCGGTCCCCTGCTGCAGGGCGTTCCCTCCGTCGTCCTCTCGCCGGACGAGGCGCGCGATCCCAGAGCTCTGGTCGATCGCCTTTCGGCGCAAGGCGTTTCCCGGATCGTCCTCGTCCCTTCGCTCCTGCGCGCGCTGTTGGACTCCGGGATCGCACTGGCGGACAGGCTGGCACGGCTGAAGTGGTGGGTGACGAGCGGGGAAACCCTCCCGCTCGAGCTCCAGCGCCGGTTTCGCGCGGCGATGCCGGAGGCGGTTCTCATCAATCTCTACGGATCTTCTGAAGTCTCCGCAGACGTGACGTGTTGGGACAGCCGGCAGGGAAACCCGCGCCACTCTGTTCCGATCGGTCGCCCGATCGCGAATACGCAGATCTACGTCCTGGACGAGACGCGACAGCCGGTTCCGATCGGAATTCCGGGGGAGCTCTATGTCGGCGGAGACGGCCTCGCCCGCGGCTATCGCAATCGCCCCGAGTTGACCGCCGAGAGGTTCGTGCCCGACCCGTTCTCCGGACTCCCCGGCGCCCGTTTGTTCAAGACCGGAGATCGCGCCCGCTTCCTGGCGGACGGTCAGCTCGAGTACCTCGGCCGCAACGACGACCAGGTCAAGATCCGCGGTTACCGGATCGAGCTCGGCGAGATCGAAGCCGCTCTCGCGGCGCATCCCTCAATCGACCGCGCCGTCACGGCCGTCCGCGGCCTCGCGTCTGGCGAGCCGCGCCTGGTCGCCTACGTCGTCCGGCGAGAGGAAGGCGAGGTGAATACCACGGCTCTCCGGGTGTTCCTCGAGACGCGCTTGCCGGCCTTCATGATTCCGGCCGCGTTTGTGTTCCTCGGTGCCCTCCCGCTGACGCCGAGCGGCAAGATCGACCGCAAGTCGCTGCCGGCGCCGGAAGCCGTCCGGCCCGAGCTCGAGAGGCCGTTCGTGGCGCCGTCGAGCGACACGGAACTTGCGCTCGCCGAGATCTGGAAAGAAGTTTTGGGTCTCGACCGGGTCGGCGTGCACGACGACTTCTTCGCGCTGGGAGGTCATTCGTTGCTCCTCATCCAGGTCTCGTCCCGCCTTCGGAAGGCACTGCGGGTCGAACTGCCCTTGCGCACGTTCTTCGAGTTACCGACGATCGCCGGCCTCGCTCGGGCTGTCGAGGTCGAGCGAGCCGACCGGGCTCCGCGCGAGGCGGGCCCGGCGATCATCCCGGCACCGGCAGGAGCGCCGTTGCCCTTGTCGTTCGCCCAGCAGCGGCTCTGGCTCATCGAGCAACTCGACCCGGGCAACACGGGCTATCTCATCCGCCGCGCGTATCGTCTGACGGGTCCGCTCCGGGCCGACTTCTTGAGGCAGGCCGTGCAGGGCGTGGCCGCTCGCCACGCCAGTCTCCGGACGAGGTTTCTCCCCTCGGACGGCGGCGCGCTGCAGGAAATCCTCCCGCCCGAACGGGTGACGGTTCCGTTCGAACAGCTGGATCTCACATCCCTTCCTCCGGAACAGAGGGAGGCCGAGGCGTCGCGCCTCGCGGCGACGGAGGCACAACGGCCGTTCGACCTGTCTCGCGCGCCGCTCTTGCGAGTCGCGCTCCTGCGGCTCGGTCCCGAGGAACATCTCCTTCTCGTGACGGTCCATCACATCGTCAGCGACGCGTGGTCGATCGGAGTCCTCTTCCACGAGATCGCGGAGCTCTACACGGCCCAGGTGGAGGGGCGCGCCGCGAGGTTGCCCGCGCTGCCGATCCAGTACGGCGACTACGCGGTGTGGCAGCGGACCTGGCTCCAGGGAGAAGCTCTGGAGCGGCAGCTCTCGCACTGGCGGAGCGAGCTCGCGGGGGCGCCGGAGGTCCTCGATCTCGCGACCGATCGCCCGCGGCCAGCGAGGCGGACGTCTTCGGGGGGGAGGCGGCCTCTCTTCTTTCCCAGAGATCTCTCCGAGAAGGTCAAGGAAATGGGGAGACGACACGACGCGACCCTCTACATGACGCTCTTGGCCGTCTATGCCGCTCTCCTGTCGCAATACACCTCCCAGAGGGACATCGTGATCGGATCTCCGATCGCGGGACGCAACCGGATCGAAACGGAGCCGCTGATCGGCCTGTTCTTGAACACCCTGGTCGTCCGGGCCCGTCTGTCCGGCGATCCGACCTTTTCCGAGCTCCTCGGCCGGATTCGCGGCGCCGCGCTCGGGGCGTACGCGCATCAGGATCTCCCGTTCGAAAAGCTCGTGGAGGAGCTGCGCCCCTCGCGGAATCTCGCGCACAATCCCATCTTTCAGGTCTGGTTCGTGCTCCAAAACGCCCCGATCGCGGGCTGGGAGCTGCCCGGCATCCGCGCCACCGGCGTCGATTCGGGCGCGGTCACCGTCCGGCACGATCTCCAGTTGACGATGTGGGAAAGCGAGGACGGTCTCTGCGGGTCACTCGACTTCAGCGCCGATCTGTTCGACGCCTCGACAATGGACCGTATCTCCGAAGAGCTCGGAGTCGTGTTGCGCGCCGTCGCTTCGGACGCCACGATCCGGGTCAGCGGAATTCAGAACATCCTCAAGAACGCCGAAAGCCGTCGCACCGCCTCCGAACAGGAGCGGATCGATCAGGCGCAGTCGGGAAGTCTCAAGTCCACTCGACGAAAGGCGATCCACGGATGAGGGACGATCCGAAGGCGCCGTCCGTGGGCCGGACAGGAACCCCTGGGCCGCCTGGATCTGTCCGGCGAACAGCGGTCCGTCTCTCCGAGGAGAACCTCGTGAAATACGAGCCTCTCCGCGGCGAAGGAGTCCTTCCCGTTCTGGCTACGCCCGCCGTCGCGGGAGTCGATCTCGTCTCCTGGGCACAGCGCAACCGCGATTCGATCCGCGGCCGTGTCGTCGAGAATGGCGCGATTCTCTTCCGCGGTTTCGCGATCCGCGGGCCGGATCGTCTCGAGCAGCTGATCGCTGCGGTCTCGGGTCCGCTGCTCGAATACACATACGGCTCGACTCCGCGAAGCCGGGTCGCGGGAAGCATCTACACCTCGACCGAATACCCCGCGCATCAAGAGATCCCGCTGCACAACGAGATGTCGTATTCGCGCGACTGGCCGTTGAAGATCTGGTTTCTCTGTGAGGAGGCCGCGCCGCAAGGAGGGGAGACCCCCATCGCGGACAGCCGCCGAGTCTTCGAGCGGATCGATCCAACCCTGCGAGAGCGAATGATCCGCTCCGGAGTCCTGTACGTCCGCAATTTCGGCGAAGGGCTGGACGTGCCCTGGCAGAAGGTGTTTCAGACCGACGAACGGGCCCGTGTGGAGGAGTTCTGTCGGGACGCCGGCATCGAATTCGAGTGGGGTTCCGGAGACCGCCTGCGGACGCGCGAGATCTGCCAGGCCGCGGAGCGGCATCCGTCCACCGGAGAGATGGTCTGGTTCAACCAGGCCCACCTCTTCCACGTCTCCAATATCCCTCCGGAAGCCCGCAACCAGCTGCTGTCGACGTACGGCGAGGAGGGTCTCCCTCGCAACGCCTATTACGGGGACGGCACGGCCTTCCAGGGGCCGGAGCTCGAACAGATCCGAGAGGTGTATCGAGCGGAAGCCGTCGTCTTCGCATGGAAATCCGGCGACCTGCTCATGGTAGACAACATGCTGACGGCGCACGCCCGGAAGCCTTACGCGGGTCCGCGGCGCGTCATCGTGGGAATGGCCGAGTCGTGGCGGGAGGCGCGCGCCGATCGAACCGGCGCGGCGGACGAGGTATGACGGCGGAAACGCTCGAAGGGTTCCGGCTGTCGCCGCAGCAGAGTCGCCTCTGGTCGCTCCAGGAGCGAGACGGCGCCGGCGCCTATCGGGCGCGCTGTGTCGTGACGATCGACGGTGTCGTCGATTCCGTTCGGCTTCGGGCCGCGCTGGAGAAGGTGGTCCGTCGTCACGAGATTCTCCGCACGACTTATCGGCTTCTGCCGAGCATGGGCACTCCCCTCCAGGTCGTGCAGGAGCGCCTTCCCTTCCTCTTCGAGGAAGAGAATGGTGGGTCCTCGGAAAGCCCCCTCGCCGCCTCGAAGGCGATCGATCTCTCCAAGGGGCCGGTTCTGGTCGCGGTCCTGCGTCGCCTTTCCGGCGGCCGAAGCTCGCTGACTCTGGAGCTTCCGGCGCTCTGCGCGGACTGCCCGACCCTGGAAAGACTCCTGTTCGAATTGAGCGTCCTCTACGGCGGCGCTCGAGGCGCGGAGGAGCTCGGAGACGTTCTCCAGTACGCGGATGTCGCCGAATGGTGGAACGAGCTGCTCCAAAAGCCAGAATCGGCACCCGGGATCGAATACTGGCGCAAGAAAGATCTCACCGCGCTCGCGTCCTTGAGGCTCCCTTTCGAAACGGCCGGCGGCCCGGACCGGACTTTCGAACCGCGCTCGCTGGCACTTCCGGTCTCTTTGAAGACTCTGGAACAGCTCGACCGGCTCTGCCGTGACCTCGGCTCGACTCCTCGTGTGCTGCTCTTGACGTGCTGGCAGCTTCTCCTGCGACGGCTCCTTCCCGATCCGCATCTCGTTCTCGGTTACGCGACTCCCGGTCGCCGGCTGAAGGAGCTCGCAGGGGTCATGGGCCCGTGCGCGCGAACCCTTCCCCTGGAAGACGTTCTCGAGGACGGACCGACCCTTCGGGTCGCGCTCTCCAGGGTCGCCGGCGTTCTGAGCGAGCAGGAGAGAGGCGAGGACCTCTTCACATGGAATGCGCAGCCGGGCGCATCGGATGGAGTGCCCTTCTTCCCCTTCTGCTTCGAGTACGCGGATCATTCCCCGCGTCGCGGAAAGGAACTGTCATTTCAGATGGAAGAGGACCGCGCCGTCACCGACCGCTTCGCGGTGCGTCTCGCGTGCAACCGGACGGAAGGTAGCCTGCGAATCGATCTGGACTACGACGGCAACCGCCTCCCGGAGGAGGAGGCCGAGAGGCTGGCCGCCCGGTTTGGCCGAACTCTCGAGAGCGCGTTGTCCAATCCCGCGGCTTCGGTGAGCGAGCTCGACATCGTGTCGGAGGAGGAAAGGAGCCGCCTCCTCTTCGAGTTCAACGACACACGCCGGAGCTTTCCCGACGGCCGCTGTATTCCTGAACGCTTCGAAGAGGCGGCCGCGCGCGCGCCGCGCGACGTCGCCGTCGTGTGCGAGGACCGCCGGCTCACCTATTCCGATTTGAACGCGCGGGCAAATCGGATCGCGCACGTCCTCAAATCTGCCGGCGTCGGGCCCGACGTTCTCGTCGCCCTCTCCGTCGAGCGCTCCGTCGAGATGATCGTGGGTCTGCTGGCGATCTGGAAGGCGGGGGGCGCCTATCTCCCGCTCGACCCTTCGCTTCCGGACGAGCGCCTCGCCTTTCTGTTGGAAGACACCGGCGCCTCTCACGTGCTGACCCGTTCGGCGCTCTCCGACCGTTTCCGCCACCGCGCGCGAGACCTCGTCCTGCTCGACGCGGAGCATAGCGGTCCGGATACGAATCCGCCGTCCCTCTCGCGGCCAGAGCACCTTGCCTACGTGATTTTCACCTCCGGATCGACGGGCCGTCCCAAGGGAGTCGCGGTCGAGCACCGGCAGATTTCCAACTACGTCAATGGCATCCTCGAACGGCTGAACCCTGCCGGGGGCGCCTCCTTCGCGACGGTGACGACACTCGCCGCCGACCTGGGAAACACGGCGATCTTTCCCTCCCTGGCGACGGGAGGATGTCTGTCCGTCGTGTCGGAGCAGCGCGCTTCGGATCCGGAGGGCTTGGCAGAGGACTTCGCTCGGAACCCGGTCGACTACTTGAAGATCGTTCCCTCTCACCTGGCCGCGCTTCTTTCCGCTTCCCGGCCAGAGCGGATTCTTCCCCGCTTTGCTCTCGTTTTGGGCGGAGAGTCCTCGAGCTGGAATTTGATCGATCATGTCCGGTCGCTCGCTCCCGCCTGTCGGATCTTCAATCACTACGGGCCGACGGAGGCCACGATCGGAGCGACAACCTGGGAGGTCCCCGCGATCCTGCCCGATCCTCGTCCGCGAACCGTGCCGATCGGCCGGCCGCTGCCCAACTGCCGGACCTTCCTCCTCGATTCGCGCGCTCAGACCGTCCCGCTCGGCGTCGGGGGCGAACTGCACATCGGGGGCGCCGGCCTGGCGCGCGGATACCTGAATCGGCCCGAGCTGACGGCGGAAAAGTTCATGGAAGTCGATCTTGCGGGGACCCGCGAGCGCGTGTACCGGACGGGAGATCTGGCGCGTTACCTGCCGGATGGAAATCTCGAGCTGCTCGGCCGCACCGACGACCAGGTCAAGCTCCACGGCTTTCGGATCGAGCCGGGGGAGGTCGAGGCCGCGCTCTTGAGTCACTCGGCGGTACGGGAGGCGGTCGTTCTCCCGCGTGACTTTGCGGGAGCCGGAAGGCGTCTGGTCGCCTACCTGGTTCCTCGCGTGAACGAGGCGCCCACGTCCACCGATCTTCGCCGCTTCCTCCTCGGCAAGCTGCCGGAGTTCATGGTGCCCTCCGCCTTCGTGCGGCTCCAGAGATTCCCGCGAACTCCGAACGGAAAGATCGACCGCGCGGCTCTGCCCCTTCCGGATCTGACGAGGCCCGACGACGGTGAGTCGCTCGTCTCGCCCCGGACTCGGGAGGAGCGGATCCTGTCTAAGGTCTGGGCGGAGGTTCTGCGCGTCGAGCGGTTCGGCGTGCACGACAACTTCTTCGAGCTTGGTGGCGACTCGATCCTCGCCATCCAGATCATCGCCCGGGCATCTCGTGAGGGGCTGCGTCTGACGCCCCGGCAGCTCTTCGAGCGCCAGACGATCGCCGAGCTTGCGCAAGTCGCGGAGGGCTCGGTCCGGGTCGAAGCCGAACAGGGGCTCGTGAGCGGGCCGACTCCCTTGACACCCATCCAACACTGGTTCTTCGAGCAGGAGCTGCTCGATCCGCACCATTACAACCAGTCGATCCTGCTCGAGACTCATGAGGCCCTCGATCCTGCCGCTCTCGAGGAGGCGGTGAAGAGCCTCCTGGTCCATCACGATGCGCTCCGCCTCCGTTTTGCCCGGGAGACCGGAGGCTGGCGGCAAAGCAACGCCGCATCGGAGGATGGCCGAGTCTTCTCGGCCGTCCCGCTCGGTGGCCTTGGCGAGACCGAGCAGGAAAGCGCGATCGAAGAAGCGGCGGCGCAGGCTCAGGCCTCGTTGAATCTCTCGCGGGGGCCGATGGCGCGGGCCCTTCTCTTCGATCTCGGGCCGCACAGAAGCGCGCGGCTGCTCTTCATCGCGCACCACCTGACGGTGGATGGCGTCTCGTGGCGAGTCCTGCTCGAGGATCTGGAGAGCGCGTACCGCAGGATTCGGGCCGGCGAGCCGGCGCAGTTGCCTCCCAAGTCGACCTCCTTCCGAGACTGGGCGCGCCGGTTGACGGATCTTGCGGGATCGGGCGCGCTCGAGGCAGAAGCCGCCTACTGGCTCTCTCGAACGGGCGGACCGTCCGCGACATTGCCGGTCGATTCGGAAGGGGAGAACACCGTCGGGTCAGCGCGGAGCGTCCTCTCGGCGTTTTCGGAGGAGGAGACCCGGGCGCTTCTCCAGGAGGTCCCTTCGGTCTACCGGAGCCAGATCAATGACGCGCTGCTCGCCGCCCTGGCGGAGGCGTTCGCTCGCTGGACTGGCTCGCCATCTCTTCTGATCGATCTCGAGGGGCATGGACGGGAAGAGATCGTCTCGGGAATCGACCTCTCACGCACCGTGGGATGGTTCACGACGCGCTTTCCGGTCCTTCTCGAGCTGCCGGAGTCTGCCCGTTCCGGCGAGAGCCTGATCGCGGTCAAGGAGCAGCTCCGAGCGATTCCTCAGCGCGGGATCGGTTACGGCATCTTGCGCTACCTCGGCAACGGCGGAGGCGCGCCGAACCGGTGGAAATCGGTGCCGGAGCCGGCCGTGAGTTTCAACTATCTCGGTCAGCTCGATCGGCTTCTGCCGGAAGACTCGGTCTTTCGCGTGCTTCCATCCGTCGGACCGCCGCGAAGCGCTCGGGACCGGCGGCGGCATCTGATCGCGGTCGAGGGGAAGGTCGTCGGAGGCCGGCTGCGATTCGCATGGATCTACAGCGAGAACCTTCATCGGCGCGCGACGATCGAGCGCCTGGCCGAGGGTTTCGAGCAGGCTCTCCGAGCGCTCGTCTTTCACTGCCGTTCGGCGGACGCCGGAAGTTACACGCCGTCGGACTTTCCGAAAGCGCGGCTGAGCCAGAAAGACCTGGAGAAACTCGTCGCCGGCATGAGGACCGCCGGTCCGGGGCTCCCTCGATGAAATCCGCGCGCTTCGAAGACGTGTACGAGCTCTCCCCGATGCAGCAGGGGATCCTTTTCCATACCCTTTACGATCCGGTCGGCGACCTCTATTTCGAGCAGTGCATCGTGACCGTGCGCGGGGCGCTCGACGAGGCGCGCTTCGTCCGATCGTGGCAGCGCGTCGCCGCGCGTCACGCGATTCTGAGAACCTCCTTCCACTGGGAGGGGTTGGAGAAACCGGTCCAGGTGGTCCATCCCGATGCGATCGTCCCCGTCGAATCGCATGACTGGCGCGGCATCGCGCCGGAGACTCAGTGCGACCGCCTCGATGCGTTTCTACTGGCAGACCGCAAACGAAGCTTCGACCTGGCCACCGCTCCGCTGCTGCGCGTCACACTCCTCCAAACAGCGGCGGACCTCCATGAGTGCGTCTTGAGCTTTCAGCACCTTCTGCTCGATCGCTGGTCGCGCTTTCTCGTCTTGAACGAGGTGTTCGCCGAGTATGCCGGCGGCGGACAGGGTGCGCCGCTCCCGTCGTCGCGTCCCTACGGCGAATACATCGGCTGGCTCCAGCAGCAGGATCGGGGAGCGGCGGAGGCGTTCTGGCGAAGCGCTCTCGCGGGATTCTCGACGCCAACCTCGCTCGCGCCGGGTCGGCAACCCGGAAGAGCGAGCGGGGTGGCGTTCGAGGAAGCGAGCCTTCGCCTCCCGGCGGAGTTGACCTCGAATCTCCAGTCCTTCGCCCGGCGAAACCGGCTCACCCTGAACACGCTCGTCCAGGGCGCCTGGGCGATCCTGTCGAGCCGCTACAGCGGGGAAGAGGACATCCTCTTCGGCGCCGCCGTATCCGGCCGTCCCGCGTCCGTGCCGGATGTCGAGTCGATGGTCGGGCTCTTCATCAACACGCTGCCGGTCCGCGTGCAAGTCCGTGCCGGGGAGCGGATCGGGCCGTGGCTCCGAGACCTGCAGACGCGGCTCCTCGAGCTGCGCCAGTACGAGTACAGCTCCCTCGTGGACATCCAGGGGTGGAGCGAGGTGCCGCGCGAGACACCGCTCTTCGAGAGTCTCGTCGTTTTCGAGAATGTCGGCGGTGATTCCGGCTCGTTGTCGGCCGTCGGCCCTCTCGAGGTGCTCGGCGTGCGCTCGGTTGGAGGCGCCACGAGCTACCCGCTGACTCTCCTCGCCCTTCCGGGACCGCCAATGTCCTTCCGGATTCTCGCCGATCGCACACTGTTCGAGAGAGACGCGCTCTTTCGGATGCTCGGCCACCTCCAGACTCTGCTCGAGGGAATCTCCTCGGACCCCGAACGCTCCCTTTCGAGCCTCCCGCTCCTGACGGAACGCGAGCGGATTCAGTTGCTCGTGGAGTGGAACCGGACCGAAAAGGATTCCGCCCCGGCCCGGACGCTCCACCAGCTCTTCGAGGATCAAGCCGAGCGGTCGCCGGAAGCCGTCGCGGCGATCTGCGGGCGGGAGCAATGGACCTATGGCCGGTTGAACGAGCGAGCGAATCGCCTCGCGCACCGGCTACGCACGCTGGGCGTGGGCGCGGACGTGCCAGTCGGGATTTGCGTGGCGCGGTCGCTGGAGATAATCGTCGGCGTTCTGGGAATCTTGAAAGCCGGAGGCGCGTGCCTACCGCTGGATCCGGAGTATCCCGGAGAGCGGCTCAGGCTCATCCTGGAAGACTCGGGCCCTCCGGTCCTATTGACCGATACGAGACGCGAGGCTGCCCTGCCGGAGCACTCGGCCCTCCGGATCCTGTTGGATGCAGATGAGAAGCCGCCTGAGGGGCAGAGCGCGGGCGATTTTTTTGGCGGGGCCACCCCGGAGAATCTGGCGTACGTGCTCTACACGTCCGGCTCCACGGGTAAGCCCAAGGGCGTCGCCATGGGTCATGCGGCCCTGGTCAATCTCGTGCGCTGGCAGATCGCGTCCTGGGAGGCGGCGGCACCCGCGCGGACGCTCCAGTTTGCGTCCTTGAATTTCGATGTCTCGTTTCAGGAGATCTTTTCCACGCTCTCTTCCGGGGGAACGCTCCTCATTGCCTCCGAAGAGCTGCGGCGGGACTCCGATGAGCTCGTGAGGTTCCTGGCCGCGGAGCGGGTGGAGCGGCTTTTTCTCCCTTTCGTGGCGCTGCAGCAGTTGGCCGAGGCTCGCCGCCGCATCGGACCTGTCCCTCTGGCTCTGCGCGAGGTGATCACCGCGGGCGAGCAGCTGCGGATCACGCCGGAGATCGTGGAGCTCTTTGAAGGGCTGAAAGGCTGCTCGCTGCAGAACCACTACGGTCCGACGGAGACCCATGTCGTGACGTCTTTTGCATTGACGGGCGCCCCCCGGAGTTGGCCGGCACTCCCGCCGATCGGGCGCCCGATCGACAATGCTCGCATCTATCTTCTGGATCGCCACCGTCAGCTCGTGCCCGTCGGGGTCGTGGGTGAGCTCTATGTGGGAGGTGTCCCGCTGGCTCGAGGCTACTGGAAGAGCCCGGAGCGGACCGAGGAGAGGTTCGTTCCCAATCCGTTCATGGAAATGGGCGGGCGTCTCTATCGGACGGGAGACCTGGCGCGGTATCGCGAAGACGGCAACATCGAGTTTCTGGGCCGCGCCGACGATCAGCTCAAGATCCGCGGCTTCCGCGTCGAACCGGGCGAAGTGGAGGCGATTCTCGAGAAGCATCCCGCCGTCCGTGCCGCGGTCGTGGTCGCGCAGGAAGAGACGCCAGGGGACACGCGCCTCGTCGCCTACGTGGTTCCCGCGGGGCGGGAGCGGCCGGGTTCGGCGAAGCTGCGCGCTTTTCTCAAACAAAGGCTCCCCGAGTACATGGTGCCGGCTGCATTCGTCACGGTCAGCGCGCTGCCGCTGACGCCCAGCGGCAAGGTGGACCGCCGAGCCCTGCCGGCGCCGGACCGCAGGAGGCCGGAGGAAGAGCAATACACGCCTCCCCGAACACCCGTCGAGGAAACGCTCGCGGGGATCTGGAAGGAGATCCTCAAGGTCGATCGGGTCGGCGTCGAGGACAACTTCTTCGATCTGGGGGGGCACTCGCTGCTGGCCACGCGGCTGGTTTCGCGCGTGGCGGAGTCCTTCAATCTGCGGTTGCCGCTGCGGCAGGTCTTCGAGGAGCCGAGGCTGGAAGGTCTGGCCCTGGCCATCTCCAACTCGCTTGCAGAGACCGGACAGTCCGGCTCGATCCTCGAGATGCTCGCCGAAGTCAAAGGCCTCTCCGACGAGGAAGCACACGCGCGCCTGCTCTCGGAGGGGCATTCCGAAGGGGAAGGTCCGGCGCGTCGCCCTTCGTGACCGCGAAAAAACAAATTCCGATGAGCCTGTTGCGTACGGGATCCCCGCTGGGGCGCACGCCTTCAAGGGATCTCGATTCCAGACAAGAATGAAGAACCGAGAAGACCTCAAAGAGCAGATCGCGAGCCTGACGCCCGCCCAGCGCGCGCTTCTCGAACAGCGCCTCCGCCAGAAGGCGGCGCAGCCCTCCGCTGCTCAACGGATTGCGCGCGCCCCGAACCGTGGAGAAGCCCCGCTCTCGTTCGCCCAGCAACGGCTCTGGTTCCTGGATCAGCTCGCGCCGGGCAATCCCTTCTACAACATGCCGCGCGCGTATCGGGTCCGTGGTGCTCTCCGCCCGGACATCCTGCGGCGGGCGCTCTCCGAGATTGTTTCCCGCCACGAGGCACTGCGGACGACCTTCGCGGTCGTGGACGGGCAGCCTGTCCAGCGGATTGCCGCAGACCAGGCAGTCGAGCTGTCGGTCGTCGACGTCAGCGGGCTCCCGCAACCCGAACGGGAGTGGAGACTCGAGGAGTGGCTCGCGGCAGAGGCGCGGCGTCCGTTCGACCTCACGCGAGGTCCTCTGCTTCGCGCGGGCTTGCTCCGGCTGGCCGAACAGGAGCACGTGCTCCTCCTAACGATGCACCACATCGTCAGCGACGGCTGGTCGCTCGGCATCCTGATTCAGGAAATCGCGCACTTCTATGACGAGTTCTCCGGCGGTCATCCGGAGGCTCTGCCGGAGCTTCCGATCCAGTACGCCGATTTCGCCCGCTGGCAGCGCGAATGGTTGAGCGGCGAAGAGCTGGGGAGGCAGCTCTCCTACTGGAAGAGACAGCTCGCGGACCTGCCGGTCCTGGAGCTCTCGACCGACAGGCCTCGTCCTTTCGAGCAGACGTTCCGCGGCGCGCGGGTCCGCACGACTTTTCCCGCTGCTCTGACCGCGGCAGTGAAGGATTTGGCCCAGCGCGAGGGAGCGACGCTCTACATGGCGCTTCTGGCGGCCTTCCAGGCGCTTCTTTCGCGCTACACGGGGCAGGAAGACATCGTGGTGGGTTCCCCGATCGCAAACCGGACCCGCGGGGAGATCGAGGGGCTGATCGGGTTCTTCGTCAACACGCTGGTGATGCGGACGAGCCTTTCGGGCGACCTGAGCTTTCGCGAGCTGATCCGGCGCGTGCGGGAGGTGGCGCTGGAAGCTTATGCACACCAGGACCTGCCCTTCGAGAAGCTGGTCGAGGAGCTCCAGCCCGAGCGCGACCTCGGCCAGAACCCGGTCGTGCAGGTGACGTTCGCCCTCCAGAACGCTCCGGCCGCCGAGCTCGAGCTGTCCGGCTTGAAGTTGACCAGTCTGGGAGTCGACAGCGGCGCGACCCATTTCGACCTCGAGGTCCATCTCTGGGAGAGCGGGGGCAAGCTCGACGTGGTCTTCGTGTACAGCACGGACCTCTTCGACGCTTCGACGATCCAGCGGCTGATGGACCACTTCGGGAACCTCCTGGAGGCGGCCGTTGGGACTCCGGATGCGCGGATCTCGCGGCTGACGATGATCACCCCTGCGGAGCGAACGCAGCTGCTCTTTGGATGGAATGAGGCGGCGGTTTTTCCCCAGGACTCGAGCCTCCAGCACCGCTTCGAAGAGCGCGTGCGGCGCGATCCCGATGCGGAGGCCATCGTCCTGGGCGGGGAGAGGCTGACCTACGGGGAGTTGAATGCGCGAGCGAATCGACTCGCCCGAGCGCTGCGCAGGATGGGAGTCGGGCGAGACGTCCTGGTGGGTCTTTGCATCGAGCGGTCCCTGGAGCTGGTTGTGGGGATCCTGGGGATTCTGAAGGCCGGAGGAGCCTACGTTCCGCTCGACCCCTCCTATCCCCGTGAGCGTCTGCATTTCATGGCCCAAGACACCGGGATGAAGCTCGTGGTCACCCAGTCGCGTCTGGCCGAGCTCCTGGAAGAAACGCAAGCTCGGCGAATCTGCCTCGATACGGAATGGGAAGAGATCGCCCGGGAGAGTGGGGAGGATCTGGCGAGCGGGGGACGCCCCGAGGACCTTGCCTACGTGATCTACACGTCCGGCTCGACGGGGAAGCCGAAAGGCGTGCTGGTGACCCACGGCAATGTTCTTCGGCTCTTCGACGCGACAGAGGAGTCGTTCGGATTCGACGAGAAGGACGTTTGGACGCTCTTCCACTCCTACGGGTTCGATTTCTCGGTCTGGGAGCTGTGGGGAGCGCTGCTCTACGGAGGACGGCTGGTGATCGTTCCTTATCTGATCAGCCGATCTCCGGAGGATTTCTATCGCCTCCTGCGCGCCGAGGGTGTGACCGTGCTCAACCAGACCCCGTCGGCGTTCTTTCAGCTTCTTCCGGTGGACGCCGCCGCGCAGGAGACGTCCGATCTCGCCCTTCGGCTCGTCATCTTCGGAGGCGAGGCGCTCGACATCCGCGCTTTGAAGCCGTGGTTCGACAGGCACGGACAAGAACGGCCTCGCCTCGTGAACATGTACGGGATCACGGAAACGACCGTCCACGTCACGTATCGCCCTTTGACCGCGCAGGATGCGCGTGGAACGGCAAGCGTTCTGGGCCGGCCGATTCCCGACCTGCAGCTCTACATCCTCGATCGAGCTCTCGAACCGGTTCCCCTGGGCGTGCGAGGCGAGATTTTCGTGGGCGGCGCGGGCCTGGCGCGCGGCTATTGGAACCGCCCCGAGCTGACGGCGGAGCGCTTCCTTCCGGATCCGTTCCGTCCCGGGCCGGGCGCGCGGCTGTACCGGACGGGCGATCTGGCCCGGCGGCGGCCGGATGGGGACATCGAGTACCTGGGAAGGGGAGACGATCAGGTCAAGATCCGCGGTTTTCGAATCGAGCTCGGCGAGATCGAAGAAGCGCTGCGACAACAGGCGTCCGTTTCCGCGGCCTTCGTTCTTCTGGATCGGGACGCCGCGGCCGGCGAGCGGCTCATCGCGTATGTCGTTCCCGCCGCGGGCGACTCCGGTCAGGAGTCCGGAGAGTCCGAGGCCGACCCGGCCGATCAGGTCGACCAGTGGCGAACGGTCTACGAGCAGCTCTATTCTCCGAGCGCCGTTTCGGATCCCTCCTTCAACATCGTCGGATGGAACAGCAGCTACACCGACCAGCCCCTGCCTCCCGAGGAGATGCGCGAGTGGGTCGACACGACCGTCGAGCGGATTCTTGCGCTCAAACCGAGTCGCGTGCTGGAAATCGGTTGCGGGACGGGGCTTCTCCTCTTGCGTGTCGCGCCGCACTGTTCGCGATATACGGGAACGGATTTCTCGCCGAAGGTCCTCGAGCAGCTCGAAGCCGTGGTCCGACGGCCGGAACAGCGCCTTCCCCCGGTTCAATTGCTCGCGAAGTCGGCGGAGGACTTCGAGGGGATTCCGCGCCGCGACTTCGACACCGTCATTCTCAACTCCGTCGTTCAATACTTTCCAAGCGTCGAGTACCTCCTCCGCGTCATCGAAGGGGCCGTCGAAGCCCTGTCCGAAGGCGGTGCCATCTTCGTCGGGGACGTGCGCAGCCTTCCGTTGTTGGAAGCGTTCCATCTCTCCGTTGAGCTGGAGCAGGCGCCGGCCTCCGTCGCGACCGAGGAGCTCCGCCGCCGCGTGCGCCGCCGGGCGGTTCAGGAAGAGGAGCTCGTCCTCGATCCGGGATTCTTCCTCGCTTTGCGTCGGCACCTGCCGCGAATCACGCGGGCCGAGGTCGTTCCGAAGGCGGGCCGATACGACAACGAGCTGAACCGTTATCGCTACGACGTCGTACTCCACGTCGGACCTGTCTCGGACTCCGCTCGAGATCTTTCTTGGCTGAACGGGCGCCAGCAGGAGCTGACGGAAGATCGGATTCGCCGACTCCTCGCCGAGGAGCAGCCGCAGACTCTCGGCGTCCGGGACGTGCCCAATGCGCGCGTCGCGCGGGACGTGCGGGCGCTCGAGCTGATCAACGGCGGCGAGCCGCCGCAAACGGCGGGAGAGCTGCGAATCGCCCTGGAGCAATTGCCCCCAACGGGTATCCATCCGGCGGACCTCCTGGCCTGGAGCGCGGAGCTGCCATACCGGATTGACTTGAGCTGGTCGTCTTCGAGCCCGAGGGGCGAGTTCGACGTGGCGTTCCGACGGGACGGAAGCTCCCGCTCGGCCGACATGCCGGTCCGTTTTCCGGGCGAGTCCCATGAGGCGAAATCCTGGCGCACCTACGCCAACAACCCGCTGCAGGCAACGGCCGCCCGCAAGCTGATTCCCAAGCTGCGCGCTCACTTGAGAGAAACGCTTCCCGAATACATGATGCCGTCCGCGTTCGTCGTCCTGGACGAGCTTCCGCTCACTCCCAACGGCAAGGTGGACCGGCGCGCCCTTCCTCCGCCGGACCAGGCGAACATCTTTCGAGAAGGCGTCTTTGTGGCCCCTCGCGACCCGATCGAGGAGGTGCTGGCGGGGATCTGGTCCGAGGTCCTGGGCGTCGAGCGGATTGGCGTCGAGGACAACTTCTTCGCCCTCGGCGGACACTCCTTGCTCGCGACGCAAGTGATCTCGCGCATCCGGGAGACGTCCGCCGTGGAGCTCCCGCTGCGGGAGCTCTTCGAATCTCCGACGGTGGCCGGTCTGGCCCGCAAGATCGCCTCGGCGCGGCAAGGGGTGACGGGTCTTCCGGCGGAGCCGCTTTCCCCCGCTGCCCGTGAGGAGGAGCTGCCGCTCTCCTTCGCGCAGCAGCGGCTCTGGTTTCTCGACCAGCTGGAGCCCGGCAATGCCTTCTACATCACGTGGCGGGTCCTGCGTCTGGTCGGAAACCTGGATCTGCGCGCGCTCGAGAAGGCCTTTGCCGCGATCGTGAGGCGCCACGAATCCCTTCGCACACGGTTCGAATCCGTGGAGGGACGGCCCGTTCAGATCGTGGAGGAGGACGTTCGCTTCGATCTGCCGCTCGTGGACCTGACCGCCCTGCGGGAGGAGGAAGGCAAGGCGGCCGCCGCGCGTCGCGCAGCCCAGGAGATCGCCCGTCCGTTCGAGCTCTCGGCCGTCCCGCTGCTGCGGGCGACGGCGTTACGACTGAGCGAGGGCGAGCACGTGCTCGTCATCGCGATGCACCACATCGTCAGCGACGGCTGGTCGATGAGCATCCTGGTCAGGGAGCTCACGGCCTTTTACGAGGAGTCTTCGGGAGGGCGGCCGGCGGCGTTGCCGGAGCTTCCCATTCAATACGCGGACTTTGCGCGATGGCAGCGAGAGTGGCTTCGAGGCGAGGCGCTGGAGAAGAGGCTCGCCTATTGGAGAATGCAGCTTTCCAGTCTTCCGGTTCTGGAGCTCCCGACGGATCATCCGCGCCCCCCGGCGCAGAGCTTCCGGGGCGCCCGCCATTCGATTTCTCTCTCGAAGAAGCTGACGGCGGCATTGAAGGAGCTGTCCCAGCGCGAAGGGGCGACTCTCTACATGACGCTCCTTGCGGCGTTCCAGACGCTCCTGATGCGCTACACCGGTCAGGAAGACGTCGCGGTGGGCTCTCCGATTGCGGGGCGCAATCGGGCGGAGATCGAAGGACTGATCGGGTTTTTCGTCAATACGCTTGTGCTGCGGACGGATCTTTCGGGTGATCCGAGTTTTCGGGAGTTGCTCGCTCGAGTGCGCGAGGTGGCCCTGGGCGCGTACGACCATCAGGATCTCCCTTTCGAGAAACTCGTCGAGGAGCTCCAGCCTCAACGCGACCTCGGGCACAACCCCCTCTTTCAGGTGCTCTTTGCGTTGCAGAACGCTCCGGCTTCTTCCTTCGAGCTGGCCGGCCTCAAGGCCATCCCTCTCTCGCTGGAAGGAAAGACAGCGCGTTTCGATCTCGAGGTCTATCTCTGGGAAAAGCCCGACGGTCTGACCTGCACCTTCGTCTACGCCACCGACCTTTTCGATTCCGGAACGATCCTTCGGATGATGGGGCACTACCAGACGCTACTCGAGGAGGTCGTGCGGGATGCGAATTTGCCGGTGTGGAAGCTCGCGATCCTGCCCGAGGCGGAGCGTCGCCAGGTGTTGGAGGAATGGAACGAGACGGCAAAGGAGTATCCCTTTGGCAAGACGGTGCACGGGTTGTTCGAGGACCAGGTGGAAAGAGCTTCGGAAGCGGAGGCGGTCGTCTTCGGAAAGGAGCGACTGACCTACGGCCAACTGAACGAGCGAGCCAATCGTTTGGCAAGGTTCTTGGAGAAGCTCGGCGTGGGTCCTGGGGCGTTGGTGGGCTTGTGTGTGGAGCGGTCGCTGGAGATGGTGGTGTCTTTGTTGGGGATCTTGAAGGCGGGAGGGGCCTATGTGCCTCTGGATCCCTCTTATCCGCGTGAGCGCCTCCGCTTCATGCTGGAGGACGCGGGGGCGCGTGTGGTGTTGACACAAGAGAGCCTTTCCGGAGTTCTTCCCCGGGGGGATTTCCAATTCGTGAAGTTGGATGCCGACCGGGGGGAGATCGAGCGCGAGATCGGCGAGAATCTGGAAAGGCGTGGCGCCTCCAACGACCTCGCCTACGTGATCTACACCTCCGGTTCCACCGGCGTGCCCAAGGGGGTGGCGATCGAACATCACAGCACGGTCGCGCTCCTGGCCTGGGCCAGGCAACTTTTCTCCGACGCGGAGTTGGCGGGGGTCCTGGCTTCGACCTCCATCTGCTTCGACCTTTCGGTCTTCGAGTTGTTTGCGCCGCTGGCCTGGGGAGGCAAGGTCATCCTGGCGCAGAACGCTCTGGAGCTGCGGGATCTGCCTGCCGCGGGCGAGGTCAGACTGATCAATACGGTTCCCTCGGCGATGGGAGAGCTGTTGCGGATGGGAGACCTTCCGGAATCGGTCGAGACCGTCAACCTCGCGGGGGAGCCTCTGGCGGCCTCGCTCGTGAGGGAGATCCTGCGGCGGGGAAGAGTGCGCCGGGTGTTCGACCTCTACGGTCCCACGGAGGACACGACGTATTCGACCTGCGCCCCGCGGTCCGGGGAGGGGGCGGTGACGATCGGCCGGCCGATCGCCAACAAGCGTGTATACATACTCGATGCGCACCTGCAACCGATGCCCATCGGTGTCCCCGGCGATCTTTACGTCGCCGGCGCAGGCGTTGCGAGAGGATACCTGAACCGTCCCGAGCTGACATCGGAAAAGTTCCTCGCCGACCCGTTCCATCCCGGCGAACGAATGTATCGGACGGGGGACCGTGGGCGGTTTCTGCCGGACGGGAACGTTCAGTTTTTGGGACGACTGGACCACCAGGTCAAGATTCGGGGCTATCGCATCGAGATCGGCGAAATCGAAGAGGCGCTGGCGCGCCATTCCGAGGTCCGGGACTCTGCCGTCGCGGCGCGTCAGGAGGAATCGGGGGACAAGCGGCTGGTCGGCTACGTCGTGCCGCGTGATGGGGCCTCGATTTCGGTGACGCCGCTGCGCGAGTTCCTGAAAAAGACGTTGCCCGACTACATGATTCCCTCGGCCTTCGTCTTTCTCGATGCCCTGCCGCTGACGCCCAATGGAAAGGTGGACCGGGCGGCCCTGCCGGCGCCCGAGCAGACTCGACCTGGGTTGGAAGATGCCTTCGTGGCGCCCCGCAACGCCGTCGAACAGACGGTCGCCCGCATCTGGGGCCAGGTCCTCGGCCTCGACGAGGTCGGCGTTCATGACAACTTCTTCGAGCTCGGCGGCCACTCGCTCCTGGCAACCCTCGTCTTTGCACGTCTGCAGAAGGCGTTTCCCGTTGCGCCGCCGCTGCGCGCGCTCTTCGAAAAGCCCACCGTAGCCGAGCTTTCGGGGACGATCGAAGAGCTTCGGCAAGGCCGCGCCGGTCCGCCTCGTTCGCCGATCCTTCCCGTTTCCCGTCAGGCGCTCTCGCGAGAGCCCGGCTTCGTCGGTGAGGGCGGGGACGTTTCGGATGAGAGCTAGATAACTCTGATGAGACTGACTCCCGAATCCGGTTTCCCCAAGCGACCGACCTCCTCCAAGGAGCCCGCAGGGCAACCGCTGTCCTTTCCGGTCTCCTTTGCGCAGCAGCGGCTCTGGTTTCTCCACTATCTCGAGCCGACAGTCCCTTCCTACAACCTTCCCCTCGCGTTGCGGCTGACCGGGCCGCTCGACGTGGGAGCCCTGGAGGAGAGCCTGAACGAGATCGTGCGGCGCCACGACGCGCTTCGCACGTCGTTCCCGGTCTGGGAGGGGAGGCCGGTCCAGGTCATCTCGCCGGTTCGCCTGATTCCCCTTCCCGAGACAGACTTGCGGGATCGATCCCCGGCGGAGCGCGAGAGGGAAGCCTCCCGCTTGGCCTCCCTCGAAGCGAATCGACCATTCGATCTCGCCAAGGGCCCGCTGTTCCGCGCGATGCTCCTGCGCCTTGCGGAACAGGAGCACGTCCTGATCGTGACGATGCACCACATTGTCTCGGACGGCTGGTCGTTGGACATCCTGTTGCACGAGCTCGCGGTGGTCTATGACGCCTTTCGGCAGGGGAAGCCCTCCCCACTGACGGAGCTGCCCATTCAGTACGCCGACTACGCCTTGTGGCAGCAGAACTGGCTGCGGGGCGACGTTCTGGAGACCCAGCTCGGTTACTGGAAGAAACAGCTCGCGGGGATCCCGAGCTTGCTCGAATTGCCGACCGACCGGCCCCGCGCCGCGATGCGATCTTCCCGCGGAGCCTCGCTCGCCGCGGTGCTTCCTCCCGGTCTGCTCCAGGAGCTGCAGAAGCTGGCTCGCAGCGAGGACGCGACCCTGTTCATGACGCTGCTCGCGGCATTTCAGGCGTTTCTCTCGCGCTACACCGGGCAGGAAGACATTCCCGTCGGTTCGCCGATAGCAGGACGGACCCAGGTGGAGACCGAAGGCCTGATCGGTTTCTTCGTCAACACTCTGGTCCTCCGCGGCGATCTCTCCGGGGATCCCACTTTCCGTCAACTGCTGGCGCGGGTGCGAGAGACGGCGCTGGAGGCCTATGCTCACCAGGACGTCCCCTTCGAGAAGCTCGTCGAGGAGCTCCATCCCGCCCGCAGCCTGGGCCATACCCCTCTCTTTCAGGTTCTCTTTCAGCTGATCCCCGCGGGGCGGATCGGAGCAGAGCTACCGGATTTGAAGGCGGAGACGTTCCGACTCGAAGGGGAGATCGCCAAGTTCGACCTGTCTCTGCGAGCCGTCGTCCGTCCCGATCGGCTCTCCTGCGTCTTCGAGTACAAGACGGACCTCTTCGACGCGGAGACGATCCGACGCATGCTGGACCACTGGAAGACATTCCTTGCCGGCATCGCCGCTGATCCCGATCGCCGCGTTTCAGAGATTCCCCTGTTGAGCGACGAGGAGCGCCGCATGATTCTGGTCGAGTGGAACGCCACTGCGACCTCTTATCCCCGCGAGAAGAGCATCGGGGAAGCGTTCGAGTCGCAAGTCGCGAGCACGCCGGACACTGTTGCGCTGATCCTCGGGAAAGAACAGCTCACTTACGCCGAGCTCAATCGGCGCGCCAATCGGCTGGCCCGTTCTCTGCGCGACCGAGGCATCGGCCCGGGTGTCCCCGTCGGGGTTTTCCTCGAGCGCTCCTTCGAGATGGTCATCGGCATCCTCGCCATTCTCAAGGCCGGCGGAGCGTACGTTCCGCTCGATTCTTCCTATCCCAAGGAGAGACTGGCTTTTCTGATCGCCGATACGGGGATGCCTCTCGTGCTGACCGCCGACCGGCTGGCGGGAAGGCTTCCCGATTCAGGGCCGATGCGACTGTGCCTGGACGCCCAAGCCCCGGGCATGGGCGGCCAGTCGGAGGAGAACCTTCCGCCCACGGTGTCGGGCGACGGGCCGGCCTACGTCATGTACACCTCGGGATCGACCGGCACGCCGAAAGGGGTCGCGATCCCACACCGCGGAGTGTTGCGCCTCGTCAAAGGGACCGATTACGCTCGAATCGATTCCGACGAGGTTTTCCTGCAGCTCGCGCCGGTCTCTTTCGATGCCTCCACTTTCGAGCTGTGGGGCGCTCTGTTGAACGGCGGCCGGTGCGTTCTTTTTCCCGAGAGGGCGCCGACTCCTGGGGGGCTGCGCGCGGCGATCGCGGAGCACGGCGTCTCGACGCTGTGGCTGACTGCCTCTCTCTTCAACGCGGTCATGGACGCCGATCCCGGCACGCTCTCCGGGATCCGTCAGCTCTTGATCGGCGGGGAGGCGCTGTCCGTCAGCCATGTTCGCCGCGCGCTGGAAACGCTCCCGTCCACGCGGATCATCAACGGCTATGGGCCAACCGAAGGGACGACGTTCACCTGCTGCTATCGCATCCCCGACAACCTTTCCGAGGCCGTCCGCTCGATTCCGATTGGTACGCCGATCTCCAACACACGCGTCTATGTCCTCGACCGAAAGAGAAGCCCGGTCCCCATCGGCGTCGGCGGCGAGCTCTACATCGGCGGTGACGGCCTTGCGCACGGATATCTGAACAATCCCGAATTGACCGCCGAGAAGTTCGTCCCCGATCCGTTCTCGGAAGGGCCGCAGGAACGGCTCTACCGCACGGGTGATCTGACCCGTTGGCGGGCAGATCGCCAGATCGAGTTTCTCGGCAGACTCGACAAGCAGGTCAAGATTCGGGGCTTTCGCATTGAGCCCGGCGAGGTCGAGGCAGTGTTGAAGGAGCATCCGGCCGTCGCCAACGTTGTGGTCGTGGCACGGGAGGACATTCCCGGAGACCGCAGGCTGGTGGCCTATGTGGTTGCGCGGAACGGAAAGGAAGAGTTGAGCTCCGTTCTGCGCAGCTTCCTGGCGTCGAAGTTGCCGGACTACATGGTGCCTTCGGCTTTCGTCTGGATGGAATCTCTGCCGCTGATTACGAGCGGCAAGGTGGATTGGCGGGCGCTGCCTCGTCCGGGCGTCGAGCGGACGGATCTGGGAGCGGGCGAGTCGCTGCCGCAGGACACTCTGGAGCTGGTGTTGCTGAGGATCTGGGAGGATGTTCTGGGGGTGCGTCCTGTGGGCATCCGGGATGACTTCTTCGAGCTCGGAGGTCACTCTCTTTTGGCGGTGAGGCTTTTCGCGGAGATCGAGAAGGTGTTTGGACGAAGCCTGCCGCTGGCCACACTGTTCCAGGCTCCCACCGTCGAGCATCTGGCGGCAAGGCTTCGGCTGGAGGGGTGGGAGGCGCCGTGGTCGTCTCTGGTGGTGATTCAGGGTGGAAAGGGGCGACCGCCGTTCTTGTGTGTGCCGGGAGTCGGGGGCAACATTCTGGGCTTTTACGATCTGGCGCGGCAGTTGGGTCCCGAGCAGCCAGTGTATGGGTTACAGGCGCCGGGGCTCGACGGCAAACAGGAGCCTTTGACGCGGATCGAGGACATGGCGGCGCAGTACATCAAAGAGATCAAGTCGGTGCTGCCGGAAGGGCCGTTTCTCCTGGGAGGGGCCTCCTTCGGGGGCAGTGTCGCCTTCGAAATGGCACGACAGCTGGAGACCGAAGGGCATTCTGTGGCGTTGGTGGCACTCTTCGATGCCTTCGCGCCCGGAGGAAGCGGCTCATCGCCGTGGCTGTCGACAATGGGCCGGCGCTTCAAGCGCTACGGGGTTCGGGTGGCGTACCACGGGAAGAATCTGCTGTTGGGATCCGAGCGCAGCAAATACATTCGCAGCAAGTCCCGCACCCTTCGCCGTCGGATTCGAAGCCGGATCTGGCAGATGATCTACAGCTCCTATCGCGGTCGGTCCAAGCCGCTGCCGCGCGTGCTGCAGGATGTGCGCGAGGCCGGGTACCTGGCCAACAAGCAATACGTCGCCAAGCCCTACGGCGGTAAGGTCACGCTCTTCCGCGCGGGCCTGCGTTCGGCGGCGGACGCGGGGACTCAGGACATGGGTTGGAGCCGGCTGGCGCGAGGGGGAGTCGAGATTCGCGAGGTGCCCGGAGACCACGTCAACATGCTGCTGCGGCCGCAAGTCGGGCTCCTGGCCGAGCAACTCCGCGACTGCATCGGGAAAGCCATCGACGGACAGCCAGAGACTCCGCAGGAAGGCAGCGGCGTGACGCCGCGTCCGTCCACGCTTCCCGTCCAGCCAACGCCTTTCGCTGGAGGCTGATCCGTCCCGTAGCGAAGACCTTCGTCATTTTTCTTTCTCCTTCTTCTTCTCTCGGCGGCAGCAGTTCTGCTATTCTTCGCCGCCTCTCACCATGAAAAAAAGAAATCGAACGGCGGGTACCTCCCGGGAGAACGTCTGTCCGGGCAACCCACCGACTTTCGTTTTTTGAACAGTTACTGACGGACAACCAGTCATGTGCGGAATCTGCGGCATCGTCAACATCCGTGAACCTCGCGAGATCGACCGGAGGCTGCTCGGGGACATGACTCAAACGCTGATTCATCGGGGACCCGACAACGACGGGCATTTCCTCCACGAGCGCGTCGGTTTCGGGGTCCGCCGCCTGAGCATCATCGACCTTCCCTGTGGCAATCAGCCGATGTCCAACGAGGACGGAACCATCCACCTGATTTGCAATGGCGAGATCTTCAACTATCTCGATCTGCGCCGCGAGCTGATCGGCCGCGGGCACCACTTCCGCTCGCGGTCGGACGTGGAGACTCTCGTCCATCTGTACGAGGAGGAAGGAGAGGGGCTGCTCGGCCGGCTGAACGGCCAATTTGCGTTTGCGATCTTCGACGAACGGCGACAGAGCGTTCTGCTGGCGCGTGATCCCTTCGGCGTCCTTCCCCTGTTCTACACGGTTGTCGGCGATGCGCTCATCTTTGCCTCCGAAATCAAGTCCATCCTGGTCCATCCCCGGGTGGAACGCCGCGTCGATCTGACGGGCCTCGACCAGGTTCTCTCGCTGCCGGGTCTGGTCAGCCCGCGCACGATGTTCGCGGGGATTCAGAGTCTTCCCCCCGGCCACTTCCTCGAGGTCCGAAACGGCGCTTTGCGAACGGCGCAATATTGGGATGTGCCGTATCCGCGCGAGGCGGATGCCGTTTATGACAAACCGGAAGCAGACGACCTGGCGGGTCTCGAAGAGCGGTTGCTCTCTTCCGTCGAGCGCCGACTGCAGGCGGATGTTCCGGCCGGGGCCTATTTGAGCGGCGGGCTCGACTCCTCGCTCGTGACGAGCATGATGAAGACGTTGTCCCCCGGAGACAAGAAGACGTTCTCCATCGCGTTCGAGGATCCCTTCTTCGCGGAACGCGAGTATCAGGCGGTGATGGTCGATCACCTGAAATTTCCCCACCGGCAGGTCGACTTCGGCCTTGGGGATGTCGCGAGCCGTCTTCCGGAGGTCATCTGGCACTGCGAATGCCCTTTGAAGGAAACGTACAATGCGGCCACATTCGCCCTGTCCGCGGCGGCGCAGTCGGACGGCGTCCGAGTGGTCTTGACCGGCGAAGGTGCGGACGAATTGTTTGCCGGTTACACCAGCTACCGTTACGACGCCTTTCGGCGTCAGCAGGGCAATGGGCCATCCGGTCCGCCCCAGGAGGCGGCTCTTCGCGAAGAACTGTGGGGAGATCCCGGTTTCCATTATGAGACGAATCAGTTTGCCTTCCGGGCCGTCAAGCAATCTCTCTTTTCCGAACGGGTCAGCGGTCAGTACGCCGAATTCGACTTCACCCGCTTCGGCGTGGTCGATCGCCGCAAGCTCGAGGGACTGCATCCTCTGCACAAGCGGTCCTATGTCGACCTGAAGGTTCGGCTGGCCGACCACCTTCTCGCGGACGCGGGTGATCGCATGCTGCTCGCCCACTCCGTCGAGGGGCGCTTCCCTTTCCTGGACATCGGCGTTTTGGACTCGGTCGCGCGAATGCCGCCGGATCTCAAACTCCGCGGTTTTCGCGAGAAATACGTCTTGAGACAGATTGGCGCGCGCTATCTGCCGAGCGCGATCGTCGAACGAGAGAAGTTCCCTTTTGCCGCTCCCGGCAGTCCGCAGCTCCTGCGCCTCAAAACGCAATGGGTCGAGGACCTTCTGTCCTATGAGACGGTCGCTCGTCAGGGCTATTTCAACCCGGCCGAAGTCGAAAAGCTTCGGAAGCGATACAGCGATCCAGAATTCCTGCTTAACATCCCCTACGAGACCGACTTGCTCCTGATTGTCCTGACCTTCGGACTCTTTCTGCAGTTGTTCGGGATGCCGGATTTGTGAGATGCGTGATCCATTCCGGGCCGGGGCGGCGTTTTCCCCTTTTCTGCCGACAGCCGCTCTGCTATCCTTTCGTCCCCCCTCTCACCATGAAGAAGCAAAACGCGGCAGCCCGTACCCTCGTTTTTGAGCAGACACCACCTGCCTGGATTCTTCGCCACATCTAGCCATGAAAAAGCGAAACGCGGCGGCGGGTACCACCCTGGAGAAGCTCTGCCCGCGTGAGCTTCTGTGGCATTTCCTCGATAGGCAAACACGCCGGACTGATCGCCTGATCTCGAGACGGCTCGAGAATGGGTCCCTGGAGCGGCTCTCGTGAATTCCGAAAGCGCCGTGCGGAACTCCCCCTGGGCGTCGAGCCTCTTCGAGCTGCTGGACGGGCAGGCTCGGCAGCGCCCGGACGCGGCCGCACTCGCCGCCCCGGGACGCTCCCCGGCGACCTACCGGCAGCTGGCCATCAACGCCTGGACGATCGCCGGGCAGTTGAAGGAGATGGGCATTGGTCGAACCGATCGCGTCGCCGTGGTTCTGCCCAATGGGCCCGAGATGGCAACGGCGTTTCTCGCGGTCTCGATGGGCGCGATCTGCGCGCCGCTCAATCCCGGCTATCGTCAGAACGAGTTCGATTTTCTTCTCTCCGACCTCGGCGCTCGGGCCCTGATCACTTCTGCGGACACCGATTCCGATGCCCGGGCGTCGGCTCGAGCCCGCGGCGTCTCGATCCTGGACGTTTCGCCCGTGCGCGAGGCCGAGGCCGGCCGCCTGACGGTTTCCGGCGCTGCCGTGGCCTCCCCATCGCCTGCGGACTTCAGCGCCCCGGAGGATGTCGCGCTCATCCTCTACACCTCGGGCATGACCTCGAGACCGAAAGCCGTTCCGCTCACGCATCGAGAAATCTGCGCGTCGGCCCACAACATTCGTCTGGCCCTGGAGCTCCATCCGAACGATCGCTGCATGAACGTGATGCCTCTCTTCCACGCCCACGGTCTGATCATCGCGCTCCTGTCGTCGCTGACGGCGGGCGGTTCGATCGTCTGCGGCCCTGGCTTTTCGGCCGAGGACTTTTTCGAGTGGCTGGAGAACTTCCACCCGACCTGGTACACGGCGGCCCCCACCATCCACAAGGCCGTTCTCGATGGCGCTGCAGAGCATCGGGAGTTTCTGCAACAGCGGCCCCTGCGCTTCATCCGCTCCTCCGCCGCTTTCCTGCCTCCGGCGGTCAAGGCGGGTCTGGAAAGAGAGTTTGGTTCGCCGGTGATCGAAGCCTACGGGATGACCGAATGCAGCCAGATCACCTCGAATCCTCTCCCTCCCGGCCAACGTCGTGCGGGCTCGGTCGGGATCGCGGCCGGACCAACGGTGGCAATCATGGACGAGTCCAGCCGCTTGCTGCCGCCGGGCGAAATGGGAGAGATCGTCGTCCGCGGTCCGGCCGTCATGCAGGGTTACGACCGGAACTCCGCGGCCAACCACATCGCATTTGTCGACGGATGGTTTCGGACAGGAGACCAGGGGATCCTTTCCGCCGATGGGTATCTCTCCCTAACCGGGCGCCTGAAAGAGATCATCAATTGCGGCGGTGAAAAGCTCTCTCCTTCCGAGGTGGACGACGTTCTCATGGACCATCCCGCCGTCGCCCAGACAGTGGCGTTTGGAGTTGCGCATCCGACTCTCGGCGAAGATGTCGCCGCCGCCGTCGTTCTGCGGCCCAATGCGCAGGCGACGGAGAAGGAGCTTCGGGACTTCGCGGCGACGCGGCTGGCGGATTACAAGGTTCCCCGTCAGATTCTGATCGTCCCGGAAATCCCGAAAAGCCCCACCGGCAAGCTCCGCCGCGTCGGTCTCGCGGAGGCGCTGGGGCTTGCGGCGCCGGAGGGTGCTCGCCCATTGCCGGATCGTCCGCTGCCCGAGGAGCCACTTGCCCTGGGGCGCCGGCTCGCGAAGATCTGGTCCGAGCTCCTCAACATCGAGCAGGTGGACGTCCACTCCAACTTTTTCCGGTTGGGGGGGGACTCGATCCTGGCCTCCCGCCTGGTCGCCAGAGTCCGGAAGGAGTTTCGAGTCGAGCTTCCGTTGCGCAGTCTCTTCGAGACGCCGACTCTCGCCGAGCTTTCTGCGATCATCGATCAGGCGAGCCGGCGCCCCGCACCTTCGGGCAAGAAACAGATGGGTGCGCAGAGGCCGGCTCTGACCTCTCTGGCGGAGGCCGAGCCCGTCCCGATCGAGCCGGTGAGTCAAACGGAACCGATGCCGACCGCCGCCCCGGAGCTGCTGGCGAAATCGACCGGCAGAGGCGTCCAGTTCAGCCTCTTTTTCTTCTCCGCGGACGGCTCCCACGCAGCGCCGGATAAGTACCGGTTGGTTCTGGAGAGCTCGCAATTCGCCGACAGACATGGCTATGCCGCGGTCTGGACGCCGGAACG
>Ga0070698_100000267_pt1 | contig 52849 bp, 38 predicted proteins | sample KBSK1502metaG_FD_65477 | JGI IMG/M metagenome (GOLD analysis project Ga0070698, IMG submission 65477) | Corn, switchgrass and miscanthus rhizosphere microbial communities from Kellogg Biological Station, Michigan, USA - KBS K1-50-2 metaG | ecosystem: Host-associated > Plants > Roots >...
ATCCACATGCCGCCAAAAGCAGTCATTACATCCTCCTTTGCATATTTTTCACCACTTGTATTAAAAAAGAAAAAGAATATAAATAATAAAATAGCAATTATAAGCGGAGTACCAAGGCCGCCTTTTCTTATAATTGAACCCAGTGGCGCTCCTATAAGAAACAATACAAGACAAGCCAATGATAAAGTGATCTTCTTATGCCATTCTATTTTATGCAATCGGAGGTCTTTTTGTTTAACTTTATACTCTGAATTGTCGATCTCGGAATTTAATGTAATGGAGCCGATCAATCCTGCAGCCTTTTGGTTAATTGTAAATAAATTACTGTCAGGAACCAGGTCTTCAAACTTTTTTGCTGTTGTTTTTTTTAATTCCGGCTTTGTATATCCGCTATCGAGATATTTTGAAAAAGTAAAAACAGAGAACACATCTTGCTTTACTTTTTTTGGAAATTGATCAATGTCTTTTTGAATAGAGTCGATCGCCTTTGATAATTGCCGCATGCTTTGCATCCGGTGATTGTTTTTATTGACTGTATCAGAGGTTCTTTTCTGCAAACCAAGATTGCTCAGATCAAATTGTTTACTGTATTCTTTAAATCCAATTCTTATAAATTCAGTATTCTTAGCAAACCTGTCTCCCTTTTCCTGGTAACGCCAACCATCGTGTAAATTAAATTCCAGGATTCTTTTATTTCCCGCTGTACGCATAATGCCGCTTTTGGCGATAATGAAATTATCCTGAAGGTTATTTGGCCCCTTCTCATAAATTATGACATCATGTACTATACTGTCATTTTCTTTTTTGCCGATCTTAATAGAAAAGCCTTCGATCTTATCATAAAAAACTCCTTCCTGTATATCAAATGCTGGTTTTGACCAGACAATATCAGCCAGCAATGTTTGTGATTTTAAAACCGCAACAGGAATTATAAAATTTGAGAACATAAATGCCACCCCGCATATTAAAAGACTGACAACAAAGAGTGGTCGCATAAACCTGAGTAATGAAATGCCTGAAGATTTTATGGCTACTAACTCAAGGCTTTCACCAAGGTTTCCGAATGTCATTAATGATGCAAGCAACACCGCAAGAGGCAAAGCAAGCGGAACTAAAGCTGCACTTTGATACCATGTGAACTCTAAAATAATTCTGGTTGATAATCCTTTTCCAACAAATTCATCTATCCATAACCAGAAGAACTGTAATAATAAAACCAGTAGCGTAACAAAGAATACGGCAATAAACGGCCCAATGAATGCTTTGATAACAAGTTTATCAAGTTTCTTAAACATAATTGCGGTCTTCTATGCGGGACAGTTTGCCAGTTGTTATTTTTGTCCAAATGCAGCAAACAAAAATACATCTTTTACCGTCTGAGATGGAAATGGTATCAAGCCCGGAAATTATTTTAACAAAGAATGCTATTCTTCAAAAAATAAAAAACTTTCTTGAACAAGTACAAATAAAGCAACTGGACATTCTCAAAGATTATGCATTTCAACTTCCGCAGGATGTGCTGAGAACTTCACCAAAAATTTCAAGAGGAGAAAATTATAAAGGATTACCATGGTTAGTGTTGGATAACCCAAGACATTTTAAGCATAACAATATTTTTGCCATTCGCACTATGTTCTGGTGGGGAAATTTTTTCAGCATTACACTTCATCTTTCAGGAAATAATAAAACAAGTATTTTAAAAAAAATCTCTGAAAATATTTTATTGCTAAAAGAAAATCATTTTCATGTATATGCAGGCAATGATGAATGGGAACATGATCTTGATCCTGATTCGTATAAAAAATTAGCAGCTCTCACTAATGAGGAATTAGAAAATATCTTTAAAGCAAATAATTTTTTGAAACTGGCAATAAAATTTCCAATTGATTCCCTTGAAGCTATTGAAGATAAACTGTTGAGGAATTATGAACTATTGGTAAAATGCTGCTGTTAATTACTACCCAGACGATGAAAAAGTTCTTTCACCTGGTAATCCCAAAGTCTGCTTTGGTCTTTGATCTCTTTTTTCTCAGCAAAATCTTTTATAACAAGAATTGTTTGATTGGTGACTTCGGATTTTTCAATTTTAAATTCAAAATATTCTTCCTTTGGCGCATGGAGCCAATGAAACCTGATAAACTTGTCTTGTTCTTTTTCCAATACTTCCGCTCTTTCAATTGTACCATTCCATGTAAAACTGAAAACATTATCTCTATCATCAACTCTATCCGCAAACCATTCCTGCAATCCTGCCGGTGAAGCCAGGAACTCATATAAAATAACAGGCGAGCATCTTACGGGAAACTCTAAAGTATATAACTGTTTTGCCATTCTTCTTATTCATTAATTAGTATCAACTCGTGCAATAATAAAAAATTAATCAGTGCTGCAAAGTATTTTACCTATTATTTTTCCCGGAATTCCCGATTATTAAGATATGTGGAAAATAAACCTTGTAATGTGTCGTTATACCTTAACCAAAGAAAGTTTTGGACGTGTCGCTATTTTAACTAAATTGCTTTGACGTTCAATACGTTCTGTGGAAAAGAAAAACCGTGAGGATTTTTTGGGTAACGATAACCAAACTAACTGAACCAATATTCTTATTTACCCTTAAAAACCCAACAACCCAATATACCTATGAGCATGAGGCAACTCAAGATCACGAAGTCGATTACGAATCGTGAATCGCAAAGTCTGGAAAAGTACCTGCAGGAAATCGGCAAGGTAGAATTAGTTTCCCCCGAAGATGAAGTAAAACTGGCTCGTCTTATTAAACAAGGCGATCAAAAAGCTTTGGATCGTTTGACCAAAGGCAATCTTCGTTTTGTGGTATCTGTTGCAAAGCAGTACCAGAACCAGGGGCTATCATTACCTGACCTGATCAATGAAGGCAACCTTGGCTTGATAAAAGCCGCCCAGCGTTTTGATGAAACCCGTGGTTTCAAATTTATATCCTACGCAGTATGGTGGATCCGCCAAAGCATCCTTCAATCTTTAGCTGAACAAGCAAGGATCGTTCGTCTTCCTTTAAATAAGGTAGGACTTACCAACCGTATTCAAAAAACGTACTCGCAGCTTGAGCAGGAGTTTGAAAGAGAACCATCAGCTGAAGAGCTTGCAGAGGCATTGCAAATGGATATAGAAGAAGTAACCGCTTCAATGGGAATTTCAGCAAGACATGTAAGCATGGACTCCCCTATGTCTGACGGCGAAGAAAACACTTTGCTTGACGTACTGGAAAATCCGAATGCTGAAAAAACAGATGGTGATCTTGTCTATAATCAATCATTGAAGACTGAAATAGAAAGAAGTCTTACTACATTAACTGAAAGGCAAAAGGAAGTGATCTGCTTTTTCTTCGGAATAGGCGTTGATCATCCAATGAGCCTTGAAGATATCGGCGAGAAATTCAGCCTGACAAGGGAAAGAGTTCGACAGATCAAAGACAAGGCCATTACTAAATTGAAAACAAATACACGTTGCCAGGTTCTTAGAACCTATTTAGGCGCATAATAAATAAAAACAGAAACACTGAAATAAAAACTCTACACTAACTAATACTTATCTTTGCCAACTTAAAAAGTGAACTTTAAATAGGTTCACTTTTTGTTTTGTGTAAATGAAATAATCCTCATTATGTTCAATTCTTTGTCTGAGCATCTCGAATCCGCCTTTAAAAATATTAAGGGCCAGGCGAGAGTGACCGAACTCAATGTTGCGGCCACCCTGAAAGATATCCGCCGTGCATTAGTAGATGCTGATGTCAATTATAAAATAGCCAAAGATTTTACGGATAGAGTAAAAGAAAAAGCTATTGGTGAAAAAGTGATCAATGCCATTAGCCCCGGGCAATTGATGGTAAAAATTGTAAAAGACGAGCTGACTGATCTGATGGGTGGTGAAGAGGCAATCTTTAATGCCAAAGGAAACCCTGCAGTTATTTTAATTGCCGGTTTGCAAGGATCAGGTAAAACAACTTTCAGTGGAAAGCTTGCGAATTATTTGAAAACAAAAAAAGGTCTCTCTCCTATGCTGGTGGCTGCCGATATTTATCGTCCCGCAGCGATGGAACAATTAAGAGTACTTGGTGAACAGATCGGGATCGATGTTTATATTGAATTAGAAAGTAAAGATCCGGTTGCTATTGCTCAAAATGCCATCAAAGAAGCAAGAAGCAAAAACAAGAATGTTGTAATTATAGATACTGCGGGTCGCTTAGCAATTGATGAAGCGATGATGACCGAGGTTTCAAATATTAAGAATGCTATAAATCCACAGGAAATATTGTTTGTGGTTGATAGCATGACGGGACAAGACGCAGTAAACACTGCAAAAGCATTCAATGATCGTCTTAATTTTTCGGGAGTAGTTCTTACAAAACTCGATGGTGATACAAGAGGTGGCGCTGCTCTTTCTATTAAATACACGGTTAACAAGCCCATTAAATTTACCAGTGCCGGTGAAAAGTTGGATACTCTCGATGTATTTTATCCGGAAAGGATGGCGCAGCGTATTCTTGGAATGGGTGATATCACAACACTTGTTGAGAAAGCACAGGAACAGTTTGATGAAGAACAGGCAAAGAAACTCGAGAAAAAGATCAGGAGGAACAAGTTTGATTTTGCCGATTTCAAACAACAGTTAGAGCAGATAAAGAAAATGGGAAACATGAAAGACCTGCTTGGTATGATCCCCGGTGTTGGTAAACAAATAAAAGACCTTGATATAAATGAAGATTCTTTTAAAGGAATTGAAGCTATGATCAATTCAATGACAAAGGCAGAGAGAGAAGACCCTGACCTGATCGATATGAGTCGTAAAAAAAGAATTGCAAAAGGAAGCGGAAAAGATATTAGCGATGTAAATGCATTTATGAAACAGTTTGAGCAAATGCGTGATATGATGAAGGGAATGAATAAAGCTGGAATGTTCGGTGGAAAAAAGCCCCCTCTGCATCTCCCCCGATAGGGGAGACCCACACACAATATCAACTTATTTGATAGGCTTGATAAATACGGGGTGATGGGTAATTGTAGAATAAAGAATTAGAGTTGATGTGGTAATTAATTAATTTATTAAAGATTTAGAGAGCCGCTCCTTCCCTATCGGGGATGGAGATGGAGGAAGGGGCCTTTTGAACAAATGAGAAAGTAGTTACATATACGCAAAAGCCAACATTGCAATTATCATACTATCCAGTATTAAAAAGATATAAGTAAAAACTCGGTATCTTCTAAATAAGAATCCAGAAAAAGCAATTAAAATAATTCCTAAAACAAGAATTATTGCCGTTGCCGCATTGACATTATCAATCCCATTCAGCAAGTTTGGAAAAGTTGAGAAATATTTTTTATCATACCCTTCTATAGTCAGATCAGGGTCAATGGTTGTTACATAAACGAATCGGCCATAACTAATCCATCCAAGAATAGAAAAAATGATACTTGAAAGAAACAATATCGTTTTCGATTTACTATTCATTTTGCAAGTTCAAAATTAGGAAATCAGGGAGGGGACCCCGAACGGAGCGTCGCAACCTCAGCCCAATCGGAGTTAATTTGCCGGTCAACAAATAAAAATCCTTCAAATTGGCATTTTCCCCTTTGGGTCTTATCTTCGCCGTTCCGGTGTCTACCGGTGTGTAAACAATATTTGTTAACGACATTAAATATCTATTTAAGATGTCAGTAAAAATCCGACTCCAACGTCATGGCTCTAAAAAGAGGCCTTTCTACTTCATCGTAGTTGCCGATGCCCGAGCTCCCCGCGATGGTAAATTCATTCAAAAACTTGGTACTTACAATCCGCTGACTATGCCGGCTACCATTCAATTGGACAGGCAAAGAGCATTGGATTGGCTGAACAAAGGTGCTCAACCCACCGACACTGTTCGCCGTATCCTGAGTTTTAAAGGTGTATTATACCTGAAACATTTGTTGCGTGGAGTGACGCTTAATCTTTTTGATGAAGCCACAGCAATGGACAAATTCCAGAAATGGTTCAGTGAACATGAAGCGCAGATCAAAAAACGCCAGGAAGAAGCAATGAGAAATCGCCGCGGTGGCCGCCGGCCTCACCAGGGTGGACGTCGTCCCGAAGGTCGTCCTGAAAGAAGAGCTGAAAGCAGCGGTGGCGAATCATAAGCACCATCCGATTGTCTGAACTTATTAAATCCTTTCCCGATTTAATCGGGAGAGGATTTTTTTTTACCCCTATCCTCTAAAGGGGTATATGAAATTTTCCTTTTTTTAATACAAAGTCTTTTATTCAGATTTGCGTTATGATGTGTTGACCAACTGTAGTAATACTATTATACTTCGGTTGCGTCGCACCCTTGTACGTTCTGTTTCTTATTCAACAATTATTTACAAAATTCAAATTTTAAAGGAGGGCTTCCTAACCCACCTTTAGGGGATGGGGGTATGAATTATTTCAAAGCAGGAAAACTCGTAGCCGTTCATGGATTGAAAGGTGAACTCATTTTGAAACATGAGTTGGGCAAAAAAACTTCGTTGAAAGACCTGAAAGCAATTTTTATTGAAGACAGGAAAGATTCATTTATTCCCTGGTTTATTGAAACTGCAAAAGGAAGATCAGCAAATGAAATTTTACTGAAACTTGAAACCATCAATACAAGAGAAGCCGCTGCAAAACTTTCCCAGAAAGAAATATGGTTAACAGAAGAAGATTTTAAAAGACTGTCAGCAAGATCGGCTCCGGCTAATTTATTGGGGTATACAATTATTAATGATAAAGAAAGACTAAGTGAAATACTTGAAGTGATCGAACAACCTCATCAGCTACTTTGTCGCATAGAAATAAATAAAAAAGATGTGCTGATCCCTATTAATGAAAGCTTTCTAAAAAAAGTTGATCATAAAAAGAAAGAAGTGATTGTTGAATTGCCGGAAGGACTACTTGACATTTATTTATAAAACCTTCTCTAATTTCTTCAACATTGATTTTGTGGTTGTGCCTGTTTTTTGCGTATACTTAAAGCCCAGCACTGCTCCCTTTACATTATTTGTTCTGATACCAGGATTGATATACTCTGGCAATTCTGCTGTTATCCAGATATAACAAGTTGAATCTGTGCTGATGTATTCATCGCATTGATAATCCAGGATAGAAAGTTTTTTGCCAGTGCCTCTATATGCCCTTTTAGGACGATCCCAAAGTTTGTCAGAAAATCCACTTGATGTTGGCGCTTCATTGAATATTTCATCGTTCTTGTAAAGGATACTATCAAAGTTTTTGTACAGCATACTATCACTTTTTTTTATTGTAAGATTTCCACTTACAGAATGTTTATCCAAGCTTATAATTGTTTGATCTTTTTCAGCCCTGACGATTCGTAGTTGATATCTGTAAGCAGGATTTGCTCTTTGTTGTTCAAGAAACTGCTCAATTGCTTTAGTAGAAAGGTTATTCTTCAACGCAAGATATCTAAATAACGAATCTGGAATAACCGAGATAGTGGAATCAACAAACTCACATTTATAATTTTGTTGAGCATTGCAATAAACTGCAAACAACACAAGTGGAAAAACCAGGATAAGTTTTCTCATAAAACACAACAAGGCAATTCTTCAATCAGAATTGCCTTGTTATAAAATTAGTAAACTTATTTATACCCCTTTATAAAATCCGCCAATAATTTCATCCTGTAAAAAAGATTGCTTAGCATTTGCTGAATATCATTTTTTGCTTTTGCAACTGAGCCGCCATTCATCTTTTTGATATTTTTAAGCTCCTCAATTTTCTCATCGATCTTATCAACCAATTTTTCTGCATTCCACCCCTGGTAGCGGCGGTTACGATCATCAAAAATGTGGTAGAAAGTGATATTGCCTGATCGCAGTTTGCTAAACTTAAAATTATTCTCGATCGCTTTCTTGATCGCATCATTAGAAAGCAGATCAATGATCACATCCTCAGACACATTATTACGAAAAGCATTACTGAAAATATTCAGGTTATTCCGCAACTCACGGATCAACTGTTTTTTCAGTACATCACTGGTCTTGCTTTCTTTGTTCAGAAAAGTCAGCAGATCTTTCAGCGGACCGATACCGGTTTTCAGCCATTCCCATTCCATTGTTCAAATATAAGTTTCAAGTACGAAAGACCGAAAGTCAATAAGTCGGAAAGACTGTTCCATAGAAATGAATTTTCTTTCGGATTTTCGGTCTTACCAACTTCCGGACTTTAGTTAATTTTGGATTTCATGCAAGAGCCCAAAAAACATATTGCCCACTTCGATCTTGATTCATTTTTTGTCTCAGTAGAAATCTTAAATGATCCATCATTAAAAGGAAAACCTGTTTTAGTTGGAGGTTATGAAAGAGGTGTAGTTGCGGCCTGCAGCTATGAAGCAAGAAAATATGGAATTCATTCGGCCATGCCGATGAAAAAAGCCATGCAACTCTGTCCTCATGCGATCATTACATCAGCCAGCCGTGATCAATATAGCAAATACTCAAGGTGGGTAACCGATATTATTGCCTCAAAAGTTCCCCAGTTTGAAAAAGCCAGCATAGATGAATTTTACATCGATCTCAGCGGAATGGATAAATTTTTCGGTGTCAGCAAATATGCCCAGGAATTGAGACAGCATATTATTGAAGAAACAGGTTTACCTATTTCAGGTGGTTTATCATCAGCAAGATTTATTAGTAAGATGGCAACTAATGAAGCAAAGCCAAATGGTTTTTTAGAGATTCCACATGGAAAAGAAAAAGATTTTTTGTGGCCCCTTGCTGTTGAAAAAATAAATGGGGTTGGAAAAGAAACCGAGATCAAATTAAAGTCGCTTGGCTTTTATAAAATAGAAGATCTTGCCAGATCAACTCCTGAGTTTTTGGAAAAACATTTGGGCAAATGGGGCGAAAGTCTTTGGCGAAAATCACAGGGACTTGGTAGCGCTGAAGTGATAACTGACTGGCAGCAAAAAAGCATGAGTCATGAAAATACTTTTGATAAAGATTATAACGATATAGAATTTCTACATAAAGAATTGGTAAGGCTTACTGAAAAAACCTGTTATGGATTAAGGGAAGATGAAAAGCTTACCGGTTGCATCACGGTAAAGATCCGGTATAAAGATTTTGAAACAACAACCCGGCAGGAAGTTATTGATTATACTGCCCTTGATGATGAACTGATCGCAAAAGCAAAAGATATTTTTAATAAATCATACCAGGTTGGAAGACCGGTTCGGTTACTGGGAGTTCGCTTCAGTCATTTTATACCTTTTACAATGCAAATGAGTTTGTTTGATAACAAAGTGGAAAAACTTCAGCTCTATAAAGCGGTTGACGATATTAAAGACAGATTTGGCAGTAAAATAGTTACCAAAGCTGTTAACTCAGGATCAAAAGAAGAGAGTTTCAATTTTACCCAGCACGACAAAAAGAAAAAGCCTGGTGATAAAGGCAAAAAGATCTAAGCATAATTTTTTCTTTTAAATTTATTGCCCTGATTTATTTTCTTATCTCTTTTTTAACAATCAAAAAAAGTACCGGTAAAATTTTTGTTGTTTGATTAAACTTGCAGGGTCCATTTTAATCAATAACACGATCCCACCACGACATTTTGATGAATTAACCCTACACTAAAGTTTTACAGGGATTTTTTTACGGGCCAATAGCCTGTCGATACCTTATTAATTCAATTTTAAAACCACTACCATGAAAACATTCCGTGCTGTTTCAACGCTGTGTTTATTTTATTTTACATTTTTAGACAGCAACTGTCAATCATCGCTGATACCTAAGTATGAGATTGGTGTTCATGCCGGCGCATTTATTTACCAGGGCGATCTTACACCAAATGCATTAGGTCAATTCAATACCATGAAACCGGGTTTTGGTATTTCCGGAACAAGAAATATAAATAGCATTTATGCAGTTCGCCTCCAATTGATGCGGGGATGGCTAAAAGGTGATGATTCGAAGTATGAAAATCCTGCATGGCGTCAGCAACGAAATTTTATTTTTAAAACTCCGGTTACTGAATTGTCACTCCATCTTATCAGGAATATCACTGCGATTATTCCAAATGAAGCAGGCATCATAAATTTTAGCCCTTATGTTTTTGCCGGTCTTAATTATTCATTTTTGAAAATAAAAAGAGACTGGAGCAATTTTAATTATTCACATTTTGCCGGAGAAACAGGAGTTGTCAATGGTTTAACTGAAGATATAAATCATAAACTTCCAAAAGGAATTTTTTCCATCCCGGTTGGATTTGGTGTACGGTATGGCATTACCGAAAAACTTTCTTTTTCACTTGAAGGCACTTATCGCATTCTTGATACCGATTATCTCGATGGATTTAGCCACGCAGCAAATCCCGATGAAAACGACCACTATCATACAATAACGGTTGGCCTGATCTATTCATTTGGGAAAAGAAACAGGTTTGATTGCCCTGTAATTAAGAACTGATCAGCCTGAAAAGGCGAATAGTTGCTTATCCTTATCTTCGCCTACCTAAAAAAAAGAAAATGTCTCAAGCCTGGAAAAATTATCAAGAAAAAAATAAAGATCGTTTTTTAAATGAGTTATTGGATCTGCTTCGTATCCCAAGTGTAAGTGCCAGAAGTGAACATAAACCCGATATGGTAAAATGTGCTGAAGCCGTAAAGCAACGATTGCTTGAAGCCGGTGCGGATAAAACAGAAGTTTTTCAAACAGCTGGTCATCCCATAGTTTATGGCGAGAAAATAATTGATCCAAAAAAACCAACAGTTCTTGTATACGGACATTATGATGTGCAGCCTGTTGAACCGTTGAATTTATGGAACAGCCCTCCTTTTGAACCAGTGATCAAAGACGGGAAAATTTTTGCGAGAGGAAGTTGTGATGATAAAGGACAATTCTACATGCATGTAAAAGCGTTGGAGATAATGTTGCAAACAAATTCACTCTATACGAATGTGAAATTTTGCATTGAGGGTGAAGAAGAGGTAGGTTCTCCAAATCTTGCTGATTTTGTAAAATCTCATAAAGACTTATTGAAAGCAGATGTAGTTTTAATAAGTGATACCGCAATGCTTAGTCTTGAAAACCCATCGATAGATATTGGTGTTCGTGGTTTAAGCTATATTGAAGTGGAAGTGACTGGCCCAAATCGTGATCTTCACAGCGGTGTTTATGGCGGTGCTGTTGCAAACCCGATCACTATGCTTGCAAAAATGATCGCTTCACTGCATGATGAAAAGAACCATATAACTATTCCCGGTTTTTATGATGATGTTGTGGTGGCAACTGCTGAAGAGAGAAAAAAAATGGCCGCTGCACCTTATGATGAAGAAGATTATAAAAAAGATCTTGGTGTAAAAGAATTGTGGGGTGAAAAAGGATTTACAACTAATGAAAGAACAGGTATTCGCCCAACTATGGAATTAAATGGTATTTGGGGAGGTTACACTGCCGAAGGTTCAAAAACAGTTTTACCATCAAAAGCATTTGCAAAAATTTCTGCTCGTCTTGTGCCTAACCAGGATAGCAATAAGATAACTGATCTTATAATTAACCACCTGAAAAAAATTGCACCTCCTAATATAACTGTTGATGCAAAACCGCATCATGGTGGAGAACCGTACATGACACCAATAGACAGTAAAGCATATAAAGCAGCGGCAGCCGCGATAAAAGATACGTTTGGAAAAGAACCAATTCCTGTTCGTGGTGGTGGTAGCATTCCAATATGCTCATTGTTTGAACAGGAGCTTGGAATAAAGATCGTGTTCATGGGATTTGGGTTAGACAGCGACAATCTTCATAGCCCAAATGAAAAATTTAATTTGGATAATTATTATAAAGGAATAGAGACTATTCCTTATTTCCATAAGCATTTTGCTGAAATGTGATCTCTGAATAAGAATTTATGTTAGAAACCTTATATCAATTGATATGAGGTTTTAATTTTGAACATGCCTGAAAAAGAAAAACTCCGTCTCGATAAATACCTCTGGGCAATCCGTTTGTTCAAAACAAGAACACAAGCCGCCGCCGCATGTGATACAGGCAAAGTAAAATTCAACGGGCAACAGGCAAAAGCAGCGAAGCATGTTAATGTCGAGGATGAATATGAAGTAAAAACAGAAGCTAAACGCTGGCGTATTCGGGTAAGTGGATTATTACACAAACGTGTCACTTATTCTGAAGCCATTAAATATTATATCGATATTACTCCTGCTGAAGAAATAGAAAGATTACAATACCAGGCTGTTAGTTTTCATACTGGTAAACGACAAAGCAAAATTGGAAGACCAACAAAAAAACAAAGGAGAGACATTGATGAATTTTTGGGTGAATAACTTTCTCTGATAAAAATCATATCAACTGTTCACTGGCATCATTTTTTCGGCCTAAATAAAGAGCCATCTTAGAACTGTTAACTAAAATTTCATAACCTTAAAAAACAGTAATATGGAAAATAAAGCTGTTGACAAACCCAGAACATCCTGGCCGTCACTTTTTGACCGGGGATGGGTAGAAAAATTTTTCAATTCACCAATGGATGATTATTTCAACGTTGGCAAAATGATGAATGTACCGGCAGTAAACGTTTCAGAAACTGATAAAGAGTTCCGTCTCACAATTGCTGCGCCCGGTTTGGAAAAAGGCGATTTTAAAGTAGATGCCTATGATGATATGCTAACTATAAGCGCTGAGCATGAAAGAGAAGATAAGGAAGAAAAAGATGGTAAGTACAATCGCCGCGAATATAATTACAGCAGTTGGAGCAGGAGTTTCTCATTACCTGAAAATTGTGATTTGGGAAAAATAAATGCTGAATACAAAAATGGGGAATTGAAAGTTGTTATTCCAAAAATGCAGGTTAAGGAACCTAAAAAAGCAAAAAGCATCTCGGTGAATTAATAGGATATCACAGCAAATTGATGGGATGACCCAAAAAACCCCCGCTTTGAATGTAGCGGGGGTTATATTTAACTTCGTTCTATGCGAATAGATATCATTAGTGTTTTACCCGAGTTGCTTGAAAGCCCCATGCAACACAGCATTATGAAAAGAGCACAGGAAAAAGGTTTGCTGGAAGTTCATATACATAATCTGCGTAAATGGGCAGTAAATGAGTACGGGCAAGTGGACGATTATCAATATGGCGGTGGTGCCGGCATGGTAATGATGTGTGAACCGCTTGTAAAAGCTATTGAAGAACTTTTTCTGGAAAGAAAATATGATGAAGTGATCTATCTGACACCCGATGGTGAGATGTTAAATCAAAAAATTGCTAATGGGCTTTCGTTGAAAGAAAATATCATCATGATCTGCGGCCACTATAAAGGCATTGATGAAAGAATAAGAGAGCATTTGGTAACAAAAGAAATTTCAATTGGTGATTATGTATTAAGCGGTGGTGAACTGGCAGCTGCTGTATTAGTAGATTGTATCGGCAGATTAATACCGGGTGTTTTAAATGATGAAACCTCGGCTTTATTCGATTCTTTTCAGGATAATTTACTGGCACCACCTGTCTACACAAGACCGGAAGATTTCCGGGGCTGGAAAGTACCTGATGAATTACTTAGTGGAAACCACAGGCTGATCGAAGAATGGCGAAATGAACAATCGATCAAACGAACAAAAGAAAGAAGACCTGGTCTTTTAGAAAACCAGTGATGATCGGTTCGGATTTTCTTCTTATTAGAATACTAACAAGAAAACCACATAGGATAACAGGATCAACAATGCATCGATCGCAAATGTCTTGATCGCAAATGTCTTTTTCATAAATACGGATTTATGATATCAGTATTTCAAAACTAAAGCCAAAGCCATAGTTTGCATACCGGAATTATTCTGGTTTTGGAACAAAAAAGCCTTCGCAAAAAAACAAGGGATTTAAACCATTTATCATTATCAATGCCATTTCGAAGGACTTTTGCTTTTTATTAAAAAGTAATTCTACATCTTGCATCCCATAAGCTACTGAAACTACCGGCATGAGAAAACTGGCTCTTATATTTATATTCCTATCGTGGTTTCTGCACGTAAAGTCGCAAATTGACAACTCCAATTACCAGCAGAAATACCAGTTAAAAACTTCAAAGGCTATTGATGCTATAAAAATTGATGGTGAGCTAAATGAAGCATCATGGCAAAATGCACAGTCAATAAAAAACTTTTGGCAAAAGGAGCCTGTCGATACTGGCCTGGCACACCGGCAAACAGAAGTAAGAGTTACCTATGATGCGAACTATCTTTATTTCGGAATTATTAATTATGATACCAGTTATTATGTTATTCAAACATTGAAACGTGATGTTGATCCCGGCAGTAGCGATGCCGTGGCAGTTATGCTGGATCCTATCAATGGAAAAACAAATGGTTTCATTTTTGTCGTTAGTGCATACAATGTGCAGGCAGAAGACCTGTTAACTGCAAATAACCCTGATGTAAACTTTAGCTGGGATAACAAATGGTTTTCACAAACAACCAGACATCCTGATCGATGGATCGTTGAAATCGCTATACCATTTAAAACGCTTCGTTATGAAGCGGGCAATAAAATTTGGGGATTAAATTTTATTCGGTGTGATCTGAAAAATAATGAATACAGTACATGGGCAAGAGTTCCCATAAATCTTGAGTTCTTTGATTTTGGTTATAATGGTGCCTTGGTGTGGGATGAAACTCCACCTCCACCTGGAAGAAATATTTCAATTATACCCTATATCACCGGGGGCATAAGTAGTGATCGTGAAAATGTTGAAAAAACAGATGGAGAATTCAACCAGGGTTTTGATGCGAAGATCGCCTTGTCTTCAAAGCTGAATCTTGATCTCACTGTCAATCCGGATTTTTCACAAGTAGAAGTTGACAGGCAGGTAACCAATCTTACACGTTTCAGCATTTTCTTTCCCGAGAAAAGAACTTTTTTTATTGAGAATGCTGACCTGTTTACTACCTATGGTTTTCCCGGCAGCAATCCATTTTACTCAAGAACGATCGGTCTTGATAAAGATGGGAACCGGATCCCTATTTATGCTGGTTTGAGATTGACGGGGAATATTGATGATAAAACGAGAATAGGAATTATGAATATGCAAACCGGAAAGAAAGGAGATTTCCCTGCACAAAATTATAGTGCCGTTTCTGTTACACGAAGAGTCTTAAAGCGATCTATCATCAAAGCATATTATTTCGGCCGTGAAGCATTTATGAATGAACAACAGAAAAAAGATGATCCACTTGATCGCTATGGAAGAAATGCCGGTTTTGAAATGGGCTATACAAGCAACAAAGGCGATATACAGGTATGGTACGGATTACACAAAAGCTGGAAATATGGTATCAACGAAAAAGATCATTTTGGATATCTCGGAGTTGGATATTTTAAGAGAAAATTTTCTGGCTTTGTCAACGTAACACAGATGGGAACAAATTATTACGCCGATATGGGTTTTATACAGCGTATAGAAAATTATGATGCAGCGCTTGATACAACAATTCGCCTTGGCTTCAAAAATCTATTCTCAACATTTAGCTATACTATGTTTCCCAAAAAAGGCAAACTGAACTCTCATAGTATAAATTTCAACAACGATATGTACTGGAATCCTGATGGAAGCTTCAATGAAAGAGTTAGCGAGATCATTTATCAGTTCAGCTTTAAAAATACTTCGGAAATGCAACTGATCTTTAATAACCAGGATGCACATTTATTATATTCAACTTCTTTTACCGATTATGATCCGTTACCAATAGGAACATATGGTTTCAATAATTATAAAATAAAATATCAATCTGATCAGCGAAACAAATTCAGTTTCACATCAGCCATTCGTCTTGGAGGATTTTATAATGGCGATATCCGGCAATATATCCTTGAGCTTCGTTATCGTGTACAGCCATGGGGCAGTTTCAGTGTTGCATTTGAACAGGATGAATTAAAATTTCCAGCTCCTTATGGAAAAGCATCTTTATTTCTTATTGCGCCAAGAATAGAAATAAATTTCAGCAACAGTCTTTTCTGGACAACATTCATTCAATACAACACCCAGGAGAATAACATAAATATCAACAGCCGTTTTCAATGGCGATTTAAGCCGATGAGTGATCTTTTTATTGTTTATACCGATAATTACTTCAGTGACCCGTTCCTCAAAAATCGCAACAGAGCTTTGGTATTTAAATTAAATTACTGGCTAAACTTATAGCCATGCGATCTTTAATAATTACTTTTCTTTCTTTCTTTGCATTTCTATCTACAGCTTGTTCCCAGGATAATGAAACCCTGGTAAAAGAAGCAGAAGAAAAATTGAAAACAGGCAAGACAACCATTTCACAAATTCTTACTGATAAAAAATATGATGCAATTCATCCGGAAACTTCTTTTAGAAACCTGATCGAAAAGTATTGTAAAACAGAAACAATTTCAATAGCAACAGACACTATTCCGGGTAAAAAAATAAAAGTGATCGGCTCTGTAAAAAATTCAGAAGGCAAGCCTGTTGTCAATGCTTTGGTTTATTTATATCATACAGATAGCCGTGGCTGGTATGCAGCAGATGCGCCGCATGTATTGATGAACGAGGGCGATATGCGTCATGCAAGATTGTTTGGATATGTAAGAACTGATAAGGACGGAAAATTTGAATTACATACGATCAAACCATCAGGCTATCCTAAAAGCGATCTGCCTGCTCATATTCATGTGCATATGGATGCCGCAGGTTATCAGTCATTCGTTACGGAATTTTTATTTGACGATGATGAAAGATTGGTTGGGAGCATCAGGGAAAATTCAATTAGGAATGATTTTATAATTGCAAAGGCTGAAAAGACTTCGGCTCCTTTTGTGCAACAGTTTTCCTACTCAATAATGCTCCGAAAACAATAGCAATCGTTTGCTCAATTTTATCCTTCTGCATCTTCATACCGTTTATTTCAGGAACTTGCACCTTCAACAATTGCAATATGAAATCAAACCGCAGAAAATTTTTACGTAATCTCTCTTTAGGAACCGGTGCTTTGTCAATCGGAATCCCGTCATTAGCTAAAGTGAAAACGAATAAAGAAGACAGGAATGAAATTACGGATCATGACAAACAATCTTTCAATATGTGCGGATATGCTGCACCAAAATTGGAAACTGTAAGGATCGGTGTTGTCGGACTTGGTATGCGTGGCTCTGATGCTGTGGGAAGACTCAGCTATATAGAAGGCGCAGAGATCACAGCACTTTGCGATAAGTATCCTGACAGGGTTGCTGCTTCTCAAAAAACATTGCAGAAAATGGGAAGACCGGCAGCTAAAGAATACAGCGGCGAAGAAGGATATAAAGCTTTATGCGAAAGCAATAATGTTGACCTTGTTTACACCCCTACTCCATGGCATTTACATACACCAGTTGCAGTGTATGCAATGAAAAATGGTAAACATGCTGCTACAGAAGTAAACGTTGGAGAAACGATCGATCAATGCTGGCAGGTTGTCGAAACATCAGAAAAAACAAAGAAGCATTGCATGATGCTGGAAAATTGTTGTTATGATTTCTTTGAATTGCTTACGCTAAACATGGCCAGACAAGGATTGTTTGGAGAATTAGTTCATGCCGAGGGTGCATATATACATGATCTTTCAAAAGATTATTTATTTAATAAAAAAGCATATGCCGATATGTGGCGCTTAAAGGAAAATATCGGTAAAAATGGAAATCTCTATCCAACTCACGGTCTGGGACCGATCGCACAATGCATGAACATAAACCGCGGTGATAAGTTTGATCATTTGGTAAGTATGAGTACAAATGATTTTACATTGAATGATCTTGCGAAAGAAATGGCAGCTAAAGATGATTTTTTTAAAGAATATGTTGACAGGCCTTATCGTGGAAATATGAATACAACATTGATACGTACCAATAACAATAAAAGCATTATGCTGCAACATGATGTTTCCTCGCTTCGTCCTTATTCAAGAATACATTTGGTTAGCGGTACAAAAGGTGCTGCGCAAAAATGGCCGGGACCCGAAAGAATCGCATTTGGTCATAGCTGGATAAAAAAAGAGGAGCTTGATGATCTGTATAAAAAATACTCACCACCTATCGTAAATCATATCGGTGAAATAGCAAAAGAAGTTGGCGGGCACGGTGGTATGGATTTTATCATGGATTGGCGATTGATCGATTGTCTGCGCAATGGCTTGCCGCTTGACCAGGATGTTTATGATGCGGCAGCATGGAGCAGTATCTTTCATTTAAGCCAAAAATCAGTGGCTGCAAGATCCAGGAGTGTAGATGTTCCTGATTTTACAAGAGGAGCATGGAAAACAAATAAACCTGTTGATCTGACATTGATTGGTGGTGCCACAACTACAGTAAGAAAAATTCAGAAACAAGGAAACTAATAAAATAAAGAGGCTGTCTCAAAGGTAACAAGGAACACGAAGGACACAATGTACACACAACGGACACAAAGAAATTTCTGTTTATTACAGCACTTTGTGTTCTTCGTGGTTTCTTTGTGTTCGTTGTGATCCCTGCTTCATCAACTTTTGAGACAGCCTCTTGTTGCTTTAATAAACCGGGTAAATCAATTCAAGGACATCAATATTTCTTTACATTCCATTTTTAAAGATTGCGATATAACAGGATCATTCTTTAATGCCTGTGTCAAAAACATTTTTGCTTTTAATTTATCACCGGCTTTTGCATAGATCAATCCTGCATGACAAAGCAGTTCCGGGTTTTTACAATTTGTTTTTAATGCAGTTTCGATATAGGGTATTGCTTTAGCATATTCTCCTTTTCCATAATAAACTATGGCTACTGTTTCATTCACTTCAATATTTTCGGGGCGACGGTTGTATTCCTGCAAAGCATATTCCAAAGCCTTTTCGTAATTATTAACACCCATATAAGCATGCGCCATTTCATGATCCTCATTTTGTCCTGAGTTTTTATTCTCTCCTGTTGATGAAAACTTTTTCATGTAGCTTAGAATTTCTTCAGCAATAGCTTTTGCCTTTTCATTTTCTCCCTTCAGATTATATATTTCAACTATTCCTTCTTTAAAGGTATGATCCGCTATGATTGAATCAGCACTTATGTACAGATCAAGTGCTTTGTTATACTCTTTTTCTTCTACAGCAATTCTTGCAAGACCTGCCAATGCATAAGGATAATTTTGACGGTTATTGACTGCAATTGTATAATGCATTTTTGCTTTATTTATATTTCCAGTCTTCTCAAATAATTTACCAAGCTGCACACGGCACCATTCTGTATTTTCATCACCGGGGGCTCCGGCATCTACTGCCATTTTCATTGCTTCAATTGCTCCGGGAATATCACCATGTATTTCCCGCAAATAAGCAATACGTGAATAAGAACGATTATCTGGCCGTATCGATATCATTTTATCAGCTGCCTCTATTGCTTCTTTATACTTTCCCGATTCAACATAACCATCAACAAGCAATCCATATACATATGCGTTGAGTGGATAAAGCTGCTGAGTTTTTGACGCAATACTCAGGCCTTCTGTAAATCGATGTTGTGAAAGAAGTATCGTTGCTTTGAAGGTCAACCCTTCAAAATTATTTGTATCCTTTTCCAATACTTCGTTGATACATTTTAATGCAGCTTCATTATAGTAATTGAAATGCCCGGTGTTGCGCCCTTCCTGGATATACTGAGCAGTTAAAGCAAGTAATGATTTGATATCTGAAGGGTTTATTTCTATTTTTCTTATTAATACATCAGCATTATTTTTTACTGTAGCCCACTCCGCCGCATATGTCATTGACGTTTTTCGCGGAAGTAATTCAGTATAGACTGCGTCTATTTTACTATTGTGATTTTTAACTCTTGTAAGGACAAAGGCTGACGCCGCCACAAACAAAATAAGCAGAGCTAAGTAAACAAATCTCTTTTTCATATGTTCATTTTTTTTGTTTCTACCTGGTTAAAGACAACAGGCTCACCTTTTACGGTGAACCTGTTATTTGATTTTTCTAATTCTTTACAACTTTAATTGATTGTTTTACGATGCCATTTTTAACAGCGGTTATTACATAAGTACCACTTGACAGTTTACTCATATCCCATTGCATATTATATACACCAGCCTCATGATCCTTGTCTGCCAGCATCTTTACAAGTCTGCCCTGCATATCATATACAACTATCTTAACCTGCGAAGGAGCATCTACACTATACCTGATCGTATTGTTATTTGATCCGGGATTAGGATAAGTTGATAAATTGACTTCAGGTGAGGCAAGTCCAAGACCTGACGGGGCTTTCTTCATTTCTATTTCGGTTGCATTGGTAGTTGATCTGTCTGTTGCACTGTTATCACAATTACAGTTATGAGTGCCCTGCCATGGTGAAGCAACATAAGGGAAAGATGATTTGAGTGGTGCATCATTAGATGTTACTCCCGCATTATAAGTAAGAACATCAACCAGGTCTTGTGTTACAGGGCTACCTGCACAATTATAATCATCATACCAAAGACCAATTGCAGCTAATGCAATACCACTTACAGCCTGCAATTCTATTCTTACAACATCATCTTCTAATCTTCTTCCATTAGGAAATCCATCCATATTAGGGATCCATTGCAATGCTGCACTACTATTGTAAGTTGGATTGGTCAAGCCTAATACTGCTGCCTGAACAATTCCAAGATTGCTGAACTGCGGATGATTGCGCGGTGTAGGAGGAGTAGCCATATTCAAACGAAGCATATCACCACCATTTGGTAAAAAGTTATGAATAAAAGGCTTCCCTGCTGCTAATGGATTTCCGCCTTTACCTGTTGCTAACTGATAAGGTCTTGCGTTTGGTACTCCTGTATTAAAAATTGGCCAAAGATCAACTGATCGTGGTGAGTTTGCCGCCGGCAATAATAATCCGCCAAAAGAATTTTCGGCAAGTGCAGTGCCATCTAATAAGGCATTACCTTTTAATCCATATAAACCATTTTGTCCATTGCCAAAACCAAATCCATTACCACCAAATGCGCAAGCCAATGAGTTTTTCTGAATGCGCAATTTTGATAATGCAGGAACAGCAGTTCCAAACAATGCATCATCCATGTAAAGACCAAGTTCAGGGTTATAAAAATAGTTTCCGAACTTATTCAGTCTTTCCAGGTCCTGGTAAGGAGTTAAAGCATTCCAGTAATCCTTATCACCAATCGGAACTATCACCTCATTTGTAAGCGGCATTCCAAGACGGGAAACCTGGATCCATGGGCCACTGTTACTGGTTCCATTATTGTAATTTTCATAGTCCTTATAATCTTTTAATACCGATATTTTCTGACGACTTGCTGAAGCCCATACACCAATTACATATTCCGGGTCAAGGATATTCGCAGCCTGAGATGCTGATTTATGGTCTTTTTGCAATGCAGAAATATCAACCTGTAATGCGATTGTGGAAACATTCAAACATTTTAAACCATCAATAGATTGAGTGCCTGTTGTACGCGGCGCATCACCCAGGTCAAAAATTCCACCAAGGTCAACAAAGAATGGATCATCTGAGGTACCACAGAAAACTTTTTCACCGCTATTTGCAGTGGCAATTGAACTTTGAATCAATGATTCATAGGTTGGAGCATTCAAACCGACAGGCGAACTGATTGAACGAGGGCCAACATTTGGAGGAGGTACTGTTCCATTGTTTACAATAGTTGAAAAACTTTTTCCTCCATCCGTACTCTTTTCAAGTTTATACGTGGTTTTCAGATTTTGTTTTCCCAAACGGATATTGAAGAAAGTAGAGGGATCCTGGTTTTCCTGTTTAAAAGTAAAACGATAAGTAATGTCATCTCCTTTGGTGGCTACGTTATTATCAACATGAATTTCATAACGGATGTTTTCTCCAAATGAATAATAATTAGGCCCGCCTTGTGGCAATTGACCTGGCACATAGCATGCGATGATGGTTACTTTGTTCGGATCATCAGGGCTGCGGAATGCATACAGGTCAGTATTATCCGCGAGCGGGTCGTTAGCAATTAGTGGTGCTTCCCTATGACTGGATGCAAATGCCCCGAACGGAAATACATTGATGAGCATTGCTGCCAGTAAAATGGAAGCATAAATCTTTCTTTTCATAAATAAATTTTTGGTTTAAATAAAAAATAGGTTTCATAAGCCTACTGGTTTAATATTCAAAAGCATTCATAGCATACGAATCCGGGACAAGGGATCTTGTCACAAAAAATGAAAAGGGTGCTTTTAATGTAAGATTGGTTCTCAGATCGAAGAATACAGATAGGAATTTTTTACTTCTGTCTTTCTCGCAAATCGCTGGTTATTTTATGATCGATCAGTAAATGTAAATAGTTACGTAAGGCGGTTAACATCAGATTTTCTTTAAATAAAAATTACTTATTGATCTAAAACCTTTAAAAGAAAAATCCGCAGCTGTTTCTTTTTCGTATAATCATGATTATTTTGGAAGGGAGATATTACATAAGACGAAACTTATTTAGCGCTTCAACTTTATTTTGAACATGCAGTTTCTGATAAATATTCTTAAGATGTTTTCTTACTGTTTCTGCACTTATATCAAGACGCAATGCAATTTCTTTATAAAGCAATCCTTCTGATACAAGGGCCAGCACTTCTTTTTCTCTTTGACTTAATAAGGAATTAACATCATTGATTACCGGCTTTTGAAAAGTACCGATCACCTTCCTTGCAATGTAAGGGCTCATTGGCGAACCTCCATTATACAGATCCCTGATCGCTTTGGCAATCTCGTTTGCAGTAATTGAATCTTTTAGTATATAACCGGATGCGCCGCATTTCAAAGCTTCAAAGATTGTCTCATTATCATCATGAATGGTACAAACCATGAATTGCGTATTACGTAGTTTGTCTTTAAGCCGAACAATAAGCTCTGTACCTCTCATTCCCGGCAGACTGATGTCAATGATAGCAACATCGGGTGGTGATTGTTCTAAACCTATATGCGCTTTTTCTGCGCTGGTATATGAACCCATAAGCGAAGTATCCTTTTCCTGGTTGATGATCGTTTCCAATGCTCTGCGGAATTGATCGTTGTCTTCAACAATTGCTACTGTGATCATAAGTTCATTTAAATGGAATTTCAAAAGTTAATGTAAGCCCTTCCCTGTTTTGCATTAAAAATTTTCCATGCACGTTATGCATCCGTTGCTGCATATTCCTAAGTCCGTTCCCTACGTCATTTGCCTCATCTTTGTGAATTCCCCTGCCGTTATCTGAAACCAAAATTTTTAATACGCCATTACATGTTATTTCAATATTTATTTTGTTAGCTCCCGAATGCTTAATAATGTTATGAACTGCTTCTTTAACTGCAAGAAAAATATTTCGTCTTGATTCACCGTTGACCTCTATGTCTGGTATTTTCTCGGGGATAGTAATGTGAAGCTGGCAAGGATAGTTTTCCAGCCATTGCCTAACCTGTCGCTGGATATAAGAAATAAGACTTGACAGTTGATCATTCTCTGTGTTAAGACTCCATATTACTTCCTTCATTTTACCTGAAATATCGCCAACAGATTGATATATCTTTTCCATCTCAGATTCTATCGCCTCATCCTGCACTTTACCTTTTGTCATTTCAGTTAATAGTTTTATACCGGAAAGTCCCGCGCCAATGTCATCATGCATTTCAGAAGAGATCCTTTGCCTTTCCATTTGTACAGCCAATTGCTTTTCCAGCATTGCCCTTTGCTTTCTCAGACGTGAAATGTATATAAGGCGAACAACAAAAAGGATCGCCGATAAAGCTAATACTGTAACCAATAATCTAAACCACCATGTCTGGTACCAATAAGGCAGGACCTCCATATTGACACCAATAGCATTTTCAACAAATTCACCTTTCTCATTTATATAGCGGATATCTATTTCGTAATCACCATAGCTTAGTGCATTCAGTTCTATTTTGTTTTTATCTCCTGCAGGCAAATATTCATTTTGAAATCCTTTTATTTTATAACTAAACCCTGGTCTATTGCTTGTATATGAAATGGCGCTTAACCAAATAGTGGCGCTGGTAGTTCCGGCAGGCAGCGCAATTCTATTCCATTCAAGGTTATTCAGAATAGTTTTTTTATTCTTTCTTATATATTCTATACGTTTAACATATACCGGGAATGGATACGAACTGCTGGAATAATTAACCAGGTCAACGCTTGTAAATCCATTTATTCCTGAAAAAAATAATTTATTTCCAATTGCAAGTGCCCCGGTTTCGTCAAAGGAGTTGTCCTGCAAACCATCTTCAACAAAATAATTGAGGCATTTTTTTGTTACATAATTTACTCTTGAAAGCCCATTATTTGTACTGACCCAAAAAATGCTGTCTTTTTCAGGAAGTATGCCATACACAGCATTATTACACAGGCCATCCAGTTCAGTAATGTAGGTCCAGTTCCCGGTTTTTTTATTATAGCCGTTAATGCCTCCGCCATAAGTGCCAAACCATAAAACAGAATCATTATCATACATATCAAAAAAGATCCCTGAATTAAAGCCGCTACTATCACGTTTGTAATTTATTATCTGAACTGTTGAATCAATCGCAGGATCAAATTTTGCAACTGCATTATCAAACATGATCCAGATAAAGCCATCTTTATCAAACTTAATATTATGTATATGGTTTTCAGGCAAGCCCCCGGAAAAATCCGATCCTGCCTTTTTTTGTGTTATGATATGTTTTTGTGGTTGCCATATTAATAATCCTCCCTGTCCTTCGTTTGCCCAATATATTTTATCTCCAGACGTAACGGTATTATTAAAAAAATTTTTTGTGAACGGTTTCCATTCCGGGTATAATTTTAATAACAGGTCTCTTGAAAGAATTCCTTTCGTTGGCCGATAAGCATACATGCCGCCGGTAGATGATAAAAGCCAAAGATCTTCATCCATCTTTATCACACGATGTACAATACCCAATGCAGCTGTTCCACTTATTTTTTTTATATCTCCTGTAATAAGATCAGCCAGGTAAAGACCATCTGCGCCACACGCAAAGAGCCGGTTTTTATCTGCAGGAACAAGAGCATAGATATGATTCATCCTTGTTTTGCCATCTGCACTTTTTTTATATGCCGTAAAAGGAGATGCAACAAGATTCATGCGGATAAGATTCGTTAATGAACTGATCCAAAGACCATCTTCGCGGTCAAGAAAAATATCAGAAATAAAATTATCAGCACTAAAAAATTCATCATTAACAATAGGATTAAATAGGTTCTTGCTTAGATCAAGTTTACAAAATCCGCTATTAGTTCCAAGCCAAAGCTCATTATTTTTCCCGGCAGCAAGACAATTAATAACATTGTTGCTAACAGCGGGTATTGTGATCTTTTTTCCTATAACCCATCGGTTGTTAATGATCGCTCCGCTAAAGACATTTGATCCTGAGCTGATATAACAGCTATCATTTAGAATTGCCAAGTCGCTGACAGTTATATTACCGGCCTGGTTATCTTCAAGTTTTATTATGCTATCCTGGATCTTTAATGAGTTAATATCATAAAACAAAACGCCATAATTGTCGATCCCGACGGCAATGATGTTTTTATTTACCGGTCGAATAAACAGAACATTGATGTCAGGTTCAAAATTTCCGGGTAGTTGAAAATTTTTATACTTTTTTTCTTTCAAGCTATATATTTTCAAAAAATCCTGGGCGCCGATCCACAAATTATTCTGCGCATCACAATAGATCTTGTTTATCCATAGATTTGGAAGGCCGTCTTCATGTGCTGCTTTTTGCGATAGGAGATGAGTTATTTTTTGTGTTCTTATGTTTATCACATCAACTCCTCCATTAAATGAAGCGATATAAAGGTTTTCATCATTTCCTAAGGTTATGTCAAAAATGAAATTCTCTCTCAGGCTATTAGTGATATCTGAGGTCTTTTTATAGGGTTCAAAAGAAGTTCCGTCAAACCGATAAACACCATCCTGGGTTGCCAGCCAAATAAACCCGTATTTATCCTGGACTGTCTTTTTTATATTATATGTGTAAAGACCTTGTGCAAAAGAGTACGTTTTCACATTGAACTGCTGCGAATGAGAACTGTTTAAAATCAACAAAAAGAAAAGAAAAGTATGAATGAAATGCAGTCGCATCGAAATTTTATAATTATAAATTAAATTAATAATAATTTTAGATAACAAGCCACCAACCTGAAATTACGATCTTCAGCGTACCGTGAGTCTTATTAAGGTGGGCTTTTTCCAAACAGGACCAGATATTACTGGAGACGTACCGATGGGAACAATGGACAGGGGATTCACCTGTTTTTTGATGAAAATTATACGCCATTTATCCAATCCGCTTCGAGATGCTATGGTTTTGCTTGCCGTTGTGTAAAGGATTGATCGATCAATGTATTTATTAAAAGAAAACAAGACAATAAAAAGAAGTTATATAAAATGCGAACCGGGATTGTTGATAAATGAATAAACCGGTTCGCATTTGATTTCTTATTCTTTCTTCACGCCGATCACGGGTAATGTTTTTTCATGAATGAGCTGATTTAATTTAGCCACATCTTCACTCATTATTTTTTTCAGCTTATTTAATTGCTCATCGATCTGCACCACTAATTCTGTATAAGCATCTTTTGATTGTTTTGAAAGACCAGATTGACCTGCAGCAGATGCATTGTAAATACTTGAAAGTTTATCATCAAGCTTAATCGGATAATTCAAAACATCCTGCCCGCTTTTTGCTTTTGTTTGATGTAATGCTTCCTCAACAGCAGTTATTTGTTTATTAACCGTATCAATTTGTTGTTTTACTTCTTTAGGCATGTCTTTACCGACTCTTGCACTGAAATCATTCATCTGTTGTCTCATATCACGAATATTCTTGATCGCTTTCATGATCTCAGTTGATTTATCGCGAATAGTGATCAAATGATTGAACTGTTCTTCAAACTCCGTAAGTGAAGTTTTATAATTTGGATCAGGAAGAATAGTGAACGGAACTTCAGTTGAATCATTTACGGATTTGAACTTTGCAAAATAATTTCCCGGTGCAGCTTTTGGCCCGCTGATAAATCCATTCCACAAGATCAAACCCTCCACTCTTTCTGCTTCCGGATAATTCATATCCCATTCAAATTGATTCATTCCTTTAGCAACTTCAAATTTGTCTGCAGGTGTTTTAGCTGTTGTAGAAAAAGTTTTGATCATCTTTTTATTCTTATCAAAAACTTCTATAGAAAGTTTAGTTGAATCGGTAGCGTTCGACATATAATAATTAAATACAACGCCATTTGCAGGGTTCATTCCAACATTTCGCAAATCTGCTGCTGCTCCACGACCACCACCGCCACGTCTTCCACCACCTGGCATTCGATAAGCGGGGTTCACACTAAATACATGAAGTTTTTTATTTACGATATCGGTATTTTTTTCCTGCAACACGGTTAAGTCATCTAATATATAAATGCTTCTTCCTTGTGTACCGACAATAAGATCATTATTTTTTATAGCAAGATCGGTGATAGGAACTTCAGGCAAATTCAATTGAAACGATTTCCAGTTGGCGCCATCATCATAAGAAATATACATTCCATATTCAGTGCCTGCATATAATAGACCTTGCCTTTTCCTGTCTGCACGCAAACATCTTGAAAAGTGCAATGGATTAATTCCATTCACTATCTGTTTCCATGTTTTACCATAATCTTCGGTTTTATATATGTATGATCTAAAATCATCGAGCTTATATCTTGTACCAACTATATATGCCGCTCCTTTCTTAAAAGGATCTACTTCTATACAATTCCACATTATCCATTGAGGGATATTTTTTGGCGTAACATTCTCCCAGTTCTTTCCTCCATCTTTACTTACATGTATCAATCCATCATCACTTCCTGTCCATAACAGATCTTTTTCAACCCAGCTTTCTGTGGCATAAAAAATAGTACAATAGTATTCAACACTTGTATTGTCCTGTGTTATCGGGCCGCCGCTTGATGCTTGTTTCTTTTTGTCATTTGTCGTAAGATCAGGCGAGATCATTTGCCATGTTTTTCCTTCGTCTTCAGTTGCGAAAAGATGATTACCTGCGGCATATAATTTTTTGGGATTATTGGGTGAAAAGAAAATCGGATAGTTCCATTGAAAACGATATTTAGCAGCTTCTGCACCTGCACCCATATTATCTATTGGCCATACATTTATTGCCCTGCTTTCACCGCTACGGTGATCTAATCTTTGCAGCAGTCCCATATAATTACCACCATAAGTAATATCCGGGTTCAATGGATCTGCAACGATATAACCGCTTTCGCTGCCGGCAGCATTTTCCATATCTGTAGCAGTTATTGCTGCACCATAAGTTCTGCTTCTTATTCTGAATGCACCATTATCCTGTTGCGGCGCAAGTACTCGATAAGGAAATGCATTGTCTGTACTGACACGATACACTTGTACAGTGGGTTGATTTAAATAAGTGCTCCAGTTATTTCCTCCATCAAAAGATACTTGTGCACCGCCATCATCAGCAACGATCATTCTATTCGCATCTTCCGGGTCGATCCAAAGATCATGGTGATCTCCATGAGGAGTATTGATAGATTGAAATGTTCTACCGCCATCAGTACTTCGCATAAAATTTACATTCGGACAATAAACTTTATTTTCATTCTTAGGATCAACAAAAACTTTTGTATAATACCATGCACGTTGACGTATATTATTATCGCTTGTTGTCAATGACCAGGTCTCACCACCATCTGCACTCATATACAATCCTCCATCTTTATTTTCTATGATGGAATAAATTTTATCTGTATTGGATGGAGCTACTGCAACACCAACAATTCCCCATGCTCCTTTTGGTAATCCTTTTTTTGTTGAAATATTTGTCCATGTTTCTCCACCATCACTGCTTTTCCACAAACCACTTCCATCACCACCACTTTCTAAACTATACGGAGTTCTCATTAACCGCCACATGCCGGCATAAAATACATTTGTATTACCAGGTTCCATTACCAGGTCACTACATCCTGTTTGATTATTTATAAATAAAGTTCTTTTCCATGTCTTGCCGCCATCTGTTGTTTTATAAACGCCACGTTCTTCATTTGGTCCAAAAAGATGCCCCATTACTGCCACCCAAACTATATCCGGATTTTTAGGATGAATTACAATACGAAGGATATGACGGCCATCTTTTAAACCAACATTTTTCCAGCTTTTTCCTCCATCATCACTGCGCCACATACCACCGAGGCCTTCACTTACATTTCCACGCATTGTGTTTTCTCCTTCACCAACATAAATAATAGTTTCGTCGGAGGGAGCTACAGCAACCGCACCAATTGAGCTTCCAAAATATTTATCTGAAACGTTTGTCCAATTACTTCCGCCATCAGTTGTTTTCCAAACACCACCTCCTGTGGCGCCAAAGTAAAATGTATTTTTATTTTTATAGCTGCCGGTTACAGCTGCACTGCGTCCCCCGCGAAAAGGTCCGATCAAACGATATTTAAGTTTGGAGAATAATGGATCATCCTCATTCGAAGTAACTACCGTAGCCTTACTTGTCCTTTGTGCAAATGAAAATGATATACAACATGTGAATGCAAGCAATAAGAAAATCTTTCTCATGAGATTTGTGTTAGAAGAATGAAGTTAGTGATTTACCTTTATCAAAATCAAGAGTATGTTTTCATTTTCTATAACTGGCAATCTTGCTGACATTCATCAAAAAAAAATTTACCCGGCAGAAATAAAGGTTGAAAACGGAAAGATTGTTTCCATAACCTCAAACCAAAAACTTCAAACCTCAAACTATATTCTTCCTGGTTTTATAGATTCTCATGTTCATATTGAAAGTTCTATGCTTGTACCATCTGAATTTGCCAAGCTGGCTGTTGTTCATGGTACAGTTGCAACAGTAAGCGATCCGCATGAAATAGCAAATGTGTGTGGCATGGAAGGGGTGGAATTTATGATCGAGAATGGTAAAACTGTTCCTTTCAAATTTAATTTTGGTGCACCGAGTTGTGTGCCCGCAACAATTTTTGAAACCGCAGGAGCCTCCCTGGATTCAAATGAAGTTGAAAAGCTTTTGCAACGGAATGAAATAAAATATCTAAGTGAGATGATGAATTTTCCCGGAGTGCTGAATGAAGATGAAGAGGTAATGAAAAAAATTGCAGTCGCTCATCGTTTATTAAAACCAGTTGACGGTCATGCTCCCGGTTTAAGGGGTGACTTAGCTAAACAATATATTGCTGCGGGCATTACAACCGATCATGAATGTTTTACAAAAGAAGAAGCGTTGGATAAATTGCAAAACGGAATGAAGATCATTATTCGTGAAGGGAGTGCTGCCAGGAATTTTGAAGCACTGATCGATTTGCTGAATGATTATCCGAATCAAATGATGTTTTGCAGTGATGATAAACATCCGGATAGTTTGGTTCTTGGACATATAAACCAATTATGTGCAAGAGCAATTGCTAAAGGTATTGATCTGTTTAAAGTATTAAAAGCGGCTTGTGTAAATCCGGCTTTACATTATAAACTTGAAGTTGGTTTGTTGCGTGAAGGTGACGCGGCTGATTTTATTGTAGTGAAAGATCTGGAAAAGTTTGAAGTAGTGAAAACATTTATTAACGGAGAATTAGTTTTTGAGAATGGAAAATCAAAAATCGAAAGCCGAAAATCGAAAGTGATAAATAATTTTTCATGTAGTAAAAAGAAAGTCGAAAACTTTGCTATCAAAGCAAACGGGGGAAATAAAATAAATGTTATAGAAGCTTTAGATGGGCAGCTCATCACCAATAAGATCTTATATGAACCGGAAATAATTAATGGCAAATTTGAAAGTGATATTGAGGATGATATTTTAAAAATTGTTGTTGTTAATCGTTATAAGGATGCACCGGTAGCAAAATCATTTATAAACAATTTTAAATTATTAAAAGGAGCCATCGCATCTTCTGTTGCCCACGACAGCCATAACATTGTGGCAGTAGGTGTAGATGATGAAAGTATCTGCAAAGCCATAAACCTTGTGATAGAAAAACAAGGAGGAGTAAGTGCTGTTTGTAACGACAAAGAAATAGTACTTGCGTTACCTATTGCCGGCTTAATGAGCAATGAAGATGGATATAAAATAGCTGAGGCCTACACTGCTATTGATAAAATGGCAAAAGAAGAATTGGGTTCTACCCTCTCCGCTCCTTTCATGACACTTTCATTTATGGCGCTATTAGTTATTCCTCATTTGAAATTAAGTGACCTGGGTTTGTTTGATGGAGATAGTTTTAGTTTTGTCTAAAGTAAGAATATATTACGCAGATTTCCGCTTTAATTGTCCCGGTGAATACCCATGATGTTTTTTAAATGTTTCAATAAAGCTGCTCACTTTTTCATAATTAAGTATTGAAGCAACTTCATTAACCGTTACATGCTTTTCAAGCATTAATCTTTTTGCATGCTCCATTTTCATTTCAAGGTAATACTCGTACAAGCTTCTCTGGAAAACAGTTTTAAAATATCTCTTCAATGTCGATTCGCTTAATGCTACTTTTTTTGCAATGGTATCAATCCCGGGAAAAATTCCCTGCAGGTTTTCTTCAAGCATTTTTTCTGCCATCAAAATTTTATCATAGTAGAGGATCTTACTTTCAAGTACTTCTTTAGAAGATCTTGATGAGATTTTTCTGAAAAATTCTGCTACTAATAACAGAGCCTCTGCCTTAATATGAAGATGTGATTTTAGGTCGGAGCCTGCCGCTGTGTAAATGTCCGAGATAACTCTATATTCGGCAGGTGATGATGATTCAAGCAACATTGTAGGATATTTCCTGGCATTCAATTCATCTATAAATGATCTTATTTGTGAATCAGAATCTGAATCAGAAAATTCCTGCATTAGCCAGGAATAAGCAACTGACAGATCAATAGCATGAAGACCTGAGCCTGGTTCAATTTCAAAATCCATCTCTGCATCGCTTGAAAAAAATATAGTATTCATGCCTTGCGGGATACGCATCGGCTTTGGAAAAGCTTTATTGTTCAAAACGAGACTTTCAGTATTGAGGAGATATCCAATATGAAAATACTTTTCACTCTCCGTATAGCGGTGTGGTTGTTTGCAAAAAGAAATTGGCTTATTAAGGCTAAAATTCCAAACCCTCATTACAATACCTTTAGCTAGTTGCACTTTTTTTATAATGCCAATGCCATGAGATAGAGGAATTTGTATAAGACCTTTTACAGAATTAGTATCAAATACTTCCGCAAGGTTGGAAAGCGATTCATCAGAATCAATCTCCGCAAATATGTACTGCAGTTTATCCACGGGGTCTCTATAGTTTATTGGTTAATGCTACTAATCAATAAGCCCCGACCGAATAAGAGGTACTGCTATATAATAATTGTGCTAAATTAACTCGCTTCAATTTACAACAATTATTAGCATAACTACGTACGGTTACGTAATATTTTATACGAAACCTGATTTTGAACTTTTGCAGGTACTATTTGAATCTACGACGGAAATTCCCTACCATATGTACGAGTACTTTTGAGTTGGGAAGACAAAAAATTTCTTGTGTTTTTTCCGGATGGTTTGAAAGTAATTTTCTTTTCTGTTTCGACTTTAGTTTATTCCGAACACTATGAAGACAACGTAGGGAAGATTTGATTTCCTAAGATTGGACCTATGAGATGAAAAGTTTAGTTCAATCACTTCTTATGAACTAAATAAAATCAAGGACGTATCTGGTCCGCATCTCCTCACATTGTTTTCATTATCAAGTTTAATGGTCAGTTTCAAAAAGCAGCAAAACTGCTAATGACACTGTATTGCTTATAATGATCAAAAACGTGACTTTATGAAAACGAACAAAATCTACACGGTAATGCTTTGTTTGAGTATCCTGGTTTCGCCAGTTTCATTTGCTCAGGATAAAACCAAGGATCTTCCTAAAGAAGCTTCATCTGACTGGTATAAAACAGCGACAGAGAAAATTCTTGAAAATGAATATGATTTTACTAAAACAAGTAATCATGATACTTACAGGACAGTAAACCAGAAAAATCATCTGGGTTTTATTGTAAGCCCGGATGGCTTTTCGGTTTATAATCTTAAACATGGTAGTGAGCAACAATCGTGGAATGTTGATTTCATAGTTGCCGGTGCAGGAAGAGTTGGAACGCAATGTTCGCTTCCCAAGAGTTTCACGATCTCTGAAAATTCATCAACTGTCATTTTCAGCTCAAATTCTCTTGATGTAGAATACGTAAATAAAGAAAAAGGTCTTCGTCAAAATTTTATTGTGAAAGAGAAACCTGCAGGAGAAGGAAAATTAAGGGCTCAATTAAACTGGAATTCTTCACTTGAAGCCCTGGAATCATCATTTGATAAATTGGTTTTTTATACTAAGGGTAATAAAAATGATATTAAGTTTATTTATGATGATCTGAAAGTATGGGATGCTAACGGAACTTTATTACATGCAGAATTAAAGCTCGATAAGAAAGATAATTCTGTTAATATATTGGTGGATGATGCTGAAGCCGCTTACCCGATCACTATTGATCCTTTAAGCCGTACTGCAGAATGGTCAACATCTGCTGATGGTATTTTACCTGCATTACTCACCAATCTTCAATTGCAGGTTGAAACACTTTATGGTTATACTGTTGCAGGTCTTGGTGATATTAATGGTGATGGTTTTGATGATGTAGCAATCTCGGCTCCTAGCATGGCGGATGTAATTACAGGATCAGGTTCCCTTGCAGGTGTTGGTGCTGTATTTATCTATTTAGGATCACCATCAGGTCTTCCAACAAACCCAAACAAGGTGCTGCAACCAACTACTGCTGTTGAAGGTGCATTATTTGGCTTTAGCGTTGATGCTGGTGATATTACCGGGGACGGAAAAAATGATATTATTATTGGTGCTCCTATGGATAGATATCAAACTACTGCGCAAGGATTATTAGGATCTACAACAGTAAACGTTACCGCAGGTAAAGTTTATTTATATAGAAGCGAAGATTTATTTAGTGCACCAAATCCAACTCCATTTTTAGAAATACGTTTACAAGGCAATAATTTCTTTTCCACCGGAGTTGTAGGACTATTACTCAATAATGTAAATGTAAATTTCCTGTTTGGTTTTTCGGTATCGGTTACCAAAGATCTAAATGGTGATAATAAATCAGATATCGTTATTGGTTCGCCGGCCTACCTTGGTAAGCAACCTTTATCTGTACAAAGCGGCGCTGCATTTGTTTATTATTCAAATAACATGTCAACTACGTCGCCTGTTCAATTAGAAACACCTTCCCCTACACTTCTTGGATTGCCATTGCTTCCACTTGCCAATACAACCGGCTTGCTGTTTGGATTCAGTGTCGATTGCGCAGGAGATTATAATAATGATTTTTATCCTGATCTGATTGTAGGTGCTCCGGCCGGTGTTGATCTTTCTTCGCTTGGTGGAATTTTTACCGGACAATTTCTTGGTGGCAGTGCTTATGTATATTATGGAACAGGTTCTGGAGTTGCTTCTTCTATCGGTGTAAGACTCCAGGCTGATCCTACAGGTTTATTAAGTAATGCAGCTAACTTATTCGGATATGAAGTAAAAGGAACAAGGAATGCAAATGACCAGCATAGCGGAGGTATCCTTGTCGGCGCACCGGCAGGTAGTGTAATAAGTAATGTTGTTGGCGGACTTCGCATCAAAGCAGGTCAGGTTCATGTTTTCATGAAAAAATCTTTCAGCCCTGCAAGCCCTATAACATCTGATCAAATAATTACATCACCACGATCTTCTTCCATACTAAGCATTCTTACAGGCCAAACGATCAATGTATCGTTGATGTATGGTGCAAGCATTGATAATATGCTTGACGTAAACTGTGATGGTTACGGCGACATTATTGTCGGCGAACCTTTATCAACTGCAGTTCCATTAATTGGCGCCAATGTAGTGGGTGGCTCTGCTTATATCTATCTTGGTAATCCTGATGGAACATTTGTAACAACTCCTTATTGGGATGTGACCACGGAAGTTTCACCTCTTTTGGGTGTTAACACAACTGCATTGGTTGGATATAGCGTTGCAGGTGCTAAACATGTTTACGGAACTAGTTATGGCGTAAGGTCACTTGTTGGAGCACCTTCTAATGCACTTGATTTTGGAGTCGGACTCCTTAACCTTGGACATACACTCGGTACTACTTTGGATTTTGTTTTTGATGGTAATGGTTTAGGTAAGTCTTATTCATATCCATTCTCAAATTGTAATTTCACTTTGCCTGTTGAGTTAATTGAATTTAGCGGCAAAGCTGTTAATAAAACAACTGCATTAAAATGGACCTCAGAAGCAGAAGTAAATTTGAATGTGTACGAATTACAAAAAAGCCGTGACGGTATTAATTTCTCTGCTATAGCAATTGCTTTTGCAAAAGGTAATCAAAGAAATAATTATGAGTATACTGACATGCATCCTTTTGATGGCACAAACTTCTATCGTCTTAAAATGATCGATATAGATGGAACGTATACTTATTCAAAAGTAGTGATCATAAATTTTGGTGACATAAAAGCCAGTTATGTAACTGTGGCTCCTAACCCCGTAAAAACAAATATTAATCTGCAGATGACTGCGCTGCCGCAAGGAGCTTATACTGTTGAAGTAACCAATTCGATTGGCCAGGTACAATTAGCAAAAAAGATAAATGTTACGCAATACAATCAAAAAGAGACTATACCATGTACTGCAGGAATGAACACTGGTATCTATCACCTTAGTATTTATGACGAAAAAAATAATCGAATAAAAACAATCGGCGTTTTCATAAGCAATAATTGATCCTTAGCTCAGACCATTTTTATTCCAAAACCAAAGGGCCTGTCTTAAATACGGGCCTTTCTATTCCCAACCGGTTATGAGTACAAAATATTGGGAAAAATATTACGCAAAAAAAAGTCACCTGTTTTGCAATTCAATTATAACCTGCTACGCCGCAACGGTTTTTAAATCCTTTTTTCCAAATAAAATTTCTGGCACTCCGATTGAATTATTTACGATAGAAAAGATACTTAAAACCAAAAAGGTTATTTATGGAAAAAAAGCCAATAACAACTGTTGAGACGAATGTTTTCCTGGCTGAATGGTTGATCGAAGATCATATAAACAATATGCATCATGCAGAAAAACACTTTAGCAAAAACGGACAAACTTTAAGTGACATCTTATGGGAAAATTATGAAAGTATGAGTTGGTGTTGTGAACACTCTCCGGTTGAAGGTACAATTGATATTCGCTTTAATACACAACATGATAATGGGCTAAAGCAAATAAGTGTTCCCGTAGTAACAAATTTTGGAGTAGTGTGTACGAAAGAGAAAGAAAGGAATTATAAAATAACCTGGATCTATTCACTTTCATAATAAATAGAGCAATTTTTTAAGAATTTTCACAAATCCTTTTTAACCATTTTGACTACAAGAGCATCTTATAAACAGACAGAAAGGAACAACCATCTGTGAAAAAGGCAAGTGACATTGGGCAAAGATGATTGTAAACCCCTCAAGTTACTTGTTATGAAAAAGTCTCTACACATTAAGGCAATTATAGACCATCCCGGTTTTCTTGAAGATATTGTTGAGAAATTAGCATATCGTCATTACGAGAAATTATCCAACACTTCAAAGATGCCTTTTAACCGTGAGACCCTCGAAACTTCTTCAACGGAAACTTATGTAAGTGGTACTATGGCGATAGAAGATGGAAGCGAGGAGATCAACATGCCTTTCATTACAAGTTTTTTGTTTACATGTATAAAACTTACAAAAGATACTTATAGTCTTGAATGGGGTATTTCCTTGTCTTAAAGATTAGTTCCCGCTCTGCATTTCAGCCAATCCTGATTTTTTACCGACCATTTCCCCTGTTTCACCGATATCTGCCCTTTTCCTGCCCATAACATATTGTCAATTGTAAGTTGGTCAGTTAGCTTTGATTAAAATTTACAACTATGACAGAGATTCAAGATTCCCGCGAACAAAGAAGACAAGAACGACATGAAAGAAGGGAAGAAAGAAGACGCCGCTGGATGGACACGCAAAACCATGAATTTGGAGTTGTACATAGCAAGCATAGCAGGGTATGGACCGGCATTTTTATTTTGCTCATCGGTCTTGCTGCTTTACTTAAAGCATCAATTCCTTATTTTCCCGATTGGGTTTTTAGCTGGCAAATGTTACTTATTGCACTGGGAATGTTTATTGGAGTGAGACATAACTTTCGAGGGGTTGCATGGTTTATTTTGGTACTTATTGGTGGTGTTTTCTTATTGAGTGATATTTATCCAGAATTTACTTTTCGCCGGTATATGTGGCCCGTTGCCTTAATTGCGGTTGGTGTATTTATAATAATGCGGCCCCGCAACCGCTGGAACTGGAGGGATAAAAAAACCGAAGAAGGCGCCGATCCTTTAAACGAAGAATACAGCAAAGAAAATTATGTTGAAAGCACCTCAATTTTTGGCGGAGCAAAAAAGATCATCATATCAAAAAATTTTAAAGGAGGTGATCTGGTAAATATTTTTGGAGGTACAGAGCTTGATCTTTCACAAGCTGATTTTACAGGCACTGCAGTAATTGAGCTCACTACAATTTTTGGTGGCACTAAATTACTTGTTCCATCTAACTGGTCAGTAAAATCAGAAGCCGTAACCATTTTCGGAGGCATTGAGGATAAAAGAAGAATGCAAACAGTAACTGAACCTATTGAAAAAACATTATTGATAAGAGGCACGGTGATCTTCGGTGGTATCGATATAAAAAGCTTTTAATCAAAAACTATAATCTTACTGATTATGAACTGGTATCTTGCTAAAATCGTTTATCGGATAATTTGCGGTGATGGTGATCACACTGCACAATTTGATGAACAGCTTCGGCTGATCTATGCAACTAACAAGGAAGATGCTTTTTATAAAGCGCAGCATACGGGTAAAAAAGAAGAAGAAACTTTTTACAATCTGAAGCAGGAATTGGTGCAGTGGCAATTCATTAATGTAAGTGAGCTTTATAAAGTTGGTGAAATGATTGATGGTGCAGAACTTTATTCCCGTATTGAAGAAAAAGATGACGGAGATAGTTACGAGGAAATTATAAATAAAAAAGCGCAGGGTATACTGCATTCGGATTCACATCAATTATTGCAATTAGTATAGGCTCATGGCAACTTCTCCATTATCTGTAATGAGATTCAGGATCATCTTCAGCATTTGCTGGCTGATCATAATTGCCGATCATGTTTTCCTTTTAAAATGGTTCGGGCTAAGCTGGAAAGTTGCACTCCTTGATAGCACGGTAAATGATGTATTGCTGATATCAGCTTGCCTCCTTGTAATTATGATGCTGCATTATTATTTACCGCAGAAAGAAAAATATTTTCATCTTGTTAGCTGGTGCATTCTGATCACGATAATTGTTATTTTAGTTACTAAAGTGATCCTGAAAAATGTTTTTGCTGATGATAGTGAATACTTAGTCTTCTTCAAACGTTCATTATGGATACGCAGCAGCTTTGATTTTCTTTTGTTAGGCTGTTTTACTCTTGTAAGCGTTATCTGGTACAACTGGCAGGAACAAAGCGAACAGGAAGAAAGAAAACAAGACGCTGAAAAGCTTACAAAAGAAGCAGAACTTTTTAAATTACGTCAACAGCTTCAGCCGCATTTTCTCTTTAATAGTTTAAATAGTATTAATGCATTAATTGGATCAAGACCACAGGAAGCAAGGAAAATGGTACAGCAGCTTTCTGATTTTCTAAGAGGTACAATAAGAAAAGAAGAGCATCAGTGGGTAACATTAAAAGAAGAATTGCAATATCTACAACTCTATTTGGATATTGAAAAAGTAAGATTCGGGCACAGGCTTTCAACAAAAATTGAATGTGAAGCAGGTCTTGATGAATTAAAATTACCTGCATTGCTTTTACAACCCATTATGGAAAATGCTATTAAGTTCGGATTGTATGATACCGTTGATGAAATTGAGATCGGTTTGAAGGCACATAAAGAAGAAAATGATTTGATGATATCTGTTACAAATCCATATGATCCGGAAACTTCAGCACCCAAGGGAACTGGTTTTGGATTACAATCTGTTCAGAGAAGATTATACTTATTATTTGCACGAAACGATCTTGTGAGTACGGAAGCAAAAGAAAATATCTTTACAACTACAATTAAAATACCGCAGCATGAACAACAAAGTGATCATAATAGATGATGAGCCATTAGCAAGAAGTATTGTTGTAGAATACCTTCAAAATTTTCCTGATCTTGTTGTAGCACAGGTTTGCAGTAATGGTTATGAGGGAGTAAAAGCGATTCAGCAATACAAACCCGATCTTATTATCCTAGACATTCAAATGCCAAAGATCAACGGGTTTGAAATGCTTGAGCTTATTGAAAACCCACCTGCAGTAATATTTGCCACTGCGTTTGATGAATATGCGATCAAAGCTTTCGAAGCTCATGCTATTGATTATTTGCTAAAGCCATTTAACCAGGAACGTTTTGAGAAAGCAATCAATAAATGGAGGGAGCAAAAAAATAAATCTACTGGCGAAAAACAAACAAAACAGTTACTTGATGATGTTGCATTAACAGCCCCGCAGAATCAAAGAGTGGTAATTAAAGATGGAAGTAAGATCAAAATAATTCCGGTTCAGGATATATTTTATTTAGAAGCTGCTGATGATTTTGTAAAAGTATTTACTAAAGAAGGCTATTTTTTAAAGAATAAAACAATGGGACATTTTGAGCAGGTACTAGATCCTTCACAGTTTGTACGTTCACATCGATCATATATTATAAACCTCCAGCAGATCACAAGAATTGATCCTTACGAAAAAGATAATCATGTCGCAATTCTCCGTTCCGGAGCTAAAGTGCCGGTAAGCAGAACGGGTTATCCAAAACTAAAAGCTATACTTGGCCTTTAAACACTCTATTTACTTGTTTCCCAACTATCCAATTCGGCTTTAAGAAAAATTTTCTATACATTTAGAGACTAATAGATAGTCTCCTACCCCCTGCAAAATCCCTTGAGCCCTTTTCCATTGAAAATCTGGTTTACTTAAACAACAGTTATGAAAAAAGACACTGTCTTTTACAATTTGCTTAAGGCAATAGTTCTATTGCATTTTATTATTGCAATTCTTTTGTTTCCATGCATAACAAATGCCCAATCCGAATCGGAAAAAGGTCTTCCATTTATTACCAATTATCATCCCAATACGTACAGGGCTTATCCCCAAAACTGGAGTATAGTTGAAGATAACAAGGGGACAATGTATTTTGGCAACCAGGGCTGTATTTTGGAATACAATGGAGTTAAATGGAGAAAAATTCCTTTACTAACTCCGATTACAACAAGTAGTTCCCGTACGATGGTAAAGGATAAAAATGGTACGATTTATTATGGGGCTACTGGTGACATGGGTTACCTGGCGCCTGATAATTTTGGACAAACTCATGCTTATTCTCTTTTAGAATTTGTTCCTTCTGATAAGCGAAATTTCTTTGATATATGGACTACTCAAACCACTGATAACGGAATTTATTTCCAGGCAAGAGAAAGATTATTCAGATTAACAAAATCTGCTGATGGTAAATCGTGGAATACAAAAACATGGGAGCCGCATACCCGTTTTATGTACACTTTCTATTTAGATGGTGTATTGTATGTTCACGAACAAGGCAAGGGTTTATATAAAATGGTCAATGATTCGCTGACATTTATCCAGGGCAGTGAATTTTTGGGACAGGAAAGAATGCAGGTAATGATGCCTTACCGTGACCCGGCAAATCCTAACAGCCAGACCAAACAATATCTGGTTGGACTTTTTTATAGCGGATTATACATTTTTGACCAAAAAACATTCAGGCCTTTTAAGACAGAAGCCGATGACCTGATAATAAAAGCGACTTTATATAAGGGGGGGCAACTTGCTAATGGTAATTATGTGCTTTCCACCACCGGGAAGGGTTTAGTAATTATTGATAATTATGGAAAAATCCTTCAACTGATAAACCGCGATGTTGGCCTACAGGATGAATCAGTGTATGGGGTCTATACAGACAGTAAAGGCGCATTATGGCTTGCATTAGACAATGGAATTTCAAAGATTGAAATCAATTCACCGCTTACACAATTTTCTTTGCAATCGGGTATCAACACCGCCACTCTTTCAATGATGCGTTTGCCCGATGAAAACCTGTTTGTAGGTACAACAAACGGGCTGTTAAAAATGGAAAAGCGCACTGGAAAGTTTGAAGCTGTTAAAGGAGTGCCTCCAAATCAAACCTTCTCATTGACCAAAGAAGGAGCAAACCTGTTTGTTCCTAACGATGGGCTTTTTGTTATTAACAACAACAAAACAGAAACTATTCGTTCCTCGCTAAGCGGTGACCTGCAATTACAATGTCTTCACATTTCACAGAAAAATCCAACTGTTATTTTAGGTGGAACTTCGTCTGGCCTGGTTCTTTTTTATAGAAAAAATACTTCCGTTATCAATCATGGTACAGACTGGCAGTATCTGGGATATCTGCCATCCATCCCTGATGGTATATGGAATTTTGCCGAGACCGAAGAAGGTATTATCTGGGTCGGAACACAAAATGGAATGGTCTATCGCCTTACACTGGTTACAGATAAAGAAGGAAAACCTGACTTACAAAAAATTGTATTTGAAAAATTTGATAAGCAAAATGGGCTGGGTTCATTTGCGGGACCTGTTTATAAGATCCACAAAAAAATATTCTTCATGGCTGATTCGGCTATATACCGTTTCAATGAGAATGATAAAAAGTTTTATACAGACTCCACTTTTGGAACCTTTCCTGAAGCTGGCGGCAGGGATGAATATTATATGATAGAAGACGCTGATGGAAATGTGTGGATCCGCCTTGGAAAAAAATTGTACCTGGAAACACCGCAACCTAATGGAACTTATAAACGAACCGATACGCCACTACTTCCGATAGCCGATCGAACTATTGGATCCATTTATCCGGATAAAAATGGAATTACCTGGTTTTGTACCACCGATGGATTGATTCGCTACGATGGAAAAATGCAAAAAAATTATGGCCAGGGTTTTCAAAGCATGATCAGTCATATAGTAGCCGGAAAACAATCGTTGGTTGTAAATACTAATAAGGAAATACAGGATTTAAAATACAATAACAATACCATCCGCTTTGAATATGCCGCTCCCTTCTTTGAAGAGGAAGATAAAACACAATACCAAACCTGGATGGAAGGATTTGAAAACAGCTGGTCAGACCTGGGCAATAATTATTATAAAGAATATACCAATCTTCCCATTGGAAAATACACATTTCATGTAAGAGCAGTAAATATTTACGGAAAACTAAGTGAAGAAGCAACTTACTCATTTGATATATTACCACCCTGGTATCGTACCTGGTGGGCTTATTTACTATATGTAATTGTAGCAGCAGTTGTTTTTTATTCATTGATCCGTTGGCGTACAAAACAACTTCATGAAAAACATAAGGAGCTTGAAAAAACAGTTGCCTCCCGTACAAAAGAATTAAGTCACCGGGTAGAAGAACTGGCTGTTATTAATAGTGTCCAAGATGGATTAGTACGAGAAATGGACATGAAAGGTATTTATAACCTGGTAGGAGAAAAGATGAGAGATATTTTTAATGCACAGGTTATCGATATTGTAACTTATGATAAAATAACAAATCAGGTTACCGATCAATATACATACGAAAAAGGTGATCAAACATTACTTGGTCCACGACCATTAAAAGGATTCAGAAAGCATGTTGTTGAAACTGCAAAATCCCTGCTTATTAATAAAGATGTTAATGGACAAAGAACAAAGTATGATCAAACTGTGCTTGTTGGTGAAGGGGCAAAATCAATTGTATTGGTTCCAATGATCGCAGGCAATGAGGTAACGGGTATTATCAGTCTTCAAAACCTTGATAAAGAAGATGCATTTTCTGACAATGATGTAAATCTGCTAACTACTCTTTCCAATAGTATGAGTGTGGCGTTGGAAAGTGCAAAACGTTTTGATGAAACCAAACGCTTATTAAAAGAAACAGAACAACGTACAGCTGAATTAGCTGTTATTAATAGTGTGCAGGAAGGATTAGCCAAAGAATTAGACATTCAGGGTATTTATGATCTCGTTGGAGAACGTATCATTAAAGTATTCAACGCTCCAAACCTTGTTATCCGGACTTTTGATCATGAGACTGGTTTAGAAAACTGGCGTTACGCAGTTGAAAAAGGAGAAAGGCAAATTATCCAACCCAAACTATTTGTTTGGCACAGCAAGCAACTGATACAAACTCAAAAACCTATCCACATAAATGAAAATTATCTCGAGACTTCAAAAAAATTTGGAGGAACCGGGCAATTTGTCGGTCAACCAACCAAATCAGGAATTTTTGTCCCCATGATTGTCGGTGGAGTAGTGAAGGGCTCAATAAGCTTGCAGAATGTCGACAAAGAACATGCATATAATGAAGCAGACCTAAGATTGCTTACCACCATTACAAATAGTATGAGTGTAGCGTTAGAAAATGCAAGACTCTTTGATGAAACTAATAGATTATTAAAAGAAACTGAACAACGGACTGCAGAACTTGCTGTAATTAATAGCGTACAGGAAGGCTTAGCTAAAGAACTAGATATCCAGGGGATTTATGAATTAGTAGGCGATCGTCTTTGCAGTTTATTCCCTGATACACAAACACTGGTAATCCGCACATTTGATCATGAGAAAGGTTTGGATCATTTTCACTATGCAATAGAAAAAGGTGTAAGATTTCCGATTGAATCAAGACCATTGAATTGGAGCAGTAAAGAATTGATAGCAACAAAGAAACCACTGGATATTCGCACTAATTATTTGGAAACAGCAAAAACACATGGTGGTACCGGTGTTACAAAAGGCCAGCCTCCAAAGTCTGCAGTATTTGTTCCAATGATGGTGGGTGATACTGTAAGAGGTTCTGTGAGCCTGCAAAACGTTGATAAAGAAAATGCATTCACAGACTCTGATCTTCGCTTACTTACTACTATTACTAATAGCATGAGCGTTGCATTGGAAAATGCAAGGCTATTTGATGAAACCAATCGTTTATTAAAAGAAACTGAACAACGTACAGCTGAACTTGCAGTAATTAATAGTGTTCAGGAAGGATTGGTTCGTGAGATGAATATACAGGCTATCTATGATCTTGTGGGTACACGTATTTGTGAATTATTCGATACACAAACTGTTGTCATACGCACATTTGATCACAGGTCAAAAGAAGAACATTGGCAATACGCAATAGAAAAAGGTCACAGGCTTTACAGTAATCCTCGTCCTTTTAACTGGGCAAATAAAAGTTTGATAGAAACTAAACAGCCGTTGCTTATAAATGAAAATTATGTTGAAACTGCCCAAAAACACGGAAGTCCCGGCGTTACTAAAGGTCTACCTCCTAAATCAGCGATGTTCGTTCCAATGATCGTTGGTGATGTTGTGAAAGGTTCTGTGAGTTTGCAAAATGTAGAAAAGGAAAATGCTTTTACTGAATCTGATCTAAGATTGTTGACGACACTTACAAACAGTATGAGTGTCGCTTTGGAAAATGCAAGATTGTTTGATGAATCAAATCGCTTATTAGCCGAGGCTAAACAAAGAGCTGCAGAGTTGAGTACTGTAAATAGCATCAGCAAAGCACTCGCTTCACAATTAAATGCTGACGACCTGATTAAAATGGTTGGAGATCAGTTAAAGGATCTATTCAGAGCCAATATTGTTTATCTCGCTTTACTAAATCCAAAAAACAAGATCATCAATTTCCCTTATCAATATGGTGATTCAATGGCGCCAATAAAATTAGGTGAAGGTCTTACATCAAAGATCATTTTGAATGGCGAGCCATTGCTGATTAATAAAGATCTGCAGGAATTACGATTACAAATGGGTATTCAGCAAATAGGTGTCCCCGCTGCATCTTACCTTGGCGTTCCTATTCCCGTCGGTGATGAAAATATAGGTGTATTAAGTGTACAGAGCACAGAACATGAAAATCGTTTTAATGAAAACGATCTTCGTCTTTTATCAACCATCGCTTCTTCTGTTGGTGTTGCATTAAAAAATGCCACACTTTTTGAAGATGTAAGACTTGCGAAGTTGGAAGCGGAAAAATCCGGGAAAGCAGCAGAAAAAGCAAACGAAGCAAAAAGTGCATTCCTTTCTACTGTAAGTCATGAATTAAGAACACCGCTTACTTCTGTTCTTGGTTTTGCGAAGATTATCAGGAAAAGACTGGAAGAAAAAATATTCCCGATAGTAGATAAAAAAGATCCGAAGACAGAAAAAACTATTGGCCAGATATCAGAAAATCTTCATGTGGTTATTTCTGAAGGTGAAAGATTAACTCATCTTATCAATGATGTACTTGATCTTGCAAAGATCGAAGCTGGTAAAATGGAATGGAACCAGGAAAATGTTTCTATGAGTGAAGTAGCAGAAAGAGCAATCGCCGCTACATCAGCATTGTTCGATCAAAAAGCATTAAAGCTGGTAAAAAATATTGACACGGATCTTCCTGATATTACCGGCGACAGGGATAAGCTGATACAGGTGATCATTAATCTTATTTCTAATTCAGTAAAATTTACTGACAAAGGTTCTGTTACCTGTAGTGTCTCCAAGATAAACAATGAGATTGTTGTAAGCATTAGCGATACAGGTATTGGAATTGCCCCTGGAGATTTTGATGCGGTCTTCGAGCAATTCAAACAAGTGGGTGGAGATACATTAACTGATAAACCAAAGGGAACAGGGCTTGGTTTACCAATTTGTAAAGAGATAGTTGAACATCATGGTGGAAGAATCTGGTTGGAAAGTGAAATAGGAAAAGGAAGTACTTTCTCTTTTGCTTTACCAGTTACTAAAACAAATGGTGTTGCCCGTCCAATACATCTTGATGATTTGGTAAAACAACTCAAAGAACAGGTGGCCCAATCACATATTAACCTTATAGGTAAAGCATCTAAGATCCTTATTGTTGATGATGATGATTCGATCCGTTCATTACTTCAGCAAGAGTTAGGCGATGCAGGATATAGTATTGAAGAAGCCCGCAATGGAAAAGAAGCCCTGGCTTCAGTCAGAAAACAACGACCCGATCTTATCATTCTTGATATTATGATGCCGGAGATGAATGGCTTTGATGTAGCTGCCGTTTTAAAAAATGATCCGCAAACAATGGATATACCGATCATCGTCTTATCAATTGTACAGGATAAAACAAGGGGATTCAGGATCGGTGTTGACAGATACCTTACAAAACCGATTGATACCGGTTTATTATTTAGCGAAATTGGAAGCTTGCTTGAACAGGGCAAATCAAAAAAGAAAGTAATGGTAGTTGACCAGGATGCAGCTACCGTTAATACACTTACTGAAGTGCTGAAGACAAAAGGATATTCAGTAATGGAAGCAAATGAAAAAGAGCTGCTTGAAAAAGCGATCGCTAATCAACCTGATATTATTATCATTAATTCAGTTCTTTCAGGCAAACAAGATATAGTTCAAACAATACGGTTTGAAAAAGGGTTGGAAAATGTTTTATTTCTTGTTTATCAATAAAATTTTATAAATAAAAAGTAGTAATAAAAATGGAAAATAAGATCTTAATTGTAGATGATGAAGCACATATCCGTATGCTGATAGAACAAACACTGGAAGAACTGGAAGACGAAGGCGTAGAATTTTTAACAGCAGAGAATGGAGAGATTGCCCTTGAAATTATTCAAAAAGAAAATCCTAAGCTGGTATTCTTAGACGTAATGATGCCGAAAATGAATGGAATGGAAGTATGCCGTCGTGTGAAAAAGGAACTTGAGCTGAAAGATGTTTTTATTGTTTTACTTACAGCAAAAGGACAGGAGCTTGACCGGCAAAGAGGACAGGAAGTTGGCGCCGATGTGTATATGACAAAACCTTTCGATCCTGAAATAATTCTTTCTAAAGCAAAAGAAGTCTTAGGAATTGAGTGATGATCAGTTTTTAAATCAATCTCATTATTTAAAATTACAAGCAACACCAACATAGCGCAAAACCATGGCAAGAGTTAGTTTAAAAAACATAGTCGGTAAAAAAAATGAAGTAAATGCTGCTGTAGTCGCATTGATGAGTCAGCTGAATGAAGCAACATGGATAGAGGATGAAAATGGAAAATTGTTATTAGGTAACTCCACTAAAACACCGAACTCCTCATTTCCTATAAATCTTGATAATGAAATTATCGGTTGGGTGAAAGGCGATGAGAACGCCATGATGATCGCAGATCTCATTACCCATTTAGCACAAAAAGAAGCTGAGAAGAAAAAATTAGGAACAGAAGTGCTTAACCTTTACCAGGAATTGAATGTCATTTATAATTTTTCTGAAAAGCTAACACAGACAATTGACCCGGATGTAATTGCTCAACTTACTCTTGAGCAGGCCATACATTCGATTCCCTCACACAGTGGAGTGATCGTATTATGGAGTGAGGAAAAAAAACAATTAACGATCCCTGCAAAGTCAGGAGAACAACTTTTTAATGAAGATCTGCTTCGAAACAATCCCGGAGTACTACTCAAGATCGGGCTTAGCGGTCAGTCTGAAATTATTACTGATCTGTCTTTATTAAAAGAGAAAGGAATAATTGAACAAGATGTGCAATCTCTTATCTATGCAGCAATGAAAGTGAAGCACCGCATCATGGGTGCTATTATACTTGCCGGAAAAGACGTAGAACAATATTCTGCTGCACATTTAAAATTATTAGTAACGCTGGCGCTGCAATCTTCCACGGCTATTGAAAGCGCCATGCTTTATGAAAAAAATATTCGTGAAGTAAGAGAAAGAGAAGAAGCCATTCTTCGTATTCATGAAGTGACCAAAAAATTTGTACCAAATGAATTCATCCGTTCACTTGGAAAAGAAACATTAACCGATGTAAAACTTGGTGACCAGGTGGAAAAAATAGTAACCGTTTTATTTACTGATATCCGTGATTTCACTACCCTTTCTGAAAAGATGACGCCGGAAGAAAATTTCCATTTCGTCTCATCATTCAATGCAAGACTTGGTCCAGTCATTCGTTCCAATAACGGTTTTATTAACCAGTATCTCGGTGATTCGATCATGGCGATTTTCCCTGATGATCCGATTGATGCATTGAATGCAGCGATTAATATGCAGAAGGCAATTCATGAGTTAAATGAAGAACGAAAGCAAGCCAAACTTCCTCCGATAAAAGCCGGGATCGGTATGCATACTGGTTCATTGATCATGGGTATTACCGGTGATGAGCACAGGATGGATGCTGCTACAATTTCTGATACTGTGAATACGGCAGCAAGAATTGAAAGTCTTACAAAATATTACAGGTCTCCTCTCCTGCTGAGTGAGCATACACTTCAATATCTGAACGGTCAAAATAAATTTCATTTCCGGCACCTTGGTAATGTAAGATTGAAAGGGAAGAATAATTTGCTGGCGATAATTGAGTGTATCAATGGGTTTGATGATATACAATTCGAAAGAAAATTGCAAACTCTTTCATTATTTAATGATGCTATGAGCTCGTATCATGATCAGCAATTTGAAAATGCATTACAAATTTTCCAAACTATTCATTCGCAGGACCCCGACGACCTGACTACAATTTATTTTCTTGACAAAACAAAAAAATATCTACGGGAAGGAACTCCCAAAAACTGGACCGGGGCGGAAGAAATGGTGAGTAAATAGATATTTGCATTCAATCTTCCTTTAATCCCTTTATTACAATATTACCTGTACCGTTCTTATCACAGGGGTAAGCAAATTCCCTTTGCCATATTTTTTGATTATTGATCGCCTCATAAAAGGCTTCAAGAAATTTGATAGTTGCCTTAAGAGATCTTGCATCCAGGTAAGTGCAGTTCGTATAAAGATCGTAGATATCTTCTTTTAATTTGTTGTACAACGCTATTGTTGGTTCAAAAATTTTTAGATCAGTAACACAATAACCCCGGTACCGGCGTTCTAATACCGATTTCAATAACAACTCTTCTGGCGGATGAGCATACGGTGCGTTTACTATTCCAGAATGATCAAAATCGTAGGGTACTGTAACAGGCAGCGATGATGGATCTGTTTTAATCAATTTTATATTTTGCAAATATTCCACCGACCAGTCTGTATTACCAATCAAATATTCAAATACTGCCATTCTTAAAAAAGCATCTTGTTGAGTTTGATAGGGCTTCAATTTCTGCTCAGTTATGGTTGCTTTATTTCTTGCTGCCATTTGTTGTTCTTCTTCCAGGAGCAAACCATAAAATGGATTTATTGGTTTTTTATTTTTTGAGTCTTCTAATTTTACTTTCACCAGCCTTACGCTGAAACTTTGTGGAGTCACCAGGTTATATATTTTGTATGCCAGCCATTCACGAACAATATAATCATCGCCTGCGCAGGGCATAACTAACTTTAGCTTTGATTGTTCCTTAAATATTGAAGTGCTGTGAAGAGAATTTGGAGAAAAGTTTATGAGCAATGGCGGATAAGTGCAGTTCTCTTTTAGTTTTCTAAAATGACCTCTTGTTTTCATTTGAACTGGTATATTTATCTCAGAACCATCACTTTTTTTATAGGAAAGAGTGATAGAATGGTACTTCGGCTTTTCTGATCTGTCATTAAGCAATTCGCGGGTATTTCCTTTTAATGAAATTTCAAATATTTCATCAACATCAAATAAGCCTTTTTCAAAAGATGAAGTAACTGATATTTCATATTCTTTCTTTTCATATAAATCAAAAGAAAGAAAAAGACAGGCCATTATTATAAGGAAAATTTTCATGCTTATTAATCTATTTTTAAAAGCGTGGTTGTGTTTATTGATATGCCAGTAAAATAGTAAATTCTGAACCTTCGCCTCCCTTCGTCTCCACTTTCAATTCGCCGCCATGTGCTTTTACAATATCATAACTCAACGATAAGCCCAAACCTGTTCCCTGCCCTGTTGGTTTTGTTGTAAAGAATGGTTGAAATATTTTGTCTAGTACTTTTTGAGGAATACCATTGCCGTTGTCCTTCACATTGATCTCAACCTTAGCCCCCAAACCCCCTAAAGGGGGCTTTACAGTCTTAGTGCTGACAGTAACTATTGGTTCATAATTTTCAATGCCTGATTTCTTTTTTTCATCAACAGCATAAAATGCATTATTGATCAAATTGAGAATTACTCTTCCAATATCTTGTGGTATGATATTTATCTTTCCAATGCTATTATCGAAGTTAGTTTTTGTAACGGCATTAAATGATTTGTCTTTTGCACGAAGTCCATGATACGCCAATCTTAAATATTCATCTGCCAATGCGTTGATGTCTGTTGGTTCTTTTACGCCACTGCTGCTCCGACTGTGCTGTAGCATTCCTTTTACGATCGCATCGGCTCTTTTGCCATGATGATTTATTTTTTGCTCATTTTTTTTAATGTCTTTTGCGATTGCTTTTACTTCTTCCAAATTTCCTTTGCCTGCTTCTTGTTGTAATTCATCTACCAGCTCACTATTTACATCAGAGAAATTATTGACGAAGTTCAACGGGTTTTGAATTTCATGCGCAATGCCGGCAGTGAGCTCTCCAAGGCTCGCCATTTTTTCTGATTGGATAAGTTGGGACTGTGCAGATTTTAAATTTGTCAGCGTTGATTCTAAAACTTTATTAGCTTTTTGTTTTTGGCGATTGTTCCGGTATAATAATAATCCAATGATCAGAAACAGACCGAGGCCTGCAAGCAACGCATATATCTTAATTCGATTTTGGTATTTAATTTTTTCTGTTTCAACTGCTGCTTTGATTGCAGATTGCCGCTGAAATTCATTGAAGCCCAGGTTCTGTCCCGCCCTGATCTTTTCCTGGTTAAACAGGCTGTCTTTTAAGGATAGTGCTATTCCCTGGTATTTAAATGCACTATCAATAGAACCGATCTGTGTATACAAGTCTTTCAGCAAAATACTAGCGTCAAGGCTTAGAGCAGGAAATGAATTAGCCGTTGCCATTGTAAAAGCTTTTTCAGAATACCATGTCGCTGAATCTCTTTGCCGGGTTAATTGAAATGTTTGCGCTAAACCCAGGTATCCTTCAATTGCATCTTTTAAATTAAAATCTCTGTTCAAGCTTGAATTGATACTGCTTCTGTAATTTGAAATAGCATGAATATAATCGCCCTTTTTTCTGTAAATATGTCCAAGGAATAATAACGGTGCGTTTGTGCTCCAGTTCTTTGAAAGTGCTGTCTTATACGCATGTTGCAAATGTTTCTCAGCAGAATCAATTTCATTCAGCTGGTAAAAGCTTTTTCCTATCATAGTGTTGCTGAAATAAAATCCATTTGTATCAACCAGGTTGTGTAACTGATATGCATAATTGATAGCCTGCCGATATTCACCGATATTATAAAACACGATGGCAATGTCTCCAAATGAATATGTTTTGAATTCGGAGCTGCTCTTTTCTGACAGTTGTATGGAACGGAATGCATTCGAAAGTGCCAACGAATCGTTCCGGCGCATAGAATATATATAAGCCAATGTTCCTAAGTTAAAGATCTGTCCAAATGTATCATTCAGTTTTTCAGCCAATGCCAGTGATCTTTTAGCATAAGATAGCGCTGTATCCGGCTGAGACCACACATATGCGTCAGCTATGATCATACTGTTTCTGATCATATTTGTGTCTTCCTTATTTCCTCTCAATTTATTCTTAAGACTATCAATTATTTTTTGGTTTTGACCTTCTGCTTTCATCACAGTGATCAAAACCACTAATAAGTAAACGATTTTTTTCATTTTTCGATTTTAAAATGCTTGTCATAACTCAATAACAAATGTTGAGCCTTCTCCTTCCTTTGTCTCCACTTTCAACTCTCCACCATGTGCTTTTACAATATCATAGCTTAATGATAAACCCAAACCTGTTCCTTGCCCGGGAGGTTTAGTAGTAAAGAATGGTTGAAATATTTTATCCAAAACTTTTTGAGGAATACCATTACCATTATCTTTTACTCTGATCTCAACTTTAGCCCCCAAACCCCCTAAAGGGGGCTTTACAGTTTTAGTGCTGACGATAACTGTAGGTTCGTAACCGTTTAAACTTTCCTTTTGTTTTTCACCTACAGCGTAAAAAGCATTGTTGATCAAATTGAGGATCACTCTACCAATTTCTTGTGGCACTACATTTATTTTATCAATGCTATTATCAAATTCGGTTTTTGTTGTTGCATTGAATGATTTGTCTTTTGCACGAAGACCATGATAAGTTAACCTTAAATATTCGTCAGCTAAAGCATTTATATCAGTTGGCTCTCTTTTGCCTGAACCGCTTCTTGAATGCTGCAGCATATTTTTCACAATTGCGTCGGCTCTTTTACCATGGTGATTTATTTTTTGTTCATTTTCTTTTATATCATCCAAAATTGTTTTTGCCTCATTTGTATTCCCTTTATCTATTTCCTGTTTTGCTTCATCAATCAGTTCTGTATTTACCTCAGAAAAATTATTGACGAAGTTTAACGGGTTTTGAATTTCATGTGCAATACCAGCTGTGAGTTCGCCAAGAGAAGCCATTTTTTCTGATTGGATGAGCTGGGATTGGGTAGATTTTAAATTATCAAGCGTAGTTCTTATTTCTGCAGTTTGTTTGTTTACTTCTTCCTGCAGGATC
>Ga0070698_100000269_pt1 | contig 52647 bp, 66 predicted proteins | sample KBSK1502metaG_FD_65477 | JGI IMG/M metagenome (GOLD analysis project Ga0070698, IMG submission 65477) | Corn, switchgrass and miscanthus rhizosphere microbial communities from Kellogg Biological Station, Michigan, USA - KBS K1-50-2 metaG | ecosystem: Host-associated > Plants > Roots >...
CGGCGATGGCGGCGTGACCGATGAAACGCGATCGCCCAGTGGCGTCAGGATCGATGATCGAGGGCGGGGGCGCTATGTTGCTATCCCCCTCGCGTGTCCAGGAAACCGGGAGCGGTACACCCCGTTCCTAGTAGCTTCATCTCTGAACGGATCAGTGGATGCTACGAACTGACCCGACCAAAGAGAGTCAGCCGGCGGACTGACGATAGGCGCTCGGAGGCCTCCCCGTGACCCTTTGGAGTACGCGCGCGAGATGGGACGTGTCGAAGAACCCGACGCTGGTGGCGATCGTTGCCACCTTCTGATTGGTGTGTGCCAAGAGTTCTTGGGCGATTACGACGCGAACCCTGGCGAGAAAATCCTTGACGGTCGTCCCGGTTTCGGCAACGAAGAGATGAGCCAAGCGACTCGCCGAGGCATCTATCCCTTTAGCCAACAGTTGGACTGTTAGGCTCTCGCCGTAGTGCTTACCGAGATAGTCCAGAGCGCGGGAGACAACGTGACTGAACCGCAATCGTCTTAGATCAGATCGTCTACTGCCTCCGAGGAGGTCCGCGACGCGGCTCACCGTCTCGCCGAGATTACTCGGCGACGCAATGACACCCCGGACAGTCGGCATTTCCCCTTCTGAGATCGCGGCCCCGGTGACGTCCGCTCCGACAACAAGTGAGATGCAGGCGGGCTGGCGGGCGTGCACTGCGCGGAGGAAGCGCGCTGCTGCTGCCGGCGAATGATCGGCTCTCAGCACGAGACATGTCGGCAGGAGCGTGAGCACACGGTCGAGACCCGCGACAAGCGTCTCCGCCACTTCCACGCGGCCCAACCGCTGCAGAGCCACGGCTAGCACAGCGAGCCACCCGAGATCCCCGCCCACTAGGAGGATGCGATGAGGCTGCGGCCGTTGTGCATCGTTATCATGCTGCGAGGCATGCGCGTTGGCTAAGGGCCTGCGAGCGCGCCGGTCAAGCGCCCGTCGGATTGTAGCGAGCAGCTCCTCTTCGTCGAAAGGTTTTGTCACGTAGTCTAGCGCGCCGAGCTTCATGGCGGCCACCGCTGACCGTACGGTTCTCATCGCGGTCACCATGATGACCGGAAGATCTGGCTTAAGGGCCCTCAGTTCCTGGAGGATTTCGATTCCATCGATCCCGGGCATGAGAACGTCGAGGATCACGAGGTCGGCGGGCTGGGCTCGCACTATGCTGATCGCCGTCTGACCCTCCGCGGCCTCAAGGATCGTGAATTCATCGTCAAGAATGAGATGGTAGGCTTCGCGAACGCTTGCGTCATCGTCCACAACGAGAAGAACCGGTCTTGTCATTTCACGGCCGCGGGCCACGATGGCGCGATCCCTGGCCGAGAGCGAGCGGGCTCGGGACGTCGTGCACGCGTACTATCCCTTCTCACGAAAGCAGCCGCTTGGACTGACCGTCACGGGATTCTAAGCGATATGCAATTGATTCGCTTGGGGAATTTAAGCTAAACACCCGACGCTTGGAATCGATCGCTGTACCGGATTACAGCAGTCGAGTCCCTCAATTCAGCAGTCCAGTCTATTGACTGCCGTGCGGGTACCCCTGATTGTCAGCGCCACGCCGTATCCGAGAAGCAGGTACGGACGGCGGTAATGCGCTTTGTGAGTTCGCTAGCCTGCGAGATTCGAGTGCCATCGCAGGATTGAGTAAATTGGAGGACTAGAAAGCGCCCGTTCGGGAGGCTAGGTCCGGCTGGAGCCTGCAGGTATGGGTTTTCAGGCCGGAAGCAAGGCCTCCAATACAGGACCCACGCGAGGAAAACAAAATGACGGAAATCGATCAGTCTACGCGCTGGGGGTTTAGCCCGATCTTCTTGGGCGGATCGCTCTTTGTTTACATCTCGGCGCTCTCATTTGGTGTCGCTATGTTTAAATTGTTCCGGTCGACGCCTGAGCCCGTTCTCGTTCTTAGTGCGTTCTATGCCGAGATCATCCTGTGTGCAATTGGTGTGTTTAGTGCCGTCCTTGGTGTGAGCATGTTACGGTCGGCGGGAGCTGCCTCGGTTCCGCCTCCAGGGCCAATAGTGAGTCCACTCGAATGGGCGACACTGGGACCAGAAGTACAAAAGGCTAACGAAGACGCAATCACGCAGTACGTTCGGTTGCGAAGTCTGACGGGGTTTACTGGGTTGTTTACAAAGTTGGGCCTCCAGGGCTTGCCGCTAGCGACCATCGGACTCACCCTTTTCTTCTCTCTAATGTTTCTTCGCAACAGCGAGTACCTTGAATTGGCAAAATTGACTCTCGGTGCTTTCATCGGGTCCTTCGTGCAGAAACAAGTGGGCGAGCGTCAATTAGGCGCGGGAACTGTTCAGCTGCCCACAGGCGAGAGGTTGAAAGTCCAAGGTTCGCCTCCCCCAACGGCGGCGTGAACCGTAACCGCAAAGAAGACTAACTGCAGGTGTGCATGCAACTACCCACGGGACGACGCTGTATTGTATTGGGTCTCTTTCTTTTCATGACAGGCTGCGCTACTGGGACGCCACCCCCGGCACCAACCCCGGCGCCCGCACCTCGCTATACCTACAGTCAGGCAAACGGCCGGGCTCAGGTGCTCTTGCTCAAATACCAATCTATGGCCGATTCCGGGCGCAGTTGGACGAATACGCTCTATCTGTGGTTGGCGGCCATCGGCTCGACGATCATTGGGCTAGGGGTAACAGGGACTTCAGGCGTGCCGATTACAGCACTCGGCCTCGGTGGTGCGTTCAGCTACGGTGTATCTACCTGGTTCGTCCGACCCGAACATCTTTCGATCTATAAAGCGGGCTCCGATGCGTTGCTGTGCGTGATTCAGGAATCGAGGCCACTGTCGGTAGCCGACGTGCTGGACGAGGATCTGAAGAAGAGCATCGCGCTCGACGCGCCCTTTCCAAAGGCGCTTGCGGGACTCGCGGAAGCTCTCTCCCGCCTCAAAGCCGTGCAGACATCTACCGATACCGACGCCACAAAGAAGCTGGATGCAGTAACCACCGGTCAAACCGCCCTAGATACCGGAACTACGCTTCTCAAAGACGCGCGTGTGATGCATAGCCAACTAGAGCTAGCGGGACAGCAGGAGTGGGACGCGATAAGCGTAGTAGAGAATGAAGTCACCTTTGCCCTCGCTCGCTCCACGGATCCCCGGGACGTCATGGCCCATATTCAGCAGAACGTGGTTGGCACGTACAAAAGTCTCATTGGACTGAGTGGCGGCGCAACACCTTCGTTGAAGGGAGCGGGTGATAAGTTGCAGGCGGCCCCGTTGACCGGCAATGCGGATCTCGACGCTAAGATCAGGGCCGTTTCGGACGCAGCTGCCGAGTTGGCTCGTACCTCAACACCGGTCTCCGAGTTACTCGACGCCATTACCATCGCGGGTGTCAAGGAGGGCATTGCCGGTTGCCTAAGTGGAGCGCGCGCCCTCAGTGTTCAGCTCGTCCCCGACGCAATTGAGCTCGGTGCTGGGGAGAAGAAGACGGTGAGGGTGATCGGTACAACGACAGTTACCGTTGAATACCTGAGCGGGAGCGACAAAGCCGTCAGCTTCAAGACGGCGGCCTCTGTGGCCGGAACGACGATTGAGGTGATGGCCCTCACTGATGCGAAGGCTGGGGACTACACACTTCTCGTCATCCCTCCCGCGCCAGCGCCACCGCTCACGCTGCGTGTGAAGGTGAAGGGAGTAAAGGCGGATGGTGCCGCTGACGAAAAGGCATCTTCCAGGAGGGCCAGTGCAGCGGACGTCAGGGACCTTCTCACGCAGCAGACGTGGACGTGCCAGGGCGGGCCACCTACGGTGGGGCCGAGCGCGGACGTATCTGGAGCGACACAGGCCGTCCTGAACTGCGGGAACACTGCGGCCGCTCAGCAAGTAGTGACGGCCCATCAGGGCGATAAGGCACCACCGAAGGGAGTCGTGGTCACGACGGACGGCAAGGGCAAGGTGCAGCTCACTATTCCTGGCGACTATGACGCGGCGCTCGCACTCCTCAAAGGCACCCCTAAGTAACGTCGGCGAGCAGCGCCGACACGCCCAGGAGGCGCTGGCCAAGCACGGGCAGCGCCTGCGTCGCTACCGGAATGTGATTGCTGTGGGTACAGGCGTTCCCTACTTCGAGAGGAGTGGGCGATTCGAGCTCCCACCGCCTGGGCAACATGCGCCGCTAGCTCTTAAGGTGCTCGTCCGTCGAAAGCCACGCCGGATCCCTCTGGCTCACCGGTTGCCTAAGAGCGTGATGGTCCGCCGCGAACGGGGCAGGAGTGGGTATCGCGTCCGCGTCGATGTCATTCTCCAGGGCGAAGCGATCAGCCCCGTTGAGTTCGTCGGCGCTGCCAAGTTCGACCCGGAGACATGGCCGCAGACCGGTACGGCTCAACCGGGCCATCGACTTTTCGCGGGCCGTCCCGACACGAACGCAGATGACGCTCCGGCTCCGTTGCCCAATGGGTACTACTGGGAAATCGGCACCGTGGGGGCGGTGGTACGCGCGGAAGCGCAACTGTACGTTATGACCGCCGGACATGTTGTCGGCAGAGTGTATTCCTCGCCAGTGGGTTATCCCTCGAGCTGTAGGATCGGATTCTCGCAGACGGACCTCGGCGCCAATGCTCCTGGTCCGCCTGCCCCGCCATCACCTACCGATGGCGCCCTCACTACCGACGCCGTGGCCATACCGCTAACGTCCGCGCAGGCCGCGACGAGCACGATGGAGGCGTGGTCAGTCGCTAGTATCGGCGACATCGATCACTTCCTCGGTCAGGCAGCAATGATTCGCGTCGAGCGCGGCGGCCACACAGTCGATCTCCCTGGAACCGTCGAAGCGGCCTTCGAGAAGAGGGCCGTGAACTGGTCCGGCCTCAACGTGACGCTTGGGCCGACGTTCCTGTTCCGGTGCGGCGGCCTACCACCCAGGGACGGCGACAGCGGAGCGCCAGTGTGGGCGCGAGACCCCGACGACGGCAGCTTGACGCTACTCGGGTTCCACATGAGCCTCCACGACTCGTCCGGTTCTGCGCAGCCCGTCGCCTATGCGATGCTCGCCTATCCGGCCCTCGCTCGCGCCGGGGTCGGCCTAGTCACATAGGATCATCGAGCGCACTGGGAGCGCCTGAGAGAAGGCTGGCTGGACCGGGAACGTGAGGTAGCAAAACATTGCTTGACGCCTCGTGCGGTTTCCACCGTCTCAAACAGGCGCGAGGAACCACGGGCGCGCCGACCGAGGCTGCGCCGCCGCTGATAGGGCGGATCATGATGCTGGTCGTCGCCATCATCGCGCTCATCGTCATAACGTCAGGCAACGGCGAAGTGAGTCTGACGAGGATCGTCGAGGGTACATCGGAGACGCGGCGTCCGACCTTCAACGTATCAGTCTACCGAGTTGCCTGCACGGAGGAGCTGGAGGGGTGGCGTTGCGCCTCTCCGTCGTCGTAAGTCAATGCTGTGGAGTGTTGAAATGGGTAATGCGTCGTGGCGCTCGACGCCGGTCTCCGAAAGCAGCTCTAGAACAAGCACGAGGTAACCGGCATGGAACTACTTTCCGAGGTCATCAGGTGGGAAATTCAGATATTCATACTTGCTCTGGCCGGTCTAACAGGTCTTAAGCTGCTTAGCCGTGAAATAAACACATCGGGACTGCTCTACGGCCGAATCAGTGGCCGAAAGAGGGGCCAAGATCAGTACTTTAGTCCTGAGAGAGTCCAATTGCTGATATTCACAGTCGGTGGAGGCTTGTATTACCTCAGTTTGGTTTTGAACAATCCGGACCCAGGGGTTTTCCCGGCGATTCCCGACAGTTGGCCTATGGCCATGGGTGGCAGCAATGTCATCTACTTGGGTGGTAAAGCGTACGCACGATGGATCGCACGAAGGTTCGGATCCTGAGTGATAGGAGAACACACCATGGAGACCCTTAGTCTTATTACCGGATACATCATCTGTGGCCTGATGGGGATTCTAGGTATTCTCGTCCTTTGGAAAATTGCCGATGGAAGCATTGATCTCTCACGGCTCATCAGCGAGCCGAATGGAGATGCGAGTCTTTCGCGATTTCAGTTTCTAGTGTTCACCTTTGTCATCGCATTGAGCCTATTCCTCGTGATCGTGTCCACTAAACCCGCGGCATTCCCAAACATTCCTGGTACCGTTCTGTCGCTCCTAGGAATTAGCGGCTCTTCGTATCTAATTAGCAAAGGTATTCAATTCAGCGACCCTGCTGGCATTGCAGATCGCGCGACCGATATCGTAGTTAGCCCCGCAACGGCAATTGTCCGCTATGGGCAGTCCCAACAATTCAAGGCCGATGTCCCACGCAAACCCGGGTCGCCGATCACTTGGCAGGTAATTGCCGGGCCAGGGACGATTAGCGATACGGGAGTCTACACGGCACCTGCGGCAGCTCCGGCCGCGCCTGCACCGACACAGCATGCGACGATCCAAGTCACTAGCAAGGAAATCCCCGAAGCTAGTGATCTGGCTGTAGTCACACTGGCGTGACGTTCATGCCTAGGAAACGCTTCACTCCAACGCAGCCACCAACAGCGGCCCAATCGAGGAGGCGTCGCCTGGCCAATGCCGCAGCTGCAGTTCCGTTGGCAATCGGCTTGGCCAGCACCGGACTACCAAGTGGGCAGCCCGTTCCTGCGCCGAGTGGCGGCCAGGCTACCCTTCACAAGGGAGGCTTTACTCCAGCCTGCAACCTCCCGTTTGCAGGAGTCCGCAATTCGGTCATCGACGACCACTGCGGCATCGATGGCGGTAGTTCAGATCCTGCCAAACAGGCCGAGAGCCGAGCGAAGAACAACTTCTGCGCAGCAAAGCAGCCGGCAGAGAGATTCTCCTATCAAGATTTGGTTGACCTGCAGAAAGAGGCCGAAAATGCGAATCTAACCAAAGGCCTCACGGACCGCGCAGTGCTTGAAAAAATGGGAGAGGGCAAGTATGTCAGTTATGTAGCCCTCATCAAAGATGCACATTACTCTGACGTTGGCAGCGGTGAGGCGGTCAACTGCAAGATCCCGGGTGAGCCGACCAACGATATCCATATCGTACTAATGCCGGATACAACGGATCCTGATGAGTGCCGGAGTACAACGGCAGAAATTAGTCCGCACTACCGTCCGCCAAGCTGGACGCCTGCCAACCTAAATAAATTGGGTAAACCCGTCCGCATACAGGGGCATTTGTTTTACGACGGGAGCCATACGCCCTGCAAAGGCAGCTCACGCCCGAATCCGAAGCGCGCATCTCTGTGGGAGATACATCCGGTGTATTCAGTGGAGGTCTGCGAGTCGAGCGATCTGAATCAGTGTCGAAACAGTACAAGGGCGGCGGATTGGGTCCCGCTCGACAAGCTGCTGAGTTCTGAGCAGTAGCCAGAGCCAGGTCGATTATGCGTTCGCGGCCCTATGGCAGGCTACCGACCGACGTTGAAGCCGTTCCCCCCTGGCCTAGCTTCGGTCCCAAGCGCTAGCCTCGGTTGCTAGCTTGTATGGTGAAGCTCGAACAGTGCCGGCACCCTCAGGAGTGTCGGCGAAAGGAATCACTGGCATCTTTGATCCGGCAAAATAGGACAGCCCGTTAGCGGAATTCTGAGCGGGTTGGGCGCTGGAGGCACAATGGCGATCCAGGTGGTCAGTCGGCCCTCACCGAACTTCAATAGCCGCAAAGGGGCGGCGATCGACTGCATCGTAATTCACGATACTGAGTCTGCGACCGCCGACGCGGCGCTGTCGTGGTTTGAGTCCCCGACCTCACAAGCATCGGCTCACTATCTGATTGACCGCGATGGCACGATCTACCGCTGTGTTCAGGAGGCTGCGCGGGCTTGGCACGCCGGGGTCTCGGCCCTCCGCGGCAGAAGCGATGTGAATACGTTCTCGGTTGGGATTGAATTGGTGGGGTTTTCGACTCAAGGCTATACAGAGGATCAACTGCGAGTGCTCATTGAAACGTGCGTGGATCTCAGTCTGAGAAACCACGGCATCACCATCGCCCGAATCGTGAGCCACCAGGAGATTGCGCTCCCGCCGGGCCGGAAGCACGATCCCGGGCCGAATTTCCCGTGGGTCGAGTTTCGATCGCGGGTTCAGCTGGCACTAGGCGCGGCGATCGTATAGTGATCTGCGCTGCTTCCCTGGCGCCCCAAATTAAAGAGCCTCCGAGAAAGCTTCTCATTCTCACGGGCTGTGGACCGATCAGCAACTCCGCTAGCGCGAACTATAACAAGGGTTCAGAGCCAAACCGATGTCTGTTGTCCAGCGGCGTCGATCGCAGCCTGGTTGGCATCGGTAAGCCCCCTGCGTGCTTCAGAGCGAGCGCCCAGTCTCCTGATCCTCCTGACCAAACCAGCGGGTCGGACTTAGTCGGCAAGGTGCGCATTTGCACCAGAAAGATATCTATCAATGCCTGAACCGAAGTATCACCCCGAGAGAGAGCGATCAGGGTGGGCGCTTTGCCTTTCGGGCGGTGGATTTCGGGCAGCACTCTTTCACCTGGGTGCATTGCGCCGCCTGAATGAGCTCGGCCTCTTGTCAAGGATGCGGACGATTTCTTCCGTTTCGGGTGGCTCGGTAGCAAACGGACTTCTAGCAAAGCTGTGGCGAGAACTTAAGGTGGACCCCCAGGGGAGCGCCTCATTTACAAACTTCTCTGACTACGAGGCGAAACTACGAGAATTCTGCAGTGGCGACATCCGAACCGGGCCACTGCTCACAGAACGCTTGGACCCGCGCAAGTGGCCCGCGTTATGGGGGGATGATCACTCGGCGACCGATCTCCTGGCAAACACCTACGAAGACCGCCTTGTAGGCCAGCTCCGATTGAGGGACCTCGCTGCGATTCGGAGCGTCCCGGGGCCGTCGTTCGTATTCAACACGAGCAATCTCCAGACCGGCGTTGACTTTACGTTCAGCGCTGACGGCGTGCATGATTGGAAGATCGGATCCGCGCTGGCCGCTGATATGTTCGTTGCCGAAGCGATTGCTGCGTCCTCCGCGTTCCCGATCGCTTTCCCCCCGCTTGTTCTGAAGTTCCCTGCGAACGCATTTCATGGTGGCGCCCTTGAAGCCTCGGAGGACCCTCGCCTGGTAGATCTGCGCCGACGAGTAGTTCTGACAGACGGTGGTGTCTACGACAATCTCGGGCTCGAGCCGGTGTGGAAGAGCCACGAACTCGTGTTCGCCTCGGACGGCGGCAAGCCGTTCGACACGGATGTGGATCCCGGGCAGGCGCTGCCGTCCCGGCTCCTCCGGGTCCAGGACGTCATTGGTAACCAAGCCCTCGCAGTGCGCAAACGCTGGCTTATCTCCTCTTACGAGAACAATGTGTATCGCGGAGCCTATTGGGGGGTCGGGACCGAGATCGAGGGATATAAGATTCACGGACAGGGCTACGGAGAAGCCATCCTGAACGGACTGGTCCTGAACCGACTCCGTGCGGTGCGGACTGACTTCGATGCGTTCACGGAAGGCGAGCAGCTTGTGCTCATGAATCACGGCTGGGCACTTGCCGACGCCGCTCTGCGAACGTACCTGAGCGACGTCCTCCATACTCCTGTTTCGACCGGTAGTCCGCCCTCCGTCGAGCTCTTCGATCATCCCGACCGAGCGGCCGAGGCGCTCAAGGATAGCGATAAACGGAGACTCCTCGGAAGATGAGCATCGCAGCAGTTCGTGAGTAAACCATAGCGAAAGCGCACCCGCATTGCGTAGAAAGGTCCCCTCTAGCACAGGGTGCTGTACGCTCACTAGATTCTTCGGCGGACCAGGCGACGTCCCCTAGGACGCTTAGAACAGGCGGCGGATGAGGAGCTGGCCGGTAAAAGTTGGGAAGAGACGAATGTAAGGGATGGTGAGTAGATCCTTGCGCGCCGCGCTGAGGGGCGGTGGTCCGCACCGTCGGAGAGCTAAAGCATACGCGAACAAGCTGAGACGTCCGTCACTAGGAAAGGAAGTCTTGCTATGTCGCTTCGCGCCGTGCTCGATTTGGTTGGGGCAATACCAAAGTGGGTGCTGGGCATCGCGACGACGTTCTTCATACTTGCGATGCTCGTTTCGTGGTTCACTGGTGAGCCCTTTATAGTCGCGGGTTATCAATTCGGCTGGGTTAGACAACACGCTGAAGATTCAATCGTTAATTCTCCCCGTACGGAACTTGAGTGGCAACAGAGGAAGTACGTTGCCGACGAAGTCATGCGTGCGTGGCCGGACACCGAGACGATTTACGAATGCTGGCCCAGATTTCGGAGCGCTGGCCGAGAGGCGATTGACAATGTGATCACAGCAGAAGAGGCGCGCCTCATTATCGATGGTGGCGCAAAGGAATACCGGAAACTATTCTCCGCAATTCAGTCGATCCTCAACAACTTCGAGGGAATATCCAGTGCGTATCGCAATGGGGTCGCAGCACGGCGGATGTTTGAGGACGCGTTCCAAAAAGATATCGTGCGTTGGTATGGTCGACTACACAAGTTCATGAGCGTGGCGAAGGACAGATGCGATTGCACCTGGGAGCCGTTCGAAGTGTTGGGAAAGGAATGGTGGAAAGGGAGACCGCTGCCTGAGGCCAGCGGGATCCGCACCGGCTGCTTGCAATCCAAGGAGAGCAACAAGTAAGAGTGGCATCTAACTAAAGTACGCGAGTTGGCGTTGGTCCTTCGCGGAGATGAGTGGCGTCAATACGGATTGAGAGCGGTTTGGGCTTTCTAAACCGATGATGGCGAGGCGACTGTATCGCAAGAGACGACAAGGGAGCACATCTGGAGTGTAAACGGAGGTACCCCAATGATCTTTGGAAGCGAACAAGGGCGAGACGGCGTAGCAATCAAGGACATTCGCTTCGATTGCAGAATAGGTGTCACCGAGGCGGAGAGGCGGATGTTCCAGCGTGTACTCATAAGCCTATTTTTTGAACAGGATCTGTCGGCTGCTGGAGATTCAGACGATCTTCGCAAGACTGTCGACTACCGGGCGATAACGCGCGCGGTTGTTCAGATAGGATCTGCATCGAGGATCAAGCTGCTGGAGGCCCTCAGCTCGCGCATAGGGAAGGGTCTACTGCGAAGATTCCCAACAATCAACACAGTTAGGGTAATGGTCCGCAAGCCTGGTACGCCCGACAACGTGGAAGCAGTCGCCACGTTTGCCACATTCCGTCGCGGCGGATCGGAGCGGCCGCCGCGACGGGCCTCGCGTCTCAAAAAGGAGCATGGTCCGTAGGCGAAATCTGGCTGAGCCCAGGCTGGTCTCAGGCTCGATTTTCGGAGCCGCCGGAAGCGCAATCGAAGGCGAACCGCGGAGCGCGACTCGGTGGTTCAGGAGATATCATGGCAAATGATCCGGCAACCGAAGACCTACTCAAGAGCTATCCCAGACTCAGTAGGGCGCTCGGCTGGTGCGGCCTAGCGTCAATAGTATTAGGCTATATTGGCACAGTCCTAGGAAAACTAACTGAAGTAAAGCACTACCTCTTCGACCTAGTAGGTCCCCAGAAGTTATTGTCCATTCATTTTGGGATGGCCTTTTTAGTCGGGTCGCTGTTTTTCGTCGGCTACCTTACAGTTGGCGTGTGGATCTATCGAATGTACTTCTTGCGGTTGGAGCGTCAAAAACGTGTAGGGTACGGCGGAGTCGTGATGGTCGGCGGCGTGATCCTGGCGGCCGGTAGCGTCTACGCGGCACTGTCTCCAGCGCCGGACATAGGGTCAATACTTGTCAACGAATCGAATTCGTTGGAAAGGGAACTCCTGGGGCTCCGTGTTGAGGGTGGAGGCCTCAGGTATAACAGGGCCGACCCTTCGGTGGAACCGCAGGCATGGTCGACGGCGCAAAGTTTAACGGCAATCTTGGCCAACCGCACGGTGGCCCTGTCGAAGACGGACGCAGAAGGAATTAGAAGCGACTTGGAATTCATCAATAGGATTCGGCTCCCAGGTGAAGAAGGCTGGGGTTACCTGGAACCTATCGACTGGGGTGTGACCGAGATCGCGGCCTGGGTCGTGCTGGCCTACTTATCATCTACGCAACCCAATACGGTTGATGCTGTGTGGGGAGCCGAGTCCGAGATTGCCAATCAGCGGCTAAGGCGGGATCTGAAGCTCTTGCACGAGCGTCAGCTGCCAAACGGCGGCTGGGCGCCCATTAGCCAGAAGAACAACATGAGCTATGCGCGCACGTACTCTACAACTATGGCGCTTTGGGCATTGATAGAAGGCAAGAGACATCCGGAAATGGGTAGGCGGGTGGGCTTTGAATACGACGACGCAATCAGAAGTGGCATTCGATGGTTGCTTGCACGATACGACAGCCAACTCAAAAGCTGGGTTCCTAACCCGGAGCGAGCAAAGCAGACGGAAAGCTTTCCTGGACTGACCGCTCAAATACTGTACGTTTTGGAGCGAGCTGGGCCTGACTTCGACTTTCGAGGTGACTTAGCGTACGAGCGTGCTCACCGCGACTTCGTCCAATCAATCGAGGGCAGTGGACAAAATCCATCGCTAGTCCTTGCAACGCGCCCCGCCAGCGACAATGAGCGAACGCACGATTCTGATCGTTATTTGCGACGATCCAAATTCATGGTAGAGAGCAGTACGTATCTTTGGCTGCCTTGGTCGCTAGCAGTTTGCTCGCAAGTGGGCAGCAGAGGATCAGTGAACAAGGTAGAAGGGTCGGTCACAAAGCGTGGCTGCGCGCTGCTCCTCGGGCGCGTCCACGATCTCATTCGGTTCGCTCGTGACGACCCCTTCGCCTACGTGATGGCCGAAAGTCTGTTCGCAGTCCGCCTGCAGGTGGAGGCGGTCGGCCAAGTCGCCGGGCACAGGCTTGGATCTTGAGACCGGCTTATGTCGAAGCCGCTGAGGCTGCGGTTGCGGTCCCTAGCTGCCGACGGCCAAGCGGGAGGCGCGCCTCACATGAACCTTCGACCTGCGGAGCGCATTTTCTGATACAGCCCGGTTAGCTTTATGAGGTCTTGGCCCTTGCAGTTCTTCCCACGCGTTCCGGCGGCGAGAATTAGTGTCGGACGGCCGCCGCTCCTTCTTGTTGTTCCCGCCGCTGCAGGCGACGAGCCCGAGGATCAGGAGCTTCTTCATCGGCCATTTCCTTCTTCTGTCATGTGGCACCTTTGGCGGCGGTTTGAGCGCTTCCGGGAGCCCGCCGGGGCTACGCCTCGCGCCGGTAGGCGGCGATCATCCAGATCGCCAGGATGAAGATCACGTCTTTATGGAAGCTGGCCTCGCCGTTGGGGAGTAGCGAGTCGCTGAAGAAGCCGAAGGCCAGGACGAAGCTCGCGAGGAGAAGGGAGAGGAGCCCGGCGACAAGGCGCGTGCGGATCCCCAGGGCGAAGAGAAGTCCGAGAAGAATCTCCAGCGCCGGCAGGGCGTACGCGTAGAGGGCCGCGAGCGGCCCGGGTAGCGGGCCGACGCCCTCGAAGCCGAGCCCCCAGAGCTTGAGCTTGCTCCCGAGCACGGTGGCGTAGAAGCCGTCCTTGTCGTCGAAGTGGTAGTAGTTGGCCGTGCCGGAGACGACGAAGAAGATCCCGATCAAGATCCGGCTCACCAGCGTCGCGCTTTGCATTCGTCTCCTACCTGGGCGGCCGCCGTGGCCGCTCCCAGTCGTGCAAATTCTTTACCTTTGGTATGGGTCTTCTCATCGTAAGCTTCCCATCAAGTGGACACTTCTAAGGTAGTCTCCTGATGCCTTTAGACACTGCATAAATGAGCTGATTCTTGTTTGATTGTTGCCGACTCCATCAACATGTACCGTCTTTCGAGTTTGCGTTTGCTTCTGCAGTATGCAGGCATGAAGTATCAAGATACAAAAGAAGGCCCTGACCAAATTGGTTCAGGCACAGAAGCGCCACTGGTCTCGGAAAACATACCCGCTTTCCTTGAGCATCTCCGCGTCGAGGAGGGGCGGGTTCCGGTCACGATCGTTCGGTATCGGGCGCACCTCGAGCGATTCATCCGTGAGGTTGGGGATTGCTCGGTCGCGGAGATCACGCCAGAGAGGATAGCGCTCTATAAGCGGAAGCTCCTTGACAGCAGCCTTGGCCCGGCGACGATGGCAGGCCTCTTGTCATGCCTTCGGAGCTTTTTGCGATACCTCCGCGACGTGCGCCACCTGCAGGTCCTCGACTCAGAGAAGGTGAAGCGGGTCCGGATTCCGAACCGGACTGTTGACTACCTCACGAAGGATGAAGTGGACCGCCTGATGGGGGCCATTCCGACTCACACCTGGAGCGGCCGTCGGGACAAAGCGCTCATCGAGGCCTTGTTCTGCACGGGAATGCGGATCTCCGAGGCGCTGTCGCTGAATCGCGATCAGATCGATTGGGAGCGGAACCAAGCCCGAATCGTCGGGAAGGGCAACAAGGAACGCCTGGTCTATTTCAATGAGAGGACTCGAGAGGCGTTCTTGAGCTATCTGTCGTATCGACATGATGAGGAGAAGGCGCTCTTCCTCACGAATGGCGATGAGCCGAAGCGCCTCAAGCCTCATGGAAGCTGGCGTCGGTTCCACCGCTATGCCCAGCTCGCGGGGATCGGCAAACGGGTCTATCCGCACATGCTTCGGCATACGATGGCAACAACGCTCCTCGAGAACGGTTGTCCGATCGGGCATATCCGGGTCCTACTTGGGCATGCCCATCTGGCCACTACCTGCAAGTACTACCTAGGGATGATGTCCGATGCCGAGGCCAAGGCAGCGCATGGGAAGTTCCTGCACCTTCGGACAGAATCGAAAGGGGAGAAGAGCGTCGATGAGTTGAAAGGGCCTGTTGCGAATGGTTCAGAGCCTGCGGAATAAAACCGAGAGCTGGATGGATTGACAGAGAGTGACGCGCGAGTATGCTGATGAATAGAAGTCTTTATAACTTTATTCGGACGTCACCACACAACTCGCCACAGAACGTTTTCTCTCCCTTCCAGTCAAGGTCCCGACGAGCATTTCTTTTTAGGAATTTTCACGTGTACAAACGTGATTGACCTCTGATTAACCGACTGTCATGGTTGGCATCAGCCTTCGGGCAGATGTTCGGATAAGTCATTTCTAAGAGTCGATGAGGATAAGAGGAAGAAGGACAGCATCTCGGTGTGATTAATTGAATCGCACCTTTCTTCCTCTTATTCTCACCAAACAAAGTGTCTGGTCTCGGGTTGCCTCGTGCAACCGGCGGGAATCTCCAGTGAATTCAATGAATTTGCGACAAGATTCCCGCCGAAACATTTTAATTTAACCGAGACAAGTGCCGTTGAGATACGGCGCAGTCAAATAGAACGTTATCCTGCCACAAGCTGGATGGCGCGTCGGGACAACTTGAAGGATAGAAACTCCGAGATAATTTATTGAAAAGGCAACCTCTGACGAGGTTGTGTTTGTGTTCGCCGGAGTGCAGTCAGGCATTTTATTGCCCGCCCGTCAAATGTTCTTAAAGCGAACTGTTTGAGGAGCTATTTTGACAGGATCCTTCGTATGTGTTTTTATGATTATATGTTGTATGTATTATTGTTTTTCATTGGATAGGCGAAATTGATTTCCTCCAAGGAGGGTAAGAGACAGTGGAATGAGCTGGTTAGTGGTGTCGGGATGGTGGCGCTATGGGGCGTCATTATAGTTGTGTCGGGCGTCGTTATTGTAGGCGCGTATCTCTTGGTATCAAATTACGTGGTTGAGATTTCAACACTAGTTGTTCTGACGGTTATTGCAACCGGAATCTTAAGCTTGCGCGAGGCGCTTTCGCAAGAAGGTGGCGGAGAAATGTCGTCCGTTAGCAACAAACCAAATAGGCGTAGAGACCAGAGTGAGGGCCGGGTGCCGAAGACAGGCGCACAGGTCCAGGTGAAGAAGAAGCCCGAGACATTCATGGGCATGGAAATTATAGATGATTAGGAAGCGTTGATAGTCGACAACGTCATTAATGTCGCACGCTACAGTGAACTACAAAAGAATCTGTAAGACCTGTCTCAAGCCGGAGGATCGAGAGGTTGGTCAGCGTATTTTTGCTGTTAGAGTTGTGAGAGCGGTGAGTAGTAGGTGTGGACGATGCAAGAGAGTGCTAGCTGAGGATCAGCCAATAATTATCGAGAATCGATAAGAGAGCAGGTTGAGATTTCGACTCAAGAGCCGCCATCAGGCGGCTTTTGAAGTTATCGCTTTCGGCAACTTGTATAGTCTTGGCAGCTAGCTAGGAAGTCAGCACGCTGTTGTCATGGATGACACCTTAACAACAAGTGCTGATCCGTCGATCTCAGCGTTCATTCCAGCCTATCTCGAGCATCTGCGAACCGACGGCAAATCCCCGGTAACCCTTATTCCAGAGTCGCGGGTTGATGAGGTACGATTCGTTCATTTGAATCGGATAAGCAATGGAACTTCTCTGGCTATGTTCGCCAAAGATTCCTGTCGTTCGCATATGGTGGGATAAAGAAGGGTGGGATAAAGAAGGGAGGCCTCGGCACCGGAACCTACACACTGCAAACTGAGATCGAGGACGTTTTCTGGGGTCATGCTGTAAAGGTCGAATGCATAGGGCCAGATGCGCTATACGTTCGATGTCCGTGCGTGATGTATAGGGAGGGACAAGCCAATCGGGCGGACGTTTATGACAACTTCTTGCTAGGGCAGGAATGCGAAAAAATTAAATCGGCTCAAGCTTGTAAAGGCTGATCCAGAATCGAGTAAAGCTGAATCAGGGACGTCGTGCCGATCGTCGGCTGCTTGGAGATCTCGCGGAAGCGGCAGCCCGACTGCGGTTTCCCAAAAATCATGAACCTGGAAACTCCCGAGGATCGTTCGCTTACGACAGTGAGCGGGACGAGAAGACGAAGAATGACTTCGTTTCCGACGCTGTCGAATTTGTCCTTTGTAGCCACTTGCCATTTAAAGCATCCGGAATGAGACCCTCGGCTCTGGCGTTGTTTTTCCGATCTCAAGGCTGCTGAGAGCTTGCGTGATCGACGTGTAGCCAGCCGATACCTAGAACCTGGTGATCTACGAAGGCTGAAGGACTTTCGGTTCTTTCGTTTATATCAACGGTCTTTGATGCCTATGATAACGCGTCTCGTCTCGCGCCACGGCGTATGATGGATGCATCTATTTCCTATCCCGCGATCGGAGGTACAAGGCAATGCCGGTCGACGTAACCAGCAATCTCCGTCAAGCGCTGGCGAAACTAACCGCCGAGAAGCGACGTATCGAACGCCAAGCCGCGGCCATCCAAGAAGCCCTTCGGGCGGTCAATGGAACCGGTGGCGGGCAACGCTCGTCAAGCGCGAGGGTGGTGATACGCGGCGCAAAGCGCGGGCGCCGGCGGATGAGTCCGGCCGAACGGAAGGCCGTGGGCCAGCGTATGAAGGCGTACTGGGCAAAGCGGAGAGGTGGGGCGAGTAAGGGAAAGAGGAAGTAGCCTAAGACATTCGGCGCGGAACTAGGAACGACAAGGCCGGCCCTTGTAGGGTCGGCCTTTTAAGTAAACCTCCTTTTCACTCTTCCCCATACTGCTCTTGCGAATAATTCCGGTTGCCCACTGGTTGCCCAAGAAGTGATGAAATGAGACCAAAACTGGTTCTTGATGACGACGTTTGAGAATCTATTGCTTTGCTCTTTTAGTTAGCGTTCATCGCGTTTTTTGCGGATTTTCGGCCTTTTTTGAACGGGTGACCGAGCTTGACAAGTGAGTGTGGATAACTCCAATCGCGACTCAGTAAAGACAACGCGCCGAACGGGCGCTACTGTCGTTTTGCGTAGCTTTCATGCTTTTATTTCGCCCATTGGCGCCGTCTGATCGCCAGGTACAAACTCCGAGGTCGTTACGGCGTTGCCCACCGGTTGCCCAAGCGCTGCTGAAGAGCGCTCGAGCAGGCCAATTGTCGCTTTGAGGCTCGAATGCGACAAATGCGCATAGCGCATGGTGACTTTGAGATCCGAGTGTCCCAACAGCTCCTGGATCGCCTTCATCGAGGCCCCGGCGGCGGCCAGATGCGAGGCGAACGTGTGGCGCAGCTTGTGCGACGTGATCCCCCGGATCCCGGCTCTGGCGCAGGCGTCTCGAAGCTCGCGATTGAGTTGCTCGGGGCTGAAGCTCCTCCCGTGCTCATCGACAAAGACGAATGGACCACGGCGCTTTTTCCTTGCCAGCATGTCGGTGACTTCCGCGACTAATGGAACCGTTCGCTCGCGGTTGCTTTTGGGGGTATCGAGGCCCTTCTTTGTCATGCTCCACGACTGTCGTACCGTGACCGAACGATTCGCCCAGTTGATGTCCGCCCAACTCAGGGCCTTCAACTCGCCAAAGCGTAAGCCCGTCTTGAGGGCCATGAGGAAGACCTCGCGCCAGGTGCCGCAGGAGTTCGCGAGCAGGCGGTCGGCCTCTTCGGGCGACAGAAAGTCACTCCGCGGAGGCGGAGTCTTCAGCCATTTGATCTTGGGCATCCTCCCCAGCTCGTATCGCTCCTGGGCGTGACGCAGACAGCCACTGAGAACGGTCAAGTGATTATTGATGGTGACGTGTTGTAGGCCATCGCCCTTCTTTTGCGCTTTATATGCTTCGACGTGGTGTGTCCCAATCTGATCGACTGTGAGGTCACCGAAGAACGGAATCAGACGGGCCCGAAGAACGTAGCGTTTACGGACGACCTCGGAATATTTGTTGTTGTTCTTCACCCACGTCTCGAACCAAGCCCACGCAAAATCGCGGAATAGTTTCGGCCTCTCCGCGAGAGAGAGGTGGAGCGGCTCGCCGAGGGCGAGCTTGCGCCGGAGCAGCGCCTCGTAGGCCGCCGCACCCGCCCTGGAATTCTCGGGGCTTTTCTTTCGAATTCTGACGTGGTCATGCCGGAAGTCGACCCACCATGAATTACGAAGTTTTCGTGTTGCCATGTTGTTGTGTGCCGAGCGCGTCGACTCGATGGTGTTGCAAATACGTGATGACATCGCTCTTCGAGAAACGAAGACTATGTCCCACCTTGTAGAAAGGCAGTTGTCTCCCTTCGACGAGGCGATAGATGCCTGCGCGAGAAATCTTGAGCAGGCGTGCGACCTCGTCTCGCGTTAACAGTTCTGTTGTCGGATCTGGCGGAATCGGCATGTTAGTTGTGAAAGAGCAATATGGGAGCGGTGTCAGAGCGGACACCGCTGGACCATTTCACTCTAAGCAATGAGTGGAGTTTGTAAATAGCGGCACAATGCCGCAGTGATGCCTTGAATGTAGGGCTCTGAGCGAAGATCGGAAGACTAAGAGGGTCCGCGTCGATGTGACATCGTTGAAGGGTCACGCCGCCGTATCCCTGGGTCGTCTTGGCGTTTCGGCTGCTCTGCGCCACGCTCGGCGCATGAACCAACCACAACCACTTCTCACTCAGGCGGCCGAGTACCACGAGGCCCTGCCGCCGCGAATTCGTCAGTATCTAAATAACCGCGGGATTCCCGACCCGCTGATCGACTTTCATCTCCTCGGCTGGAACGGTAGCCGCATCACGATTCCGATCTTCGATCGGGAGGGCGCGGTCGCGTTTTTCAAGCTCGCCAAGGATCCGGAGGACCGCACCGACGGACCCAAGATGCTCGCGACCCCCGGTGCCCGGGCCGAGCTCTACGGCTGGGAGGACGTGCGCTATCAGCCGGAGGACATCATCATCTGCGAGGGCGAGTTCGACCGCCTGGTGCTCAAAGCTCAGGGCTTCCGGGCGGTGACGTCGACGGGTGGGGCCCGGGTCTTCCGGGCCGACTGGGCGGTGGAGTTCGCCGCGATTCCCAACGTGTATCTCTGCTTCGATTTCGATGCGGCCGGCCTCGAGGGAGCACTCAATGTCGGTCGGTTCATTCCCCAGGCGAAGATTATTGAATTGCCTGAGGAGGTCGGGGAGGGCGGAGACGTCACCGACTTCTTCGTCCGGCTCGGGCGGACCGACGACGACTTCCGTGTGCTCATGGCCCAGGCCCTGCCGATCAAGTCCCGGCCGGCGGCCGAGCCGCCCGAACGCGAGCCGCGCCCGCTCGACACACCGCTCCGACAGCGAATCGAGCACCTCAAACAGCTCGTTCCGATTACCGAGGTGATCGGACGCTACGTGGAACTGCGCGAATCAGGCAACACCTGCACCGGGCGCTGTCCCTTCCACAAGGAACAGGTGCCATCGTTCACCGTCTACCCGGAGACCGGCACCTACTACTGCTTTGGCTGTGCGGCCCGCGGTGATGTCATCGACTTCCTGCGAGCGATCGAGCGGCTCAGATTTTATGAGGCGCTCGACGCGCTCGAGGGATGGTCTCGTCACGATGGAGGACAACCCACGCAGAAACCATGACTCCGGGCGCTCCCGGAGCAGTCCGACGGTGTCGGCCGTCCTGCCCAGCGGGGCGCTGGTCGAGATGACCTATGACCCGACCGCATCGCGGTCGAGCTTTGTCGTGTGGGAGCAAGGGAAGTGGCGCGCTGAGCCGAGCATCACGCTCGCCGGCGGCCAGCAGCTCGTGCCATATTCCCCGCACAATAACCTGCTGCGAAACGAAGTCGTGCTGCTGCCCTCGGAACCCGCCGAGTACGGCTCCGAGGAAGCGCTGGTCGCGAGCGTCCAGGCGTATGTCCACCGCTACACGGACCTCAGCCCGATCTTCGAGAAGATCGCGAGCTACTACGTGCTCCTCTCGTGGCTCTACGATCAGTTCAACGAGCTGCCCTATCTTCGGTTTCGCGGCGACCCGGGGACCGGCAAGACCCGGTCGCTCCTGATCATCGGGTCGCTCTGCTACAAGCCGATCTTTGCCAGTGGCGCCTCGACCGTCTCACCGCTCTTCCGGATCCTCGATGCCTTTCGCGGCACGCTCATCATCGATGAGGCCGACTTTCGCCTGAGTGACGAGCGAGCGGAAGTCACGAAGATTCTCAACCAAGGCAATGCCAAGGGATTCCCGGTGCTCCGCAGCGAAGTGTCAGCGAACCGCGAGTTCAACCCCCGCGCCTACCACGTCTTCGGCCCCAAGCTCGTCGCCACCCGCGGCGCCTTCGAGGATCGGGCGCTCGAGTCGCGCTTTCTGACCGAGGAGATGGGGCAGGGTGGACTCCGGGAGGATATCCCCATCAGCCTGCCGTCCGCCTACAAGGAGGAGGCGCTGCACCTCCGGAACCAGCTCCTGCTCTTTCGGTTTCGAAACCGGCATTGCGCCTCGACGCTTCACGATGTGATCGACCGGACGGTCGAGCCGCGCCTGAACCAGATCTTCCTACCCCTCCTCTCGGTCGTCGACGACGAGTCCGTCAAGGCCGAGCTCCGCGAGCTCGCCCGCCTCTACAACCGCGAGATGATCGCGGAGCGCGGCATGGACGCCGAGGCCCACATCCTCGAGATCATCCGCGACATGCTGGCGCGCGACGCAGGGACGGCGCTCTCGGTGAAGGAGATCGCGAGCTGGTTCGTGGAGCGGCACGGGGAGGAGTACGAGCGGAAGATCACGCCCAAGTGGATCGGCGGCATCATCCGCCGCCGGCTGCAGCTCTTCACCCACAAGTCGCACGGCGTCTACGTGATCTCACGCCTGGAGGAGTGGAAACTGCGGCGCCTCTACCAGAAGTACGGGGTGGAGGCCGGCAAGCCGGACTCGGAGGGCCCGATCGACCCGTGAGCCGGGGACGTTCGACCCCGCGCCTTCTTAGGGAGACTTCCCCCGCACAAAGTCCCAACGTCCCCAAGTCACTTTCGCGGCGAAAAAAGCCAGAAAAATGCGGCCCCGCCGGACATGGGGACTTCAGGACGTTGTCCGGGGGATCATCCAAGTCCCCACACGGCGACCGACGGCCGCACGATTGCTGGGCATTTGGGTGATTCGCGCCATTCCGGGACGTCTCGACGTCCCCATGATGACGGGTTCGAGCCCCGGATCGGCATGGAGACTTCATTAAGAATTCTGGAACTCTTCAAGAAGCTTTCATGAAATGGGAACAACATGTGCTTCATGAGATCGAAAAGCCACCGCCGGTATCACCAAGGTCAGTCTTTAGGGAATCGGCCAACGAGCTACGCTAGGTGCCAACACTCCTAGCGCATGGCCAAACGTCTTCACAACTATCTCCGGACCCATCGCAAGCGCCGCGACTTCACGCAAGCCGAGGTGGCTTTCCTCTTGGGCTGCCGCCACAAGACCAAAGTGGGGGACTACGAGCACCGTGGACGACGGCCGGTGCTCGAGACGGCGCTCGCCTACGAGGTGGTCTTCGGCATCCCGGTCCGCGAGTTGTTTGCCGGGATGTTCGATGAGGTCGAAGTCATAACGCACAGACGGGCTCGGGCCCTGGCCCGGAAGCTCAGCGCAGCAACGCAGACCCCACGTATCGTGCGAAAGCAGGAACTGCTGGGTCAGATCCATTCCGGGTCAGGATCGGAGCCGGTCCACCATGTATGAAACGTATTTTAGCGATCGATCCGATTACGAGAGGCTTCGGCTTCGCCGTCCTCGACGGGGCCGAGGAACTCGTCGACTGGGGCCTACGAGGGACGAAGCCCTCGTCAAATCCGGAGCAGCGGTCGCTCCGGGAATTCGCTCGACTCCTCGAGCTCTACAGCCCCGACCGGGTCGTCGTCGAGGACTGTCTTGATGTGCGCTCGCGGCGCGGCACGAGAAGCCGGCGACTGATCGAGCGGATCATCGCGTTGGCGGATGAGCGCGATGTTCTTGTCCGTCGCATCTCACGGGCCGGAGTCGCGCGAGCATTCGCGACGGACGGTGCCGGCACGAAATACCGGATCGCGCTTGCGATCGTGCGGCGTTTCCCCGAGCTGGCCGTGCGCCTGCCGCCCGCCCGCAAATCCTGGATGAGCGAACCCGCGCAGATGGGAGTATTTGATGCCGTGGCGCTCGGCTTGGCCTTCTATGCGCGCGGCGTACTCCGTCATCTGGAAGCTCCGCGGCTGTGACGGTCTCGGCGCTGAAGGGTGAAGAGACCGCCCCCGCGATCATGAGGCAGGGGTAGATAGAACGCGGCGCTTATGCACAACCATCAGTTGGCGCCTCGGTCACGTCTATATATGATGAAGGGGTAATCGCGATTCCGAGAAGGATCAAGGCGGGCATCGAGAACTGTTCTTAGATCATCCTCTTCTCGGGAAACAGTGGGCCTTCCAATCGGCCGCCCGCGTAGCCTCAGCGTTTACGCTATGAAGAATCGACTATTAACCATGTCGGCGCTGCTCGGCGGTGGATTTTGGGCGGCGTCGGCAGCATTTTTGATCCTTACGTCCCTTCAGGTAGAGCGTCCAGTACTCGGGCTGATCATCGTCGGCGTTACAACAGCCGTTGGTTTTTGGCTAAGCGAATTATATGTGGAAAAATGGGAAAAAAGAACTTTTCGGAACCAAGGCGAGTTATCGAGGCAAATCTTTCGGCCATATACAGCGGGGATAATTGCGCGCGGAATGATTGTCGGGCCGATGGTCTTGATTTTCTTCGTATCGGGATCTGCCGCAATGTCGAATGTTCTAGAGTTTGTGGTATTAGGTACGGCCGCCAGTGGCGCATTCTGGTATTTCAATCGGCACCATCGTGCCACTGTTATACAGGCGGGATCCCGTTTGGTCACCGTTTTTGTGCCACCGTTGGTGCTCTTAGAGCAAGTCACAGTCGATGCAACTGAACTGAAGTACCAATGCTGGCCGTTCACGATATGTGTTCCCCTTACTGCCATTGAGACGTCGGATATTCACGAATGGGTCGGGGCTTTGGTTGGGCCGATTCCAGTGCCGGCTCGGACTGGGCTACGAGTCCTGACGCTGAAATTCTCGGCGGCGATGATTACCTGGCGATGGTTGGGTGGTGGTTCACGCCGTTATGAAGACACTGTAATGACCCTGCATGGCATCGACTGGCCGATAGACGAAATCTCGCGAAAACTGAACGGAGAAGCACTGGCCGTCACTGCAACTGGGACAGGGCCTTGGAAAATACTAACGAATCAGAATATCGGCATGTTTTTTCTTGTGGCGCCGGTGTTGGTTATTGGATGGATCTTATTCCTCGGCACACTTTACGCTATTATTTCGATGTTGGCCGCGTAGTGGCGTTATGCGTCTCTTTTATTGTCGCGCGCGCCAGCTTTGCATGGCAAGTCATTGAGGAAATGAGCCATCGTCAGGCGTTGTAACGCCTCACGCGAGGACATTCGGGCGCCATATTCACCCTCCGTACGAACGCGATGCGCGCCTGACTACTCCAATACTTATGCATGCTTTTAAGCGGCTGCGCAGTTACCAGTAGACTCCGATCCAACGCCCAACTCGATAAATTTTGTCGCCTATGAAATTAGTAATCGGATTATATAAAACCCTATTCTGGACGCTCTCCCGGTTTGCCTTGTAGGCTGCTTCCTCAGCAATAACAAGTGAAGTACAAAGTCCCAGACATAACTCCTCACCTAGAGTCCCGGCCAAGATAAAAGTTGTCTGAATTGTGAAGTCAATCGAAGATCTTGCTAGCGTTTCCACGATGTCACGCTGAGAATAACGCACATCCCTGTAGAGACTCGTCACCGGATCCACGAAACCAAGAAGCGGTATGTATGCCGCTATCGTCCCCGCCAATCTTGGCAGACCGAGTCCTATCACCTCGCGCGAGTAAAGTCCTGCCGCGGACTCGGTAATTCCCGCCTCGATAAGCCATTCAGCGGCCGTTCCCGCAACCGTATTGATGAGTGCCCATGCATACGGGCTTGCTGGAGCGTCGCGGAGCGCCCACGAATACCAATTCGCAGAAGAGCCGTCACTTACGCTCCTCCCGTTTGGGTCAGTAAAGCGCGTGGGATTGTTCAGCGCATATGTGTATCGATTCAAGGTCAGCGGGTTATGCCGGGAGCCGGGAAGCGGATCTCTGTTCAGAAATCTTCCGACGCTCGGGTCATACCACCGGGCTCGCAGATAGTAGAGCCCTGTCAGATCATCTTCCTCTTCGCCTGTGAACCGGAACCGGTTCGTGATCGGCGCCGCGTTCCCGGATCCCTCCGGCGCGCCCCAGGCGTCGTAGGCATAGACCGCGCTCTGATTTCCGAGCGAGTCCGTCAGCGCGACGACACTTCCCAGGCCGTCGTAGTGATAAAAGCTCTTCGCTCCCAAAGCGCTCTGCGAGATCAGCGCGTTCCCCCACACATAGCTGAGATTCTGCGACGGGCCGCTTTCCGCGAGCACCACCGGCAGCCCCGTGGCCACGTCGTTGACGAACCGGAAGACATCCAGGCCGAGCGCCTGGGTGATTTTGTTTCCGTCCCCGTCGTACTCGTAGGCGGCGGTGTCGGTTCCCCGCACAACTCGGACGAGCCGATTGGCCGCATCGTACGTGTAGGTTGTCACCACTCCTGCGGTCAAGCTAGTCCGATTGCCGTTCGCATCGTAGGTGAAGCTCTTTTTCCCGGCCTGGAGCAGCCGGTCGGCCGCGTCATAGGTGAACTGGGTCACCTGGTTGCCGCTCGCGCTGGTCAGTCGGTTACCGACTGCGTCGTAGGTGTAGTTCGTCTGCGGTTGATTCTTGCTGACCGTCGAGACCAGCTGCGAGAGGGCATCGTAGCTGTACGAGGTAAGTTTTCCGTCCGTGGTTTTCGTCAGGCGATTCCCGAGCTGATCTAGCGTGTAGGCGAAGCTCGTGAGCGTTTGCGTGCCTCGGGTGTTTGTCATCGTCACGAGCCGGTTGGCGGCATCGTATTGATAGGAGATCGCCGTCCCATTGGGGTATGCGACCTTGAGCAGATTGCTCGCCGCGTCGTAGGTATACGAGGTCACCTGGCCTTCGCGATCGCTGACTCGGCTAAGCCGGTTCAGGTTATCGTAGACGTAGGTAACCACGCCGCTGTCTGGATACGTCAGGCTCGCGCGGTTCCCAACTGCGTCATAGCCATAGCCAACAGTGCCAGTCGGATGGATGACCTGAATTAACCGGTCCAGCGCGTCATAGGCGTAGGTCGTCGTTCCTCTCGTATCGACCATGCCGACTCGATTGCCATTTGCGTCATAGGAGTAGGCCACAGTGGCGCCGTCCCCATAGGCGATGCTCGTGAGGCGATTGTTTGCATCGTAGACAAAGGTATTGGTTGTCCCGTTTGCATCATTTACCGTGCGGACGTTGCCCACTGCGTCATACAAATATGCTGTTGCGTGACCGAGAGGATCGGTGATCCGTGTCAGACGATTGATAGCATCAAATACGTAGGTCGCGGTTCGCCCATTCGCGTTAACGAGCCCGGTCCGGTTGTTATTGCCGTCGTAGGTGTAACGCGTGATGTTTCCGAGAGGATCGGTGACGGTCGTGAGGTTATTCACCTCATCGTAGCTGTACCGGGTCAGGTTGCCCTTGGCGTCGAGGATCTGGGTCAGGTTCCCCACAGCATCGAAGGTAAAGCGAGTGGTATTGCCCAGGGGGTCAACGATCTGTGTGAGGCGGCTGTTGGCATCGTAGCTCGCCCCGGCCGTGTGACCGTTCGGATCAGTCAGCGTGCGCAGCCGGCCGATCCCGTCGTAGGTGAGGGTCGTCACGCCGCCCAGCGCATCCGTGATCCGCGTCAGGTTCCCCTGCGCATCATAGCCATACTGGGTCGGGTTCCCGCGGGCATCGGTCTTGCGGCTGAGCTGGCCGAAGCCGTTGTAGGTGAAGGCCGTAGTGTTCCCGGTGGCGTCCTGGATGCTTGTCAGATTCCCAGGAACGTCGTAGCTGAAGGTCGTCGTGAAGCCGCGCGCATTTGCCGCGGTTGTCAAATTGTTTTGAGCGTCGTAAGTGAAGGTGATCAAGCGCCCCAGGGGATCGGTGATCGTCAGCACGTTTCCCCGACTGTCGTAGGCAAAGAGTGTGGTCCGGCCGTTCTGGTCGGTGATGCTCGTGCGGTTATTGCCCGCGTCATAGGTAAAGACCGCCTGGCCGCCGCCCGGGTCCGTGACCTTCGTGAGCCGCCGCAGGGCATCGTGGGTGTGCACCGTCGCATTCCCCCGCGGATCGGTGATCGTCGTATCTCCGGCCCCCGGAGTCGCGAAAGCGAAAGTCGTCGTGAAGCCCCGGCCGTTCTGCTGGGTCACGACCCGCCCGGAAGCGTCGTAGGAGTTGAGGAGCAACCGGTTACCATGCTCCTCGCGGATCTCGATGACGCGGTGACTTGCATCGTAGGAAAAGATCATCACACCACCGCTGGCGTCGGTTCCGGCCACGAGGTTGCCGACCCCGTCGTAGGCGTACTGGATCCTGCGGCCGATGGGATCGGTGAGTTGTGTGATCCGCTGGTTGGCGTCATAGCTGAGGCTGATGCTCCTGCCCACGGTGTCCGTGATCGCAGTCAGCTTCCCGAAACCGTCATAGGAAAACGAGAGCACGTTGCCGTTCCGGTCCACCATGCCCGTGAGTTTGCCGATTGTGCTGAACCGATACCGGGTCTGGTTCTTGAGCGTGAGCGTGAAGGTGCTGTCGAAGTTCTTCACGAGCGTACTGAACACGCCGGCAAAGCGCGGGGTATACGCACCTCCGCCAGCGGGATCGTAGAACTCCTCCCGGCCGTCGCCTTGCTTGATCACGACGGAGCCGTCCGACTTCTCGGTGAGGATGATGTTGTAGGAATGCGTCCAGCCAGATCCGAGCGGGCCGGAGTAGCTATCGAGCGAGTTGTAGGTCCGTGTGAAGATCGTGGGTAGCCCTCGGCCGGGGATAGCGAGGTCGGTCCGCTGGAAGATGTAGTTGCCTGTCGCCGTGTTAACCGGTTCCGCGATTGTGCCTTGGGGGTTGGCGGAGCCGCCTGGGGACCCCAGGGTGGCTGTTATGGTTGGTATTCTGTTCCCTTGACCACTAACGACCACTGATGCAGTCCCACCGTTGCTCGTAACGCCGACATTGCTTGAGAAGCTGTCGCCCGAGGTCGGCCTGAACTGGACTGTGACCGCCTGGCTGAGCCCGGAGGTCAGGTTAAACGGACTTCCTCCTACGATGCTAAACGGCGCGCTCGCCGTTGCCGTCCCTGTTAGGGTGCCACCCCCGGCGTTTGCTACCGTCAACGTAAGGTCCTTCGACGTTCCGACCGTTACCGACCCGAAGTCCAGCGGACCGCCGGTCACACTTAGCACTGGAAGTTGCGGCGGTGGGGGCGGCGGAGCCGCACAATCTACTGCCCCCGCATTAACCCGAAAGTTGTCATATGCCACCTGAACCGCCGCCCCACTGGGATTCGAGCTCCCGACGTTCAGCACGAATCGCGTCGAGACGGTCGGCACTGTCGCGCTCGCCAACGCGACGAAGTTCGTGCCGTTATGGTAATACCCGGTGAGCGTGGTTCCGGATCTCGTGAGTCGCAGCTTGCCTCCGGTATCAGTGGTCAGCGCCAGTCCTTCGATCGACGAGAGCAGCACCATCTGGTAGCTGTCGATCAGGCCACTGAACCTCCCGGGTCCCGGAAGCCCGAAGGTACCGCTTCCGAGGTCTGCGGTCGCGAGCTTGATCGTTTGGAGATTGTTCGCCGGCCAGTTGAGTAGCGCGAAGTCAACCTGGACGTCGAAGTCCCCACCCACGAAACACTTGCCCTGGACACCGGCGGTCGTGCCACCGGCATTCAGCGATACCTCGAGTCGCCCGTTCTGTTGCGTGACAGTCCCATTACCTGACGAGTTGCCGAAGGCGGACCAGCGAGTCGGGTCCAGCGAAGCGCCGCCGAAGTTGTCATCTGCGTTCGGTCCAATGAGCTGGCCATAGATGTCATGATTGCCAGGGAAAAGCCCCGGATCATTCCGATAATCTGACCACACCACTAACAGGTTATTTGTCGAGGTTCCGATCGCCGGAGAGACTGCACTCAGTAAGGGCACGCCACTTGGAACGTTCGAGATCTGGACGCCCTGCGGTGTTGTCGCTACTCCGTCAGCAGAAACATAACTTCCAAAGATGTTGCCTCGACCATCGTCCCACGCGATGAGAAAGGACGTGCTGGCAAAAGCAACGCGCACATTTCCAGGGGACGCAGGCGGAGACGACAGCGTGAGATTAGGAGCATCGAGAACGGTACCAGCTCGAGACACCCGGGCTCCGGATATTCGTGCTATCCCATCGGCCTGTGGATTGCAGCACCACACAACCAGGTAATTCGTGCCGTCGAAGGCGACGCGCGGCAGCGGTTGACCTGGAGGAACAACCGCCGAGATCGCGAAGGCACCTAGCACACCCGCGCCGGGCGTTACCCGCGTGCCGAGGATGTCGCGATCGAAGACATGAACCACCAGATAGTTGGAACCATCGAACGCGATTGACGGAAATCCGAGTTGAGAAGCGAACGGAGCCGTGAACACGGAGACGCCGCCGGGGTCGAGGACAGCACCGGCGGGAGTTACGCGGGCTCCGCGTACACTGCCTGATCCCAGGGTGTCGGCCCATACAACCAAGAAATTGACGCCGTCGAACGCAATGGCCGGGTTGAACTGGGCCGTCGCGGAACTCGCGATGATGAACCCATCGCCGTCGAGAACCTGGCCCCCCGGCGTGACCCGTGCACCATAGATCTGGGGAGTGCCAGCTCGGTAGTCCTCCCAGACGACGAGATAATTGGAACCGCCGAAAGCTATCGCCACGTTCTGCTGCCAATCGGCTGCCGTTGATATGGGAAACCCGCTTGGATCTAGGACGACGCCGCCAGATGAAACACGCGCGCCGTAGATGTCGCCGGTTCTCGCGTCCGTTCGTGAGTCCAGCCAAACTACCAAGTAGTTGGTGCCATCAAAAGCTAGTGCGGGGGTGTCTTGATTGATTGGCGCGGTCGAGATGGCAAAGTTGCCGCCGACTGGGCTCTGCGCTGCCGCGAATCCATGACCGGTGCCCAGCGTTACGCAAGAGATGACCCCAGCCACGGTGATCAAGCGACCCAGCGAAAGTGAGGGCTTCATCGGCGCCTTCCCGTGCAAATACAAACGCCCCACCAGGGCTTCCCTGTAACGGGGCGTTTTGCCATCGCTCCCTCCCCTCGTCGGGTGGGACCGAGCGTGCACCGCGCGCGATAGGTAAGTGAGGCGGAACTTTAAGGTTTCTTCAGGAGAGTGTCAATTCCGAAATTCCTCATTTCTCCGCTGAACGTTTCGTGTTGCAGGTCGCCGGCAGTAGCCGTCTCTGCGCTGAAAGGAACCGAGACCGCTCCATCGATCATCAGCCGCAGATATATCGCGTGGTTCGGGAGATTGGTGAGGTCGGTTTCTGAGAAGACCGGATGGAATTCCCGGCCGAGGATCTCGGCGTCGGTAGGACCCACTCGAAAGCAGATCACCGTCCCGGCGTTCCCGAGGATCGCCTCAAGGATCATGGGATCGAGCTGGGCCAGGTACTGGTGCGCGAGGACCAATCCGACACGGTACTTGCGGAGCTCCGAGAGCATGCCGGCGAGACTCTGGGTTGTGAAAGCGTGGAACTCGTCGAGGTAGAGAAAGAAGTCCCGTCGGGTGGCTTCCGGTCGGTTGGCCCGGCTGAGGCCCGCCGATCCGATGTGAGAGACGAGGAGCGCTCCCAAGAGTGACGCGACATCCTCGCCGAGCTGGCCCTTGGCAAGGTTGACGATCAGGATCCGGCCCTCGTCCATGATCGCGCGGAGATCGAAGCTCGAGCGCGGCTGGGTGAGGATGCGGTTGAGGATCGGGTGCGCGAGAAACGCGCCTACTTTGTTTTGGATCGGCGCGATCGCCTCTGCGCGGAGCCGCCAGAAGTATTGCTCGTACTCGTTCACCCAGAAGTCGCGCACCGCTGAACTCGTCACCCGTCCGACCGCAACATGGCGAAAGCCCGGCTCGTTGAAGAGCCGGAGGATATCGGCCAGTGTCGCTTCGGGCTGATCGAGGAGTGTTAGAAGCGCGTTCCGGAGAATGTGCTCCATTCGCGGTCCCCAGGAGTCGGCCCAGATTTTTTTGAAGGCATGGAGCAGCTCCGAGGCGATGAGCGGCCGCGTCTCGGGTGCCGCGGGAGCAAGGGGGTTGAAGCCGAGCACCCGTGAGGTATCCGGCACGTTGAAGTAGACAAGATCACTCTTTCGCTCCGGTGGAACGGCGCTCCGAATCTTCTCGGCGAGATCGCCATGCGGATCGAGCAGGGCGAAGCCGTTCCCTGAATAAAGATCGGTCCGCATGAGGGTCTCGAGCAGCGTCGACTTGCCCGTACCGGTCTTGCCGATGGCGTAGAGGTGCGCGAGGCGATCGGCCTGTCTGATGCCGAAGAGCCGCCGGTCGTCTCGAGAGTTGGCGCGAGCAAAGAAGGCGAGTTGGTTGTCCGTAGCCATACCGCAGTGTTCTCTGCGGAACCGCGACACCCAAGACGGGTCAGCGTCACATCGCCATGAGCCCGTGTCGTCTTGTTCGTCTCGTTCCATTGCCTACGCTGAAGACAGTTCTTTCCGCAGTTCCTTAACAACCCACGCCTGTTTCAAAGGAGGCCCGCATGACCATCGTGCGCTTCAACCAGTGGGAGGAGTTCCTCGCAGAGCTCCGCTCGAATGCGCCCGAGGAGCGCGTCGTCCGGCTCACCCTGAGCGTTCGTTACGACGGCCAGCAGGTGCCGTACGTCACCATGGTCGCCGGCTACATCGACCGCACGGGGATCGTGGAGTTCGTCCACTACCTCGGCGTCGAGCCGCGCGACCGGACGTGTCCGAAGGCCCGGGAGATCGCCGCCCTCATCGAGGAGCGAAAAAAGATCCTCGAAGAGCTCGGCTACAAAGTGAGGTCCGGCCGCTACCACGTCCCGCCGACAAGCTCGCGGTAACAATCGCGTTCGCTCGGAAGTAAAGCCCGACGTCCGCAGTCAACCCACACACCAGAGATCCAGAAAGGAGTCTGTTCCATGAGCGGAACCTTGCTCTACGCCCAAAGCAACCTGGTCAGCCGTGCGCAGCTGATGGCGATCGCGCCACCGCCGCCCACGGCCACGTGGCGACCGATCGCCCACGGCGATCTGATCTCCGCCCTCGACCGACAGCTGCTGGTCCGAGGGATTCGCATCGACAAGGAGATGTTCGCCATTCAGCGCGAAGGAGCGCGGCTCTTCGCCGTGCTCGACCTCACCCTCGAATCGTCCGGGGAGTTCTGCGCCGCGATGGGGATCCGGACGGCCAACGACCGTTCCATGGCGTTGGAAATAGCTGTGGGCGTGCGCGTCACGGTTTGCGATAACCTCGCCTTCTCGGGCGATCTCATCGCGCTTCGGCGCAAGCACACCATCAAGTTCGACCTGAACGCCGACCTCTCGCGAGCCGTCGATCGCTACCAGGCGCACCTCCAGGCACTGCAACGCACGATCGCGGCGGCCCGCGAGTCGGCCGTCTCGGACGACGAGGCGAAGGGCCTCATCTTCGAGGCCTTCCGCTACGAGATCCTTCCAATCCGGTACTTCAAGCAGGTCGCCGAGACCTATTTCAATCCAGCTGCTGACATGACGGATGTGCAGCCGCGCACGATGTGGGGACTCCACAACGCCTTCACGCGGGCCGTCCGCCAGATGGCACCGGCCCCGGCGTTTCAAACCACGACCGAGCTCGGAAAATTCTTCGGGCTACGCGCCCAGTGAGGAGACCACCATGGCATCCACCTACCGCGTCACACTCAAGTATCCCGACGGCTCGACGATGTTCGTGGGAACCGTACTTGCCGAGGAAGTCGTCGAGAGCCCCGCGAGGGAGAAGCCCGTCCAGCCGGCGAGTTCGTCGAACGGCGGCGAGCGGATGACCGACCCCCAAAAGCGGTTTCTCTTCCGGCTCCTGGGAGCCCAGGGGATCGAGGGGAAGAAAGCCGAGGAACACCTGAAGACGTACTTCAAGGTGTCTCGGCTCGTCGACATCCCCAAGCACGCCGCTTCGAGCTACATCGACCAGCTCGTCAAGGACCAGCGAGATGCCAGCGCCTGAGGCGCTGTCGGCCAGTTCCATCCAGCTCTATCTGACCTGTTCACTGAAGTGGCGCTTTCAGTATCTCGACCGGCTGCCGCGCCTCACCGCCTCCGTCAATCAAGCGTTCGGGATCGCGATGCACGCGGCCCTCAACTGGCTGCACAAGGCAAGGAAGGACAACCGCAACCCGCCGCTTGCCGAAGTGCTCCAGGTCTTTGATGCGGACTGGTACGCCCAGACGCAGACCGAAGGCAATCTCACGGTTCACTTCGATGATGTCAGTGACGCCACCCTCTTAGCCCACAAAGGCAAGGAGCTCCTCACGCAGTACTACCACCAACCGGCCGGGCAGGTCCGTGACTCAGAGGTCTGGTTCACGCTCCCGCTCGTCAACCCGGCCACCGGGGAGGTGCTCGACGTCCCGCTGCGGGGGGCGATCGACCTGATCGAAACCGACGACGTGATCGTGGAGTTCAAAGCCCCGCAGAAGGCGCCGCCCATCACGGCGCTGCCCGATGACATCCAGGTCACGACGTACGCCTATGCGTACGAGAAGCTTTTCGGAAAGCTTCCCCGAGAGATCCGGAAGATTTCATTCGTCCGCACCAAGGTTCCACGCGTCGATCCGCCACAGATCACCGGCCGCGATCATCAGGACTTCGAGCGGCTGTTCCATCTCGGGCGCGAAGTCGTCAAAGGTGTCCGCGCCGGGGTGTTCCTGCCGAGCCGCGGCTGCTGGCTCTGCAATGACTGCGAGTACGACCAGGACTGCCGCGAATGGTGCGGCAACGAGGAGGTGATGGCCGGTGTACAAGCTGCCGGTCAATGAGTACCAGCGTGCGGTCGACGAGTTTAAGCGTGAGCTGCTGGTCGTGACCTTGGCCGCGCACGGCGGCAACCGGACTCACGCGGCTCGCGCGCTCGGCCTGCAACGCACCTACTTTCTCCGCCTTATCCGGCAGTTCGACGTCACTCGTGAGGTGCCCACGCCGCGGAGGCCGTGCGCAGTACCGCAGGCGTGACCAGTTCTTTTCCAACTATATTGTTCACCTCAAGTTCTCTCCATCAAGGAGCGGCCCTGTCCGCTCCTTTTTTCTTTACCTGCGAAGTCCTTACGTCTTCTCTCCACCGAAGGCCTCCTTGAGAAGATCGAAGCCCTGGATCGCCTTCAGGAGACGATTCCTACTCTCCTCAGGAAGGCTCACGAGCTCCTCGAAAAGCCGGGCCTCCTTTTCGAGAAGAGGATCCGGCAGCTCATCAGAAGTTCCGACACCGTTATATCGATTCACGGTAAACACTCCTAGGAGTCGTGATGGTCGCGGCAAGATACTTGCCGCATATTCTTAGCGTAGCCCGGTAGCGAATCTGCGCGATATTGTTCGCGGTCTTCCCCAGGCGCTCTCCCACGTCTTCGGCCGAATAGCCCTGGAACATCATCGTAAAGATGAGGCGCTCCTCTGCGGAGAGGTCGCCGTAGACCTCGCGGAGAAGGATGACGGTGTCGGGATGGGCTTGGCGCGGATGCGGGATCTTGTCGAACTCGTCGTCGCCCAGCGGCTCAGAGACCGCCGCGACCTGGCTGGCTCGCGCGAGGTAGGTCAGGCTCAACCGATAGGCGGTCGTCGCACAGTAAGCAAAGAGCGCCTGCTCATTGATGATGCCCATCTTCCCGCTTCGCAGGGCCTTGAGGACACGCGCGGCGGTCTGCTGCAGGATGTCCTCGGCCACACCGGGATCCCGGATGTCACCGGCGATGCGTCTCAGAAGAGACGAGCGAATCTTCGTAAACATGGGCTCAAAAAGAGCCTCAGAGGCGCGGATCTCCTCAGGGAGTCGCGGCAGAGAAACGGGAGCCTCGTGTGGGGTCAGCGCTGTCTCCTCTGAATGGTTCAAGGGTTGAAAAGGGATCGCCAGCTAAGGAACTGAACGCCGGGGCAAAATCTTACGGAACAGGACGACGCGGGCCCTCAGGCGCTCCGGCCGGCGTCAATCGCCGACCCGCCATCTTGGGGAACCCCTCGCTTCGTAATCCGAACGCTGCCGCCCTGGTTTTATCGGTGGACGGCCCGGACTAGCCGGTAGCGACCCGGCCCCGGCCGCAGCTGACGTGCGACTCCGGGACCGTCCAACCACGAAACACGCGCGACCTAAAAAGAAAGGAAAGGGGAAAGGGGGATGAAAGCCGACACAGAGTACACGGTCACCGGACGCGATGCAAGCGCAACCAATACCAACGAAGGGAGACTGCGTCTGAACCGGAGCGTGGGCGGAGGCCGATGACTGAAGCGTGGGCTCTGGCTCGTCGTGAGGGCTCGCGCACTGTTTTACGATCGAACCGCCAGCTTGGTCGGGACCGGCCATGGTCTCAGCACCAATACCAGAGGAGCCGACACCAGAGTGAACTCCAGAAGAAACCGCACAGCCACCAGGGACATTCGGATACCCCTGGACGTCTGCGAGCTTCACCTCCACCCCGATGCCGACGTATCGCGTGAGTCCCTGCACGAGAATCTCGGTGAACTTTTGAACCGGATTGTCACGGCCATCGAGGCGGAAACGATCCCGCCCACGCGTTGGAGTGACAGCGGTCGTCCGGTTTACGAGGTGCGGATCAAGAGGAGCGAGTAATGCCGCGTGCCCGTATCCACTTTTGCACACTCGACACGGCGCAGGTCATTGACTACGCTCGGCGTCTAAGAGCCCCTCCGGGCCGGATAGGCTCGAGTGCTCCCTTTCATATATATCTGCGTTCCTAATTCCCTCCCGCTTCCGTTAGAGCACGTGTGTTTCGCATCCGAGTGCCGGCCAGGTCATGGGACCTGTCCGGCGGTCAGTTGAGAGCGGGCTTTGACGACTCCGAATCGAGTCGTCCGGCAAGAAAGGAGAAGCACCAATGCACGGACTCTGGACGGTGTGCGGTGTCGCCAACCAATGAAACGCGCGACGGATCCGACTGATGTGCAGCGTGCGGCACGCGCGTTGCCGGCGCCATTCCCGACGACGCTAACTCACTGGGAGCGGATTCGCGACGAGCGAGTCCGCGAGGCGGAAGAAAAGGCCGAGATCGCACTCCGCCGCCTCGAGGAGGTCGAACAGCTCCTCGCGACTCGCCAGGGGCAGGTGAAGACCGAGCTCGAGCGCATGGGCGAGTCAGAAGCGGGTGTGAAGGCCCATCGGACCCTCGGCGCCTGGTGGGGCATCGGCTTCATGCTCGCCTCGGCCGTCATGATGCTGTCGGCCTGGTGGACGCTCAATTGGTACTTGAGCCTCACCTGGGAGAAGGCGTTACTCGCCTTGACGCTCTTCATCTTGCCGCTCATCGGGTGGGCGGCGTTTCTCCTCTTCAGCAAGCAGAAGCTCGAGCTCTCCTGGCGCCTCACCTGCGGGCTGGGGCTGGCGGTCGTGTTCTGCTCGGTCATCGCCACGGCACTCCTGGGTGCGGGCCGCATGGCTGGGGTGCTCCTCGAGGAGAACCGCCAGCAGGCCGCCGCCACCGCGACCAGCGGCGAGCTCAGGGCTGCTGCCAACGACGCGGGCGACGTCTCAGGTACGCTCGTCGCCCGCGTCAAGAAGCTCTTGTCCGTCGCCACGATGGTGTCCGTGATCCTGATCGCTGTCGCGGGGGAGGTGGCCGCCGGGCTGGCCTTCCACGAGTACTACCGACGGATGACGGTCGTCTGGACCGTCTGGCCCTACTTCAAGGAACGGGGCCTCTTGGCAGAAGCCGTCGCCGGGAACCGTGCCGAGCAGGAGGAGGCGAGACGCCAGCCTCAGATCCTGCGGGCGCAACTCACGGCATCCGGGCTCATGGCCGAGGCGATGCAGATCGAGAAGAAGGCGGCCGAGGATCGGGCGGCGGCAGAGAAATCGGCGGCTGAGGCGCGGATCGCTGCCGCCGAAGCGGAACGAAAGGCGCATGCGCTGGCCGACGCTGAACGCCGGGCGAACTCCCTCGGTCACGTGACCAAGATCGTCCTGATCGTTGGCGGGATCGCGCTGCTGCTCCTGCTGGCCGCCGCGGTGTGCGTCTTTGCCGAGGAGCGCCATGTTGAGGTAGTCGTCCTCGACCTCTCCGCCTCCATGGCACAGGACGAGTTCACCAAGAACGTGCAGGCCGTCGAGGGCCTCATCACGCGGCTCGAGCCCGAGAGCCGGTTTGTGGTGCTGGGGGTGACCGAGGCGAGCTTCAGTGCGCCGCCGCTCTTTGTCGAGACGTCTCCAAAAACCACCGGGCGGTTCGGGGAGTACTTGGGGAGCTGGCGCACCAAGGCGGTGCGCGACTGGCGGATTGTTGCCGAGCGTCTGCGGCCGACCGCGAAGGGGTCCGATATCTTCGGGGCCCTTGCCCGGGCGGAAGCCGAGTTCGCCGAGCTCCAGCACGCCTCGAAGACCCTGATCCTCCTCTCGGATATGCGCCACGTCGGCCGGGGCGTGAACCTCGAGAATGGTCATGCCCGGCCGGCGATGAGCGTGCTTGAAGGCCGGGGACTCATCGCCAAGCTCGACGGCGTCCGGGTCTGGGTGCTCGGGGTCCATACCCACGGCAGCGACATCGGCCACTGGCGGGCGCTCAAGGCGTTCTGGCTTGAGTACTTCCGAAAGGCCGGCGCCGACCTGAAGCTCTTCAGCCCCAACCGACGGGCCCCGGAGTCATCGTGAACGACGTCTTCCGATACAAGTCCGGACCGATCAGTGCAAGCGGAGCAGCGGCAAGACTGCCGGCTCTGCGGAAAGGAATTGCGATGCACGGATTCGTATGGCTGATGAAACCCTTGGAGTGGCTACTTCCAGTCGTGCTCGTTGCCGCGTTCGTGGCGCTGTCGCCGTTTCTAGCTCTGGGGTGTGTCACCTATGGGGCCGCGGTTGTGATTACGACCATGCTTCAGCTCAATCCGTCGCGGATCGGTCAAAGCGTGTGCCTCATCGTCTCCCTGCCGCTCCTCGGTGTCGCCGCGATGCTGTGGTGGACGGGTCTCGGGATGATGGGGATGTTGCCATGGCTGGTTGGCCTCTCGACAGGGATCGGCGCGACGGTCGGTGTGGTGAAGGCGCTCACGCCTGACAGATCCATTTTCAAGGATGAGCAGAGTACCGAGTCCTCCCTGCGAAGCGGACAGGCAGAGGCGGTGCCGACGCCATGAACGGCACCTTCGAGTGGCTGATCAAGCTCGTCTTCATCCTGCTCTTGGCGCCCTGTTTGCTGAGCCTCGGCATGGCGCTTGTGAGCGCAGCGCTCTGGGCATTCCTGCCATGGGCGATCGGCCTCGGCGCCCTCATCGGGCTGGTCGCCGGGCTTGTAGCGGGGCTGGTGGTCCGATGTCGTCTGCCGCCTCCGGTTGATCTAGTCCCGCCGGGAGACGTTCCTCGGATTCGCCGGCCGCGCGGCGTGAGGACTGATCGATGACGTTTGATCCGCTGCACTGGGGATTCGAACGCTTGCGAGGTCGCGCGCGGGATGAGGCCAAGGCGCGACGATATCTGGCCGAGGCGGCCGGCTCGGAGTTTCGCGAGCTCATGGCCGACTACGACGTCTTCGTCGAGCCGCTTGCCGCGGTGCCGGAGCCGGCCGTCCTGATCGGGACGACGCGTGACTCCGCGGGCCGCGAGATTCCCGTGCGTCTTGCCGCCGACGAGCTCTATACCCACTGGCTCGTTCAAGGAGGAACGGGCTCGGGAAAGACGAGTTTCATGACGTCCATCGTCTCCCGCGCCCTGCGCGAGGGCGCGCCAATCGGCGTCATCGACTGTAAGGCGGGGTTCTACGACGCCGCCCTCGAGTGGGCCGGATCGGTCGCCTACTCGCTGCCGGAGCCGGAGCGCACGGCGTTCATCCGACGGCTCGTGGTGGTCAACCCGTTCAGCGAGACGCTCGTGCCGCTTAACGTCTGCAAGGTCATGCACGGGACGTCGCCCGAGGTCCAGGCCTACGAGGTCGCGCTCGCCTTCTCGCGGCTCTTCGACGAGTCGATCGGCTTTCAGATGCAGAACATCCTGCGGCATCTCCTGATGCTTCTCATGGAGGCGGAACTCAGTCTCGTGGATGCGCCGCTGGTTCTCCAGAACGACCTCTTGCGCGACATCCTCGTCAACCAGTCTCAGCACGACCAAGTAAGGGAGTACTTCCTGCGGACGTTTCCTACGGTGCCCGGAGGCTCGAAGGATGCGATTCTCTCGCGGCTGCAGTCGCTGCTCCTGCCCGAGAACCTCCGCCTCATGCTGGGGGCCGACGAGCTGATCAACTTCAGAGAGATTCTCGACCGCGGCGATCCACTCTTCATGTTTCTGGGCCGAGGTCCGAATGTGCCGGAGGAGATGGTCGAGGTCTTCGGCAGTCTCCTGCTGCAGCTGCTCTTCCAGGGAGCGTTCACGGGGCAGAATAACCGGCGCCGGCCGTACCAGATCATCTGCGACGAGTTCTTCCATCTGGTCGGAGCGCCGGGGCTCGACAAGCGCTTCGAGAACGCGCTGACCACGCTACGCAGTTTCGGGGTCCATCTCGCGTTGGTGATGCATCAGTTCTCGCAGGTCCCCGGGACGCTCCGCGACACTGTCCTCGGTAACTGCGACATCATGGCGATCTTCAAGTCCCACGCCCGCAATGCTCAATATTTCGGCGACTTCCTGCCCGAACTGGATCCCGAGATCGTGGAGCAGGCACTGCGGAGAACGGGAAAGCCGCCGCATCGGATGGAGGTGAAGAGTCAGCTCACCGCGCGCTTACAGCAACTGCCGGCACGTCACTGCTACTGGTACGACCGTCGCCGGCCGTACCGGGCGCTGCCGCTCCGCGTGCCCGATGTGCCGCGGCCGCACGAGCCGATCAGTCTGTCGCCGCAGCGACTCGCCGAGTTCATCGCCACGCACGGCATCAGCCAGGGCCGGCTCGCGCTTCCCAAAGCGGTCCTTCGCGAGCAGATCGCAACACGCCAGGCTCGGCTGCAGGCGCTGCTGCGGCCGGCCGACGTCGCGACACACAAAAGAGAAAATCACGAAACTCCGAAACCCCCACAAGGAGGACGAATGAAGCGAGGACCACAGCTGGGATGAGAGTGCGGCAGATCAAGACACTCTTCAAGATTCTCTTCTGGTTGTTCTATGGGCCCATTTGGATCGGGAGGCTCGTCTACCGGAAGACCGGCTACGTCTGGGGAGAGCTTGCACTGCGGGGGTGCGACGCGGTCCGATGCCCGGCGTGCGGGGAGGCGGTCAGCCTCTTCGCCCGATGGGAGTGCGGCTGGTGCGGGCGCGTCTTCGACGGCTTCGCGTTCGGTCAGTGCCCCAGCCGCGGGTGCGGCGCGGTGCCGCCGTTCATTGAATGCCAGACTTGCGGGGTGTCGATCGACAACCCGTCGCTCTTCTGAGGAAGCAAGAGGCAGAGACCGAACATGGACAATCTCGAATCGGCAATCCAGGAGTCCTCCTCCGATGATGAGCTTCGCAAACGAATCTTGGTGCTGGAGTGGATGATCCACAGCCTTGAGTGTTTCAACGCTAAGGACATCACTTATCTCGAGCTGCCTTATAGGGAAGCGGACCGGTGGGGCTGGGACCGCGCACAAGTATTCGAAGAGGACGACGATGCGTGAGAAGAGTTCCCGTTCCGAACTACTTCAAAAGCTCCGGCGGTTACGCGCGAACACCGTAACCGCGGATTACGACGGCTTCGGTGACAACGGACAGATCGATAGCCCCGAATTCGGAGGCGTCAAGGCTCCGGCTGACCTGGGTCCCGAAGTGCAGGACCTCTTCTACGAGGTCCTCGAAGAGCATTACGGGGGTTGGGAGATTAATGAAGGCTCCTATGGACACTTTGAGTGGAATGTGGATACCGACCGCATCACTCTTCAGCACACTAACCGCACAGAGCACTATGAGGAGACCGTCCTATGACGCGCGCGGCGCTGCTTAACGAGCTCAGAGATTGCCATGTGACACACGTATGGGCCAGGTACGACGGCTATAACGACGAAGGGTGGTGCAAAACTCCGGGCTTCGATCCGCCCAACGTCGATCCAGCCCTCGCTCAACAAGTTCAACAATTCTTCTACAACGTCCTCGAAGAGCACTATGCCGGGTGGGAATGCAACGACGGGGCGTGCGGCGTCTTTGAGTGGGACATACAGCGCGACACGCTCGATCTGCAACACGATGTGCGGTCTGCCGAGAGAATCGAGCAACGCCTATGACGCACCCGAACTTCCACGCGATCAGCTCGGCCCGAAAATTCGGGGGCCGTCCAGAAGACTACCTCCACATCCATCAGTGGCTCGATGCGACCAAGGAGACCTTCGCGGACTTTCGCCACCGCGCGCTCCGGCATCATTCGCAAGGCATCTTCGAGTGCGAGCGGGTGTTCGGCCCGACGCTCACCAACTCCGACGGCAAGCTCGTGCCGACCCGATACATAGCCGAGCAGCACGTTAAGGAAGACTGCGGCGGTCTGATTCCGACGGTCGCTGACTGGTTTCGCAACATCAAACGGGCGGTGTGGATGTCACGAGGCTACGAGATTCCCGATTGAGCTACCGCGACATCTTCAACGACTTCCTTTATGACATGGTGCGCGGCCACGCCGAGATGTCTCGGCAGGCGCTCTTCACGGATTGGGTCCGAGATCGTGGGTTCGCGTGCGAAGGCTGCCTCGAGGAGTTTACGCCTGATCCCGCGGTAGTCGACGAGGACGCCGAGGTGCATTGCCCACAGTGCCTTGCGTGGAAACGCGGCGACGACCAGGGGCGTAAGGGCAAGGCGAAGGTATGAAGGCGTTTCGGATCACCCTCCACGTGGTTCAAGAGATCGCCGCTGATGACGAGGACAAGGCGCTCGACATTTTCTGGGATGACCTTATTCGCAGCCAGGCAGAGGAGGAGAACGCGACGGTGGAAGAGTTCGGAGAAGTCCAATGATGGTTGAGATCGGAGCCGTTTACACCACCCCCGGCGCCCAGGAGGCGCTCGAGTCGGCCGAGCAGACGGCCGACGAATTCGTCCTGCGCCACGCCAACGGCGACTGGGGTGAGCTCGGCACGGCCACCTGGCCGGATCGAGAACTCAAAGAAGGCTTCCGCGTCTTTTCGGCCTACACGCTGTCGACGGGCGTAAAGATCTGCATTTTCACCGAAGAGGATCGCAGCCTGACCGCCGTCTATTTACCGGAAGAGACGCTCGACGTCTGTTCCCCAACTAGCACGAACCCTGTCAGCGGATGGACGCGGACGTGGCGACGCTAGAGCTGGGAGAGGTGGTGGCCACGCCCGGTGCGCTCACAGCCCTCGCGGAAGCCGACCAGGGTCCCCGGGAATTTCTCGACCGACATCTGAGCGGTGACTGGGGTGAGGTTAGCTCCGAGGATTGGACCCTCAACGACCAGTCACTCCGCGAGGGCTCACGTGTCTTGTCCAATTACACGCTGAAGACGGGTGTGAGTATCTGGATCATCACCGAAGGCGATCGCAGCGTGACAACGATCTTGTTACCTGACGATTACTAAATAAGAAAGGCCTGGACGCAGTAGTTCAAGAAGCGGGAAGTACATCACGCCGGAAAAGCAAAGGAGAACGGATGAGCAAGGACTACAACGACCTGTTTCAAGAGCATCTCGAAATGAAGCTACGCGGTGGCGGCTCGCCCCAGATGATGGCGTCGATCGTGAAGATCTATGAAAACGAGGACGGCGACTTGCGAGAGTACGCGTTTCGGGAATGGGTGGAGGGCGAGGAGTTTAGCTGCGGACGCTGTGGTGGCCATTTCCGCGCGAGCGCCGATGTCGCGAACGAATACTCCGCCGTGCTGTGTCAGTCCTGCGCCAAGTTTTGCAAATGACGAGCGGCCATGAGGGCAAGACGTAAACGAACCGAGCGTGGTCCGCGAGCCGTGCGATTGACTCCGCGGGATCTTGAAGTATTGGAAGCGGTCGGCAAGCTGCGGTTCACGACCACGAGCCAACTGGCCCGCCTGTATTTTCACTCCACGTCCGGAGCCAATAAGCGGCTCCGGAAACTCCTCGATGCCGGACTCCTCAAGGTCTGGGTCCGGCAGCTCGCCGAGGAGAATATCTATAGCCTGACTCGCGCCGGACTCACCGCGCTCGATGCCTCGGGCATCGCCGTACCGCGCGAGCTCGACGGGAATCTCGAGCACCTCCTGATGCTGAACGAGGTGCGGATCCGGTTCGCCGTAGGCCTAGAAGCCATCGGCAGCCGACTGGCCTGGTGGCGCTCGGAGTGGGATCTCCGCGCCCACGGCAAGGAGCGCATCATTCCCGATGCGCTCTTTGCCGTCAGCTGGGACGACGACGAGCAGATCTTCGCACTCGAAGTCGAAAATGACACGCGCAACCCGCAGGGGATTCTCCGAAAAATGCTCGGCTACCGGGCAACCCCGGAGCTCTACGGAACGAAGCACTACCGCATTCTGATCGTTGGCCGACACCCGGCCATGCTCGACCGCTATCACACCGGTGTCCGTGCCGCGGGCGTCGGTCAGGATAGCTGGTTTGCGCGCCTGGACGACATTCATGATTTTCGGCTGGCCGTCTGGAAGGCCGGCGGTGACGACCGGATTTATTCGTTTCTCGCTCTGCTGCAACCCCAACCCTGAAAGGAGCGTACGTGGGAGCCGACCTCTACATCCATTCTGCGTTTGATCCGGTGCAGAAGAAATATGGGCCGAAATTTCGGGAGTTCGTGGAGAAGCGCGACTCTACGACCAATGGCCGAAAGAAATACTATCAAAGCAAGGTGCACGAATATTTCGACAAGATGCACAGCGAAGGTTACTACCGCGACTCATACAACAATTGGAATCTTCTCTGGAAGCTCGGACTGGACTACTGGCTGTGGTTCAAGTCCTTCTTGGACGACGAGCGCCAGCTGCAGCCCGATAAGGCGGCGCTCGTCCTGCAAGAAGTGGAGAACCGCCACTATCTGCTGGACGAAATAGCTGATCCGGATGATCGAAAGTTCTTCGAAGAGCGATTCGAAGACTTCACCCAGTTTCTCCGAACCGCGATCAGTATCGGGGAGCCAATCAATTGCTCGATCTAACCGACCGAATCATTGCGTACGAAACGGGGGAGCTGGAGGATGGGGAGATTCTTGGGCTCTTCCAGGAGTTAGTCGACAGTGGCTTGGCCTGGCAGCTTCAGGGCCACTACGGCCGCATGGCGGCACATCTCATCGAGCAGGGCCTCGTCAAGAGACCGGATGCTTCCTTGCCGTAAGGAATAGTGCGGGAGGAGAAGTTTATTCCATACGGGCGTTTGCGTGTCACCGCTTGCGCCTACATCTGCGTGTCAGCCTAGCAGTCATCCATCACTGCCGAAGCGGAGGTACTCATGCACGATATCAACGCAATCATCGCTCGCAATAATCGCCCGGTCCTGAAGGAGTGGCGCGAGGCTGTGCAAGACAAGAACTGGGCGAAGGCCCGGGCCATAGAGGACGCCAATCGCGACCTGTTCCCCGATGTGGCGACGTTCTCCGGCCACACCGAGGTAGTGCGTTGGCTCGCGGATGTGGCGTGATGTGTCCGTCTGAACCGGACCATTTGGCCCTCCGGCCCAGCACCTGGTGATCCGGGTCGAACTGACGCATATCCCAAGGAGGACCATGAAGCCCGATCCGAACGAAGAATATCTGTCGGTTGGCCAACTGGCCGAGCGGATCCCGTATAAACCCAAGACCATCCGTAATCTCATGTGCCAGGGCGTGTTCGTCGAAGGCGTGCATTTCACCCGACTGACGGGTCGACCGATCTTTCTCTGGTCCCGCATCCAGCAGCTCCTGAAGGAGGGACGCCATGAGCGCGCGGGTACGAGTCGAGCCCAAAACTAATCGGCTGTACCTCGATCTCCATATCGACGGACAGAGAAAGAAGGTCACCTCGCACCTTCCCGATACGCCGCGGAACCGCCAGATCCTCGAGGCCAAGGCCGAGACGATTGAGCGTGAGCTCTTCCTCGGCACCTTCGATCTCGAGCGGCATTTTCCCGCCAAGAAGACAAAGCCGGTCACATTCAAGGAGCTCTACGAGGAGTGGAAGAAGAAAAAGACGAACGAAGTGTCACCCCTTACGCTCGAGTGGTACGAGGAAGTGGGCGAGGGGAAAATCTTGCCGTTCTGGGGATCCAAGCGCCTGACCGATTTCTCGCACAGCGGCTTCGACACGTTCAAGGCCGGGCTCCTCGAGCAGAAGCTCGCACCCCGGACCGTGAATATCGTGCTCATGCGCCTCCGCGAGATGCTGCGGATGGCCTACCAGCGCGGGTATCTGACCGAAGACCGGAGTCCCTGGGTGGTGAAGGTCCGGGATAGCCGCTCGGAGATCTTCCCGTTGAGCTTCGAGGAGAAAAGCCGGTTCATCACTGCGCTGCCAGTTCGATGGAGGCCATATTTCCTGGTGGCCTTTGGGACCGGTCTCCGCCCCTCGGAGCAGATCGCATTGAGACAGGAGGCAATCGACTGGGAGCGGAACAAGATCCTCGTGCGAGAGGGATGGCGTGATGGCCAGGCCACGCAGCTCAAGACCCGGGCTTCGTTACGCGAGGTCGATATCCTGCCGCCAGTCCGGCGGGCGCTCGAGGAGCAGCGGAAAATTGCCGGCGCTCACGAGCTCGTATTCCCGAATATTCGGGGCGGGCATATTAACGTCAACAACCTCCGCCCCCGGATCTGGACCGCGACGCTCGACCGAGCTAAGTTGCGGCAGCGGGATTTCTACAACACCCGGCACACCTTTGCGACCCATGCCCTGGCGTCCGGTGAGGATCCGGGATGGGTCGCCAAGATGCTCGGGCACACGACGCTCACGATGCTGGTCACGCGCTACTACCAGTATGTACCGAACCTGACGCGGAGGGACGGGAGCCTGTTGGCGCGGTGGCTCGAGAGGGAAGACAAGGCCAAGCGAAATGGCTAAGCGCTACGATAATGATCGGCTCTACTGCGCGACCTGTAAAAAGCAGCCGCCGACGTTCCGCGAGCACATTCGCTGGCAGGTCAACGTGGTAGACCCCGACGGCGAGTACCGCTATACGGACGACGGTCAGATCGGCTATGAGTGTCCGCAGTGTGGGGGCGAGGCCTCCTGGGGTCACGAGCTCAATCCCTGATTCGCTCAACGACCCAAACTCGACATCCCAACCAAACAGAAAGGAACCCATGACCGCCACATCAACCGAGCTCTCCGTGGAACTGATCGAAGATGTCTTGAAAGAGAAAGAGGCCGCCCTCGCCAAGGAACAGGCGCTGCTCGAGGATCTGAAGCGTGTCCTGGGTCGGATGGGCTATGAGCTGGTCCCGGCGCGGGGCGGGAAGTCGCGTCGCAGTGCAGCCACCTCAGTCTCGGGTGGCAGTGCGCCCGCTGGCCGTGGACGCGGTCGGCCCCGCAAGGATGGCCCCGTCCTATCGCCAAGCGGCGAGAGTGCGGCAGGGTAGGCAAGAGGGCGGGGCGAGGTGCCGAGGCCGACCCCGAGGAAGACCATGACAATCCCCGCCGAAGACAATCCTCCGGTGTTGCGGACGACTTTTGGTCGACCAGGGCAAGCGACGGTGTCATGCGTTTCTTGATCATAGGTGCCTGAGCTGAGTCGTTCGCTCGCCTCCATGGCGACGATCGAAGCGGCTCTCGCGAGTGAGCGAGCCCTTCTCGTGTTCGTAGCTTTTTGCGCGTCTTTTCCTATTAAAGAGAAAAGGAAAACCCATAGAACTTTAAGTATTTGCCTCGGTTGTGTCTACCCTCTTGCGCGATCACTTAGCCTTCCCGAACTCCTGCCGGAGTCCAAGCCTCACGGGGTGCGCGAGGTGCATGTGATCCGGTGCGGGCAGCCGCGCCCGTTTGTCGATTTGTTTTGACGAAGCGAGATAATCAAAGCGGACGAAAAGGAGAAAAGCGGTGAAGAACACGCTCCCCGACACGGTCCGGTTCTTGGCCGCGGATTCCGTGTTCTCGGGCCTGGACGGCGCGGCGATCAGCGGGATTGCGTCTCACTGCCGCGAAAGGTCCCGGAAGCCTGGGCAGGACCTCTTCCTCGAAGGCGATCCGTGTCGCGACCTCTATATTCTCGTCAGCGGTCGCGTGAAGTGCTTCCGCGCGAGCTCCGAAGGGCGCGAACAAATTCTGAGAGTCTTCGAACGGCCCGGAGACACCTTCTGCACGACGTCAGCCTTCAGCACCGGCTCGCATATCGTTAGCGCCCAGGCGATGACCGAGGTACGCGTCTACGTCATTGACGTCGACACGATCAAGCGCGTCGTCCTCGATCACCCAGTCCTCGCGATGGCACTGATGACCGCGACCGGCGACCAGATGCGGAGTCTTGTCACGTTGGCCGACGATCTCTCGCTGAAGACTGCGACGGCGCGCGTGGCCAAACTTCTCGCGGAGCGCGGGCGCGCTGAAGGCCGCGGCAAGCCGGTTCGCTTACGCCGGGCTGACCTTCGGGAAGAGCAGATCGCGGCCCTCGTCGGCACGGTCCGCGTCCACGTCTCCCGGAGCCTGAAAGCGCTGGCGACGATGGGCGCCATTACGCTCGAGCGCGACACGATTCGCATCAACGACCTGAACGCCCTCGAAGCGTTCTTGCACGCTGTCGGCCCTGAGCGCTGATCGGGCTAGCCGCCACTCTCGCCCCTGTTGCGGACCCCGAACTGCCCTCGCCGGCCGTCGTAACACTTGTGACGGACACCGTTCATCCCTCCTCGCACACTGTTCGCAGAGGCACCAACAACCCGACAGGAGGGACCACATGAAGACTCGATGGGGTAAAACGCAAGTCGCCGCGATCGTGGTCATGGGCAGCGTGTTCAGTGGGGCGTCCGCAGGCGCGCAACAGCCAACGCCTAGCCGATCCGATGCCGGCGCGGCCGACAACGTGCTCAGGCTCACACCGGCCGAACTCACCTGGACAGCCGGTCCTCAGATGCTGCCACCTGGCGCCAGCATGGCCCTGATCGAGGGGTCGCCCTCAAAACTAGGTCCATTCACATTTCGCCTGAGATTCCCCCCGAACTACCGAATTCCGGCGCACTGGCATCCGGTGAAGGTCACCGTGACGGTGATCTCGGGCACATTCCACATGGGCCTTGGCGATGAGCTCGACACTGCCAACGGCAAGACGCTTCCCGCCGGCAGCATCTTCGAGATGCCGGCGAAGATCCATCATTTCGGCTGGACCAGTGAGGAAACGGTCATCCAGGAACACGGCGTCGGTCCGCTGACCGTGAATTACCTGGGCGCAGCGCACGAGGAACGGAAGCCGTAGAGAGCTCTGCGCGCAGTCCGGGCCGCCCGACGTCTGCGAATGATCGGGCGGCCCGGTCGTCGTCTGCGCCGCTTGACCTTCCAGTCCCTGGAGGGTTTACCGTTGGGCCACGCAAATCGAGGGGAGGCGAGACGATGGCTCGCACGCTCACCATTGGCCAGGTCGCCAAGAGCACCGGGGTGCCGGCGAAGACCATTCGGTACTACGAAGGGATCGGCGTGCTTCCCAATGCCGCCCGCACGTCGTCTGGCTACCGACAGTATGACGAGACGGCCGTCGAGCGGCTATGCTTCGTCAGCCGGGCCCGCTCGCTGGGACTGCCGCTTCAGCGGCTGCGAATGCTGACCACCGCCCTCGACGGCGGACCGCGCGCGACGTTACGGCCACGCCTTTTCGCGCTGGTTCGCGAACAGCTTTCCACCGTTCACCACCAGATCGCGCAGCTCGAGCTCCTTCGGCAACAGCTCGAGCGCGTGTCTCATCGAATGGGGCGCTCCGGTCGGCGCCGTCGTGACGGCGTCTGCCACTGTTTGGACGCCGACGACACAACGCATCGCCAGCAGCGCCGGCTGTCGCGACGCTCGTGAAACGGTCGTGACATCTCCCTCTATCGAGCAGGAACGACGAGTGCCGCTCGCGGTGCTCGGTGCGGCGTTCTTGTTCAACGTGGGGCAGGGCGTTCTCCGACCGTCCATGCCGCTCTATCTGCAGCGCACGTTCGCGGCGAACTACCGGCTGGTGACCTTGATCCCCGTCGTATTTGGCGCGGGGAAATGGATGGCGAATTTGCCCACCGGCTACTTGCTGCACCGTCTCGGACGGCCGCTCATGATCTGCGGGCTCGCGCTCATCGCGGTGATCGATTTCGCGAGCATCGCGACTTCGCGCTACGGTGTTTTTCTCGGCCTGCGAGCGTTGGGCGGTGTGGGCTGGGCGATGTTCGCAACAGTCGCGACTACCGCGATGGTCAATGCGCCGGCGCCGCAGCGCCGAGGGCGGGCCGTCAGCCTCTTCTTGATGAGTGAGACTTCAGGGCTGTTGCTCGGCAGCGCGGCAGGCGGCTGGCTCTATCAGGGCGTTGGGGTGACGAGTCCATTCCTGTTCGAGGCGGGGTGCATGCTCGTCGGCGCAGTCGTCGTCGCCCGGTGGGCGTCAATCAGCCCCGGCCAGCCAACAGCGCCGGGACGATCACGGGAGCGTGGCCTCTTGAAAGCGACTCTCCGAATCCCCGGTGTCGCGCTCATGGGTGTGGCCAGCGCCGTATTGATCGCGATCCAGACCGGCGTTCTCGTGTTCTTGTTTCCGCTCTACCTGGTCAAACGCGCTGCCATCGGCCCCGAAGCGGTAGGCTTTGTCGTGAGCCTCAGCGTGCTCGGGCGGCTCATCGCGCTCTGGTTTGGCGGCAGCGCGTCCGACCGGTGGGGACGCATGCGCGTCCTGATCCCGGGCTTGATCATCTATGCCGTTCTACTCGCCAGCATATCGTGGCTCACGCATCCGGCCGTGCTCAGCATTGTAAGCGTCGCGATTGGGGCTGCGGCGGGGTTCATCGCAGGTATCCCGACGGCGCTCGCCAGTGATCAAGTCGATCCGTCGCTCCAGGGGGTCACGATCGGGTGGATTCGCACGGCGAGCGACAGTGGCCAGATCGCCGGCCCTCTTATCATGGGCGCGCTCGCAGACGCCATCGACCTCTCCGCTCCGTTTCTTTTTGGGGCAGCCCTGCTCGGTGTCACGGCTTGGCAGTGCTGCCGCCGCGCCAACGTTATGGCGAGGCCGGTTGCTGCCGGCGGACGAGATTCGTGAGTTCCGCGAATCGCCGCGTCTTGGTGATCGCCGCACATCCCGACGACCCGGAATTTCTCGCCGGCGGCACCATCGGCCGATTGGTGAGAGAAGGTCGCGAAGTGAGCTACGTCATCGTGACCAACGGCAACAAGGGCTCCGGCGACCGCACCGTCACATCAGAGCAGCTCGTCCCGATCCGCGAAGCGGAGCAACGTCGCGCCGCCCAAGCGCTCGGCGTCGCCCGTGTCGAGTTCCTCGGCTACGAGGACGGCGAGCTCGAGGACACGCGTGACTTACGACGTGATCTCACACGTGAGATCCGGCGACGGCGCCCCGAACTCATCATCACCCTGAACCCGCGGCGCTCGTACAGCGCCTTTCCGTTCTGGCATCGCGATCATCGAATCACCGGGCGTGTGGTGCTCGATTGCGTCTACCCGCTCGCCCGCGACCACCTGGCGTTTCCTGACCTTCTTCCGGAATTCGAGCCGCACAAGGTCCGTGAAGTGTACATGGTCCAGTGGGAACAGCCGCGCCTGATCATCGACATCACGGACACCATAGAGCTGAAGCTCGAGGCGATCCGCTGTCACGCGAGCCAGGTCGCGGACTTCAAGGCATTCGAAGCTCGGATGCGCGACCGTGCGGCGACGCTCGGCAAGGACCAGGGCTATGCGTACGCCGAGGGATTCGACCACATCGTCGTTTCTGGGTAGACGTGATCGCCAATCAGGGAGAGCGGCCATGACATTCCAGGTGGCGGATGGCAATTTCGAGCAGCGAATCCGCACGAGCTTCGCTCGGCAGGGTCTCAACGGGACGATCGGTGCTCGTCTCGGGCACGTGAGCGCGGGCCACGTGGAGATCGAAGTGCCGTTCAGCGCCGCGGTGACCCAGCAGCACGGCTTCTTCCACGGCAGCGTGATCGGCGCGATCGGAGATTCCGCGTGCGGATACGCTGCGATGACGCTCACGCCATCAAACGCTGAGGTGCTGACCGTCGAGTACAAAGTCAACTTCGTGTCGCCCGCCCAGGGCGACCGGCTCCTCGCACGAGGCCGAGTCACGAAAGCCGGACGCACGATAACAGTCTGCACTGCGGACATCGTCGCCGTGACCTCGGAGAAGGAGACGCTCGTCGCCACGATGTTGGGGACCATCATGACGATCGATGTGCGCCGCGACGTTTCGTCCGGGGCGCCGCAGGGCCGACTAATCGATGCCGACCAAGCTGTGGCAAGGCTGTGGTGCCCATGTTCCCGCTTGCGCAAGGTGAAACACAGGATTCGGAACGTCGTCCCGCGATAGGAGCACCTCTGGCTGATGTCTGCTCACAGCCGCCGCGATGGGCAAATTCAGCGGTGATAGTCCGGTTGGTGTGGAGGGATTTATGAAGAAGGCTTCGCTCGGCGCTGCTCTCGGGCTCGCCGTACTCGCTTCCTCAGTCGCGGCTGCACAGGAACGAATGTGGGAGTGGCAATGGGGCATGCACCCGATGATGTTCATGTGGGGTGCCGGCGGCCTTGTGATGATGCTCATGATGTTGGTCTTCTGGGGGCTTGTCATCGCCGGGCTCGTCGTCGGGCTGCGGTGGCTCGTAGGGCAGGGGCGTTCGGGGCCGCGTGACGAAGCGCTCGAGATTCTCCGTCAGCGCTACGCCCGCGGCGAGATCGACAAGCAGGAGTTCGAGACGCGCAAGCGCGATCTCGGCGTCTGAGCGGGAATCCTTCGTTCAGACGCCCACCCGTTCCGAATCGATCATCTGTGATGGCGCAGGCCTCTCTCGTTCGGAAAGTTCACCGGTCGAGATCCACGATTCGCCGGCGGTTCGCCTGATCCAACAACAAGCCCGCAGATAGCGACCCCCATGTTCCACGGTGCGATGCCGGCGGTCACGACGAGGACGATGCGTTCGGTACGCGAGAAGGCTTCGCCGTTTACCCCAGCCGCCAATTCGATCCCGCCGAAGAAGAGAATGACACCGAGAACGGGCATCGGGAACAGCCTGAACAGTGTCGCCATGGAGTCAGCGAAGAACAACGCGATGCCGAGGAGCAGCGCACCGTGGGGTTGCCCTGGCGCGCTAACACGAACCGAAGCTTGCCAACCGTCTAACATTTCGCTGAGCTGACTCCCGCCGCGGCCGGGGCCCTACGCTTCACACCGGCATCTACCAGTCACACGCAATACTGCGCTGTCGCCCCTCCTGCCCTTGGTGCGAGGGACCCCCGGAGGAATTTCTCAATCGCCAGGTCTGAGCTGCTGGGCAGTGGACCTGGTGGCTGGCGGCGGCCCCGCTGGCATACCCTCCATCCCGTTATGGCAGCAACGCGAGGGAGGCAAGATCCTCTGGCAGCAGGTCAGAATCGTTTCGTAGCTTCAAAACCGTCCGAAAACTGTCCGAAGCACGTTCAACGGCTCGGGGACGGCGGAGGGAGGAGGTGGTGGGGCGTAGCGGAAACTACTATATAATAACGTGAAGTTGCAGCAGCAGCTCCAGTCACTCCCCGGTAGCTCAGTTGGTAGAGCGCCTGACTGTTAATCAGGAAGTCGCTGGTTCGAGCCCAGCCCGGGGAGCCAACTACTTCAAACACTTGCTGCCCCCGCTGCACGCTGTGGAGGAAAAGCGGGGGAAAATGCACTCCCGCGCCGAGCCATCATCCGGTCCAAGTGCTTCTTGTCTCCGCGAGGCATAGAGGGCGCGTAGTACAGCAGGGTCGTAGTCGGCTTGGAGTGCCCG
>Ga0070698_100000270_pt1 | contig 52642 bp, 45 predicted proteins | sample KBSK1502metaG_FD_65477 | JGI IMG/M metagenome (GOLD analysis project Ga0070698, IMG submission 65477) | Corn, switchgrass and miscanthus rhizosphere microbial communities from Kellogg Biological Station, Michigan, USA - KBS K1-50-2 metaG | ecosystem: Host-associated > Plants > Roots >...
ATCGGTACCGCTGGACCTGGCGCCCATCCTTCGCGAGGACTTGTTCCGCAAAGTCGAGACCTGCGTCGTCACCAGCGCGACCCTCGCGGTGGACGGCCGCTTCGCCTTCCTTCGATCGCGACTCGGGCTTGACGAGGATGATGTCGAACCGTCATGCGCGATTCATCCGTCGCCGTTCGACTTTGCCTCACAATCCATCCTCGCGATTCCCACCGACGGTCCGGCGCCTAACGTCAACCCGGCAGGGCATCTCGAGACGGTCTGTCGGGTGCTGACGGACTTGATCGACATCACGCGCGGCGGCGTGTTCGCGCTGTTCACGAGCCACCGCGACGTGCGGGCTGCAGCGGCGGCGCTTCGCGAAGCCGGGGTCGGCAAGCGCTACACGCTGCTCGTGCACGGCGAAGATTCCCGGCAGTCGCTGCTGCGACGTTTTATCGAAACCGGCTCGGCGGTACTGGTCGGCACCGCAAGCTTCTGGGAAGGCGTCGATGTACCCGGCGACCCGCTCCGGGCATTGCTGCTGGCGCGTGTCCCGTTCCGCGTGCCGACGGAGCCCCTGGTTGCGGCTCGTTGCGAACGGGTGGAGCGCGCGGGCGGGGATCCGTTCACGGATTACATGCTGCCTGACGCCGCGCTGCGACTCAAACAGGGCTTCGGGCGACTCATACGCAGTTCGACGGATCGTGGCGCGGTGGTGCTGATGGATCCGCGCGTTCTTTCCAAGGGCTACGGAGAGATGCTCCTGGACACCCTGCCACCGGGCCGGCGCGTCGTCGGGTCGTGGGAGGACGTGAGGCGACAACTGGTGCCTTTCTTTCAGTCGGGCGCAGCGCAATTGCCGTCCAAGCAGAAGCGTCCCAAGGCGGCTTCGAGGGCTGCGGAATAGGGAATTGACGGGTGTTCAGAAGGTGCGGAACCCGTAGCTTTACTGAGCGCCCCGCTTCCACCCTTGCACCCTCGCACTCTCTATGCTCCGCCCGGGTAAAATCGTCTGCGTCGGCCGCAACTACGTCGAGCACGCAAAGGAGCTCGGCAACGACGTTCCGACCGAACCGCTCATCTTTCTCAAGCCGCCGAGCAGTGTGATTGCTGACGGCGCCTGGATAGAGCGCCCACCACAGTCGACTCAGGTCGAACACGAAGGCGAAATCGGCATTGTCATCGGCAATCAGATGCGACGCGTGTCGGAGTTGGACGCGGTGTCAGGGATTGCCGGTATCGTGGCTGTCAACGACGTGACGGCGCGGGACCTGCAACGCAAAGACAGCCAATGGACCCGCGCCAAGGGGTTCGACACGTTTTGCCCGATCGGCAATGTTCACGAGGGTCCTGTTGACTTCAATTCGTTGCAGCTCGTGACCACCGTCAACGGCGAAGTCCGGCAAAAGGCGACGAGCTCCGAGATGGTGTTCGGAATCCCGATGCTGGTGTCGTTCATTTCTCATATCATGACGCTGGAGCCGGGTGACCTCATCGCCACAGGAACGCCGGCAGGAATTGGCCCGCTTCGTGCCGGCGACACGGTCGAGGTGAACATCAAAGGGATCAGCCGAGTCAGAAATCCGGTTCGGGATGTCGTTCAGTAACAGCACAGGCGAACTTGCGTCTAATTCGGCAACCAAGGGACAGGCAGGGGTAGACCAACTGCTGGGATGAGTCCGCGGAACCCGAAGTAGCGAACAGGAGCAGTAATGGCAGCAGATAACCAGTCAACGTCGATGAATGGCGGACGCCGCTTCCTGCGGCGGCCCAGCCCGGCGTCACTGGTTTCTGTTCTCGCGCACGTCGTTATCGGCGTGATGGTGTGGAATGCCGTGCAGTTTCCAGCGGTTTTCGACCGCTTGATGCAGGCTGACCGCGACGCGAAGCCGGTTGCGGAACGCGTCGAGTTTGTCACTGTCGTTCCCACGACCACCATCGCCCCGGCGACCGCCACAAGGCGCACGCCACGTGCAGTGGCACCGGCAACTCCGGCTCCGGCCTCGGTGCCGCTGGTCGCTCCGACTGAAGTGCCGCGCGAGCTTCCGCCTCCGGCCGCCGCCACTGACACCATCAGGGCGGTCATCGGTCCGCTCCGCGGAGGCAGCGGTCCTACTCGTGGCGTCAAGCCGAACTACGACGATCCACGCGTGTGGGTCAATGATCCGGAGTTCATATACGCGCCGAAGACGGACGAGGAGCGGCTGGACAGCGCCACCGTGGTTGGCATCCGCAAGTACATGGATTCGCTGGCCGTGACCGCGTATTCGCCTAACAAGTTCGAGCGCGGCGACTGGACCTTCGAGCGAAACGGCCAGAAATACGGCATCGACCAGAAATTCATCCGGCTTGGCCGCTTCCAGATCCCGACGGCGCTGCTGGCGCTGCTGCCGCTGAACCGGATGCAGGCGAATCCGATCGCGATGGAGCGGGACCGGAACAACGCGTACATGCGCGCCGATATCATGTACCACGCCCAGGCGGCCATGAACGAGGAGCAATTCCGGAAGGCGGTGCTTGCCATCCGTGACCGGAAGGAACGCGAACAGCGTCAGTCACGTCGCACGTCGCCGACGTCCCCAGGGCCGATCAGCTCACCCGGCGAGCGTCCGCCGCCAGACTGATTCAGGACTCGCCGGGCTCCGGCGAACCATTCTGGTGGTACGGACGGATGACCGCGGCCACCGTTCCCACGATCGCGAAGTCATCGGTCGGTCCAACAACCACCTCGCGAAGGTCCGGCGCCGCCGGCGTCAACGCGAGGTGTGCTCCGCGGCGCGACAGGAGTCGAACCATTACGCGATCTCCAATCCGCGCGACCACCGCATCACCGTCGTGCGCCCGAGCCGCTGGGTTTACGAGCACCAGGTCCCCGCGATGAATGCCGCGGTCGATCATTCCCTCGTCGTCCACCCTGAGGAAAAACGCATCGTCGGACGGAATGAACATCCGGTCCATGGCGATGAAGCGCTCGCGATTGTCGTCGGCGAGGAGCGGTTCGAGCGTGTTCAGCCGCGTGTAGAGCGGCACGGGCTGCGTCTGGACGAGCGAGGATAACCCGAGCAGTCGCAAGCCGCGTGAGCGCCCGGCTTCGCGCGATACGTAGCCCTTCAGCGCCAGTGACTGAAGGATGTCGACGACGGTCTTGGTCGACTTGAGCTTGAACCGCCGCCCGATCTCCCTGACGCTCGGCTGGTAGGTGTTCTCAGCCAGGAAGTCGAGCAGGTAGTGATAGACGCGGCGTTCCAGTTCGGTCAGCGACTCCGCCATCTCTGAAGCCTGCCGCCCGGAGCCTATTGTCGTAAGTAGTGGATGGCTGCGTCCAGGCGCGCCAGCGACTTCTCGCGACCAAGTACGAGGAGCACTTCAAAGATTCCCGGACTCGCGAGCTGACCAACGAGCGCGACGCGAAGCGGCTGAAATACCTTGCCACTCGAGAGACCGAGTTCCTCGGCAAGTTTCCGCAGCGCCTCTTCCATCGCCGACGTCTCCCAACTGGTGTCCCGCAAACGATCACGAACGGCGGCGAGTGTCGTCGCTGCCCCCTCGCGGTCCTTCCAGTGCTTGGCGATGGCGTCCGCGTCGTAGTCAACCTTGTCGCTGAAGAAGGTCGCGGCTTGCCGAACGATGTCATGCGTCGTTCGAGCTCGCACGCGAAGGAGGTCGAGCAGCGAGTGCCACCATTCATGCCTCGCTGTGAGCTCCGCCTCTGTCGTCAGGCCCGCCTCGGCTACCATCGGGTTCACGATCGGCTCGAGTTCGGCCGCGCTCGTCAGGCTCAGGTATTGGCCGTTCATCCACTCCAGCTTCTTCGTGTCGAACACCGCCGCTTTCCGAAGTAGTCCGTCGGGGCTGAACAGCTCGATCATCTCCTGCATCGCCATCACTTCGCGATCGCCGCCTGGCGACCAGCCCAGGAGCGCGAGGAAGTTGCACATCGCCGCGGGCAGGATCCCTTCATGCTGGTAGTCGCCAACGGCGGTCGCGCCGTGCCGCTTGCTCAGCTTGCGGCCGTCCATGCCGTGGATCATCGGCAGGTGCGCAAAGCCAGGCAGGTCCGCTCCAAGGGCGCGGTAGAGCATGATCTGCTTGGGCGTGTTCGAGATGTGATCGTCGCCGCGCATGACGAGCGTGATCTTCATCGCCACGTCATCGGAGACGACGGCAAAGTTGTACACCGGCGATCCATCCGAGCGCAGGATCACGAAGTCATCGACGTCCTTGTTCGGGAACGTGATGGTTCCGTGAACGAGGTCGTCCCAGGTCGTCTCTCCTTCGGGAACGCGAAAGCGTATGGCAAACGCGTCGCCGCGATCGAGCCGTCGCTGTAACTCGTCAGGCGGGAGATCGGCGGTCCGTCGATCGAAGCGGAACGTCTCGCCCTTTGCTTCGGCCTCCGCGCGGAGCTTGTCGAGCTCTTCGGGCGCCGTGAAGTCACGATAGGCGTGTCCCGACTCGAGGAGCCGCCGCGCGTCGACCTGGTGTCGCGCAATGTTGGCTCCCTGATACGAGACCTCTTCATCCCAGGTCAGGCCGAGCCAGCGCAGGCCGTCGAAGATGGCGCGCGTGCTTTCGTCCGTGCTCCGGGCGCGATCGGTATCCTCGATCCGGAGCAGGAACTGTCCGCCATAACGACGGACGTAGAGCCAGTTGAAGAGGGCGGTACGCGCGCCGCCGACGTGCAGGTAGCCGGTCGGCGAAGGGGCAAAACGGAGTCGGTTCGTCAATTCGTCGGGATACGGGAGACGGGGGACGGAAATTGGGGTCAGACTCCAATTTCCCAGGACCAGTCTTCCGATCTCGAGGGGAAATTGGAGTCTGACCCCAATTTCAACGGAGACGGAGGGATTCGAACCCTCGATACAGGTTTAAGCCCGTATAACGGTTTAGCAAACCGCCGCCTTCAGCCTCTCGGCCACGTCTCCAGGGCCCTCACGCGTAGTTCTCACGAGTTCGGCGCGGGGTTGAGCATCTTATCGGGGGTCCGGGGAGGCGTCAACAACCGTCCAGCAGAGCCGTTTCCCACGAAACACCGCACGGATCCGCTGGTATCCCGTTTCGCCGGAAAAACGCGGTTCAGCTGGGTAAGTATCGTGCCGCGTACAACAATTGGGAGAGAACCGGTGTCAAACTCCCGTTTGCATAGCGGACACCTGGCAGCGCTCCGTCCGTAGTGCCCGTGTGGTTTGACCCGACCGATCCCAAACCCCCTCGACTGCATGCTCGCCCCTCGCACGCTTATCGGCAGCCTCCTCGCAGTCTTCCTCGCCTCGTCAGCTGCTGTCGCGCAGACGCCAACTCCTCGGGATTCGCTCAAGGACGACCTCCCTCGCGTATTCCTCGATTGCCAGGCGAACGGATGCGACGACGATTTTCTGCGCACCGAACTGACCTGGCTGAATTTCGTGCGCGACCGGACGCTGGCGAACGTCCACGTTCTCGCGACGAGCCAGTCCACTGGTGGCGGCGGGACAGAAGTCACCGTGGCGTTCATCGGCATTGGTGCCCTGAGCGCCAAGGTGGATACCGTCGTCCAGTTCTCGCCGCAGAGCGACACGTTCGACGAGAGGCGACAGCTGCTTCGACGCATCATCGGGCAGGGGATGGTGCGGTTCGTCGCGAACACCACGCTCGCCCCGCGACTCAGTATCGCCTATCGCGCGCCGGCGGCCGGAACGGTGGTGGACGCGACGCGAGGCGCGCGCGACAAGTGGAACCAGTGGGTCTTCCGCATAGGTGGCGGCAGCTTCTTCAACGGCGAAGAGTCGTACAAGTATTACAACGTGAACGGGTCGATCGAAGCGAGGCGTACGACGCCGTCACTGAAGACGTTCATCAACTTCAGGGGCAATAAGAACGAGGACCGGTACACGCTTCCGGATGAAGATCCGACCGACACCATCCCGGAGCAGGTGCTCGTCACCAAGCGGCGGAACTACAACTCGGAAGCATTGATCGTGAAGAGCATCAACGATCACTGGTCGATCGGCATGCAGGCGAACGCATCGTCGTCGGTGACGTCGAATCTCGAGTTGGGCACTCGCCTTGGCCCGGCGATTGAGTTCGACCTGTTCCCTTACAGCCAATCGACTCGCCGACAGGTCATCGCGCGGTACAGTGTTGGCGTGAAGTCAATCGACTACGACTCGCTCACCATCTACGGCAAGTTGAAGGAGACCTTGCCGGACCACCGGCTGGTGCTGGCGGCGGAAGCGACCCAACCGTGGGGCGGGTTTTACGGGAGCGTTACCAGCAGTCAGTACCTGAACCAGCCAAGCAAATACCGGATCGACGGCTATGGCGGCATGAACTGGCGCATCGTGCGTGGCCTCAACATCGGCTTCGACATGGGATACACAAAGTTGCGCGACCAGCTCAACCTGAAGCGCGGCACCGCGTCGCAGGAGGAAGTGCTGCTGCGCCTGCGCCAGCTGGCGACGGGCTACTACTACTATGGCAGCATCAATATCAGCTACACGTTTGGTTCGGTGTTCTCGAACGTGGTGAATCCGCGATTCGGGCAAGGGGGAGGGAATTTCTTCTTCTAGTGGACGGGTAGACGGGCAGACGGGCAGACGGGTAGCACTTTCTCCGTTTGCCCGTTTTTTCGTTTGCCCGTTTGCCCGCCTGCCCGTTTGTCCGAGGCGTCTCCCGGCGCTCGCCTCCGCTGCGTAGCGTTCGGTATGGCAACGACTGCCCCTTCGACGACATCCGACTCCCCCCACCTCGCTTCGCCTGACGAGAACCCTTCTTTCATCAAGGGGCTCTTCCTCGGCGAACTGCGCGAGGAGCTTGTCTTCCCGTTCCCCGAGCTCTCGGCCGAAGAACGCGAGAGCCTGACGATGGTGCTCGACTCGTTCCGGGCGTTTGCGGCCGATCACGTCGATGCCGCGAAGCACGACCACGATGGACGCTTCCCGGACACCATGCGCGAGGCGTTTCATGCGTTGGGCTTCATGGGGATGAACATTCCCGAGGCGTACGGCGGATTCGGCGCGTCGGCCAAGGTTTTCAACCGCGTCTTCGGTGAGATCGGCGGCACCGATCCGGCGCTGGCCGTTTATTTCGGCGCGCACCAGTCGATTGGCTGCAAGGGGATCGTGCTTTTCGGCACCGAGGAGCAGAAGCAGAAATGGCTGCCGAGATGCGCGAGCGGTGAACTGGTTTCCGCGTTCTGCCTGACGGAACCCGGCTCCGGCTCGGATGCCCAGGCGATGGCCGCTCGTGCTGTCCTGAGCGACGATGAAACCCACTATGTGCTCAGCGGCACCAAGATCTGGATCTCGAACGCCGGCTACGCGGGATTGTTCACGGTGTTCGCCAAGGTGCCGGTCGTCGTGGACGGAAAGTCGAAGGAGCGGGTGACGGCGTTCATCGTCGAGGCGGCGAGTGCAGGCGTCACGCTCGGCAAACTGGAAGAGAAGATGGGGATCAAGGCGTCCGACACGCGCGCTGTGTTCTTCGAAAACGTCCACGTACCGGTGGAGAACCGGCTGGGTGAAGTCGGGCACGGATTCCGCATTGCGCTCGAGGTCCTGAACTCCGGCCGACTGGGTTTGTCGGCGGGATCGGCGCGCGGGACGCGTCGCATCATGAATGAGGCGATCGCCTACGCCGCGCAGCGCGAGCAATTCGGCCGGCCGATTGCCTCGTTCGAGATGATTCGTCGGAAAATCGCGTTGGTCGCTGCCGACTGTTACGCCACCGAAGCGGCCGTGATGCTGACCGCGGGCCTGGTCGACCGCGGCGGCGTCGATTATTCGCTGGAGACCGCGAGCTGCAAGGTGTTCGCATCGGAGATGGGATATCGCGCAACGCACGAGGCGCTGCAGATCGCCGGTGGGATCGGCTATTCGAAGGAGTTTCCGTACGAGCAAGCCGTCCGCGACTCGCGGATCATGTTGATCTTCGAAGGGACGAACGAGATCCTTCGCGCGCTGGTGGCGCTGATGGGACTCCAGCAGCCGGGCGAACGCCTCAAGGAGATCGGGAAGGCGCTCCAGGATCCGATCCATTCGTTAGGCGCGATCGGCAACTACTTGAAGGGCCGGGCCGTGAGCACCATCGATCGTCCGGACTTCAAGCGCGTGCACAAGGCGCTGGAGGACGAAGCGGAGCTGGTGGCGGATCAGGTCTACGATCTCGGCCGCGCCGTCGAGCGCGCGCTGCGCCGCTACGGCAGGAAGATCGTGGACCGGCAATACGTGCAGGAGCGGCTGGCCAATGCGGCGATGGACTTGTTCATGGCGACCGCGGTCCTGTCACGCGCCACGTCGGAACTCGAGCGCGCCGGCGGCGATGAAACGAAGGTCGAGGCGGAGCTGGATTGCGCACGCGTGTTTGTCCACGCCGCCTATCGAAGAACCCGGCGCAGCCTCAGGGCGCTCCGCACGAACCAGGACAAGCGGATCGACGCGATCGCCGAGCGGGCGGTGCAGACGAAGGACCTGGCTCCACCGGCGCCCACGGATCGCTGAGACGTCATTCTGGCGTCATTCGTAACCCGCCACTAGTCGATGGCGGCCGCAAACCAGGCAGCGGAACAGGTGCACCAGCAGGGGACTTCGATCGCGCTCGACTTCGGCCTCGAGCTCGTCAAGATCCATGGTGGTTTCCTCGCAGAACGCACTGATGTCTGGCTCGAGCTCGGAGAGGAGCGGACTCAGGTCGCGCCAGAAAACACGACCTAAATGTGCGCAGTAATCACTGCAGTGGACTGGCCAGCGATCACCTTCAGGCCCCAGATATCCCGGCGTACGGTGGAGTAGTTCATCGAGGTTCCGGGCGTCAGGACCCGGTTCCGGGCCATCGCTGTCGGTGAACTCGAGATCGAAGGTCTTGGCCGCGGACCCATCGGCGATGCAGTCGCCGCACAGATGGTCGACCTCGTCCAACCCATATTGCGGCCCGATGTACTCCAGTTCCCGCCTGACGCCGCATCGCCGGCACTTGCCCCGTGCGGCCTGAAAGGACGAGATCGAGTCCGGGTTATAGCGGAATCGGGGGAGTGACATTCAAACGGAGCCATTGGTGTGACTCACGTCACACTCTCGTTGTGATACTCGCCTCGTTCTGCTTGCTCCTGAATGCGCCTTTCTCTTAGCGTGCGACAGTCGAAGCGCAACCACGCGGAAGAACCGGCGGACCAATGCAAGATCCCGAACGCACGGCGCTGCGGGCGTCGGTGGAATTGCTGCACAAGTGCCAGGCCGTCTTTCTTCACAACGTCATCGTGTGGGTGACATCGGGGAGCGTCACGATTCGACGCGACGTGGCGGTGTTCGAGTTGCGAGGTGATCGGGCGCAGGCGCCCCTCGCCTACGCGTGGACGGATCCGCTTCCAGGCGACCGAACGTTTCATCACCAGGTGGTTCTGCATCAGGGAGTGGTGACATCAGCACAGCACGCGGTGGCGGGATTTTTCCTCACCGAGAGCTCTGTCTGATCGGCATGGAGTGAGCGGCGGGCGTGAGCTGGTCGCGTTAGGTTGTCCGGCTGGTCCACGAACGGTGCGGTGGTCCATTACTGACACTCCTCTGGCGCGGGCAAGGCTGCGCTGGCTCACGCTTCCGGTGTGAACCATGATCCACGAGCCCGCTCGCCGCGTGCGCAACGCTTGCCGGCCGCGCGGGTACCGGCCACAGAGCGGTAACAACTCCGTATCCGCTAGCCGGGGTCTGCCATGCGATTGAATCTCATCGAGACATCGACACGCGTTCTGCATCGAACCCTGCGATTGGCATTTCTCGCGACATACATCATCGCACGACCGCTCGTCGCGCAACAAGCGCGGACCGCGATTCCCACGCGCATGGATACCACGCTGGCCAACGTCCGGGCTACGTCGCTTGCACCCAGCGACACCAGTGATCTCGTTCCACTCTTCGGGTGGAGGGACGCGGCTATTGCTGCTGGTTTCGGCGTTGCCACGATCGTGCTTTTCCAGGTCGATCGGCACGTCGCGATACAGTTGCAGGACGAAGTGACGCAGGCGAACAATTTCCTGCGGAACGTGACCAAGCCCTCAGAGTTGCTGGCGTGGCCGGGGAGCCTCGCCATCGAAGGCGGCCTGTACGCGGTCGGCAAGCTGACGAATCACCCGCGCACCGCCGAAGTGGGCTGGCACAGTACCGAAGCCATCATGGTCGCCGTCGCGACGAGTAACGTGCTCAAGAAACTCGTGGGGCGAGCGCGACCCTATGTCTCGGGAAACCCGCACGACTTCAAGTTCGGCGGCGGTTTCGAAGTGGGTCACGATCGAAGCTCATTCCCGTCTGGTCACACCACCACCGCGTTTGCCTTTGCGGCCGCCGTAGCAAGTGAATCGCGCACGAAGTGGCCGACGGAGTGGTGGTCAGCCTGGCTCATTCCCGTCGGCGTGTACAGCGGCGCGACCGTTGTCGGGATCTCGCGCATTTACCACAACGCGCACTGGGCCAGCGACGTCGCCCTCGGCGCGGCGATCGGGACGTTCAGCGGGATCAAGGTGATCCAGTACGCCCATAACCACCCGAACAACCGGCTCGACCGGATCATGCTGGGGACGAGGGTGCTGCCGGATGGGCGCGGCGGGATGATGGTAACGTGGAGCACGCCTACGCGCTGAGGCCGAGTGGTCGCGCCTGCATACTTCAAGGTCGCCGGACTAGAATTAGCCGAATCCCCTGGAAGCGAACCAACCGCGAACCTGGTGCCTAACGCTGGATGATTGCTTCCGCGCACATCCTGAGCGGCATGGTTTGCGGTGCGATGGGTCGGCGGGCGTGGAGTAAAACGTTCCGGATGATGGTGGCCTTCGGGGCCGGCCTGGTCTCCCATGTCATGCTCGACGCGATTCCGCACAGCGATTACGGATCGCTCCAGGGATGGAGGTTGCTGGCGGTTGTGATACTGGAGATCGCCGCCTCAGTTGTCGCAGGGTGGTTCGTGCTGCGCCGGCGTTGGAGCCCGGGCGATCGCGGTCCACTGCTGGCAGGGGTGATCGGCTCCACATTTCCTGATGCGAAGTTTGCTGCCACTATCCTGCCGGCGCCGGCGGCAGACTGGGTGCAGAGCATTGGCGACTTGTTTCACCGCGGATTCCACGCCGCGCCAACTGCACTCTTCCCAGGGCTGGCGGCGGAACTCGTGACCATCGTTGTGCTGCTGTTCGCCCTGGCCTTTGCAATTCGGCTCGACCCTCGTTCCATCGCCTGACCGCGGACCAGTGGTGCGAGAGACTGCTGCCTAACGCTGAGCCTTCACGACGCCGGGAAGCGCCGGTCCACAAGCGAGGCGGGTGACGTGGCCTGAGCCACCTCACCCGCCTTCAATGTCTATGGCTTGGCTGGCGGAATCGGCTGTCCGATGTCGACCGCGGCCTTCCAATCGTCGCCCACTTTCTTCCACACGGTCACGAAATTGCCCCGTTCCTCCTTGTCTCCCTTGGGGCCGAGGCCGGTATCGGTATAGGACCCGTTCTGCACGGCGAAGTCACCAGAAGGCGCCACCAGAATTGATCGCGTCGTCCAGGTGCTCACGGCCTTCGGGTTGTCGGCGTAAAACTTGGTCTGGTACGCCTGATAGGCGGCTGGTCCTGCCAGCGGTTCGGCCATGTTGCGGAACGCCATGCCATCGTCCGCGAACATCGCTGCTGCGCCTGCGGCGTCACGAGCAGTAGCAGCTGCGAGCCACATGGCATCCTTCGCGCGGACGGCCTGCTCGGCAGCGGCGAGATCGGGTGCTGGTGGAGGTGGCGGTGGGGGACTCGCGCATGCGGCGAGGGTGAGGGCGAGGCCGAGCGCTACGACTGCGTTTCTCATATCATCCTTGAATGGGGATTCGGTACCTGCAATCCTCCGCGCTTCCGGGTCCTGCGTCAATGGCAGCAATCAGCGACGCGATGTCCGAACCACGTCCAGGAAGGCCTCCCCGTACCGAGCCGCCTTCGTCGCTCCGATGCCGTAGATCCCCTGCAGTTGGGCGATGGAGACGGGTTTCACCTCCGCCAATTCACGCAGCGTACGGTCGCTGGCGACGACGTAGGGCGGCATTCCTTCGGCACGCGCCAGCTCCAGACGGCGTGCGCGAAGGGCCTCGAACAGTGCCGTGTCTTCGGGGTTGGTCGACACGACAACCTGACGACGTTTACGGGACCCGGGAGCGGACGGCCGCCCCCGCGGGCGTGCGGAATGTTCGGGCGGCAGGAGAAACCGCACAGGCCCCTCGCCAAACAGTACAGTCTTTCCCGCCGGCGTCAGGAGGACCACGGGCCGCTCGTCAGTCGTGAAGTCGATCCACCCTGCGGTCACGCAGCGGCGCAGCAACGCGAGCAACCACTCTTCGTTTTTCCCCGCCAGTACGCCAAACGTCTTTGTCGTCACGAGCCCCGACCGTTCGAGTCGCGGGTCGGCCGCGCCGGCGAGCAGCTTTACCGCCGCCTGTAGACCGAACCGCCGGTGCGTACGGGCCACTGCGCTCAAAGCCTTCCGCACAGTGATCGCCGTTTCCGCAGCATCCACCTCGCCGGGTTCATCGAGCGCCGTGCAGTTGTCGCAGCGGCCGCAACCGGCCAGCGTCTCGGCTTCGTCCCCGAAGTAGCGCAGGATCGCGTCGTGACGGCACGTGCCTCCCTCGGCCCAGCGCATGAGCTCCAGGAACATCGACCACTTGTGCTGCACACGCGCCGGGTCAGGTGACACGCCCTCGTTAGGTAGCTTGATGAGCCGGCGTCGCAGTGGGAGATCGGACGGACTCGTGCAGAGCACGCCAATCGCGTCCAACCCGTCGCGCCCGGCGCGACCGACCTCCTGGTAGTACGCCTCGATCGATCCCGGCGGTGCGAGATGGATCACGGCACGGACGTCGGCGCGATCGATTCCCATTCCGAAGGCGTTGGTCGCTACGATGACTTCCAGCTCTCCGTCGCGAAACGCCTGACCGGCGAGCTCTCGCGCCGTGCCGGCGAGTCCGGCGTGATAGGCAGCGCAGCGCCATCCGGCCCGCGCCAGCCGCGCGTGTTCTTCCTCGGTCTGCTTGCGCGTGGGCGCATACACGATCGCGGCGCCGCGCGCGCTCCCCGGCGCACCGACGGCTTCGCGCAGCGCGGCGTCGACCACGTTCACACACTCCGCCGCGGTGCGGGTGTCATGGACGCGGAGTCCCAGGTTCGGGCGCGCGAAACCGTGCACGAGTTGTGGCGTGTCCGCCGGCAGGCCAAGCCGCTCGATGATCTCGTCGCGCACAACCGGCGTCGCTGTCGCGGTGCAGGCCAGCACCCGCGCTCCGCTCAGGTCGGCCACGAGCTCGCCCAGTTGCAGGTACTCCGGGCGAAAGTCGTGACCCCACTCGGAAATGCAGTGCGCTTCGTCGATCGCCACCAGCGGGCAATCCAGCTCGCTCGCCAGGCCGCGGAAGCCGGGGAACGCGAGCCGCTCAGGCGCCACGTAAGCGATGGCGAATTGGCCCCGTGCCAGTGCTGACATCCGGCGGCGTACCTCGTCGCCGCTCAGCGTGGCCGCAAGAAACGTGGCTGATATGCCACGTGCCGTGAGCGCCGACACCTGGTCGTGCATGAGCGAGATGAGCGGTGAGATGACCAGCGTGGTGCCGCCGAGGACGACGGCCGGGAGCTGGTAGATCAGGCTCTTCCCGCCGCCGGTGGGCGCCACCAGGAGCAAGCGGCGTTGCCCGAGGATGGTCTCAACCGCCTCACGTTGTCCGGGGCGGAATGCCGAGTAACCGAGCCGCACCAGCGCGGCGTCAAGATCAATGGCACCAGGGGCAGCGATACCAGTCACGCTACAACTTCACCGTCAACCGACGCGAGTGCCAACCATTTCAACGCAGAACCTAGTGAGAGCCCGCAGTGAGTTGATGTCGCGCCTGAATTGATGGAGAGGCAAGGCGGAGGGCACAGGACTCGAACCTGTAAGCGCTTGCGCGCGGCGGTTTTCAAGACCGCTGCCTTACCAATTAGGACTAGCCCTCCCAGACAAAAAGATAGCTGGTTTGTTAGTGCTGTTTGCTGGGACTGTTTGCTTGTTCTGCAGCTGGTGCTGGCTTGAGTCAGCCCAGCCCCAGCTCCAGTTCCAGCAACAGGGCCTAGCAAACAGCACTAACAAACCAGCGATCAGTCTCCGCCGGTGTCTCTCTTCCCGGGTGGCGTTGGCACCGGCAACTTCGGCGCCGTGTCGCCCTGGATTCCGTGCAACGGGACCGCACCGCGCTGGTTGACGAAGCTGAAGAACTCATCGATGCGCGTGGCACGCGCGACGCCTTCAGTTTTCGTCATCACGGCCTGCGCGCCGGTCCGGTCGCCGACGTTCTCCAACGACTCGGACAGGATCAGCCCCGTGTTGACGTAGAGTGCCGGAATACCGACCGACGCGCGATCGGGCCAGCCTCCCTTTTTGATCAGCGCGGTATGGCCCTCGAAGACCTCCGTCCACAGCGCCTTCGAACGGGGAAGGTCGACCCAACCTTCACCCGGCACCAGCGCCGTGTCTCGTCCCGGCGTCGGCACCTGCGGGAGCAGCTTCCGCGCCAACCCCTGCATAACGAGATACGGACCGAACCCGAGCTCGTGCCCGTAACCTCCCGACGTCCGCGCGAAATAGATTGGCCGGTTTGGGTTGTCCCGGATCATGAGCAGCACGGCGTAATCCGCCTTGGTGTAGATCCGTGGCGGGATCACGGCGCGGATTGTCCCGGACTGGAACATCACCGTGTCGCGGTTCTCCTCCGCCAGCGGAATCTGGTCGGCCTCGTCCAGCGTGAGCCGAAGCGGTGGCGTCGTCGGCCTGGGCCACTGCGCGTCGCGATAAATCGCCGGGCCTTTCGCCGCGTCGTATTCCCGAATGGGTGAACGGATGATCTGCCTGACGTACCAGTCGGTGTTGAGCAGCGACGTATTCGCGATGACCACGTCCCGACGGATTCCCTCGACTTCCTGCGCGTACCATAGCGGAAAGGTGTCGTTGTCGCCGACGGTCACCAGGATGCCGTACGGTTCGACGGAGTTCAGCAGGTCGTGTGCGAAGTCACGCGTGCTCGTATCGCCGCGCCGCGTCGCCGTCGACCAGTTCCCGAACAAAGGGATGAGGGCGAGGGCGAGGACCGGTGCCGCGAGGGCCCAGCTTCGCTTCGTCGGCAGGTTCAGCGTCTGCTTGCCCAGCTTCACCGGCTGCGTGCCGATCATCGCCGCGATCGACTCCCAGACGAACACCAGGCCTAACGCGGCCCACACACTCCAGGCCGAGAAACTCCAGAGGAAGAAGTAGTCCCGGTCGCGGACCTCGCGATCGACGGTCTCACCGAGCGATGGCGCCTGCGAGTGCCCGAACTTGAAGTTCAGGTAATAGATGAGCACCAGCGTCAGCGTCGCCATCAGCGGACCGAAATACCAGAAACTTCGCCGGTCTCGCTGGTAATGAACCCACCCGCCGAAGAGCCCGAGCACCAGGAACAACGCGGCGAGAATGGACTGCATCGTCTGCTGCTGGAGGTACGCGTCACGCAGCCATTGCCAGCGGAAATACAGCCACCACATCCCGATCTGCGAGCCGATCGGCGCCTGCCGCTCGGTCACTGATGGTTTGCCGTACTGCTCGCGATTGAAGTTGTACTTGAACGCGTCCCACGTCTGCTTGCTGAACGTGCAGTCCCAGTTGAATTCGGTCCGACACCCCGTCGGCTCGCCTTCATTGATGGGCGGGAAATACGCGGCACGAATCGGCTGCGTCGCGAATGGCGTCATGCCGATCATCAGCGCTCCCACGCACGCCAGCAGGAGCCGCCAACGCATCAAGGTGGCGGGCCGCCTGACGAGTACCGCGATCGCCACCGCCGGACCGGCGACAAACCCCGCCATGTGGTTCGAGTAGCCGAGCCCCAGCAGGTAGGCGATGAGGATGAGGACCTTGTCGGCCTTCGGCCCGTCGGGATCGTCGCACCAGCGGACGGTCAGCCAGGAAATGATCGCCACGCCTGCGAGGGCCACCGTGTACACCTTCTCGTTCACGACCGCCTGACTCCAGACCGTAAACGCCGTCGCCCCGATCAGAGCGGCCAGGGCGCCGCCCAGGACGCGCTGCCACCGCTCGGCCAGCCAGCTCACGAGCACACGTTCGGTGATCAGGAACCAGAAGCCTGCCGAAACCGACGCGCAAACCGCCGCGAGCATGTTCACCCAGAACGCTGGATTCATGCCGGGCATCATGGAGAACACGCGCCCAATCAGTACGAAAAACGGATTGCCCGGTGGGTGCGGCAGCCCGACGACGTACGCGGCCGCGATGTATTCGCTCGTGTCCCACATCGCGGTCGACGGACCGAGTGTGATGATGTAGAGGATCAATACGAGTCCGCTCGCGACCGCCGCCGCGCGATAAGACGGGCGGTAGTCGAGTTCGGTCGCTGGAATCGCAGTCATTTCGAGGAGGACGGGGTCATCGGTTGGTCACCGTGGCCGACACGGGCTGTTGCCCGGGGAAAAATGGGGGACGGCGGGCATAACGGGTAGCGCGCACCCAGTCTTAGTGCCTGAAGAGCCTGCGCCCCGTGAAAACCATCGTCATGCCCCGCTCGTTGGCCGCCGCGATGACCTCCAGGTCGCGCACCGAACCACCGGGCTGGATGATCGCAGAGACACCAGCTTCCGCCGCTTGTTCGATGCCATCGCGGAACGGGAAAAACGCGTCGGAGCCGAGGGCGGAGCCGTTCGTGTCGTGACCGGCGGCGCGCGCCTTGTGCACGGCCATGAAGGCGGCATCGACGCGCGACATCTGACCGGCGCCGATCCCGATCGTCGCCCGATCGCGCGTCAGGACGATGGCGTTCGACTTCACGCTCGCCACGGCGCGCCAGGCAAAGGACAGGTTCTCGCGCTCGACGTCGGTCGGTGCGCGTTCAGTCACGACCTTCCACGATGACTCGTCGGTGAGCGGCGGCGTTCGCTCCTGCACCAGGAATCCTCCGCGCACCCGCTTCACATCGAGCGCGTCGTGACCCCACTTCGCGACGCCTTCGAGGACGCGCAGGTTTTTCTTTCGTCCCAGGATCTCGATCGCCTCGGCGGCGAACGACGGCGCCACGATGCACTCGACAAAGAGCGACGAAATCGCTTCGGCCGCCTCGCTGTCCACGGGCACCGTAAACGCGATGACCGAACCGAACGCAGAAACCGGATCGCAGGCGAGGGCCTTGTTGTAGGCATCATGCGCACTGGAACCCACTGCGATGCCACACGGTGTCGTGTGCTTCACGATCGCGCAGCAGGCTTCGGCGGCGAACGGCTCGGTGGCGAGGAGCGCCCCCTCGAGATCAAGCAGGTTGTTGAACGAGAGTTCCTTTCCGCCGCGCTGTTGGAGCGCCGTGATGCCGCCGCGTCCCTCTTCAGCATAAAATGCCGCTCGCTGTTCGGGATTTTCACCGTAGCGCAACGACTGCGCTCGTCGCGCGTGGAGCGTGATGTCCTCGGGGAATCGCTCACCCCGTTGCGCCGCGAACCAGTTCGCGATCGCAGAGTCGTAGCCGGCCGTGTGCGCGTACACCTTCTCGGCGAGTCGTCGTCGGAGATCGGCGCCGTCGGTGCCGTCGCGAATCGCGTTGAGCACCGGGTTGTAGTCGGCCGGGTCCACCACGGTCCAAACGGAAGCGTGATTCTTGGCGCCTGATCGCAGCATCGATGGCCCACCGATGTCGATCTGTTCGACGACTTCGCCGAATGTGGCGCCGGCGCGAGCCGCTGTTTCGCGGAACGGGTACAGGTTCACCGCCACCAGGTCGATCGTCTCGATGCCGTGAGTGGCGATCGCCGCCATGTGTTCCGGCAGGTCGCGTCGGGCGAGAAGCCCGCCGTGCACCGCGGGATGCAGCGTCTTCACGCGGCCGTCGAGCATTTCAGGGAAGTGCGTCAGCGCTTCGATATCACGTACACGCAGGCCGGCGGCGGTCAGTGCCCGTGCGGTCCCGCCCGTGGACACGATGTCCCAGTCGAGGGCGACGAGCGCTTTCGCGAAGTCGATGACTCCAGTCTTGTCATATACGGACAGCAGTGCGATGGGCATTCAATCGAGGCCAGAGGTCAGAGGTGAGAGCTCAGAGAGATTGTATTCGTGAGCCGCGCAGAATCGTGTCGAGATGCGCGGTCGCTGCGCCGACGTCCGCGGTCACCTGGAGCTGTCCGGCATCAATTCCATTTTCATAGCACACTTGATTATCGCGGTCGAGATGAATCAGGCCGCCGGCAACCGCTTCAACGATCCTGGGATAAAGCACGTGCTCGACCGCCAGGACGCGGCCGGCCACGCCTTCAGCTGTGTCCGATGGCAGCACCGCCACTGGCCACTGCGCGATGATCGGCCCTTCGTCGTACCGCTCATCGACGAAGTGTATCGTTGGCCCCGTTAGGCGCGCGCCGCGCGTGATCACTACCTCGTGCACGCGGGCACCGTACATGCCGGGTCCGCCGAATTCCGGCAGCAGGGCAGGGTGCACGTTGAGCAGCCGCCCGCGGAAATGCGACACAACGTCAGGCGGCACGAGCCGCAGATAACCAGCGAGTGCCACGAGCTCGATGCGGTGCGCGGCCAGGATCGCGGCCAGTCCGGTCGTGCGCGACGTGCGATCGAGCGCCACTGCCGTCACTCCGGCATCCCGGGCCCGCGTGAGCGCACCTGCATCCGCGTGGTCGCTGGCCACGAGGACAACGTGGGCCGAAGCGGCACTCCCCAGAACTGACTGGTGGTCGAGGATCGCCTGGAGATTCGTTCCGCTCCCTGAGGCGAGCACGGCCACACGCGTCATGCCATGAAATTAGCCGGTCGCACCCTCACGCGACATTGCACTCGCGTTCACGACAACTGCTTCAGGTACGCGTCGATACACTCGGCGAGCGACGGAGCGATCAAGCCGCGCGTGCGAGCCGACTCCAGCTCAGGTTCGGGCGTGCTCCCGGACGGCACCAGTCGCACAAAGCCGCCAAAGGTCAGGCCCGGAGCGATGTCGCGATCTCGATCGCCGACGTAGAGCGATGCACCGAGATCGATGCCGAACTTTTCGGCGGCCTGACGATAGAGGAGCGTGCCCGGCTTGCGACATTCGCAGGGACCACTAACGACCGGATAGTGCGGGCAGTGATACGTCGCGTCGATCCGCGCCCCATGGTGCTGCATCAAGTGCACGAGTCGCACGCGAGTCGCGGTGTATTGCGCTTCAGTGAGGAGCCCCTGCGCAATGCCGGACTGGTTAGTGACGACGATGACCAGGATGCCGTGCTCGTTCAATGTCCGCACCGCGTCTGCAGCACCTGGCAACAGCAGAACGCGATCCGGATCAGAGAGGTAGTTGGCGTCCTCGATGAGCGTCCCATCGCGGTCGACAAAAGCGGCCCGCCGTGTTGCCCCCTCGGTCATGCCGTCAGCGCGTCGATGACGGCGGCAGCGAAGGACTCATCCTGCTCGGGGGCGATCGACCGCAGGTCCAGCAACAGGCGATCGTTTTCGATCCGGCCAATGACGGCATTGGCCGACAAGCGCAGCTTCCGCTCCTGATCGGCGGCCTTGCCATCGATTGCGATGGCTGCCGACGCGAGTCTGGCGGTGGGAAATGCCCCACCACCCACCGCGGCTTCGGTCGACACGACCTCGCCTGACACACCTGCTTGCCGCAGTCGGGCCAGCGTGTTGCTCGCCCGCGACTGAATCGCTTCTTTCGACGCGGTCACCATCGCCAGCACCGGGATCTCGCGCACGGCGCGGGCAGGATCGCGATACAACGCCAGCGTGGCCTCGAGCGCGGCGAGGGTCAGCTTGTCAACCCGCAGCGCCCGCGTCAACGGATTCCTGCGACAGGCATCGATTGCCTGACGAGTCCCGACAAGGATGCCGGCCTGCGGACCGCCGAGCAGTTTGTCACCGCTCATGACGACGATCGTGGCGCCGTCGCGCACGGCATCACCCACGGTTGGCTCACCCTTCAGGCCATACGTGTCCAGCGAAAGCAGGAGACCACTGCCGAGGTCTAGTAGAAGCGGCAGCCTGGCGGCTTCCGCCATCGGCGCGAGTTCCTTGAGTGATGCCTCGGCGACAAAGCCCCGTACCTCGAAGTTGCTGCGGTGCACCTTCACGATTGCGCCCGTTCGCTCGCCGATCGCCTGCTGATAGTCGTTGGCGTGGGTTCGATTGGTCGTGCCAACTTCGCGCAGGATGCTTCCACTCTTGGCCATGATGTCGGGCACGCGGAAGCTGCCGCCGATCTCGATCAACTCGCCGCGCGACACGATCGACTCCCTGCCGTCGGCCAGCGTATTGAGCGCCAGCACGAGCGCCGCGGCTCCGTTGTTCACCACGAGCGCATCTTCGGCGCCGGTCAGCTCGCACAGCAACGAGGCGCAATGCACATAACGAGAACCGCGCTCGCCGCTGGCCAGGTCGTACTCGAGGTTGGCGGCGCCTGACGCGGTGAGGGCGATGGCCTCGATGGCCGCGCGCGCGAGCGGGGCCCGCCCGAGGTTGGTGTGCAGCACGACGCCGGTCGCGTTGTACACCGGGCGCAGCGAGGCCTGCTCCCGGCTCGCCAGCTCCTCCCGGATCATCGCGAGCCAGCCGTCGTTATCGGCGGGTGCGCTCGATGGATCGGTGCGCACACGATCGACCGTCGCCCGAACCGCCTGCGTCACCAGTGCCCGTGGCGCCTGCTCGGCGAGCCCCTGCACGTCAGGCAGTGCCAGCAGGGCGCCGACGGCGGGCAGCGAGCGCCGCGCGTCAGCCACGGTTCGTGCGCCCCGTATCGGGACGTACCGCGCCGGTGTCGGGTCGCGCGGCTGGTCGGGGCGTCGTGAACACACGCGACGATGATCGTTTCGCTCCCGCGATGCTTGGCAGACTGTCGGTCGTCACGCGATAGGCCGTGCCCGGCTTGAGCGCAGTCGTGAACTTCAGGTACAGGACGGTGACGGGTATTCGCACCGACGGTTTCGGTACGATCCGCTCGGAGGTGTCACGCGGGGGAACGGGCGGCGCGCGATTGGTTGCGCCAGGACGCCTTCCTGTTGGGCGCGTTGGCGGCGCCGCGGCCGTAGGTGTTGGCGGCGCCGCGGCGACGCGCGCGGAATCCGCTCGACGTGTTGAATCCGTGACGAACGCACGGCGCACTGAATCCTGGATGGCCTTCGTCCGCACCGAGTCAGCCATGCGACGGTCGACATCCGCCTGCGTGAAGACGGTATCGATCGCAACGACGGAACTGTCGGCCGCCTGGACCACAAACAACGCGGGCCTTGGCGTGAGCAACGTGTCCAACGGGCGATCGAACGTTAGGCGCAAGGTCAGGCTGTCGCGACGATCAGCGGTCGCGATCCCCGGACCGAATGAGTCACGAACGGCCGTCAACATCTCCCGGCGCAGCGTATCCGCCAAGGTCACCGTGACGGTGTCGAACAGCTCGCGCGCGTCGACGACGCCGTTGCGGTTCCCATCGAGGAGCGCGCGGAGAAGGAAGGTCCCCGCCGGCAGATGCGTGATGGTGAACGCGCCTGACGAGTCGGTTTCGGTGGCGAATCGCGCGCTATCGGGAAGGGAGATGGCGGCGACCACCGCGCGCGGCGCAGGCCTGGCCGCGATCCAGTCGAACACGCGGCCGGCGATGCGGCCCGTCGCGAGGGATGGTCCGGTGGAGAAGGTCAGCGTCATGCCGGTCGAGTCGATGTTGTCATCCAGGTCGACCATCCCGGGCAACATCTGGACGGTGTACGTCGTATTGGGTCTGAGGCCCCCACGCGGGGTGATGTCGACACGCGTCCGACGCCACGAAACACCGTTTGGGCCGCGGCTTGGCGAAACGATGAAAAGGTCGGCGAGTGTTGCGATGCCCGCGCCCTTCGGTCGTTCGCTGACCACCTCGTCGAACTGGAACGAAATGGCGCCGCCGCGCACGTTCACGGCGTTGGTATCCGGCGTCACCCGCACCAGCCGGGGCGGAACCTTGTCGGTTGGACCGCCGGGCGGCATTCCCGGCTGGGCGCATCCAGCCAGCAACAACGTCGCTGCTAGCCGCCGCACAGCGATCGCACCTTGTCGGCCAACAGCTCGCGTCGTGAAGACCACTCACCTTCCTTCTGTCGCTCGGCCTCAACCACGTCCGGCTTGGCTCGAGCGAGGAAGTTCTCGTTCTGCAATCGGCCGCGAAGCGCTTCGAGCTGTTTCTCGAGCGACGACAACTCCGTCCGTAGGCGCGAGCACTCGCGATCGAGGTCGACCGCGCCGGCGAGTGACAGCACCACCTGCGTGCCATCGCTCAGCACCGCGTGCGCCGACGATTCTGCCGGCGGCGCGGATGCGATCGACACGTCAGCGCGAGCCAGTCGACCGGTGAGCGCTGACTCCTCGGTGAAGAGCTGCGAAGATGCGGCCGCCGGCACGATGGTGCACGAAACCGACTTGCCAGGAGGAATGGAGTAGTCGGCGCGCAATCGACGCACCACGTTGACCGCTTCGATCACGAGATCAAACTCCCGTGCGTCACCAGGAATTGCGCGCACCGTCGGCCACGCAGCCACGGCGAGGGCGGACTCGTCCCGTCGCGGCAGCCGTTGCCACAACGCGTCGGTGACGAAGGGAACGATCGGCTGGAGCAGTCGAATAACCTGGTCGAAGGCATGAACCAGTACCGCGCGGGCGACCTCGCGGTCCTCTCCCGGCACCGCCAGTCGTGCCTTCACCGATTCGAGATACCAGTCGGCCAACTCGCTCCACGCAAAGCCACGGGCCGCTTCGGTGTATTCGTTGAGGCGAAGACCTGCATACAGCTCAGCAGTGCTCCACGGTTCTGCCGGGCCGGCCGCCGGCCGGGCCGGGCCCAATGCCTGATCGCACGCCGAGACCGCACCGTTCAGCCGACCCAGGATCCAGCGGTCGGCCCTCGTCAGGCGCTGCGGCGCAATCACGTCCAGCGACTTGACCGGGTCGGACCCGACGTTGGTGAGGAGGAAGCGGCCGATGTTCCAGAGTTTCGTGACGAAGTTCCGCCCCGGCGCGAACGACCGTTCCAAGTCGTTAGGGTCGAGTATTGTGTCGGCGCCCAATCCCATGCCGGCAATCACCGTGTACCGCAGCGCATCCGCGCCGTAGTCGTGCACGACAACGAGTGGATCGATGCCGTTGCCCAACGACTTGCTCATCTTCACGTGGTTCGTATCGCGCACGGTGCCGTGCAAATACACCGTCCGGAACGGTGCTTCGCCGCGGAACGCATACCCCATCATGATCATCCGGGCGACCCAGAAGAAAAGGATCTCGGGGGCGGTGGTGAGCGTGTCGGTCGGGTAAAACGCGCGAAGATCGTCCGACTCCTCGGGCCAGCCGAGGGTGCTGAGCGGCCAGAGTCCCGACGAGAACCAGGTGTCGAGCACGTCCTCATCCTGGCGCACGGGACCCGAACACGCTGGGCAACGTTCGAGATTCTCGCGACTCGCGCTCACGCGACCGCATCCGTCGCAATACCAGACCGGAATGCGATGGCCCCACCAGAGCTGCCGAGAGATGTTCCAGTCGCGAATGCCCTCGAGCCAGTTGATGTACACCGCCTCCCAGCGCTCAGGGAGAATGCGGATCGTCCGCTCGCGGACCGCTTTCAGCGCGGGTTCCGCGAGTGGCTTCATCTTCACGAACCACTGTTCCGACAGGCGCGGCTCCACAATGGTGTCGCAACGGTAGCAGCGCCGGATGGAATGACGGTGGTTCTCGACCTTCACGAGGAAGCCGCCCTCGCGCAGCAACTCGACGATCTTTTCGCGCGCGGCAAACCGGTCAAGTCCGCGAACGCTCTCCGGAACCCGGTCCGCAGCGTCCATCACCTCGCGCACGAAGCCACTTTCGTCGATGACCACCGGCATGGCGAGCTGGTGTCGCTGTCCGACGTCGAAGTCGTTCGCGTCGTGTGCCGGCGTGATCTTCACCGCTCCCGTGCCAAAGGTCGGGTCGGAGTACTCATCCGCGATGATCGGGATCTCGAGGTTCGTCAGCGGCAACCGCACCGTGCGTCCAACGAGATCGCTGTACCGCTCGTCGGTGGGGTTCACGGCCACCGCGACGTCGGCGAGCATCGTTTCCGGGCGCGTGGTGGCGACCACGATTTTTCCACCCGGCGTGTCGTGCGCACTCACCTGCGTCAACGGATACGCAATGTGATACAGCTTGCCGTCCGTCTCATGATGCTCCGCCTCTTCATCGGAGAGCGACGTCAGGCAGCGCGGGCACCAATGGATGACGCGATGACCGCGATAGATCAGGCCGCGCTCGAAGAGCCGCACGAACGCCTCCCGCACCGCGCGCGACAGGGGCGTCGACAGCGTATATGCCGTGCGGGTCCAATCAGCTGACGCGCCGATGGCCTTGAGCTGCTGCAGGATCACGCCACCCGTTTCGGCGACGAATTGCTCCGTGCGATGAACAAACTCAGATCGTCCGATGTCGTGACGAGTCTTGCCTTCCTTCGCCAGCATCTTTTCAACCACGTTCTGCGTTGCGATGCCGGCGTGGTCCGTCCCCGGAACCCACAGCGCCTCATCGCCGCACATGCGACGCCAGCGAATGATCACGTCCTGAACCGCGTTATTCAGGCCATGACCCATGTGAAGGACCGCCGTCACGTTCGGGGGCGGCATCACGATGACGTAGGGCGAGCGCCTTCCTCCGTCGCGCACTGAACGCGAGGCCTGCGCGGTGAACAAACCCTGCGCCAACCATCGTTCGTAGGCCGGACCTTCGACCGACGACGGGTCGTATTGCGCCGGGATCTCGCCTGAGTTTGACATGGTCAAGGAAGATAGCGGGTGACCAAACCCATCAGGCTTCAGCCTTCCGGCTTCAGGCGTCAGGCGGGACGTCGCTCAGTCGCGCGCAGTCGGACCCACGTCAGGGTTGGTGGCTGGGTCGCGGGCGACACTTGCCGTGTCCATGTGCCCACCAGCGCGCACGTCGATTCGGTTGAGGACCATGCTGACCCCCGGTACCGACCGTGTGATGGCGGCGGCTCGAGATACCTCTTCGATGGTGTGCACCGTTCCCGTCAACTCCACGACGCCATCGCCATCTGCCGCGATCTCGATTGCGCGATCAGCGAGTGTCGGCTCATCGCGTAGCTCGCGGAGCACACGTTCCGCGAGGCGGCGGGCGATGTCTTCTCGGCGGCGCGAAATTCCAGGTCCACCGTTCTCACGGGCGACGGCGGCGAGGTCGTCCTCGAGCTCATCATCGAACTGGTCCTCGTCCTCTTCCTCGTCTTCGTCTTCCACCTCGAAGTCTTCGTCCTCGTCCTCGTCGATGTCGTCAAGAGCTTCGGCAGCTTCGAAGGGCTCGTCGTCCGTTTCGTCCTCGTCGACCTCGTCTTCGTCGAGCTCGTCATAATCGACGTCTTCGTCCTCGAGGTCGTCATCGACTTCTGAACGGAGGCGAACCCGGTTGTCGTCGTCGAGCCCGACATCGCGCCAGAGCTGGCGCAGGTCGCCGAGGCGCTTTCGCGCATCGGACAGGAAGGCGTCCATGGTGCGATACCGGCGACCCAGATACAGCCCAGCCGCGGCCCCGGCGACGGCTCCGGCAGCCATCAGCAGGAGCGTCGGGCGTTCTTCCTCGCGGATAGTTCGCGTGTGCTGACGACGCATGCGCTCCGGTGGCGTAGGGTCCTGTCGTACGATAACTTGGCCTTCGTGGAATTGCGAACTGATGACGGCCGAGCTGCGCCTTCGCGTGCTGGCCGTTTTCTCGTCTGGGCGATTTTTGTGCTCGTGCTTGTTGCCGGCGTCGTGTCGGCGCTGGTCTACGGGCCGCGCCTGACGCCGCTACTGGACACGATTCCCTAGACCTGATGCCGACCGACCAAAACCCGCCGGCCGACGAAACCCTTACACTCTCGCTGCCGGACGGATCCGAACGCCGCGTGCCGGCTGGCACGCTCGCCCGTGAGGTGGTGGCTTCGATTGGACCACGGCTCCTGCGTGACGCCATCGCCGTAAAGCTGGACGACGGCATCCAGGACTTGATGACGCCGCTACGACGGAGCGGCGCATTCCGCGTGCTGACGCAGAAGGATGCCCAATCGCTCGACGTGTTGCGCCACTCAGGTGCGCACATCCTGGCGACGGCCGTACGCCGCCTGCGCCCTGATGCGCACATCGGCTTTGGCCCGTCCATCGACGACGGGTTCTACTACGACTTCGAGGTGACCAGGCCGTTTACACCTGAAGACCTCGCCGCCTTCGAAGAGGAAATGCGAAAGGTCGCCGGCGAGAAGTTTCCGTTCGTTCGGGAGGAAGTGGCGAGAGAGGAAGCGCGCCGGCGATTCGCTGATGACCCGCTCAAGCTCGAACGCATCCAGGACCTGGGTGTGGACGAAGTGATCTCGACCTACACGGACGGGCCGTTCATAGACCTGTGCCGCGGCCCCCACGTGCCGGACACCTCGTACCTGAAGCACTTCAAGCTCCTCCACACGGCGGGCGCGTATTGGCGCGGCGACGAGCGGCGGCAGATGCTCCAGCGCATCTACGCGACGGCCTGGTGGACGAAGGAAGACCTGGACGCGTACCTGCACCGCATCGAGGAAGCCAAGCGGCGCGACCACCGTGTGTTAGGCAAGGCGCTCGACCTTTTCTTCTTCAACCCGGTCTCCGCCGGCGCGGCGTTCTGGACCGAACGCGGCACGATCGTCTTCAATGAAGTCATCCAGTTCATTCGCGAGCGCCAGAAAGAACACTTCATCGAGGTGAAGACACCGCTCCTGTTCGGGAAGGCGCTCTGGGAGCAATCGGGGCACTGGGGGAAATACCGCGAGAACATGTTCCTCGTTCACAACAACGAGACGAACGACCAGGACATGTCGCTCAAGCCGATGAACTGTCCCTCGCACTACATCCTGTACCTGTCGAAGAAACACTCCTATCGCGAGCTGCCGCGGCGCCTGGTGACGTTCGACGTGTTGCACCGGAACGAGGTGACGGGCGCGCTCTCCGGGTTGACTCGCGTCAGGCAGTTTTCACAGGACGACTGTCACGTCTTCCTGGCGGAGAGCCAGATCGCCGAAGAGGTGCACTTCCTGATGCGCTTCATCACCGGCTACTACGAGGCGTTCGGGTTGAAAGCGCACCTTCGTTTCGCGACGCGGCCGCCGGTTCGCATCGGATCCGATGAACAATGGGATCGCGCCGAGTCGCGCTTGCGGGAAGCGCTCGAGGCAACCGGAGTGGAATACGAGTTGAAACCGGGCGATGGAGCGTTTTACGGTCCCAAGATCGACTTCGACGTTACGGATTCGCTGGGCCGTGCCTGGCAGCTGGGCACGATTCAACTCGACTATGAGGCCCCAGAGCGTTTTGACCTGCAATACGTCGGTGAGGACAACACCATGCATCGGCCTGTGGTGATCCACCGAGCGGTCAGCGGCTCCCTGGAACGCTTCATCGCGATCCTCATTGAGCATTTCGCGGGCGCATTTCCAGTTTGGCTTGCGCCGGAACAGGTGCGGGTTCTGCCGATCTCGGACGACCTCGCGCCGCAAGCGAGCGAGATCGTGAAGCAGATGAAGGCGGCCGGCATCAGGGCGTTGCTCGACACGCACGACACGCTGAACTACCGGATTCGTGAAGCCGAGATGATGAAGGTCCCGTATATGGCGGTGGTTGGCCGACGCGAGGCTGAAGCAGGAACAGTTGCGGTCCGTACGAGAGGGGCAGGGACGAAACAGGATATCGTGCCGGTCGATGAGTTCATACAGCGCGTCAGGCAGCAGATCGCTTCACGGGCCTTGGTGCCGTGAATCGGGTAGACGGGCAATCGGGCAATCGGGCAGTAGTGACTGCGAAGTAGCTCACACGCGCGACCCGTCTGCCCGCTTACCCGAAGACACAACCTCCGAGCCCTCGTTGACTGTCAAAGGATTGCTTCCAACCGAGAAGTGAAGATGAGACGGATTCTGATCCTGTTACCGGCGCTCGCGGCATGCGTTGCGCCCCTCAAGCTCGCGAAGGATGACTCACCGGTCGTCCTGTCGAAGCACCTCATCACGGCGCCCGATCCAGCGGTCCGCGGTGCGTTTCCTGTTCGGACCCTCTATTACGGAAGCGGGACCGACAAGAATCGCGTCGTCTTCAAGGATTCCGTAGCCATCAAGACCGGCACGGTTGATGGCAGCAAACTGGCCGACGTGCCCGGGCAGGCAGGGAAGGATCGCACGAAATATTGGGGCTTCGGCTTCAACAAGATGCCCGTGAATGGGCGCGTGTGGTATCCGCAGGGCACGGGCCCGTTCCCGCTCGTCCTGGTCGTGCACGGCAACCACAACATGAAGGACTTCTCCGATCCGGGATACGCGTATCTCGGTCAGCTGCTGGCGTCGCGCGGGTTCATCCTGGCATCGGTGGACGAGAACTTCCTGAACGGCGGCATCAGTCGCGAAAACGATGCCCGAGGCTGGATGTTGCTGCAGCATCTCAAGCAGTGGCGTCGCTTCAACGACTCGACCGGGTCACCGCTCCAGGGCAAGGTCGACATGAATCGCATTGCCCTGATGGGCCATTCGCGCGGTGGTGAGGCGGTCGCAGTCGCCGGCGCGTTCAATCGGTTGAAGCATTACCCCGATGACGCAACGATCACCTTCGACTTCGGGTTCAACATCCGCTCGCTCGTGGCGATCGCGCCGGTCGACGGGCAATATCGGCCGTCCGACAAGCCGACGCCGCTCAACAACATCAATTACCTGCTCATCCACGGTTCCCACGACGGAGACGTGTCGACGTTCAGCGGGCTGACGCAATACGAGCGCATCAAGTTCACCGACGGCGGCGACTGGTTCAAATCCGTGTTTTTCGTCTACCGCGCCAATCACGGGCAGTGGAACTCGGTGTGGGGCAACAAGGACAGCGGGCCGCGCAGCGGGAGGGTACTGGACCTCCGCGGGCTTCTGTCGCCGGAGGAGCAGCGGCGATTCGCGGAAGTCACGATCACGGCGTTCCTCGAGGCGACGCTCAACAGCAAACGCGAATACCTGCCACTCTTCCGCGATCATCGCGTCGCTGGAGGCTGGCTGCCCAAGACGATGTACACGACGCGGTTCGAGGAGAGCACGTTCAAGGCAGCGGCCGACTTCGAGGACGACGTGGATGTCACCACCGGCAGCGTGCCCGGCATCCGGCTCGGCGGCGACTCGCTGGCCACGTGGAAGGAGGCCATGGTGCCGTTCCGGTCCCGGAACAGCACGCAGTTCCACAACGCGGCCTGGATCGGCTGGAACAACCGCATTGCGGGCGACGACACCACGAAGATGGGTCGTCCGGCGGCGTACGAAATCGCGTTAGGCGATTCGTTGCGCAGCGCGTGGCGCGTCGATGCGTCGAGCGCGTTGGTCTTTTCGCTGGCGGCGACCGATGCCAAGCCGGGTCCACGACAACCGGCACGCGACACGACGAAAAAGGACAGCACGGCGAAGAAGGCCGCGCCCGCCCGACGTCCCCCGCCACCTCGCCGCCCCAGCGGTCCTGACACCACCGTCTTCGACCTGAGCGTGGAGATTGTTGATGCCGCGGGGACGAGCGCCCGGGTTCCGCTGAGCGCGTACGGTCCCGTGCGGCGTCCCGTCGAGTCATACATCTACCGGCGGAGTGGTCGCGACAAGCTGCGTTTCGGCAGCCTGTCCGAGATGGTGCTCCAGACGTACGTCATTCCCTTCAACGACTGGCGACGGATCGCTCCCACGCTCGACCTCGATCGGGTCGTGAAAGTGCGACTCGTGTTTGATCGCACGCCGGCCGGCTCCCTCGTGCTCGACAATATCGGGTTCTCCCGCATCAGCCGCGACTTCCTCATCGCCACGGGAAGCGATCAGTGAATCGCGCCGACTGCTGTTTGCGGGGTGCCGCCTGCGTGCTGGTTCTATCCACCAGCGCCGCGGCCCAGGCTGATCGTTATGCACCGACGGTCCTGCAGATTGCGCCAACCCCTCGCGCGGCGACCCTGGCCAGTACCACGGCTGCGCGCGACATCGAGGCGATCTTCGGCAATCCGGCCATGGTCGGCGTTGCCGTCGGCACCGTGGCCGGTATGGGCCGGTTTGACCACGCCACGCACCTGACCCTGGCTTCGTCGGCATCGTTAGGCCCGTTCAACGTCGGCATCGGCGCCCAGTACCTCGACGCCTTCACCCAGGGCTTCGAGTTGCCGTATTCGAGTTACGCCCTCCAGGATGGCGGTGATCGCCAGGCTTCCAGCGCCGTCGGTGCCTTCGCGCTCGCCATGACCTTTCGCGGCAACCGTGTCGGCGCCGCCGTGAAATACGTGGAGCAGCGGGTCGACGCGTTGCGCGATGGAGCCCCGTCACTCGACCTCGGCATCGCCAGGGACGTATCGCGCTACACGCTCGGCGTGGCCGTGCAGAACATCGGAGCGGGGATTCACCTCTCCCCCAACTCCTCCGCGCAGCTTCCGCTGCGCGTGGCTGCCGGTGTGACGTCGTACGGGTGGACCGTCGGGCCGTTCGACGTCAACGGCTCCGCAGGCGCATCGGTCCTGCCCGATGGCATCGTGCTTCCCGCCTTCGGACTCGAGCTCGGCTACGCCCCGCTCGAGGGTTACAGCTTTGCTGTGAGGGCCGGCATCAAACGGCCGGAACTGCGCGCCCAGCAGCCATTGAGTTTCGGCGGCAGCGCGGCCCTCGATCGGTTTGCGCTCGAGTACGCGTACGAGGAGTGGATAAACGGCGGCACACATCGGGTGGCGTTGCGCGTGCGCTGACAGCGGGGCATCTTGGCCTTCGCGCGGGCCCCTGCCGCGTGCGCCGGTGTCCGGCGGCGCTGACGCCAATGATCTTCCCCGAGGACCGAACGATGTCGTCGCCACGCTTCCACGAATCGATTCGTTATGCCGCGCGTGCAATCGTCGCGGCCGCACTCTCCACCACGATGTCCATGTCCGCAGAAGCGCAGGGCGGTCCGCCGACGAAGGTGACGTTCACCGGTGGACGGGGGAACATCTCGAACACCGTCGCGATTCCAGCCAATGCGGCCGTGGTCTGGACGTCAGGCACGGTTCCTTCCGTTGCCGATACCAGCGCTCCGGCCGGCTCGCGTGCCCGTTACGGAGACACCAAGACGCAGGCCATCAGTGTCCTCAAGGCGATTGAAGCGCGACTGAAGGAGCATGGATTGGGGATGAAGGACGTCGTCTACCTGCGCGCCTACCTGGTACCCGACAAGGAGAAGGGCGGAACGATCGATTCGCAGGGGTGGAATGAGGCGTACGGACAGTTCTTCAATAACGCGACGAATCCGGTGAAGACTGCGCGCTCCACGGTTGGTGTGGTGGCGCTGGTGAACGCCGACTGGCTCGTCGAGGTTGAGGCATTCGCGGTCTATCCGCCGCCGCAATAACCGATCCTCGTCAGGCAAGGGCGCTTCTCGCCGGACTCGCGCCGCTGAAATTCCCGCGAGTCGCCCTGCAACCATTGTCGCAACCGGCTAGCTTTCATCGCCGGCGCAAGCCGCGCACGAACTGCGACACCTGACAGATGGATAACTCGAGAATCCCGGTGATCGTGGGTGCCGCTCGCACTCCGATTGGCCGATATCTTGGCGGGCTTTCTTCGCTCAGCGCGCCTCAACTGGGTGGCATCGCGATCCGCGAGGCGGTACGCCGGAGTGGCGTTCCCTCGGAGCGCATCCAGGAAGTGATCGTCGGCAACGTGCTGCAGGGCGGTGTCGGCCAGGCCCCGGCGCGACAGGCGATGCTGGCCGGCGGACTTCCTCCGTCCATCTCCGCCGTCACGATCAACAAGGTTTGCGGATCGGGGCTCAAGGCCGTAATGCTGGCTGCCCAGGCGATTCGCGCCGGAGATGCCGATGCCATCGTTGCCGGCGGCATGGAGTCGATGTCGAACGCGCCGCACTACCTCTACGGATATCGCGGTGGCGTGAAGCTCGGTGACCAGACTCTCGTTGACGGAATGATCCGTGACGGGCTCTGGTGCGCCACCTGCAACGTGCACATGGGTAGTCACGCGGAATACACCGCGCGCGAAGCCGATATCACGCGAGAGCGACAGGACGAGTTTGCCGCTCAGTCGCACCGGCGCGCGGTCGCGGCGCAGGATGCTGGAAAGTTCCGCGCGGAAATTGTGCCGGTGGAGATTCCGTCGAAGAAAGGACCGACGGTGGTTGATGCCGACGAAGGTCCGCGTCGCGACACGACCGCCCAGTCGCTCGCGACGTTGAAGCCGGCCTTTGGCGCAAAGGGCGAAACGGATCTCACGGTGACGGCTGGCAATGCGTCGTCGCTCAACGACGGCGCCGCCGCACTGGTCGTGGTCTCCGAAGCGTTCGCGAAGCAACAGGGCCTGACGGTCCTCGCGCGCATCGATGCGTACGCCACGGGCGCCGTGCACCCGCGCGATCTCTTCTTCGCCCCCATTCGCGCCGTCGGCAACCTGCTGGCGAAGGAAGGCACCACGATCGTCGACTACGACCTCATCGAGGCCAACGAGGCCTTCGCGTCGCAGGCGCTTGCCGATGGCGATGGCCTCGGCTGGGATCCGGCACGCGTCAACGTGCATGGCGGCGCGATCGCGCTGGGACATCCCATCGGGGCGAGCGGGGCGCGCGTGCTGGTGACGCTCCTGCACGCCCTGGCCGATCGCGGCGGACGTCGTGGACTGGCGACGCTATGCCTGGGCGGCGGTGACGCCGTCGCGCTGAGCGTAACGCGCCTGTGAGCGCGGTGCACACCATCGTGACTGGCCCTGTCACCTGAACGCTCCCACCAACACCGCGCCGAGCGTCTCGCCGCCGTGGCGGCTGGCGGTCTTCATCCTCGCGTCGTCGGTTGGCGTCCTTGGCCTTCGGCTCGTTCACGCGCAGCTCTCGCCCTGGATTCCGGTCGGTGCTCGCGAAGCGTCGTTCGTGGTGGTGATGGCCGGCGGCCTGTTGATCGGCCACGCGTGGACTTTTCACCTGGTGGACCAGCGAGGGTGGACCTTTGTCGGGCTCGGTCGCGCCGCCTGGCAGCCGGCGCGCATCGCCTCGTGTGCCCTTCTCGGCGCCCTGGGCATCGGAGTGCCGTGCGCGGTGCTCCTGGCCCTGGGGTGGCTCCGCCTCGTTCCGTCTCCCCCGGGATCGTCGTTAGGCGCCGGGATGGCAGCGCTGGCCGTGCTCGTGCCGGCAGCGCTCTGGGAAGAGTTGCTCGTCCGCGGCTATGCGTTTTCGCTCGTGCGGGAACGGCGGGGACCGCTCGCGGCGATCGCTCTCACGAGCCTGGTCTTCGCGTTGCTGCACCTGCTGAACGACGGTGCTTCGATTCGCGTGTTCACGATTGTCGGCCTCGCCGGCATCTTCTTCGGGCTGGTTCGCGAGGGAACCCGCAGCCTGTATACCACGTGGGCGGCGCACCTCGCGTGGAATGCGGTTCTGGTTGTTGTGGTGCACGCACCGGTCAGCGGGTTGGTCATGGCCGGTCCGGATTACCGCGTCACCGACGCGGGGCCCGACTGGGCGACAGGCGGGACATGGGGCCCCGAAGGTGGATACTTCGCGGCCTTCGGGTTGATGGCGATTACCTGGTATCTCTACTGGCGCGGTACGCGCCGCACGGAGCCTGACGCATGAACGAACCGATCGCCGTGGTGGGAGCCGGCCAGATGGGCAGTGGCATCGCGCACGTGGCGGCGTTGAGCGGATACCCGGTGACCATGATCGACGTGGCCGACGCCGCGCTCGAGAAAGGGCGGGCCTCGATCTCGACGAACCTGGACCGCCAGCTGAAGAAGGGTGCGATCGACGCCAGCGCCCGCGACGCGGCCCTGTCACGCCTAACGACTTCGACGTCGTTGGAAGCGAGCGGCGGCGCCACGGTCGTCATCGAGGCGGCCACCGAACGCGCCGACCTGAAGTTCCGGATCTTCGAGGACCTGGACCGGATCGCGGCGCCCGGGGCAATTCTGGCCACCAACACCAGCTCGATCTCGATCACGACGATTGCGGCGCACACCAGGCGACCCGACGCCGTGATCGGCATGCACTTCATGAACCCGGTTCCGGTGATGCAGCTCGTCGAGGTGATCCGCGGCCTGGCCACCAGCGACGAGACGACCACGCGAGTGCTCTCGCTGGCCAAGGCGATGGGAAAGACGCCCGTGGAAGTGAATGATGCGCCGGGCTTCGTCGCGAACCGCGTCCTGATGCCGATGATCAACGAGGCCGCCTTCTGTCTCATGGAAGGTGTGGGGACGGCCGAAGCAATCGACACGGTCATGAAGCTCGGCATGAACCATCCCATGGGGCCGCTCGCCCTGGCGGACCTGATTGGGCTGGACACGTGCCTCGCGATCATGGAAGTGCTTCACCGGGGAATCGGCGACGACAAGTACCGGCCTTGCCCGCTCCTGCGGAAATACGTGGATGCCGGCTGGTTAGGCAGGAAGTCGGGAAGGGGTTTCTATAGCTACTGAATCGGCAGCCTACACCTAGCCTCCGGCATTTCCCGTGTCCTGGGCCCTCATCCCTCTGACGGAAGAGCAGCGCGCCATACAGCGCGCGGCGCGCGACTTCGCCCGTGATGAACTCGCGCCGGGAGTGGGAGAACGCGACCGCGACGCCCGGTTCGACGCCTCACTGGTGCCAAAGCTCGCCGAGCTCGGTTTCCTGGGCATGCTGCTTCCCGAGGCCTATGGTGGCCTCGGGCTCGACACGTGCACCTACCTGGTCGCACTCGAGGAGATCGCTGCCGTCGACGCGTCGGCCGCCGTGCTCATGAGCGTGCACAACTCGCTGCCGACGCAGATGATCCTTCAATACGGCAACGAGGCGCTGCGCCAGCGTTTTCTGCCGGGCATGGCGCGCGGGGAGATCCTGGGTGCGTTTGCGCTATCCGAACCGGAAGCGGGTTCCGACGCCGCGGCGCTGACGACACGAGCCGTGCGGGACGGGAGCGACTGGATCCTGACCGGGAACAAGGCCTGGGTCACCAACGGCAGTGAGGCCGGCGCCATCATCACCCTGGCCCGGACCGATGTACCTAACGACTACAAGGGCGCCCGCGGCATCGGGACCTTCGTCATCACGCCGGACCTTCCCGGCTTCCGCGTCGGGCGGAAGGAAGACAAGCTCGGGCTTCGGTCGTCGCCCACCGTCCAGCTCCACTTCGACGAAATGCGGGTGCCGGGCGCCAACTTGGTCGGCGACGCGTCGTATGGATTCATCTATGCCATGCAGTCGCTCGAGCACGGACGGCTGGGGATTTCGGCGCAAGCCATCGGGATTGCCCGCGCGGCGCTCGAGGTGGCGGCCGCGTACGCCGCCGAGCGTCGCCAGTTCGGCAAGCCGATCAAGGAATTCCAGGCGATCCAATTCAAGCTGGCTGACATGGCGACGAAAGTCGCGGCGTCGAGGGCGCTGCTGTACGCCGCTGCCACGGCGAAAGACCGGGGCGAACCGATGACGCAATTCGCCTCGATGAGCAAATTGTTGGCGAGCGAAACCGCGATGTCGGTGACGACGGACGCGATCCAGATCCTTGGCGGCTACGGCTACGTCACGGATTATCCGGTCGAGCGGTACTTCCGCGACGCGAAAGTCACGGAGATTTATGAGGGCACGTCAGAGATCCAGCGGATTGTGATCGCAAGAGAGCTGTATGCAAGGTGACGGGAGATTGGAGAAGTGAGACCACTGCACAACGACTTGGCAGCCCCGTTTCCCAATCGACACCGCGTGATCCAGGTGGCAGTTTTATCTCACGTCTCACATCTCACATCTCATGTCTGAAGTAATCCCCATCGCCGCCGACCACGCCGGCTTCGAGATGAAGGAGCAGCTCGAAGGTTGGCTCAAGGAGCATGGATACGAGGTGAAGGACCTGGGGGCCGATTCTCCGGCGTCCTCCGACTACGCGGATTTCGCGCATCCGCTGGCCGACATGGTGTCGCATGGCGACGCCAAGCGAGGCGTCCTGTTGTGTGGCACGGGTCTCGGCATGGCCTACGCGGCGAATCGGCATCCACACGTGCGGGCGGCGGTCGCGTGGTCACCCGAGATCGCGGAGCTGGCACGCAAGCATAACGACGCAAACGTCCTCGTCCTGCCGTCGCGGTTCGTCTCGCCGGAGGATGCCGGAAAGATCCTGGACGTGTTTCTCAAGACCGGATTCGAGGGCGGCCGCCATGTGCGCCGAGTCGAAAAAATCGAACGCGAGGAGTCAACCGAATGAATGGCTGGCGTGAATGGGATCGTTGTCCTCCCGGTGCTGCACTTCGCGACGCGGACCCTGACATCGCGCGACTCATCGAGCGCGAGATCGAGCGGCAGACTGACGGGCTGGAACTGATCGCGAGCGAGAACTTCGTCTCCCCCGCCGTCCTCGAGGCGATGGGGAGCCCGCTCACCAACAAATACGCCGAAGGACTTCCCGGCAAGCGCTATTACGGTGGCTGCGAGATCGTAGACCAGGTCGAGCAGATCGCCATTGACCGCGCCAAGGCACTCTTCGGCGCCGATCATGCCAACGTCCAGCCGCACTCCGGCGCCTCGGCGAACTTTGCGGCGTGCCTCGCGTTCATGAAGCCCGGTGACACGTTGTTGGGCCAGGACCTGTCCCAGGGCGGTCACCTGACCCACGGCTCGCCGGTGAACTTCTCGGGACTCCTGTACCGCGCGGTCCATTACGGTGTCGACGACTCCGGCTTCATCGATTACGACCAGATGCGCGACGTCGCTCGCAAGGAACGCCCTCGCCTGATCCTGGCCGGCGCGAGCGCCTATCCGCGCACGATTGACTTCGAGGCGTTTGCCGCGATTGCGAAGGAAGTTGGCGCGATCTTCATGGTCGACATGGCGCACATCGCCGGCCTCATTGCCACGGGCTTCCATCCCTCGCCGGTTCCACACGCGGATGTCGTCACGTCGACGACGCACAAGACACTGCGCGGACCCAGGGCAGGGCTCATCTTGTGCAAAGCTGAACACGCCAAGGTCATCGACAAGGCGGTCTTCCCCGGGTCACAAGGCGGTCCGCTCGAACATGTCATCGCGGCGAAGGCAGTCGCGTTCCGCGAAGCGCAGTCGCCGTCCTTCCGCGAGTATTGCGGTCGCATCGTCGGGAATGCTCGCGCCCTCGCCGGCGCATTGTCATCGCACGGGTATAGCCTCGTTTCGGGCGGAACGGACAATCACCTCATGCTGGTCGACCTGCGGAACAAGGGGCTGACCGGCAAGGTCGCCGAACATTCGCTCGATCGCGCCGGGATCACCGTCAACAAGAACACGGTGCCCCGTGAGACCCAGTCTCCGTTCGTGACCAGCGGCATCCGGATCGGGACGCCGGCCGTCACGACACGCGGAATGGGTGAGGCCGAAATGGTACGGATCGCGGGCTTGATCGACCGCGTCCTGTCGGCGCCGGAAGACGAAGGCATCGCGGCGACGGTCCGTGGCGAAGTGCGGGGACTGACGGCCACGTTCCCGCTGTATCCTGCGCCGCAAACTGTGCCAGCCTGAGCCCGAACTCGATTCACGGTTCGGTCACGCCACGGATTTTCCGTGTCGCGGTGATCCACTATCTTCCGTGGCGACGCTGGACGGTGACCGGACTCGAGCGGCCGGACCTTCCCGCGTGGACCGGCATCGCGGAGGGATCGCGACATGGCGATTCGTTTGGGTGACATTGCCCCGGACTTCGAGGCGGATACCACCACGGGAACGATCAGCTTCCATGACTGGAAGCGGGGTAGCTGGGCGATTCTCTTCTCGCACCCCAAGGATTTCACGCCCGTGTGCACGACCGAGCTTGGTCGCGCGGCCGCCCTCAAGGGCGAGTTCGATCGACGCAACACGAAACTCCTCGGGTTGAGCGTCGACTCCGTGGAGTCACACGAGCGGTGGTCATCCGATGTGGCCGACGTGACGGGATCGACCATCAACTTCCCACTCATCGGCGACCCCGATCGGCGGATCTCGACACTCTACGACATGATTCATCCGAACGTGAGCGACACGTACACGGTTCGCTCGATGTTCGTGGTCGGACCGGACAACCGCGTCAAGCTGACGTTGACGTATCCCATCACCACCGGCCGCAGTTTCGAGGAAATCCTGCGCGTGCTCGATGCCCTGCAGTTGACCACGGACTATTCGGTGGCCACGCCGTCGGATTGGCACCAGGGCGACGAAGTCGTGATCTCTCCGACGGTCTCCGACGAAGACGCGCTGAAGAAGTTCCCCAGGGGTTTCGTGGCCAAGAAGCCCTATTACCGGGTCACCCCGCAGCCGAACCGTCAGGACTGACTCGACGAGGACGATTTCAACCCAAAACGCCGTTCAAACGGCGCCGTTCATTAAACCTGAAACGCTTTTCAAACGGCGCCGTTTGCACAGACACTGCGCCGTGTGAAGGGCGTTTTGGGTTATTACAACTGCGCCGTTTGGTACACTACGCCGCCTGAAGAGCGTTTTTGGGTTTGAACAACTGCGCTGGCTCAGCCCTAACGAGTAAACGCGGTCCGCATCACGAACCACACATTCGCCGGTCGTTCGGCCAGGCGCCGCATGTACCACGGGAACCACTGGCTGCCGTAGCTGATCAGGCAGCGGACGGGATGTCCCTCACTGGCGAGCGCCCGCTGATCCGCTGAGCGGATGCCATAGAGCATGTGTACCTCGAAGCGCTCTTTCGGCACCTTGGTGGCCGCCGCGCGCGACACGAGATGGCGGACGATGGTCATGTCATGGGTGCCGAAAATCGGCTGCGCCCGGCCGTTACGGGCCGCTTCGAGCAGCCGCTCACCCTGCGAGGCGTATTGCAAGTCGACATCTCGCTTCGAGGGGAGCGCCACATGGGGCGGTTCGAGGTAGGCGCCCTTGACCAGCCGGATCATCGGATTGAGGTCGAGGAGGCCGTCGATGTCCTCCGGCGTCCGGCGAAGGTACGCCTGGATGGCGATGCCGATCGGCGCGTATTTCGACTTCAGCTCGCGATAGAGCGACAGCGTGCGATCGACGTAGCTCGAATCCTCCATGTCGATCCAGAGCTGGCTGTTCGTCGCCACGGCCTTCCGCGCCAGGGTATCGAGGTGCTGTCGGCATGAGTCAATCGAGTGATCCAGCCCGAGCTGCGTTGGCTTGACCGAGATGACGCTCGGCAGCTTCTCGCGCTGGATCTGGTCGTAGGCGTCGAGGTAGTGGTCGCGCACGGCGTCCGCTTGCGACTCTCCCGTCAGCGTTTCCCCCAACCGGGTTACGATTGTGCCAATGCCCAGCGGAACGAGATCCCTGGCGGCTCCCAGCGCGTCGGCGAGTTCCTCACCGGGCATGAACTTTCGGACCGCACGACGCGCAAACGGGCGCCGCATGAAACGCTCCGCGAGCCACTTGTTACGCGACGCGGCGAGGAATGCCTTTCGGGCTATAGCCATGGGCAGAATATGCTCGTCGGGGGACAAACCCCACAGCGCTCAACTTCGGGAATCGGGGAAAATCGGTGACGGCGTCCGTGGCGCAAGTAGAGAAAACGATTCGGACCCGTTACTCTTTGCCATATCACAAAAATAGTTTTCCACTAGCGCACTGGGCCGGTACACGCAACATTTTGCGACACGGCCCTCCCTTGGTCGTCATTCCTTCGTCAAACGTCACTTCGGCAATCGTTTGCGCGACACGTGATCCATCTCCACACACTCGGTTCGCTTCAACTCAACGGAGAGACGGGTCCGCTCCTCGCGGGACGCCGGAAGATTCTGGCGTTACTGGCATATCTCGTGCGGCGTTCGCCGGATCCAGTAAGCCGCGCCGAGCTTTCCGTCCTGCTCTGGACCGATCGGAGCGAAAACCACGCCAAACAATCGCTCAGGCAAGCACTGGCTGAGTTGCGTCCGATTCTCGGCGACGCGTTGTTGGCTGACGCTGACTCCGTGCTCGTTGATACCGACGCGGTTGCACTGGATGTCCGCCGCTTCGAAGATGCGGTTCGCCGAGAACGCTGGGGTGAAGCGGCGCAATTCTGGGGAGGCGACTTCCTCCACGGTCTCGATTCAGTTGGTGGTGAATCCTGGAGAACGTGGGTCGTCACCGAGCGCGCACGACTCCGTCAAACGGCAGCGACGGCGTTCCGCGAGCTTCACGACGCGGCGCGGCTACGAGACGACCGCAAGGCGGCGATGGATTGGTCGCACAAGTGGTGCGAGGTCGCCCCGCTCGATGAGGTGGCCTTTACGGCGCGAATCGCGGCACTGGTTCGCGCCGGCCGGCCCGTGGACGCCGCGGTCTCCTACGAGGGTTTCGTGCGGCGACTGCATAACGAGGCACATACCGCTCCGTCCGCAGCCTTCGAGGCGCTCAGGGCGACGTTCGCCGCGGGACGCCCGGCTCCCACCGACAAGATGGTCGTACGGGGCACCGTCACCCTCTCCGGGCTTACCCAGCTGGGGCTCGACGCTCGAGCCGTCGCCGAGGCGGCCGCCGTCATCAATGGCGTCGCCGACGCAGCGACGCTGCAAGCCGTTTCACACATCACGTCGTTCTCGTTCAAGTTTGCCATCGCCGAGCTGGTTCAGCACGGGATCCTGATGTCGAGCGGTGAGGGCCGTTGGGAGTTCACCTCCAGCGCCAGCCGCGATGCCGTGTTCGGCGTCGTCTCGCGCGATCGCCGCCTCAACCTGGAGCGCGCGATTGCGGCACGTCTTGGAACGCCTATCGATACGAAGCGGATCGCCACACCGAGGCAACAGACCAAGGTGCGCGCTTCCAGCAATCACCGAGTGCGCTCATGGGCGGTTGTCGCCGCGAGCGCGGGGGCGATCATCCTGGTGGCGGGCGTGACCTGGGCTGTTCGCGCGACGACCGCGAGTGCGGTGGAGCTCGAGCCCGGGAGTACGGTGCTCCTCGAGCACGTTCGCGACACGAACGACCCGGCGCTGGCCGACGCGATCAACACGGCGGCGACGATTGGCCTGAGCCAGTCGCGACATGTGGCGCTCTACCGGCCCCGTGGAATGCGTCGAGACAGCGCGTCCGCGCCCACTGCGGAAGGGACGCAGGCCCTGGCGCGCCGCGAGCGCATCCCGCGAATCATCGCGCTCGACATCAGCGGCACCGACAGCGCGCTTCGCGTCGCGGCGAAACTGATCGATGGGTCTTCGGGTGCGGTGCTCGGCGAAGAGACCGTCGAGACGCAACGGGCACGGCTGGTCGATGACCTCGATCGATTGCTCCGCAAGGTTCGGGTCACGCTGGGAGAATCCGAGGCGATCGTTCGAGACTCGTCGCGGTTGCTCAGAGAAGTGGGCAGCGCCTCCATCGAGGCCCTGTCCGCCTACGCCGATGGTCTCGAAGCCTGGACGGCGGACAAGTCGGACAAGGCGCGCGCTGCCTGGAGCCGGGCGATCCAACAGGACTCCTCGTTCGCGCTGGCCGAGCTGGCCCTCGCCAACGACGCGTTTAACCGTGCCGATGCCGGAGAAGGGGATCGATGGGTGCGGCGCGCGATCACTCACGCTGAACGCCTGACGGCACTGGACGCGCTTCGCGCCCGACAGATGGTTGCGCTTCGCGCAGGGCGACTGGACGAAGCGTCGACGCTCGCTGCGCAGGTCGCGAAACGTGCGCCCTCGACTCAGTCCTGGTTCGAGCTCGCCACCGTCCACGTGGCCGCCGATCGCTGCAGCGACGCGATCGCGGCATTCGAGCGGGCCTTGCAGGCGGACAGCACGCACACGGGCTCGCACCGCGGTCTGGCCGACTGCGCTTTGGCACAGGGAAACGCCACGCTGGCCTTGAGACACCTCGACGCGGCGAGGCGCATCGACACCACGTCGATGTCCTCGGCCGACTACGCGCTGCAACGCGGTCGTGTGCTCGTGCGCGCCGGCCGTCTTGGCGAAGCCGACACGGCGTTCCGCTCAATGCTTCCGGGCGAAGTGTCCGACAGTGCGGATTCGTACCGGTGGCTCGCACAGTTGCAGATGTACCGCGGCAAGTATGGCGAGGCGCTCCAGACATTGACGTCAGCCACGCGCCTCACTCGTCAGGCAGCCGACGGCGGGGGCCAGGCCCTATTCGACAATCTCGTCCTTGAAGCCGGCGCGTACACGGCCGTCGGTGGCAGGACGCGTGCGTCTGAGTTGATCGACGAAGCCGTTGCCGTCGCCCAAGCGAAGCCGGTGTCGGTCTCTGCGTACTTCCAGCTCGGTCACCTCATGGCGCGGATCGGTCGCCTGAATGGCGCGCGCGAGGTCCTGCGCCAGGCGTCGGCACGCGCGGCGCAGGAAGGCGGGGCGAGTCAATGGGCGATACGGCTTCTCACGGCCTCGCTCTACCTCGCTGAGCGGAACGCCGCCGATGCGTTGACCACCGTTGATGCCGCCGGTGCGCCAGTGGATCTCGAACCGTTCCGGCTGGCGCTGGCGGCCGACGCCAACGCGATGTCCGGTCAGCACGAGGCAGCGCTCGAAGCGTCGCGTCGCCTGTCACAGGCCTGGCATTTTGGTGACGCCGCCCAGGACGAGTGGCTGCGGGCGACGTTGCGGATCGCGCGCATCTCCGAGATGGTGGGTGATACCGCCACAGCGCGCACGACGTATCGCAAATACGTCGACCGTTGGAAGGACGCCGATGTGTTCCTCGTGGAGCTCTCGATGGCGCAGCGAAGCCTCGTCCGCCTGGGCGCCGGTACCCTCATCTCGAGCACGGCCTCAGCCCGCGGTCCCCGTTAGCCTCTGGCCTCTGGCCTTTGGCCTCTGGCCGGTTTTTTCAGTACATCACGCTGAGATCAGCCAGCCAGAGCGTCTTCCGCGGTCCCGGTGTGTTACCTGTAGGCCTGAACGCCCCAACGCGCACACCGAGCGGCAGGACCGAGATCACCCACTGCGCTTCGCCACCCACGTAGGTGCGTTTCGGTGAACCCGCCCAGAATCGGAGCGCCGTCGCGCGAAGAACGGCGCCGCCCTCGAAGCGCAGCCAATGCGCGAGCACCAGCGACGCGCGCCCGGCATGAACGCCCGGTTCCGCGGCCAACAGGACGAACGTGGTCCTCGGTTCGGGAGTGTTGAGGTCCCCGGTTCCAAATCCCGCCACCGCGGTGACCGAGAGCAGGACGGGGCCTAACGCGTGCCACCCGGCCAGCGGGTGTGCGACCGGTCGCCAGGCGCCAACCGGTCTGGCCTGCTGCGCTTCGGCGCTGGCCGTCGGGAGAAGGAACGATGCTACTGCCGCGATCCGGGCAATCGTGAGCCGCATGGCCTCAACACTCGTCGCTGTGTTTCGTCATTGCAACTACTGGCGAAACGCGTGACCGTCGTGCCACCATGCAGCGAAGCGTTCTATCGTGCGCACTCGAGAGGTACTGAGGCGGCAATGACTCGCACCGCAAGAGCATTTGTCCTTCGTGGCATGGCGCTGCTCGCCGTTGTGGTGTCGGTCGCACCGCCGACGGTGGCGCACGCGCAAGGTCTGCCGGCTCGACTCTCCGATCAGCAATTCTGGAAACTGGTGACCGAGTCGTCCGAGCCCGACGGGTTCTTTCAGTCCGACAACCTCGTCTCCAACGAACTCACGCTCCAGCAGATCATTCCCGAGCTGGTGAAGCAGCGGGCACCCGGGGGCGTGTACCTCGGCGTTGGGCCCGAGCAGAACTTCACCTATATCGCCGCCATGCGCCCCCGTGCCGCGTTCATCGTCGACATTCGGCGAATGGCAATGCTGCAACACCTCATGTACAAGGCGTTCTTCGAAATGGCCGAGGATCGCGTCGAGTTCATGTCACTCCTCTTTTCGCGCCCGCGACCGGCGGGAACAGCCTCCGATGTGACACCGATCCAGTTGCTCGAGGCGTTTTACCCCGTGCCGGCCGACAGCACGATGTACAAGCGTACGCTGAAGGCGACCGAGGAATTGCTCATCAAGCAACACGGGTTCAGCCTGGCGAAGGACGACATGGAGATGATCACGTTCATCTTCACGTCGTTCTTTCTGGCCGGTCCCGATATCACGTACAACTACGGTGGGGGCGGATTTGGCGGTCGCACTCGCGGCATGCCGTCGTTTGCCGACTTGATCGTTGCTACAGATGCCGAAGGTCTGAATCGCGGGTTCCTGGGGAATGAGCAGAACTATGCCGTCGTGAGGCAGCTCCAATTACGTAACCTCGTCGTGCCCGTGGTCGGCGACTTCGCGGGGCCAAAGGCGATTCGCGCGGTCGGCGAGTTCGTTCGTGCGCACGGTGCGATCGTAAGCGCCATCTACACATCCAACGTGGAACAGTACCTGTTCCGCGAGGCGCACAAGTCACGTCAGTATTACGAAAACGTCGCGACGCTTCCGCTTGATTCGACCAGCACGTTCGTCCGTGCGATCTTCAACTACGGCTACAGCGGTGGCGGCAGCGGTCCCCGCTCGATCACGATGCTGCAGGGGGTTTTGGAACTGCTGAAGGCCCACCGCGAGGGAAAAATCACCTCGTACTTCGATGTGATGAACATGTCGCGTACGGTGTGGAGCCCTAACTGATCCACTGCCCGAGCAGTCCGAAGAAAAGGCTGACGCCAAAAAGCAGTGCCGCGGCCGCACCCATTACCGCCACGAGTCCGCGTCCAACAGCAAGCGCGCGTTTCGCAGTGGCGGCGTCGGCGAGTTCGCGATCCAGGATCCCCCACGCTCCGTAGGCGCCAAGACAGGTAGCGAGCGCGGTGAGGGGGATCCAGAGCGGTGGCCGAAGTATCGCGACGACGGCTGCCAGCACGATTCCGATCGCGGCGTCGACTGCCAGGCGCCGGTCAGACGACTGGCGTGCGCGACTCACCAGTATCTCTGGCAGGCTACCTCGATCGAGGACGTCGCGGTTCGCTTCTTTCATCTGACCGTTCAATACTCGAGGCCATTCAGGAACTTCACGGCCTCATCGGTCTGGTGAAACTTCTTCGCTTCAATGCGGCCGTCGGGGTGCTCCACGACGAGCGTGATCGCTGCCTGTTGGTCAGCGACACGGACCAACCCTCCGAAAGTTGCACCTTGTGTCTTGTCGGACATTTCCGTTCCGAGCAGCCTGAGGACTTCCTCCCGAAGGCCTGTGACGGTCATGCCCATTGACGTAAGCACCTGGGCGCCGATTCCTCTCTCCTCCCGTATCAGGCCGAGCAAGAGGTGTTCAGTGCCGACATACGAGTGGTTGAGTTCGCGCGCTTCTGACATCGCCAGCTCGAGCGTCTTCTTTGCGCGACTTGTGTAGGGCAGGTCGAGTTTTGTGCGCCCGACGCCGAAGGTGTCTGCGATTGCCCCGAGGATGCCACCGGGTGCTGACTCCGCGGTGTTCTTGCCGTTCGCGTCGCCAGGCGTCACCAGCTGCAGGACGTTCGCGCGAACGGTGACGAGATCGACGCCAAGACTCCTGAGTGCATGTTCGGCGACGCCGCCCCCCTCACAGAGCCCAAGAAGGATGTGCTCAGTCCCGACGTATTCGTGATTGAGCTTGTTCGCTTCCTCGCGCGCAAGCATGAGAACCTTCCTGACGCGCTCGGTAAAGTTGTAGCCGTTCATACCCGTCCTCCGCATAGCCTTGCTCACGATGTCGCATCATGGCGGACCACGCAATCGTTTCACGCGGAGCCGCGGAGAGGCGGAGGGACGCACATTCACGTGCCCAGACGGCGCATCAGTTGATTCGCCAGGGCGGGGGTGCGGGATGGCCCGACTGCGCGCAGATTCGTCGGCACACCCGCGACTCCGGAGCGAATCATGCGACGCCTAGCCTTGCACCTGGTCCTGGCCGGTTCGTTACCAATTGCGGTCCTGCCAGCCCAGGTAACTCGTTATGTCAGGTACGCGGCCGGTGGCACTACGGCGTACGGACTCCTTGACGGACAGACGATACGCGAACTCTCCGGCGACCTGTTCAACTCTCCCAAACCCACGGGTCGAACGCATCGACTGAACGATGTGAAGCTTCTTGCCCCGGTGACTCCCGGCAAAGTCATTGCTGTTGGACTCAACTATCTCACGCACCTTGGCGAGCGGCCGGCGGCGACGTATCCGGGACTATTCGCGAAAATGCCGACGTCCATCGTGGGGCCCGAAGCGGACGTGATCTATCCGGCCGATGCCACGAATCTCCACTTCGAGGGAGAACTCGTTGTCGTCATCGGGAAAAAAGCGCAGGCAGTCTCGGAGGCGGACGCGCCGAATTACGTCTTTGGCGTCACGGCCGGGAATGACATCAGCGAACGCGATTGGCAGCGGGCTGACCTGCAGTGGTTCCGCGCCAAGGCGTCGGACACATTCGGGCCGCTCGGCCCGATGATTGTCACGGGATTGAACTACGGCGATCTATTGCTTCAGACACGCGTGAACGGCGAGGTCGTTCAGTCGCAGCGGACCAAGGACCTGGTGTTCAACGTTCCGACCATTGTGAGTTACATCAGTCGTTATGTGACGCTTGAACCCGGCGACGTGATCTACACCGGAACACCGGGGACGACGAAGGCGATGAAACCAGGTGACGTGGTCGAAGTCGAGATCGAAGGGATTGGAGTGCTGAGAAACCGGATTGTGAAGAAATGAAGAAATGCAGAATGCAGAATTCAGGATGATTCTGCATTCTGCATTCTGCATTCTCAGTTTCTCTTCTCCGCCATCAGCGCCAGCGTATTCCCCTCGCTGTCCTTGAAGAACGTCATCCACAATTCGTGATCCGGCATGCGCGCGATGAGGTGCGGCTTGTCCTTGAATTCCACTCCACGCTCCTTGAGCGCCGCGTGTGCTTGCTCGATGTCGTCGACGCGGAAGTAGAGGACAGATCCGGGGTGGTCGTACTCGGCGGTTTCGGGCAGTGACAACATGAGCCGCACGCTGCCGCTATCGAAGAACGCCATTTTCGGCGGTGCTTCGAACAGGAGTCGCATGCCGAGCGCGTCGCGGTAAAAGCGCACGGCACGGGGGATGTCGTGGGCGTTCACAGAGAGCTGGCCGATTGCGCTGAGTCCGACCGCCGGCGTAATGGTGGTCATCACATCCTCCTGGAAACGAGAGCGCTTGCCGCTCGGCGAGAGTTAGTTAGCTTTGCTAACAAGTCTGCCACCGAGGCCGCATGAGTGCAAGGGGGAAGGGCGCGGGGCTGCCGGATCACCTCGCTGATCGCTGGCACAGCCTGGCGATCCATCTGCTCCGCCGGCTGCGTCGCGAAGATACCAAAGCTGGTCTCACCGGTCCGCGTCTCTCCGCATTGTCGGTGATTGTTTTCGGCGGACCAATCACCCAGGGTGAGCTTGCCGCGGCCGAACAGGTAAAGCCGCCCACGATGACGCGACTCGTGCGTGCGCTGGAGGACGAAGGATTGGTGCGGCGCGAGAGTGACCCGAACGACGGTCGAGTGGTGCGGCTGCGCGCGACCGCGAAGGGTGAAAGTCTCCTCCACGCTGGGCGTTCTCGCCGCGTCAGGCGTCTTGCCACACCGATCGGCGAACTCACGACGTCGGAGCGTGAAACGCTGCGTGAGGCGGCCGAGATTCTGGCTCGTGTCGTGACAAAGCTCTCTTAGGCGATCCTAACCGGGACAGGCATAACGCGAATCGGCATGCCCAACCGTTGTGAAGCGCGAACGCGCAACGCATCTTGTGCCGTCCGCGCAGTTGCGGGATGATGGTCAGCAGGGAGGGTGTGGTGGGAGACCTCGGGTTTCGTGATGGATTGATGGAGCAGATCCGCCTGCGGGAATCGCGTTTTCACGAAGGCGCGTTCCTGTTCGTGCTGGCGTCCCTGGAGTTCCTTCAATCGAAACTTCCCGAGCGGCGTCATGTGGACGGTCGCGAACTGGCGCACGCGGTTCGCGAACTTGCGTTGGAGCGTTTCGGCCTGATGTCCCGCCTCGTGCTGGAGCACTGGGGCGTTCGTTCAACCGCACATGTAGGGGACATCGTGTTCGCGCTCGTCGAGGCGGGATTGTTGATGAGCCAGCCCGGCGATTCACGACTGGACTTCGCGGACGTGTTTGACTTCGACGAGGCGTTTGAGGGATCGTATCCATGGAGTGCGGCACACCTGGCATGACGCCGCACCGGTGCCACGCGGTCTGACCGCAGCGCCGTCGCCGGGGAGGACATGTGGTTCAGAACATCGAGCTGCCGAAGTGCCGCAAGTGTGGAAACGGCGAGTTGCTGCCAATGAGCGACTACGGGCGGGATGGCGCACCCATTACCTACAAGGCATGGGTGTGCAGCAATCCCGACTGCGGATTCAACATCCGCATCGACAACGGCGAGATCAATTTCGGCCGGGCACTCGGCCAGTCTCACAAGTAGCCGGCTACCTCCGACTGGAGACCAGCCCGTGACCGTTCGAGTGGTGACGGGGGAAGGAGCGGCAGCGCGTGACGCGGCGGCGATCGACGCGGGCATGTTGTCGCGCTCCCTCATGCAACAAGCTGGTTCCGCCGCCGCCGACGTCATCATGCGGAGGCTCGGCGACGCCCTCGGTGGCGGCGTCCTGGTGCTGACCGGGCCAGGCAACAACGGCGGTGACGGCTGGGTGGTCGCCGGTCTCCTGGCCGAAAGCGGTATTCCGGTGCGTGTCCACGAGGTCATCGAGAGCCGCACCGGGGATGCGTTCGAGGCGCGCGCGGCCGCGCTCAACAGCGTTTCGTTAGGCGCCGGGGATGGGTCGGAAGTCGTCGTGGTGGACGCGTTGCTGGGCACCGGTGCGCGCGGCGCGCCATCGCGCGGGCTGGCCGATGCCGTGCGGCTCATCCAGCAGCGGCGGGCCGCCGGCGCGGTCGTCGTGGCGCTGGACATCCCGACCGGCGTAGACGCGACCACGGGGGTCGGCAAGCTGGCGGTCACCGCCGACCTCACGATCTCCTTCGGGAGCATCAAGCGCGGGCATTTGCTCGCCCGGGGCGAGTGTGGTTCGATCGTCGTCGTCGACATCGGAATTGGCGAATACGACGACCTCAATGACGGTTCACAAGTACTCGTCGACGAAGCGTGGGTTGCGCGGACGATTCCGCCGATCGATGCGAACTCCCATAAGGGGACCCGACGACGCGTGGTCATCGTGGGGGGAGCGCGAGGCATGGCCGGAGCGGTCATCCTCGCCACGCGTGCGGCATCTCGCTCCGGGATCGGGATGGTGCGCACCCTGGTCGGGGAGGCGAGTCTCCTGCCGGTTCAGGCCGGAGCGGTCGAAGCCACCGCGGCCACTTGGCCGCTGGCGGGCGCGGATTTTTCGGCGCTCCTCGAAGGGTGCCATGCGGTCCTGGTCGGACCGGGATTGGGTCGATCACCCGAAGCACGTCGTCTGCTCGAAACCGTGCTCGAGGTCTGGCAAGGACCGACGGTGCTCGACGCCGATGCGATTACGCTATTCGAAGGTGAGGTGACATGGCTCAGCGCGGCACTCGCCGGCCGACCCGCGCTGCTGACGCCGCACGTGAGAGAGCTGGCTCGACTCGTCGGCATCGCCGATGACGAAGTTGTCAAAGGCCGCTTCGAGATTGCGCAGGAAACGGCGCATGCGCTCGGCGCAAGTATTCTGCTCAAGGGTGTACCGACCGTGATCACCGCCCCAACGGGAGAGTCAATGGTCTCGGCATCCGGAACACCTGTGTTGGCCACCGCGGGCAGCGGGGACGTGCTGGCGGGTATTGCGGTCACGTTATTGGCGCAGACCGGCGACTCGTTGCGCAGTGGCGCCTGCGCGGCCTGGATTCATGGCCGCGCTGCGGAGATCGCGAACGCCGGTCGCCCCATCCGCGGCGTCACGATCGGCGATGTCCTCGATGCCCTCGGACACGCCTGGCGGCTGCAGAGCGTGCCTTCGACGATTCCCATTCTCGCAGAACTTCCCGCGGTCCTCGAGCTTCGGAGTGAGGCGCTGAGTGAAGGGTGAGACGTGGGCGAAAATGGGGCCGGGTGTCGAGTTCGATCTGATTCGAAGGATGGCCGACCGGTGGGGTGACCTGGTCCAACGGGCTGGGGATGACGCAGCGGTGTTGGACGTCGCGCACGGCGCACGCCTCGCTGCTTCCACGGACACGTCCGTCGAAGGAGTTCACTTTCGGCGCGAGTGGCTCACGCTGCAGGAGATCGGGTACCGGGCCACTGTCGCGGCGTTGAGCGACCTTGCCGCGGTGGCCGCCGAACCGATCGGGCTACTTATTGCCGCCACGATTCCAGCCAACGTTGCCGAGTCGATTGAAATGCTGGCTGATGGAATCGGCATGGCAGCGCGTGATTCAAGCTGTCCAATTGTTGGCGGAGACCTGACGGGTGGGGATCGCATCAGCCTGACGATGACGGTGCTGGGGGCTGCGTTTGCGCCGGTGGACCGAGCCGGGGCAAAAGTCGGACAGGCACTTTGGGTCACGGGTCGGCTGGGCGCTCCCGGCGCAGCGGTTCGCGCACTGCTCTCGGGTGAACTTCCCCATGCGGAGCATTTCCCGCGATTCGCCCATCCTGTCGCACGAATTCGGGAGGCTCGCTGGCTGGCGGAACGAGGGGCAACCGCGATGATCGACCTCTCCGACGGCCTTTCGTCTGACGCGCGTCACATCGCCGCGGCCAGCGGCGTCGCGCTGGAGATCGACGTGAATGCCGTGCCGTGCGTGCCCGACGTCACCGCTCAGCAGGCGGCCGTCAGCGGTGAGGAGTACGAACTCCTGCTCGCGGCGCCTGACGAGTTCGATGTCGCTGCGTTCGAGTCGCAGTTTTCGGTTCCGCTCACGCGTATCGGCAAGGTCGTCGACGGACCCGCTGCCGAGGTGACGTTCATGGAAGGCGAGGATCGCGTTGACCTCGCCGCGGGCTACGACCACTTTTCGGCCTGATGCGCACGGTCCTTACCCTGGTCACGATGGTGATCCTGACGCCCCTCTTCGCGATGGTCGTCATTTTTGCCGGGCTTTTTGGCGTGAAGAATCGGCCGAACGGGTTCTTCGACCGTGCGCCGCGACTCTGGGCTCGCATGGCGCTACGGGTGGCGGGGGTTCGACTCGTGCTCCACGGCGAGGGCCGGCTGCAGCCCTACAAGCCGCGCGTGTTCGTATCGAATCACGTCAGCTGGTACGACATCTTCACGCTGATGGCGATACTGCCGCGCTATCGGTTTGTCGCGAAGGCCGAACTATTCAAGATTCCGTTGTTCGGACCGGCCGCGCGGAGGGCGGGCACCATTCCCATCCAGCGTGAGAATCGGAAGGCGGCGTTCCAGGCGTACGACGAGGCGGCGCGTGAGATTCGTGGCGGTGCGTCGGTCGTTGTCTGTCCCGAAGGCACGCGTGGGGACAGTTATGCGCTCCGTCCATTCAAGAAGGGCCCGTTTGTGCTCGCAATCGCGGCCGAAGCACCAGTCGTTCCGCTGGTGGTTTACGGCACTCGCGAAGTCCAGCGAAAGGGATCGTTCCTGATCCGCTCTGGGACAGTGCACGTACACTTCCTCGAGGAAATCCCGACGACCGGGATGCAATACGACGACCGGGACAAGCTCGCGGACGAGTGTTGGCGCCGGATGGCTGCGTCGCTGGAACAAGAGCACGGCGTGGTGAGCACGATGGTCCGTTCTCTCCGTCGCGATCGAACACCGCAGCCCGATGGCGCGGGAGCGTCCCTGGTCGAGAGCTGAAAACGGGTGGGAGTTGGGAGATGGGAGCTGTGCTAATTCACGCGTCACGAATCACGAGAACATGTCGACCATACAAGACATCAGGGCGAGAGAAATCCTCGATAGTCGTGGCAATCCCACGATCGAAGTCGATATGGTGCTCGAGAACGGGATCACCGCGCGCGCGGCTGTTCCCAGTGGCGCGTCGACGGGCGAGCACGAGGCAGTGGAACTGCGCGACAACGACAAGACACGATACCTGGGGAAGGGCGTCCAGTCAGCAATCGTCAATGTCACCGAGATGATCGCGCCCGCGCTTCGTGAGATGGATCCGGGCGACCAGATGGAGATCGACCAGACGCTCATTGAGCTCGACGGAACGCCTAACAAGGGCAAGCTGGGGGCAAACGCGATACTCGGCGTCTCGATGGCGGCGGCGCGCGCCGCCGCCATGGATCGCGACATGCCGTTGTATCGGTACCTCGGCGGTCCCCTGACGCGCACGTTGCCGGTGCCGCTCATGAACATCCTGAACGGCGGTGCGCACGCAACCAACACCGTGGACTTCCAGGAGTTCATGATTGTCCCTGTTGGCGCCGAAAGTTTCTCCGAAGCGCTACGGATGGGCGCCGAAGTGTTTCACTCGCTCAAGAAAGTGCTGGTGAGTCGCGGCCTGGCGACCGGCGTTGGTGATGAAGGCGGGTTCGCGCCAGACCTCAGGAGCGATGAAGAAGCGCTGAAGGTCATCATCGAGGCCATCGAGGCCGCCAATTATCAGCCGGGCCAGCAGGTTGCGCTGGCACTCGATTGCGCGGCGTCGGAGCTGTTCAAGGACGGCAAATACACGTTCAAGAAGAGTGGAGCAGGGACGCGCGATGCAGGCGGCATGATCGACCTGTACGCGAGCTGGCTCGAGCGCTACCCGATCGTCAGCATCGAAGATGGACTGGCCGAGGACGATTGGGACGGCTGGGCGGCGTTGACCAAGACACTCGGTGACCGCTGCCAACTCGTTGGCGACGACTTGTTCGTCACCAACACAGAGCGGCTCGCGCGGGGAATCGAGAACGGCGTCGG